>Ga0182030_10020764_pt1 | contig 12363 bp, 11 predicted proteins | sample 812S3MmetaG_FD_121299 | JGI IMG/M metagenome (GOLD analysis project Ga0182030, IMG submission 121299) | Permafrost microbial communities from Stordalen Mire, Sweden - 812S3M metaG (Illumina Assembly) | ecosystem: Environmental > Terrestrial > Soil > Wetlands > Permafrost | place: Sweden...
AGAAAGCTATCGATCGATTTAAGGAATGTGACGTACGCGGATTCGGGTGGCAAGCGCGTTCTGAGAAATATCTTTTCCCAATCAGGCGCCGAGCTCGTTGCTAATTCCCTGGGGATTCAGGATCTGGCTGGAGAGGTTCTCCGAAGCTAGATCGCAAACAGTATTGCCGAGGAGGTTCGGAATGCAAGCGATCCATGATGGCGTTGAGAGTTTTGGCGGTGAAGCGCAGTATCAGGCGCAGTTTCATACGCCGTTTCAGAATCCGTTTCCTGGCGAGCTGTTCAAGAAGTTTTCCCCCGCTGCCCTGAAAGAGTTGTGGTCGCTGGGTGCTTCTTCCTCCTATCCTGCTAATTACGCCCTGTTTTCCGAGAAGGAAGAGTCGCATGGGATCTATATCGTGCTGGAAGGTGAAGTAAAGCTCTCGATCAACTCGAGTGAAGGGCGCAGGCTGAGTTTGCGGATCGCGCGGAAGGGCGACATCCTTGGGCTGGCTTCGGCGCTGTCGGGAAGCACATACGAAACGACTGCGGAGACGGTGTATCCGGCTAAGTTGGTTCCGATCGGGCGGCGGGAGTTTCTTGGTTTCATGATGCGTCATCCCGAAGCCTACCAGGTGTTCAGCGCAGAGCTGACGCGCGAATTCATGATGGCGTGCGAGCAGTTGCGTACGGTGGGGTTGTCGACTTCCGCGCCGGAAAAGCTGGCGCGCCTGTTGCTCGATTGGAGCGAGAATGGCCAGACCTTCGAGTCAGGGACCAGGTTCCGGTTTTCGATGACACACGAGGAGATCGGCGAGTTTATCGGGACGTCGCGCGAGACGGTGACGAGAACGCTGAGCACATTCAAACATCAGCGGCTGGTGGCATTCAATGGTTCGATTCTGACGATTCCGAGCAAGGCGGCGCTGGCGAGTTATGCGGGGTGTTAGGGGTTTCATCTATATATCTATTTACCCAGTTCTCTCTTAGTTGGATTAGAGGCGGCACGTTGGTGTAAAGACGACAGGCACGACTAGAGGCAGCAGGCTGGATTAAACGCATGTGGTTCGATTAAAAGCAAGACGATACATACAATCGATCATTCAGAAAGTAGATTCATAAGCCACGGCGGTGAACATCATTCCGCCGTGAAGCAAATCAACCCTCCCTCAAAAGCATTAGGGCATATGTCTCCACGGTAGAATGTCAACCAACATCTCCGTGGAGGCATTATGCACAAAGTTCTTCTCGCAGTTCTTGCCCTTGTGTTCTCTCTTCCTGCCGCGGCGCCCTTGCTGGCGCAGGGTGCGCCGCCGCAGGGCGGAGCGGATCAGCCTTACACTGTCGAGTACTACTACAAGGTGCAGTGGGGGCATCAGCAGGAATTCCTGGATCTCTTCCTTAAAAATCATTACCCGCTTTTGAAGCGGATTGTGGCGACGGGGCGGATGCTCTCGGTGAAGATTGACGCGCCTGCGTATCACACGACCGAAGATGGGCGCTGGGATTATCGCGTGACCATTCGGTTCAAGAACTCGACGGTGGCGACGACTTCGAACCCCGACGAGGAAGCGATTATCAAGGAGCTTTGGCCGGATGAGGAGAAGTACAAGAAGGAAGAGCAGAGACGGTTTGAGATTTTGGCGGGGCATTGGGATTTGCCGGTGACGGAGATAACGCCAAAACAGTGAAACCGAGAAGCAGAGAAACAGAGACGCAGAGAAACAGAGACGCAGAGAAACAGAGACGCAGAGAAACAGGGAACAGTGGACAGTGAACAAATTGCGGTTCGCAGGCCACATCGACTGACCACTGATAACTAGTCTTCACGGTGGCGCCAGCGGTGGACGAGGTCTTCGGCGGCGGCGGGCCAGTTTGGAAATTCGAATTGGAAGCCGGCGTTGAGCAGGCGGGTGGGGACTACGCGGCGGCTTTTCAGGACCAGCTCTGTTTCTGTGCGCAGGAAGAATGCGCCGATTGCGAGGAGCGGCGCAGGGATTGGCAGGCCGTTCGGGACGTCCCAGGTTTCGCGCAGGATGGCCATGAACTCGCGGTTGGGAAGGGGGTTGGGTGAGGCGAAGTTGACGGGACCGGCGAGATCGTCGCGGGCGATGAGGAAGTCGACGGCGCGGGCGAAATCGTCGTCGTGAATCCACGAGACGAATTGACGGCCGTTGCCTTGATGGCCGCCGAGGCCGATCCGGACTAAATTCGAAAAGATGGTGAAGGCGTTGCCGGGAATTGCGCTGAAGAGTATGGCCGAGCGCATGGCCACTTTGCGTGTGCGGGGCGTGGGTGTTTCAAAGAATACCGATTCCCAGTCCTTCGCTACGCGGATGGAGAAGCTCCATGTGTTGGGCGCGCGGCGAGTTTTGGTGATGAGTTCGTTGCCGCCGATCTCGCCGGTGAGTTCGTCCATCGGACGGTCGAGGGCATGGCGATAGATGGTTGCTGTGGATGCGTTCAGCCAGACCTTCGGCGGATCGGCGAGGCCGGCGATGACGCGATTGAGCAGGCGCGTGGTTTGGATGCGCGAATCGTAGATGGCCTGGCGATTTTTGGGATGGTAGCGGCAGTTGACGCTGCGGCCGGCGAGGTTGATGCAAACGTCGGCGCCTTCGAGGTGTTCGGTCCACGGGCCGAGGTTTTCGCCGTCCCAGAAAACGGTGTTCCATGGGGCGGTGTAGGGGCCGCGCGTGAGCACGGTGACATGGTGACCGCGCTCTTGAAAAAAAGTCGCGAGGACCTGACCCACCTGGCCGCTGCCGCCGGGCATGACAATGCGAAGCCGGCGCGCTTGTGCGGCTGGGTTGATCTGCATTCCTCTAGCGTACAGCGCGGTTCGCTACCGAGGAGGCATGGGCGGTGGGGGAGGGTAAGGATAGCCGGCGGCGTACATCTGGCGGCGGAAATGACTGCGTACCTGGCTTACGACGAGGACGGCGATCCCACCAAGGAACATGAGCGGCACCCAAAAGATCCAGCCGGGCTCAATGACGCGGTTGCCGCCGACGGACGCCGAATCGGCGGAACGGACGTTGCCGAACATGGCCACCATGTCGTTGCCAACGGAGACATTTTCGCCGAGATGAATGGTGCCGAAGAAGTTGACCACGTCGTGGGAAACAGAAGCGTTGTCATCGAGGTGAACGTTCCCGAAGAAGTTGACGACGTCGTGATTCGAGTGAGTGGCGATGTGGACGTCTCCGAAGAAGACGACGACATCGTGATCGATCGCGCCCTTCGCATTAACACTGCAGAAGAAGCAGACGGCGTCATGAATCGACTCGCCGGGGGGCACTACGATGTCGGCGCCGAATTGGACGCGGTCTCTGTCGGCTCGTGCGGGCGCGGCGGCGAAGGCGAGGGCTGCGAGCAACGAGGTGCAGGTGAGGAAAGAACGGAGGTTCATTTGCATCTCCTTTGGCTGGTACGAGCCGGGGCGGAGAAAAGTTCCGGTAAAGCGCCGGAACCTGCGCGGTTTCGTATCCAGTGTACGCCAGCTGGATTAGGGATCAGAGGTCTTGCATTCTTGTTGTGCGCCGATTTTTGCAGGGTGCAGAGCGGCTGTCCAGTCTGTGGGGGAATCGACGAGCACGTCCGGGGGGACGGCTTCGAGACTGCCGGGCGCTAGACCGAAGGTGCAGCCGACGCACCAGGCGCCTGCGTTGCGGGCGGTTTGCACGTCGACCTGGCTGTCCCCGATCATGACGGTTTCTTCGGGTCGCGCGCCGGTTTCCTCCATCAGGGACAAGAGCCCTTTCGGGTCAGGCTTTTTGACGGGGAAACTGTCGCCGCCATAGATGTGGAGGAAAAACGGAGCAATGCCGAGGCCTTCGCAAATGGCGCGGGCGGGGCGCACGGGCTTGTTGGTCAGCACAGCGAAGGTGCGTGGTGTTCCGCCAAGTTCGTTGCGCAGCGCAGCGAGTGCTTCGACGGTGCCGGGATAGGTGAGGGTGAAGTCCAGATTATGCTCGCGATAATGCTGAATGAAGAAGGCGTACGCCGTTTTGAATTCGTCTTCGGGCACCTGATCGACGGGTGTTCCGTCTTCGGTGGCGAGGGCGCGGCGCACCATCATGGGTGCGCCATTGCCTACATAGCTGGCGATGAGATCGTCGGGCAGGCGTGGTCGGCCCGTGTGCTCCAGTGCGGAATTGACGCTGTTGCAGAGGTCCTGTGCCGTGTCAGCGAGAGTGCCGTCGAGGTCGAAGACGAGGAGTTTGAGGGATTCGACGGGGATTGGGCGGAAGACGCGGATCATGAAGACAGTGTACAGAGGGCAGTGAACAGTGGGCAGTGGCCCGAGAAGCAGTGAAACGGAGAAACAGAGAGACAGAGAAGCAGAAACAGATACGCGGATAGCGTGGGATCAGCACGCGTTGAGCGTGCCGATCCGTTGAGACTCGCTACTCACGGAAAGAGGTAGTTTCGGTTTGAGCCGTCAAATTTGCCCGATTTCAAGCAGCACTTCTTGAAAGCTTTGACCGGAACCGCAGGGACAAAGATCCTTGCGGCCAAGTTTTTCGCAAAGCTCTTTCATGGCCCCGACTGTGCGGAGTCCGCGTTTTACGTGTGTTTCTGAGGGGTAGCCTTTGCGGCGCTTACTGCTGCGCTCGAAAGCAGGAGAGTTCTTCGAAGTTTTCGGTAGTCATGGTGATTCTCCTGTGGATGGAATGAGTAGATTTTAGCATCGGAAGGTCGTTTCAAGACTCATCAGGATTCACAAAAGGGACTGTTGAGAGAAGGGCTGGATTAGGAGTAGCGGGTGCCGTCGATTTCTACCATGGGGCACCAGCGGCAGAATCTTATGTTGCGGCGCGGGGCGAGGCTGGAGTAGTCGGGCTGGGCCCAGAGGTGAAGGCCGAGGAGGCAGCAGAGATTGCGCAGAGCTCCCGCTTCGTGGGAGCGGTGCGGCCAGAAGCGCTGCAAGTATGCGGCGAGTTGCGCGTCGGGGGAATCGGCGACGATTTCAGGGTTTTTTTCGGACATGGGTTGCTCCTGCGCCGGTCTTACCCCGCGGCCTGGGCTTTAATCTACTTTTGTTAGACACCGAGCTGGGCTGAAATGTTCGCGGAGTTGCGTTGCGTGCGGCGAAGTGGACGTGGCGATGGACCATGCGGACGGTGATTTTTTGAGAAGGAAGGAATTGATTTGACGCTGATGATGAATCGAGGCTGGTTTGGTGGTGCTTTGTTGGCGATGCTTTGCGGCTTTGCGATGCCGGTTGTCGCACAGATGCACGAAGGCCAGGCGCGGTTCGCTCCGGTGGCGCCGTCGGAGAGGATTCCGAACCTCGATAAGCTCAAAGATGAACTGAAGCAGTATCACGCGTGCACCTGTACCTGCGGGTGCTATGCGAAGGATCTCGACTTGCAGGCGGACCGCGCGGTTGCTTTTTTGCGGCAGAGGGCGGCACGACGGAGTCCGAACGAGAAGCAGGCCGTGGTGCTCGATATCGATGAGACGACGCTGTCGAATTACGAGGAGATGGAGAAGGCGGGATTCGCGTATGACGCGAAGGCTTTCGATGCGTGGGTGGAGTCGCTGAGGGCTCCGGCGATTCCAGGGACGCTGCGGATTTTCAACGAAGCGAAGCGGCTGGGCGTAAGCGTATTTTTTCTGACTGGGCGCGGGGAAGCCGAGCGCGCGGCGACGGAGCAGAATTTGCGGGCGCAAAGATTCGATGGGTGGCAGGAACTGATTCTGCGCAAGCCTGGGCAGAGTCCGTTGGCACTCGAGTTCAAGTCGGCGGAGCGGGCTGGGATTGTGGCGAAAGGCTACAAGATTGTGTTGAATGTGGGGGACCAGTGGAGCGATCTGAAAGGCACGCCTGAGGCGGAGTACTCGGTGAAGTATCCCGATCCGTATTACTTTCTTAAATAGGTTCCTCGCTGGTGAAGCAGATGCTGTTGAGGAAACGCCGCATTATCGGCAGGCTGCGTTGTGCGCTGCGGGGATAGCAAAAAATGTAATGCTTGCTGCGCTGAGCGAGACGGAGCCGGCAGGTTGTGGTGCGCCGTCCAGCGAAGGTAGATCGCCTTTCGGCGTGAGCTGCAATTCGATACCGTTGAGCAGGGCAGTGGGACTCATCAGGTCGTTCGAAGTGAGACTGTAGCGGACTGACTGAGCGGGAAGAGTGATTGTTTGGGCAGCATTGCGATCAGCGTTGATGGTGAGAAGCGCCACTCCACCCGTCTTGCCGCGCAGGCAGTGCGCGTAGAGATAGAGGCTCGGTGTTGGCGAGGCTCCGGCGTCGAGCACTGTCGTCCCCATCAGACGGCGCCAGAGGACAGCGGACCAGTAGTTGGGGCGTGGTGTGAGCGTCGACTCATCGATGAGCGCGTAGTCGCTGGCTGCAAGAGTGTTGTGGATGACGACTTTGACTCCGTGCCTGGCCAGGGTGCCGAGTTGATTCAGATAGCGAAAATTATCGATGAAGTCCGAAGCCCAGGGATCACCGCCGCATGCGGTTTCGCCGGTTTCCGTGAGCCAGAGCGGCAGGCCTGGAGTGAAGCGGTCGCGGAGCGCGGAATAGAATTCTTCGTCGTGATTTGTGCGTGAAAGCCAATCGACGGTGAGTGCGGCTTCGGGTGTGGTGCCGCCGGCTGCACCCATCCTTGCGCAGCGTTTGGAAATGGCGCCGTAGAAGTGGTAGGAGAAGGCATCGAGGCCGGGGCCTTCGGCATTCAGGATGTCTTCTGACTTGATGAGATGCATGCCAGGCATGGGGCCGAGCGAGCCCGCTTCGCCCACACCCCCGGGGCCAAGGATTTTCATTTCTGGGTCGGCCTTCTGGATGAAGGCGTGGAAGGCATGGAAGTCGCGCGCATACGCGGCAGCGTCGTAGCCTTTGGGAGCTCCGCCCATCGAGGCAAATGTCGGCTCATTGAACATTTCGGCGGCGGCGATGCTGCCCCCAGCGCTTTGGGTGTAATTCAAAATCTTCTGCGCTTCGATGGGAGTCCACACGCCGTTGGCGTCGCGGACGCCTGGACTGATGGCGAAGGAGGTGACCAGCTTTGCGTCGACGGCGTGCGAGAAATCGATGACGCCGCGCCATTGCGCGCGTGTGAGGACACCGTTGAATCCGGCGGGGGGAGTGGTTGAGGCGGGATCGTCGGAATCCTGGAAGAAAGTGGAGTTAGCCCAGGTGCCGCTGACACGCAGATAGGCTGGGCCGAGTGCGGCGGCGAGTTTGCGCAGCTTTGGGTTGGACAAGTCGATGGGTGCGCGGTAGCGATAGAGGGAAGCGGGCAGGCCTCCCGGCGTGGGCTGCGCGGTGTCGGCGGGTGCGCTGGTTTGGGACTTGTATGGAGCCCAGAAGCGGCCGCCGGTTACTTCGAGCATTTCAATGTTGTAGGACTGATAGCGCTCATCGACTGTGCCAATGGCGGGCATGGTTTTTGGTGTGAGTGTGACTTGCTGTGCGCTAGCGTGCGGTGTTGCCGACAGAGCGATTGTGGATGCGAGGGCAACTGCGAGGATTCGAACACACAAGCGACGCCTAATTTTCATTGGAATCCTGATCTATCACACCGGAAATGATGATGCGTGCTGCAGAGGCGATTGACCCAACGTGACCACTGTAGTCTGCGGGGATTCGCTTTGCCAAGCGGTTGGCCGTGAACACAATTCGATCTGACATGGCCTCGTCGTATCGTTGGCTTCCTTCGGGCGCTCAAGACGACGCGGTTGGTTCGCGCTCGTGCTTTCCCACCCAAGCAAAGCTTGGATGGGGCACCCATTCTCGTGCTGACCGACGGATTTCAACCTGAGGTACTTCGACCTTCGGTGTAGGATGGGCGCATGAAAAATTGGGTTCTTTTTCTGTTGGCGGTCGCGATGGCACCGCTAGCCTGGAGCGCGGAGAAACTGACGGCGGCGCAGTTGGTTGAGTTGGCGAAGGCGCATGACGCCGGGCTGGGCGCAGGGATCGAAGCTACCTTCGACGCGAAGAAATTGGAGGCTGGGACCGCCTGGGCTGGGCACGGGTCGCAGTTTTTCTTTGCCGTGGATTCGGATGCGGCGCCGTCGCTGGTGATTGACGACCTTGCGGCGAAGCCATTGGAGGCGATTCCGGGCACGCATTTGTGGTACGCGACTGCGGATGTGGAACCGGTAGGACGGCTGCACCAGTTTCATTATTTGGTGAACGGGGAGAAGTTTGGCGGGAGCCTGGATATGCCGGCGTTTGGGCCGTTGTCGTATCTAGAAGAGGGTGTGCCGTCGGGAACGCTTTCGGAAAAGATTATCCATACGAGCAAGATTTATGACGGGATGAAGAGCGAGTATTGGATCTATGTGCCCGCGGAGTACGACGCGAAGACGCCTTCTGCGCTGATGGTGTTTCAAGATGGCGGCGGATACATTCACCGGGATGACATCGATCCCACACTGAACGTGATCGACAATCTGATCGCACAGAAAAAGATTCCGGTGATGATCTGTGTGTTTATCAATCCGGGAGATATTGCGGATGCGCCGGGGACGCCGACGTTCAACTTTGTGAAGGGGTATGGCGAGAAGTGGCAGCGGACGCTGAAGGACTCGATGCGCTCGACGCTTTATGACACGGTGAGCGACCGCTATGCGCGGTTCTTGCGCGATGAGATTTTGGCCGATGTAGGCGCGAAGTACAACTTGCGCAAGGATGCTTACAGCCACGCGATTACCGGACTGTCGTCGGGCGGGATTTGTAGTTTCAATGCGGCGTGGCAGATGCCGGATGAGTTCAGCCGCGTGATTTCGTGGATTGGGAGCTTCACTTCCATTCAGTGGAAGGAGGATCCGGCGAATCCCGATGGCGGGCAGGATTATCCGGAAAAGATTTTGCGGGAGTCGAAGCGCAACGTTCGCGTGTGGCTGCAGGATGGGGCGAACGACATGGAGAATGCGAAGTACGGAAGCTGGCCTTTAGCGAATATACGCATGGCGAATTCCTTGAAGACGAAGGGATACGATTTTCATTTCAGCTTCGGGAAGGGGACACACAATCCGGGGCACGGTTCGGCGGAGTTTCCCGAGGAGATGGTTTGGTTGTGGCGGGATTACGATGCGGGGAAGACGGAGCAGGAGTTTGTGGGTGATCCGGAGGAGAAGGATAGGCCGTATTTTCGCGTGGAGATTGAGAGCAGGGAATAGGGAACAGGGAATAGAAGAGCGCGGGGAGGAAAAAAGGCAGGCGAGGCCCTCCCAGAAGACCTAAAGACCTCGCCTGAGGAACAACTTGTTGAGCGGCGCGGATGAGCGCGGTTGATTTGGGTTTGTGCTTTCCCAGGTCCCAAATGCAGGGACCTGGGGCACCCATGTTCTTGGCGATTGAAGCGCGCTCTAGTGGATGTGGATGTCGCCGGAGCCGGTTTCTATGCGGACGATGGGGCCGCCGCCGTGAATTTTGCCGGTGATGTGGTGGCGATCAAAAGAACCCTGCACAACCATCTCGCCGTCGGAGTGAACGCTACCGGAACCGGTTGATGCGTCTAGCGTGAAGCCTGCGTTGCCAGGCCAAAGCTCGACGTTGCCGGAGCCGGTGCCAAGCTTCGAATCCATCGAGGGCACACCGTGGAACTTGATGTCGCCGGAGCCGGTGTGGGCGTGCAATCCGCCATGGATATCTTCGAGTTCAATGTTGCCGGAGCCGGTTTCAGCCTTCACGTCGCCCTCGCCGGTTTGCTCCGCGACGATGTCGCCGGAGCCCGTACTCACGGAGAAACTGCCGTGAAGCCCGGTGGCGTGGATGTTGCCGGAGCCGGTGGAGAGCTTGGCATTGTCGCCCACTCCTTCGACGGTGACGTCGCCGGATCCGGAATCGGCGGTGAGGAAGCTGTCGGCGGGGGCCTGAATTTCGTAATCGATGCTGATGTTGTGCCAGTTCTCCTCGTGGCGCTTCCCGATGCGGATGATGTTGCCGGTCTGCTCGATGGGAGGATTGGCTGCGATCTCGCGCACGCGCTCTTCATTGTCGCCATTCCAGTTGCTGGAGTGGACTTTGCCGTAGATGTGGATCTGATTGCCGCTTCCGTGCGTGAGATGAATGTTGCCGGAGCCGGTGGAGATGGTGAGTTCCACGTGCCCGCTGACGGAGAGGTTGCGTTCAAAGGTGGCTTCAGAGGCGAAGGCCGGGAGAGCCGCCGCCATGAGGACCGCTGTTGCTGTTGAGAAGAGATGTTTCATTTGTTCCTCGATTCGAAAAACAGTTGTCAGTCGTCAGTGAACGTGCGAGACAGAGAAACAGAAAAGCAGAGAATCTACAGTTCGCCTATTGAAATGCATTCCATATGCCAAAGCCATTTCCGCCCAAGACCAATGAATTCATAAGATCACCTTCTAGTCGACAGGATGTGTTGCAAGTCGGCTGTTCGTTTGTGAACACTTATGTGCGAGGGTGAACAGAGCAGGGATTAGGGAACAGGGAACAGGGAACAGGGAACAGCACGGCACCCCAGTTCGCGCTTTGCAAGAATCTCCGAGCGACCTTTGCGGTGTGCCGATCAGCATCGTCTAGTCTCAGTTCACTGCTTCTCTGTCTCGCTGTTTTTCTGCTTCTCTGCTTCACTGCTGCAGAACTACCTGGTCGCCTTCTTTGAGGCCGCTGGCGATTTCTGTGACTGAGCCATTGGACAGGCCTACTTTGACCGGGATTTTGCGGAAGCCCTCTTTCTGGCTCTTGTCTGGAATCTGGACGAAGGCGTTTTTCTGGTTGTCGTAAGTGACCGCGTTTTCAGGTACGGTAAGAACCTTTTTGTGCTCGTCGAGGAGGATTTCGGCGTTGGCGGTCATGTTGGCCTTGAGCTCTCCGCCGGGGTTGTCGATGGAGACGCGAACCTCAAAAGTGGTGACGTTGTCCTTCTCGACGCCGAGGGGGGCGATCTTGGTGACCTTGCCGTTGAAGACGCGATCGCGAAAACTCTCGACTTTAATGCGGGCGGGCTGGCCCATGTAGACGTGGGCGATGTCGGCCTCGTCGACCTTACCCTGCACATAGACCTGATTGATGTCGCCTTCGGTCATGACCAAGGTGGCAGTCGATCCGAGAACGAGGATGGAGCTGACAGCATCTCCCATTTCGACGTCGCGGGATAGGATGACGCCGTCCATGGGGGCAACGATGGTGGTGTAGCTGAGTTGCTCTTCCAGTTGTTTCAGGCTGGCCTGGCTTTGAAGGACCTGAGCGCGCGCCTGCTTCAGTTTGGCAGTGTCCACGCCGATTTGGGCCTTGGCGCCGTCGCGCTTGTTGAGTGCGGCGAGGTAGTCGCGGTTGGCGTTATCGAGGGCTTGGCGGCTGACGACGCCTTCCTTCTCCATCTCGAGGTTTCGGTCGAGGGTGGTCTTATACATGGGCAGGTCCGGGGCAGCGGCATTGACCCGATCCTGTTCGACATTGGCCTCATAGGTGCCAACGTTGGCCTCCGCAGCGGCGAGTTGCGCACGCTGGGCGTCGACCTGCGCTGCAATTTCCTGCTGGTCGAGCTGAGCCAGTTGCTGCCCCTTATGGACCTGATTATTGATGTCGACGTAGAGCTTTTCCACAATGCCGGAGGCCTTGGACTTGACCTCGACTTTGGTGATGGGCTGAATTTTGCCTGTGGCCACGACGGAGCGGGCGACGTCTCCGCGCTGAACCTTGGCGATGCGATTGGGGTCGATTTGCGTGCCCTTGACCAGACGGGCTGCCATGACGCCGAGCACCAGGACAACCAGAAGCGCGGCGGAGCCGATCCAGATCCAGAACTTTTTGCCCTTCTTTGTCGCGGCCACTTGAGCCTCCGAGGACTGTTGAGGGAGCCGCTTGAGCTCCCGCATGGATAAGTGAAGGATGAAGCCGGCTTATGGGATAGAAGAGAGTCCATAAGTCAGACGGATGCGGCGTCCGGCTGTCACCCCGACGCATGGGCGGGAATGACATGGACTCCGCGACCCCTGTGCTGATGATACGCATGATTTGGCGGGTTGGTTCCAATGAGAGCAGTGTCGGGCTCGGCAACCTTGCGATGCTATTCTCACAGGCGAGATGCACGGTCTGCCGCTGCTGCAATTCGTCGTTGTGGCCATGCTGATTCTGGTCAACGCCTTTTTTGTGGCGGCGGAATTTGCCCTGGTAAGTGTGCGCGATACGCGGATCGAGCAGATGGTGGACGCGGGGGTTCCGGGCGCTCGCGCCGTGCGCAAATTGCAGCACAATCTGGATGAGTTTTTGCCGGCTGTGCAGTTGGGCGTGACGCTCTGCTCGCTGGCGCTCGGGTGGATCGGGGAGCCGCTCGCCGCCAACATCTTTCTCGACTGGCTGCAACTGCTTCCGACAATTCCGCCGCACGCGCTGGTGTATGCACACATGGGCGCGGTTGCGGTGAGCTTTGCCTGCATCACGTATCTGCAGGTGCTG
>Ga0182030_10020765_pt1 | contig 12362 bp, 5 predicted proteins | sample 812S3MmetaG_FD_121299 | JGI IMG/M metagenome (GOLD analysis project Ga0182030, IMG submission 121299) | Permafrost microbial communities from Stordalen Mire, Sweden - 812S3M metaG (Illumina Assembly) | ecosystem: Environmental > Terrestrial > Soil > Wetlands > Permafrost | place: Sweden...
AAGTTGCGGTTGAAAGCGGCTCCGGCGAGACCGATTACAACAATGACTACACCGATGTGGATGATGTAGCCGCCATAGCGGCGGGTGTTTCTGCGGCAGAGCAACCAGGTGGAGACGATGAGGTTTTTGCCGGTTTGGCGGGAGATAACGCCGGCGCCGCGAAGGAACTCGCTGGCGATGGCGGTGAAGACACCTATGGAGAGCGAGAAGGCGACGAGGGCGAAGAAGTTGCCGTAGTCGAATGCGCCGTTTTGCCAGGGGCGGACGCCGAGGGCGAGGCAGACGATGACGGTGGCCCAGAGCGCGATGGTGGGGATGACGAAGTTGCGGCGAATGCTTTTGAAGGAGGTTGCGCGCCAGGGGAGCAGCGGGCCGACGCCCGTGAGGAAGAGCAGGAACAGGCCGATGGGGATGGCGACGCGGTTATACCAGGGCGCGCCGACGGTGACCTTGTTGCCGACGACGTATTCAGAAAGGATGGGGAAGAGCGTTCCCCAGAGGATGACGAAGCAGGCGGTGAGGAGGACGAGGTTGTTGAATAGGAAGCTGGATTCGCGGCTGACGAGCGATTCGAGATGATGCTCGGACTTGAGATGGCCGCGCTGCAGGATGTAAACGAAGATGCAGACCGCGAGCACGACTCCCATGAAGACCGTAAACCAGGTGCCGATGGAGGACTGCGCAAAGGCGTGGACGGAGGAGACGAGGCCGGCGCGGGTGAGCAGCGTGCCGAGGAGCGTTAGGAGGAAGGTGGAGAAGATGAGCCAGACGTTCCAGCTCTTCATCATGCCCTTCTTCTCCTGCATCATGACGGAGTGGAGGAAGGCGGTGCCGGTGAGCCAGGGCATGAAGCTCGCGTTCTCGACGGGGTCCCAGCCCCAGTAGCCGCCCCAGCCGAGAACGGCGTAGGCCCAGTGCATGCCGAGGAAGATGCCGGCGGTGAGAAAGAGCCAGGTGACCATGGTCCAGACGCGGGTGACTTTGATCCATTTCTCGCCGGGGTAGCGCATCATGAGCGCGCCGAGGGCGAAGGCGAAGGGGACGGAGAAGCCGACGTATCCGAGGTAGAGCATGGGGGGGTGGATGACCATCTCGGGATACTGGAGGAGGGGATTGAGGCCGTTGCCGTCGTCGGGAATGACGCCTTGGTAGAGGGCGAAGGGCGGCGCGGCGATGTTGAGGACGAGGAGGAAGAAGACCTGGATGCCGGCCAAGATGGTTCCGGCGTAGGCGTAGAGCTTGACGTCGGTTTTGTGGGTGAGGCGGAGGACGAAACCGTAGGCGGCAAGGAGCCAGGCCCAGAGGAGGAGCGAACCTTCCTGGCCGGACCAGAGAGCGGAAAACTTGTAGGCGCCGGGGAGGGCGCGGTTGGAGTGCTCCATGATGTAGGTGATGGAGAAGTCGTTGGTGAAGACGGACCAGATGAGGGCGAATGCGGCCGCGGTGACGGCGAGGAAGCCTGCGATGCCGGCGCGGCGGGCGGTGTCTGCGAGCCGTTCCGGCGAGATGGCGACCGGCTGGCCGGTAGCGATGAGTCGCAGTGCCATGGCTCCGGCGAGCAGATTGTAGGCGGCCAGCGCCAAAGCGATGAGAAGTGCGAAACTACCGAACGCTGCCATTAGGACTCCATGATGATTTTCGCATGCAGAAGCGGAGCGGGAAGCTCTGTATCTACGAGGCTATTCTCAGACCATCATAGGCCTTCGGCTTGTGATTTAGCTCACACTATGGATGGAGAGGGGATCGGCGGAAGTGTGGAGGGGAATTGAAGGGTTCAGGCAGTCAATTCTGCTCGGCTGTAGAGCATCTGACCGGCTACGTGGAGCATTTCGTCGACGGCAAAGGGGCGGGCGAGAAAACGAACCTGACCGGGGGCATAATCGCGGGCGGCGTCTGAGGAGTTTCCGAGCACCAGAATGGGGACTTTGGGGAGGCGTGAGTGAAGTTCGGCGACGAACTCGGGGCCGCCAATTCCGGGCATGTGGAGGCCGGAGATGACGAGGCCGAGATCGCCGGCAAACTGCGGCTGCTCGACCAGGCAGAGCGCTTCCGCCGCATCGGCAACGCGCTGCACATCACGGAACCGCCGTTCGAGGAGGGACTTGCGCAGAAACGCCTGGAGTGGATCGTTGTCCACCAGCAGGATAATCGGCATGGCGTCCTGAAATCTGCGCGTGCACTGGTCAGTGCCAGATCGCGGTTTGGATGGTCTTTCTTGTACATTTCGATGACACGAAAGCGTGGATGGTTGTCTGGAAAGCGTTTTCAGTTAATTGGGCGGAAAAGCAGGGTGGTTGACGGCTGTCAGCCGACGAGGAACTCTTTTTCGCGGAGCTCCTTGATGGCGTCGCGAAGCTTGGCGGCTTTCTCGAATTCGAATTTCTTGGCGGCTTCGCGCATTTCGGCTTCGAGTTTGGCAATGTAGGTGTCGACGTCGGCCTTGGACTTGAATTCTGGCAGGCCTTCGGCTGCTTCGACTTCGACGTCGCCGTACTCGGCCTTGAGGATCTGGGCGAGGCCCATATCCATGGTGTTGATGATGGACTGCGGGATGATGCCGTGCTCTTCGTTGTAGGCGGTCTGGATGGCGCGGCGGCGATCGGTTTCGTCCATGGCGCGGCGCATGGAGTCAGTGATTCTGTCGGCGTAGAGGATGGCTTTTCCCTCGAGATGGCGGGCGGCGCGGCCCATGGTCTGGATGAGGGAACCGGCGGAGCGGAGAAAACCTTCCTTGTCGGCGTCGAGAATGGCGACCAAGGAGACTTCGGGGAGGTCGAGGCCCTCGCGGAGGAGATTGATACCGATGAGGACGTCGTATTCACCCTTGCGGAGGCCGGCGAGAAGCTTGACGCGCTCGAGGGTCTCGATTTCGGAGTGCATGTAGCGGCATTTGACGCCGACCTCGGTGTAGTACCCGGCCAGATCCTCAGCCATGCGTTTGGTGAGGGTGGTGACGAGGACGCGCTCGTTGCGTTTGGCGCGGTCGCGGATTTCGGCGAGAAGGTCGTCGATCTGACCCTTGACTGGGCGGATTTCGACTTCAGGGTCAACGAGGCCGGTGGGGCGAATGACTTGCTCGACGACCACGCCGGCGGAACGCGTGAGCTCATAAGGGCCGGGCGTGGCGGACACGTAGATGGTCTGGTGAATGCGGTTCTCAAACTCTTCGAATTTGAGGGGGCGGTTGTCGCGCGCCGACGGGAGACGGAAGCCATAGTCGACGAGGTTCTGCTTGCGGCTCTGATCGCCGTACCACATGCCGTGAACCTGGGGAATGGTGGCGTGGCTTTCATCAATGAAGAGCAGGAAGTCGCGGGGGAAGTAGTCAAGGAGTGTGGGTGGCGGCTCACCGGGGAGGCGGCCGCTGAAGTGACGGGAGTAATTTTCAATGCCGTGGCAGTAGCCCATGGACTTGATCATTTCGAGATCGAAGCGGGTGCGCTGATGGATGCGCTGCGCCTCGACCATGCGGCCTTCGGACTCAAGCTGCGGGATCCACTCGTTCAGCTCTTTGACGATGGAGTCGATGGCGCCAGCCTTGCGTTCGGGCTGGACGACGTAGTGGCTCTTGGGATAGATGGGCAGGCGGGAGTACTTCTGCTTGACGGTGCCGAAGAGGGGATCGATTTGCGAGAGGGATTCGATCTCGTCACCGAAGAGCTCGATGCGGTAGGCGGTTTCGTCGTAGGTGGGAAAGACTTCGATGACGTCGCCACGAACGCGGAAGGTTCCGCGGCGGAAGTCGGTATCGTTGCGCTCGTAGAGGATTTCGACGAGACGACGGAGGATGTCTTTGCGGCTGATCTTCTGGCCTTTTTCAAGCAGCAGCAACATGCCGTAGTAGGCTTCTGGTGACCCGAGGCCGTAGATGCAGCTTACGGAGCTGACAATGATGGCATCGCGGCGCTCGAAGAGGGAGCGGGTCGCGGAGAGGCGGAGTTTGTCGAGCTCCTCATTGATGGTGGCTTCCTTCTCAATGTAGAGGTCGCCGGCGGGGATGTAGGCTTCGGGCTGGTAATAGTCGTAATAGCTGACGAAGTATTCCACGGCATTGCCGGGGAAGAACTGCTTGAACTCGTGATAAAGCTGCGCGGCGAGGGTCTTGTTATGGGCCAGAATGAGGGCGGGACGATTGGACTGCTCGATGATTTTGGCCATGGTGAAGGTTTTGCCGGAGCCGGTGACACCGAGGAGGACCTGGTGGCGTTCTCCGGCGGAGAGACCTTCCATGAGTTCAGCGATGGCGCGGGGCTGATCACCGCGGGGCTTGTATGTGGTGACGAGCTGAAAGTCCATTGAAATACTCTACATGAAGAGCGAAGAATAGGCGAATATCTAGAGGCAGGGAACAGGGAACAGGGAACAGGGAACAGGGAACAGGGAACAGGGAACAGGGAATAGGAGTCAACGCAACATGATTGGAACGGAGGCGGTCCCAGGTCAGAAACATGTTCACCTAAAGCTGGAATGGCCGCGGATCGGGGGCGGGCTCGGATTGGGCATTGGGCTGTTGTCGTCAACCGGCTATCTCCCACCCGTGGAACGGCGGACTCTGGCATCAGGCTTGCCAATCCCACGTCATTTGCGATGTGCCTGAGAGCTCCTCCACTTTAAACCGAGACCTCACCCAAAATTCAATTGATCTCGTTCCTGCCAACAACCGAGAAAAGTGAAGGAATTCCGATGCAGTATGCGGTAGATTGGGTCAAATGGGTTACCGACGGAGAGGATCGCCTCGAGGGCTGAAGGCGCCTTCATCGTCGCATAGATTCCCCGAAGACGTAGTGCGATTCCGCTGATATGTTGAAGGGTGATGTGAATGCCGGAACAAGCTTCGCCGAAGGTGACAGAAGGGACGTCGCTGGGGCGTTACACGATTTTAGAGTTGCTGGGTATGGGCGCCATGGGGGTGGTATACCGGGCGCGCGACGAGCGCCTTGAGCGGATTGTTGCGATCAAAGTGCTGACGCCGGGCGTGCTGGCGGGCGATGAGTCGCGAAGGCGGTTTCGCAAGGAAGCGCTGGCGCTGGCCAAGCTGAACCACGCGCATATTGCGGCAGTCTATGACGTGGGGGAGCAGGACGGCGTCGACTACCTGGTGATGGAGCTGGTGCAGGGCGAGACGCTCGCGGCACGGATCAAAGCGGGCCCGGTCCCGGCGAAAGAGGCCACATCGATCCTGCTGCAGGTCGCCGAGGCGCTGGAGGAAGCGCATGAGCAGGGCGTGATTCATCGCGACCTGAAACCGGCGAACGTGATGGTGACGCCAAAGGGAAATGCAAAGGTGCTGGACTTTGGGCTGGCAAAGTTGTTTGCTCCGAGCGACTCGGATGCGACGATGACGCTTGCTGAGACCAAAGGGATAGCGGGCACGCCGCTGTACATGTCTCCCGAACAGGTAAATGGGCAGGCGGTGGATGCGCGGACGGATCTTTGGAGCCTGGGGGTTCTGTATTACGAGGCGCTCGCGGGAAAAGCGCCGTTCGAGGGTATGAATACATTCAGCGTGCTGCGGGCGATTGCGGAGTCGCCGGTTGAGCCGGTGAGCAAGCTGAACGCAGCGGTTCCGGCGGAGGCGGCGGAGATAGTGGCGCGCTTACTCGAGAAGGATCCGGCGAAGCGCTACCAGACGGCGGCTGCAGTGGTTGGGGATGCATCGCAGGTGCTTCTGCGGATGAGCGGTTCGTTGCCGGAGATGAAGCAAGGCCGGGCGCACGTGTCGCGCTGGTATCTGATCGCGGCGGTGATTTTTGTCGCGATGCTGGTTGCTTTGGGGGTGTGGCAGTATCGGCGGCTTGCGGAACGGCGATGGGCGCTGGAGGAGGGGATCCCGCAGATTGAGAGCTTGAGAGAACAGAAGAAGCCCCTGGCTGCATTCCTGCTGACGGAGAAGGTTGAGAAGGTTCTGTCCGGCGACAATCGGGTCATGGAGATTGCAGCGGGCCAAATCATCGATGCATCCATCGTCACGGAACCGGCGGGCGCGGATGTCGAGATACAGGATTACCTGACGCCGGGAGCCGTTTGGGTGAAGCTGGGAACGACGCCGCTGAAGCATGTGCGTCTGCCGAAGGGGTACTTTCGATGGAAGATATCGAAGCAAGGTTTTCCGGAGATGTTGCAGGCCTGGGACGCGGACACAGCGATGGACTTTTCGCTGACCGACTGGCAGCAATCGCCTGCGGGCATGGTGCCCACGCCGGGTGGGGATCTGATGACTTACGAGGGCTTTCTGGGATGGATCGGGCCCTATAAGCTTCCGCCGTTTTATGTCGACCGGTTCGAGGTGACCAATCGCGAGTACCAGCAATTTGTGGACAGAGGCGGTTATGCAAAGAAGCAATACTGGCCCGCCGCGTTCACCGACGACGGGCGCAAGCTGTCCTGGGAAGAGGCGATGGTGCGGTTCCGCGACACGAGCGGGCGGCCGGGGCCGGCGACCTGGGAAGGTGGACACTATCCGGAGGGGCAAGCGGATTTTCCGGTTGCGGGCGTGAGCTGGTATGAGGCGACCGCTTATGCGGCCTCGGTGGGCAAGAGCCTGCCGGTTGTGGCGCAGAGATACCAGGTGGCGCCGCCGGATGCGGAGCAGTACATCGTGCTGGAGAGCAACATCTCCGCCAGCGGATTGGCAAAGGTGGGGGCGTACCAGGGGCTGGGGCCGTACGGAACCTATGACATGGCGGGGAACGTGCGGGAGTGGGTGGAGAACGCGACCGATCACGATCTGCGGCTGATTATCGGAGGGTCATGGCAGTCGCCGTTTTATTTGTATACGAATCCTGAAGCTTTTTCGCCCTTTGACCGATCTGCGACGAATGGATTCCGATGCGTGTTGAACAGCAAACCACTGCCGCCCGAAACCGATGCACCGGTGCACCGCATGACGAGAGACTTTGCCGCGTTCAAGCCGGTGAGCGATGAGGTCTTCAACGCGTACAGGCTGCTGTATGCGTATCCCCAGACGCTTCTGCACGAGAAGGTCGAAGGGGTTGTCAAGGAGACGGTGGACTGGACCGAGGTGAAGGTTTCTTTCGATGCGGCTTACAACGGCGAACGCATGGCAGCCTATCTCTTCCTGCCGAAGAATGTGAAACCGCCGTTCCAGACGGTGCTGTTTTTCCCCAGCGCCCGTGTGCTGGAACTGCCACCCGACAGCAGCGCGCTTGGCGATGTGAAGTTCTTCGACTACATCCTGCAGAGTGGTCGAGCGGTGATGTATCCCGTGTATGAGGACACCTACGAGAGGCGGACGAAGAATAGCCTGCCAGGCGGGGCGCAGAGCGTGGATTTGACCAGGGACTGGTACAAAGACGCAGCGCGATCTCTTGATTATCTGGCGACACGCAAGGATATCGACAGCCGTAAGCTGGCCTATCTGGGAGTGAGCATGGGGGCAGCGGACGGCGTCATTTTATCCACTCTGCTGGAGGACCGCTTGAAGACGACCATTCTCCTGGATGGAGGATTCTTCATGGGCAAGCCTTCTGCCGGTGGAGACCAGGCGGACTTTGCGCCGCGGCTGAAGATTCCAGTGCTGATGGTCAACGGAAAGTATGACTATACGTTCCCGGTCGACAATGCGCAGAACCCTTTGTTCAAGATGTTGGCAACACCAGACGCGGACAAACGGCATGTACTGCTCGATACTCCTCACGATGTGACTGAGGACCGAGTGCATCTGCGAGCGGCCGTTTTGGACTGGCTGGACAAATATCTCGGGCGGGTGAGTGAGTAAGATTCAGTCGAAGACTCAGATAACGGCAAATCGCCAATGCGCGTTTCGAGGAGATCCAGCCTGGAAATGAACATTGGGCGGGAATGAGAAGCCGGGGTCAGACGAGAAAAATCAGCCCTCTCTCTTTATATGTTCCCATTCGACCTATCCTGCAGCGGGCTATAGGAGGACATTCAACGGGAGAGCCGGTTTTGGGGAAAGCAGGTCCGATGTATTGCGGGGCACGCTGGATCTGCTCGCACGGGCTTCTTGCTTCCCACCCATTCCGCAAAGAACGTGCAATGGATGGGGCGCCCATCTGTGTCCTGGCGTCTGGCGAGAACTCTAATGTTGGTCGGTTGAGTAGAGGACGACGCGGTAGGCGTGGACCTGGTGAGGAGCCAGGGAAAGTTGGCGGCCCTGATCTGTTTGATCGCCGTTGAGACGGCGTATCGTGGTCCAGGCGCCGTTGGATCGGGCGACTTCTTCAACGCTGGTGATTCCACTGATTTTTGCATCGACGTCGGGATCGCGGTAGAAGGAGACGGTGAGACCGGAGCCGGCGATGTAGAACTCATTCGCAGCCGTGTGCAGGATGATAAGGGCGCCGTCTTCTTCGAGCAGAGCCTTTGCCGGCCATGAGCGGGAAAGCGCAGCCTGAAAGAGGTAGCCGCCCAGGGACACGGTCTGCGTGGGGCGTGGACTGTTGCTGTGAAGCACGATGGCGCGGGTGCTGCCGGCGGCCTGAAGCGCGGGCAGGATGTCGCTGAAGCTCGAAAGAAGCGCGTAGACGCTTGCGAGGTTCGGGCCTGCATCGTGCTCGTCTGGAGTGATGGGCGCGCTCTCGATGGCGAAGGGAGAGAAGCCAAATGCGCCGGCTTCTCCATAGGCGTAGAAGGCGTTGTATGGGGCCGCCTCCAGGCGGGCTTCGGGAACAAAGACGGCGTTTCCGTTGAATCTGTAGCGATCGATCCAGTACTCAAAGTTGGGCCAGTAGATGTCGGGAGAGAAGAAGTCGAGAGCGGGCGCGGTGACGCGGTAGACCGCGAGGTAGTAGGGATGCGGGCCTCCGCTGGGGTATTCGCCTGCGCGCTCGGCGGGCGCGGGGAGCTGGCAGTTGACATACATGGGGAGCGGGTAGGCGCGCTTGCCCTGGGTGGCAACTTCCTGAATGTAGCGGGCGTAATTCCAGGCCATGAAGACTTCGTTTGCCGCATCGCCGAAGACGGCGGACCAGGTTGTGCCGGATGGATTGAAATGCGCGCGCAGTTCGGGAGAGAAGGAGTCGCGAGCGCTTTGAAGTTTCTGGATCAATTCGATTGGAACGGGGCGCGCAAAGAGACGGTTGGCGGCGTCAGACCGGTCGCGGCCGCGGCCTAGATAGCCGACTTCATTCTCAACCTGGACCATGAGGATGGTCTGTTGGTCCTGGTCTTTTTCACGAATGTGCCGCATGAGTGTGAAGAAGGCTTGGCTGTCGCTTTTGAGGGCTTCTTCACCAAGGGTGGAGAGGATCTCGAGTTGAGAGGGGTCGGCGGAAATAGCTCGCGGGAAGCGCTTTGTGTCTTGCTTGACCCAGGCGGGCGCATAGCTGGAGACGCTGTTTTTCCAACTGCCAAACCACAGGACGACCAGGTGGAGATGCTGCTGGCGCGCGACGTCGATCCAGTGGTCGAGGATGCTGAAGTCGAAGTTGCCCTCGGTGGGTTCGATCTGCTCCCAGGCGACGGGCATGAGGACGCTATTGACGTGCATCTGGGCGATGCGGGGCAGGATGGTGTCTGCCTGCTCCGCATTTCCCGCGGAGGAGTTGCCGAGTTCGCCGCCGAGGATGAGGTAAGGCTTACCGTTGAGGATCAGTTGACCGCCGGCTGGGGACTTGGCGATGGAGGGGATCTCAGCGGCGTTGGCGACGGTCGCGCTCAGCATGGATGCGATGAGGAAAACGAATTGAAAGCGCATCGAGATCAATCAATCGCCTCCCCGCGGTTTGAGTTGAGCTGAGTGCTGTCGGGCGACGTGGATCGAGCGGTTTGCATTCGAATTAACTGTAACTTATGGATCGGGATTGGCGGAGATGGCTGGAGGACGCGGACATCTGCGGGTGGGATAGAATGCGATGTGATGATCGAAGGAAAATGAAAGCTGCCATTGACTGAAAATAGACAACATGTTCTGGTGACGGGTGGGGCGGGGTACATCGGGAGCCATACGGCGAAGGCGCTTTCGCAGAGAGGGTATATCCCTGTCACCTACGACAGCCTGGTGAGGGGTCAGCGGCACGCGGTGCGATGGGGACCGTTGGTAGAGGGCGATATCGGTGACAAGGCGATGGTGTTGGAGACGTTGCGGCGTTACGAGATTCGCGCCGTTCTGCATTTTGCCGCGTTCGCTTATGTCGGGGAGTCGGTGAGGCATCCGGGGCGTTACTTCGATAACAATGTTACCAAGTCGGTGGCGCTGCTGGACGCGTGCGTGGAGGCGGGGATGCAGCACTTCGTTTTCTCTTCGAGCTGCGCGACGTACGGGACGCCGGAGCGGATTCCGATCAGCGAAGAAACGCCGCAGCTTCCCCTGAACCCCTACGGCGAGTCGAAGCTGGCGATGGAACGGCAACTGAAGTGGTATGGCAATGCGCACCGATTCACGTGGAAGGCTCTGCGGTACTTTAACGCGGCAGGGGCCGACCCGGATGGGGAGATTGGCGAGGAACACTCGCCGGAGACACACTTGATTCCGCTGGTGCTGGAGGCGGCACTGGGGCGGAGCACGGTGGAGATTTACGGGGACGATTACCCGACACCGGATGGGACCTGCGTGCGGGATTACATTCATGTATTGGATTTGGCAGAGGCGCATGTGCGGGCGCTCGATGCTCTGCGAGAAGGCAGTCCTTCAATGGCGCTGAACCTGGGGACGGGGGAGGGGCAGAGCGTGCGGCAGGTGATTGAAGCGGTGGAGAGTGTCACGGGGCGGAAAGTTCAGCGTCGCGTAGTTGCGCGTCGAGAGGGAGACCCTGCCGCGCTGGTGGCCGACCCGGCGCTGGCAGGGAAGGTGCTGGGTTGGAGGCCGCAGTGTTCGGATATGGAGAGCATTGTGAGTTCGGCGTGGAAGTGGCATACGAGGGGGATGGAAGATTAATGTGATTCAGGCGTCGGGGGCGAGGTTGACGCGTTTTTTTACGACCCAGATAAGGCATTGGCAGATGACAGTCGAATTGGTGGTTATCGCAATTCATGCAGAAGGTTCCGGTGTTTCGCTTGCCGGGCAATGGAAGGTATTTGCGGCAACCGCTGTACGCGGGAGATTTTGCAGGGATCGTTGCTTCGGCAGTGGTAAATGAACTTACAGGCGAATACAACATCTCAGGACGTGAACGAATCGACTAGTGCGGTGAGTCCAAAGTTCATTGTATAAACGACGAAGAACAAAAGCAGATCCTTCGACTCACCACCCCCAAACTCCACCCCGCAGACGAAGACCTGTCTGCGGGGGCCCCGGAACTGAAAAGCGTTCGGGGCCCCTTTCGCTCAGGATGACAAGCCTTTTTTGCTGTGAACTTTCGAGGGGCGGTCATTTTGGCCGTAACTCGCATACGCGAGTCGGTTGCTCAGGATGACAGGTTCTTTTATGTTATGGACTTTAGACTCATGGCCCTAGTGTCCTGTCCCTAAAGTTCGAGTACAAAAGCGTGCGACGGAATCGAGGATTTGATCGGCGGTTTTGTGCCAGATGAAAGGCTTGGGGTCTTTGTTGTGGTGTTGGATGAAGGTGCGAATGGCGCTTTCCATTTCTTGAGTTGAGCGATGAACGCCGCGGCGGAGCTGCTTTTCAGTCAGCAGAGCAAACCAGCGTTCGACCAGGTAGAGCCAACTGGCTGAAGTAGGCGTGAAGTGCAGATGAAAGCGAGGCCTCTTCGCCAACCAGTCGTGGATCAGTTGCGTCTTGTGGGTGCCGTAGTTGTCCAGGATCAGGTGTATGTCCAGGTCCGGAGGTACTTTTCGTTCAATCGTGTCGAGGAAGCTGCGAAACTCCACCGAGCGATGGCGACGCTTGGTCTGGCCAATCAGCGTGCCGGTTTTGGTTTCCAGGGCGGCGAACAGGCTGGTGGTGCCATGGCGGGCGTAATCGTGGGTGCGGCGTTCGATCTGACCGGGACTAGATCGATTTGATGCGCACAGTGAAAGAAGTAGTGGGCACGCTGGTGCTCGAGACCCTTTTCCGTGATCCTCTCTACTCGCAAGTCACTCTTGACTTCTGATCCGAAGCTCCCGCCAATTCACGCCGTGGACCTCGGCTGGAGAGGCATTGGGTCATGCGAATGCCGTTCATGCCGTTGTATTACTGAGGGGATCTCAGTGCTGACTGAGTTCGGGCGTTGCGGTTTGGACGATATACAGGGTCACGGTTTGAAACGCCAGCAAATCGCGGTAGGTGATTGGGGAGAAACGGGAGGGTCCAGCTTCGGCTTCAGGATCGAAGGAGACAGTGTAGCGCGGGACCACGATGGGGGCCAGATTGTCCTTAGCAGCCCGTGGTGCAAGCAGCTGAATTCCAGAAGGTCCGGCATCTGGGTTTGATGGAGCGGTAGGCCCTGGTTGAGTCGAGAGCCGAGGGCGTTCGGGGTTCAACCGCTCTGTTGGCC
>Ga0182030_10020767_pt1 | contig 12361 bp, 14 predicted proteins | sample 812S3MmetaG_FD_121299 | JGI IMG/M metagenome (GOLD analysis project Ga0182030, IMG submission 121299) | Permafrost microbial communities from Stordalen Mire, Sweden - 812S3M metaG (Illumina Assembly) | ecosystem: Environmental > Terrestrial > Soil > Wetlands > Permafrost | place: Sweden...
AAGCCCAGCGCCGCGTTGCGCACGACCATGTCGAGCGCGATGTGGCCCGGCGTCCAGGTCGTGTCGAGGTGCGCGAAGAGCAGCGTGCCGTATGCCGCCAAGCCCATCCCCGCGAACACCAGCGCGCGCGAGCCGATCTTCTCGGAAAGCCAGCCCGAGAGCGGCATGAGGAACGCGGTCGCGAGCCCGCCCGGGATCAGCACGAGGCCCGAGATCGTCGGCGGCCAGTTCATCACATCTTGGGTGAACAGCGGCAGCAAGAACAGCGCGAAGTAGTAGCCCATCCCCATCGCCGCGCGCAGCGCGACCGCGACCGAAAACGTCAGCGAGCGGAACAGCGAGAGGTCGAGCATCGGCGCGGACGCGGTCAGCTCGCGCCGGATGAAGCCGGCGAACGTGAGGGCGGAGACGACGAACGACGTGCGAACGCCGGCGTCGTCCCAGCCCAAGCGGTCGACTTGCGAGAGCGGGATCAGCAGTGCGCTGAGCGCGGCCGTGAGCAGCAGCGCGCCGACCGTGTCGAACGCGGGCCGCTCGTGCGCGCGGTCTTCGGCCGCGGGCACGAACGCGTACGCGAGCGCGAAACCGGCGATGCCGATCGGAATCACCGCCGCCTCCGAGCCGCCCGCAAACATGATTTGCGCGTCGTTCATCTTGATCGTGCGCCAGGCCTCGCCGATGGCGTGGTTCGCCGTGGCGCAGGCCGAGCAGGTCGCAAAATTTGGCCCGCGCAAGTTGAAATACATCGATACCAGGCCGGATGCCATGTTGCCGATAAGCATTGGAATCGTAAACGGCGAAACCCGGCTGGGTCCGCGCGCCAGCAAAATGTTGAGCTGATCGGTGGTCGTGGCCAGGCCACCGATGCCCGAACCCAGAATCACGCCGATTTGGTCCCGGTTCTCCTTTTCCAGATCCACGCCCGAATCTTTCAGGGCGCTCCAAGCCGCATACACGCCGAACTGCGAATAGCGGTCCGTCCGGCGAATCTCCTTGGGCGATGGAAAGGCCGGGGCCGGGTCAAAATTCCTCACTTCGCCAGCGATCCGAGTATCGAACGCCGAGGCGTCAAAGCCCGAAATCTTGTCGATGCCGCACGCGCCGGCGGTCAGGTTTTTCCAAAAGGTGTCGAGGTCATGCCCCAGGGGGGTGACCACGCCCATGCCCGTGACGACCACGCGGCGGTCAAAAGAGTTGTTAGCCATGGCAAAATCAAAGGGGCAGTCCGGGCTGTGTCCAGCCTAAACTGCCCCGCTGGTGCAAATTTTCAATTACTTCGCGTTTTCTTCGACGTATTTGATCACGTCGCCGACACTTTGAAGCTTTTCAGCCTGATCGTCCGGCACTTCGATGCCGAATTCTTCCTCCAGCGCCATGACGAGCTCGACGGTGTCGAGCGAATCGGCGCCGAGGTCCTCAATAAACTTCGCCTGTGGCGTCACCTGCTCGGGCTTGACGCCGAGCTGTTCCACGACGATGTCTTTTACACGTTGGTCAATTGGTTTGTCTGGCATAAATAATAGTCCCGTTTTCTAGCCTACAATCGCCATGCCAGTCAAGCCTCGATTCTTAACATTTTGCAACGGCGCCTGCCACGAGTGGCACAGGCGACCCGCCTGTTCCGGTCGGCGACTCGCCGGCCGGAACGGAACGAGGCAGACTGTTTTCAAACCAGCGGCCCTCAAGGGAGTAGACCGCGATCCTTCGTCGAGCTGGCGGCGCCAACTTGCCGCGCGTCTAATTTTCCATCCTCGATCCTCGATCCACTTTGGGTTTTGTCCAACCCCATCACATCACCATCCCGCCGTCCACCGTTAAAACCTGTCCGGTCACATACCGGCCCGACACACCGGCGAGATAAAGCGCCGCGGCCGCGATGTCGTCGGCCTGGCCCAGGCTGCCGAGCGGGATCTTCTTGAGGATTTCCGCCCGCACGGCCTCGTTCAGCTCCGCCGTCATGTCCGTCTCGATGAATCCCGGCGCAATCGCGTTGACCGTGATGCCGCGGCCGGCCAGCTCGCGCGCGCAGGATTGCGTAAACCCAATCAGCCCCGCCTTGCTGGCCGCGTAATTGCACTGGCCGGCGTTGCCGATCAGCCCGATCACCGACGAGATGTTGATGATCCGCCCCGTTCGCGCCTTGATCATGGCCCGGCTGAAAGCCTTGGTCACCAGAAAGGCGCCCTTCAAATTGGTGTTGAGCACCGTGTCCCAATCGGCGTCCGCCATGCGCATCAGCAGGCCGTCGCGGGTTACGCCCGCATTGTTCACCAGGATGTCCACCTTGGTGCATTCGGCAAGAATCTTACCGGCGGCGGCGTTCACCGCGGCGGCGTCCGCCACATCCACGGCGTGCGCCCACGCCTGGCGCCCCAGCCCGCGGATCTCGGCGGCGACCTTCTCGGAATTTTCCTGCGTGCGCGAAACCACTGCGACATCCGCGCCTTCAGTGGCGAATTTCAAGGCGATGGCGCGGCCGATCCCGCGGCCGGCGCCGGTAACCACGGCGATTTGATTGGTGAGTTGGCTCATAATTTTGCAAATTTTAAAACAAGACTGCCCCCCCATAAACACCAATAATTGGCAAACGCCGGGCCCGGTTTGGATTTGTGTTCATTCGTGGTATTTTGTGTTCATTCGTGGTATTTTGTGTTCATTCGTGGTATTTTGTGTTCATTCGTAGTCGACTGAGGCTTGGTTTCAAACGCTTTTTACCGCCGCTTCCAGGCTTGCCGCGTCCGCCACATTGAGCATCTGCGCGTTCTTGTCGATGCGCTTCATGAAGCCGCTCAGCGCCGTGCCGGGGCCGAGTTCGATGAACCGAGTAAAACCCTGCGCCAGCAAGGCGCGCATGGATTCCTCCCAGCGCACCGGCGCGCAAACCTGCTCCACCAGCCGCACCGCGATGTCCGCGCCGTGGGCCTGCGCCGTCACGTTGGCGATCACCGGCACGGCGGGCGCGGCCAGGTTGATCCGGGCGAGTTCGTCGCGCAACTTCGGCTGCGCACTCGCCATCAGCGGCGAATGATACGCGCCGGCCACCGTCAGCGGAATCGCGCGCCGGGCGCCTTTGGCCTTGGCCAGCTCACAAGCCTTGGCGATCTTGCCCGCCTCGCCGGAAATCACGAGCTGGCCGGGACAGTTGAGATTGGCCAGCACCACGCCCGCCTCCGCGCATGCCTCGCGCGTCGCCGCGGCGTCCAGGCCAATGACCGCCGCCATCCCGCCCTGCGTCACCTCGCAGGCCTCCTGCATGAACTTCCCGCGCTGGCGCACCACGCGCAGGCCGTCCTCAAAACTCATCACCCCGGCGGCCGTGAGCGCGGTGAATTCACCCAGCGACAGTCCGGCGGCGGCCTCAAACCGGAATTGCGGCGCCTGTTCCTTGAGCAATTCCAGGCACACCCAGCTCACCAGAAAAATTCCCGGCTGCGCGTTTTCGGTCTTGGTCAATTCCGCCTCCGGGCCATTGAAACAAATCGCGCTCAAATCGTAGCCCAGCGCCGCATTGGCGCGGTCGAACCACGCCCGGGCGGCGGGAAATTTCTCGGCCAGTTCCTTGCCCATGCCGGCGGCTTGCGCGCCTTGGCCGGCAAATAGGAGTGCGGTTTTGCTCATAAAGGGGCGGATAATAACACGAATTTTTGCCGCGGCGAAAGTGGAGATTTTTGCCCGGGGCAGCCCACCCTGGCATCAGGGAGTCAAATCAGCCGTAGTCCGGCTCCTCGCCGGTTTTCCACTTGATGTTGCAGCCGATGCTGGCTTTTTGGTCCTGGGAAATTTCCTTGCCGGACAGCACCGCGTCCAGCGCGGCGCGCAGATCCTTGCCGGTCACGGGCAGGGCGTTGCCGGGCCGGCTGTCGTCGAACTGTCCCCGGTACACGAGGCGGTGTTCGGTATCAAACAGGAAAAAATCCGGCGTGCAGGCGGCGCGATACGCCTTGGCCACGGACTGTGACTCGTCGTAGAGATACGGGAAGGTGTAGCCGGTCCGCCGGGCCTCCGCCTGCATCCGCTCCGGGCTGTCGGCCGGATAGTTCGCCACGTCGTTCGCGTTGATGGCCACGATGCCGACGCTGCGCGACTGGTAGTCGCGTCCGAGTTGCGCGAGCTGGGCGGCGAGGTGTTTGACGAACGGACAATGATTGCAAATGAACATCACCAGCACGGGCTGGCCGCGAAAATCCGAAAGCGAAACGGTCTTTCCGCCGGGGTCCGGCAGTTTGAATGCCGGCGCGGGCGTGCCCAGCGGCAACATGGTCGAGGGGGTCATGGCCATAGGCCCGCAATGTGGCGCGGCTGGCGCGTTTTCGCAAGTCACTTTCAGCATTGACGATTTGTCCTATGCGGGTTGCGGGCGGCCGTGAAATGCCGGCGCTGCGAATCACCGCCCGCGCCGGGATCATTGCGCGCGCGCGCCGGAAAAAGCTCGTAAATCGTCATTCGTAAATCGTAAATTTGGGCGATGGCCAGGAACATTGTTTATTTCGACTTGGAAACCCAAAAGTCCGCCGATGAGGTTGGCGGCTGGGGCAATATTTCCAAGATGGGCATGAGCGTTGGGGTCACCTTCAGCACGGCACGCGGCGATTATCGAATCTATGGCGAAAAGGACGTCAACGCGCTGATCACGGAACTGCAACGCGCGGACCTGGTCGTGGGGTTCAACAACTTGCGGTTCGATTACGAGGTGCTGCACGCCTACACGACCCTGGACCTGACCCAGGTGCCCACGCTCGACATGCTGGTGGTGCTGAGCGAAAAGCTGGGGCACCGGTTGTCGCTCGACTCGATTGCCACGGCCACCTTCGACGTGGAAAAGACGGCCGAGGGCCTGCAGGCCATCCGCTGGTTCAAGGAGGGGAAGCTCCTGGAAATCGCCGAGTATTGCTGCTACGACGTCAAGATTACCAAGCTGGTCCATGAATACGGCCAGCAGCAGCGGCAACTGCACTATTTCAATCGCTTCAATAAAAAGCTGACCGTGCCGGTGACTTGGTGAAATTCCAAGCCCGGACTCCCGGGGCCCGGTCCCGGCCCCGCTATTTCTCCTTCAGCTTCACCACGGCATCGCGCAATTGGACGGCGAGCACCTTGCGGTCGTCGGTGGTGCGCTGGAACGTTCCGAACCTCAGCGTGGCGCGGATGGATTTTTTGCCGAGCAAATGCACCACGTGCGAAAAAAACGAGTGGTCGCCCCAGTAACACACCTCCTGCCGGGCGTCGCCGTCTTCGAGTTCATAATGGAGCCAGCCGACGGCAATCTCGTGGCGGCCGCGGGCGGCCGGTTCCAGCAGGGAGGTCCGGAAGGGCAGGATGGTTTCGCCGTTGGTGCTGGTGCCTTCGGGGAAAACCACGACGAGAGCGCCGGCGGCGAGCGCCGCCTCGATTTCCTGGTTCACCTGGCCCACATGCGTGCGGCGCTCGCGCTCCACAAACACCGTGCCGGCAATGGCGGCGAACCAGCCGAACAACGGCCAGCGCCGGACATCCGCTTTGGACACAAAAACGGCCGGCGTCACCGCTGAAATCGCAAGGATGTCCAGGTAGCTCAAATGATTGCACATGAGGAGGCCACTCCGGGGAACCTCGCCGGCGACGCGGGCGGAGTAGCCGAAGATTTTCAGATGGCGGCGCGACGAGCGGCTCAGCCAGGCGGCGCGCTCCAGCCGCTGTCTGTCCTTGGGGGCGCGAGCGGCGGTGAGAAAGTAGTTGAGAATGATCACCCCCACTTCCCACGCAAACCAGCAAGACCTGCCCGCGGCACGAATTATCATCCGCAGATTTCAAACCGGTTGTCCGCCAAGGTCAACGAATTTACGAGCGCCGGCGGGCGATTTGCGGTTGGAGCCAAGCCGGGAAGAAATGGCCGCTCGTCCCTGGCGGGGCCGGCAAGGCATTGCGCGCGAGCTTTCCGGCGCGGGTTAACCCCTGGTGAAGTCAGCACCCGAAAAAGCGTTCACGCGTCGCAGCCGGGAGCGATTCGATGTCCAACAGAGTAAGGAAATCAATCGTTTTAAACTGCCGGTCCAAAGCGGGCGGGCCACAAATTTTTGCGCCGACGGTCAGGTAGGCGCGCAGCAGTTTGGGAATGGACAATGGTTCTTCCGCAACGGCATCCAGCGGACACTCATGGCTTGGCAGTGGTTCGGTGCGCCATTGCGGTTCGGCGAGATGATTGCGGCACAAGTCAGTGTATGCGGAAGCGCCGGCAGCCGGCTCCTGCGAGGTCAGCGAACTGCAGCCGATCAAATACCGTCCGCCGCGCTCCATGGCGTAATTGGCGATCCCTTTCCAAAGCAATCCGAGCACGAACAGGTTCCGATGCTGGCGGTGAACGCAGGCCCGGCCGAGTTCCACAATCTGACTCCGCAACGGCTCGTAAACTTCGAAGTGAAATTCCTGCTGGCAATAATAGCCCCGATTTTTCGCCGCACTGGCCCCGGTTTGGAGACGGTATGTGCCAACAATCTGGCGGGAGGCGACATGCTCGACAATCAAATGATCGCACACGGCATCGAACGGATCCACATCCAGACCGGTGTCATAGGAATGCGCCAGCCCTTCGTTAAGCTCCAGGTTGAACACCTGAAAACGCAGGGATTGCGCCGACTGAATCTCTTCCGGCGAATGCGCGAGCCGGAGCGCATACTGGTTGGGTGCGCTGACGAGTAACCGGACTGATTCTTTGGAAATGTTCACGGAAACAGACTGCTCAAGTAATATGCCGATTATGTGGCGTTTGTGTTAAATTTTCAAGGAGTAAAAAGCCCTCAAAATCAACGGGTTCGGGCAGTCAGGAACCGTTCCACGTACTTGCCCAGCAAATCGGCTTCCAGGTTCACGAAATCGCCAACCTTGCGTTCGCGAAGTACGGTGACGTCAAAGGTATGGGGTATGATCCAAATGCGAAAGCTCCGCTTTTGCACGCCGGCCACGGTCAGGCTGATGCCATCCACAGCGATGGAGCCTTTGAACACCACATAGCGCATTACCTCCGGCGGGGCGGCGATGTCGAGTACATGATCCTTGCCGGCGCGTTCCCAGCGGGTGATCTTGCCCAGACCGTCCACGTGACCGGTCACGAAATGTCCGCCCAGTTCGCCATTCGCCCGCAGTGATCGTTCGAGATTTACCAGTGAACCCGGCCGGGCGAACTGGAAATTCGTCCGGTCCCAGCTCTCCTGCAAGAGGTCAAACCGGATGTCTTTGGCTTTGCCGCGGGCCGCCACCTTGACGGCCGTCAGACAGCAGCCGTTGACCGCCACGCTGTCACCCACCTTGAGGCCCCGGCCGCAAACGGTGGCGCGGACGGTCATTTCAATCGACTTTTTTGCCGGGGTGATTTTTTCAATGATGCCCGCTTCTTCAACAATGCCTGTGAACATAGAAGCATAATGTTGCCGGTTTAGGGCGGGTAAAGGCAAGTTTTTCGCGTCACTGATCTCAGGGCGCGGCGCTTGACACCGTCCTTGGTGGCACTGGTCGCGCTGAAACTGTGAAAAAATTACCGAGAATGCCAAAACAACGGAAAGCACTCGTTGGCAATCAAGTACTTGCAAAAACAGTTTTTCCGAAATTTCAATTTTTTCACAGCTTCGCTGCGACCAGTCCGGCGCCCAGCGCAGCGCAGGGGCGGCGGAATCATTCGCCTGCCGAAATATTAGCCACACGCCACGTGCCCGCTGCCGCGGGCAGACAGAGTCGCGGCGCAACTCTGTCCACCAGCCAAGCCCGTGCCTTGGCCGTTTGGCTAGGACGACGTCAAGATGCGCCCTCAGGGCGCCGGGTCATCCCGCCGGAATCAATTTCCCGGCGCTTTCCCAGGATGCGCCGGGTTGAATCACCGCCGTGAGCAGGAGGTCATCGCCGACTTTGCGCCATTGGACTTCCCGGAGTTGAATCACGTCGCTCAAATTCCTTGCGCCGTCTCCGGCAACGCCCCGGCGGGCGTCGCTGCCGCCCAGTACTTTTGGCGCGTAAAAAAAGGCCACGCGTTGCGCCAGACGCCCCAGCAGAAACGACGCATTTACCTCCCCGCCACCTTCCACCAGCAAGCGGGTGACATGTTCGGCGCCGAGCTTTTTCAGCACCCAGGGCAGGTTGAGTGACGGGAGACGCGTGGCGGATGACGAGGGTTTCGTCGTGGGCGCAACGAGCACGTTCACGCGTTTACCGAGCGCAGCCACACGATTTTTTGGCGCGTACTGGCTGACGATGATGGTGGTCAAGGCCGCCTGTTCGTCGGACACCACTCTTGCCGTCAAGGGCGTGCGCGCCATCGAATCCAGCACCAGGCGGCGGATCGACTTTGCCACCCTCCCGTCACGCTTGGCCGCGTTCATTCTGACGGTCAGGCTGGGATCGTCCGCCAGAACCGTGTTCACCCCCACGAGGATGGCGTCGCTGCCGAGGCGTAATTTCATGCCGAGCGCCCGGGCTTTTTCGCCGGTAATCCACTTGGATTCGCCGCCCGCGGTGGCGATCTTCCCGTCCAGGGTCATCGCCGCCTTTACGGTCACAAACGGAGTGCGGTTTACGATCCAGTGATTGAACGCCTCGTTCAGCCGCGCGCATTCATCGGCCAAAAGCCCGCGGCTCACTTCAATCCCCGCGCGCCGCAGTATTTCAAAGCCTTTCCCGGCATGGTTTGGATTGGGATCGGTGGCGCCGGCGAACACGTGTTGGATGCCGGCGGCGATGATGGCTTCCGTGCAGGGCGGCGTCCGGCCGTGCGTGCAGCAGGGTTCGAGGGTCACGTAAAGGCTGGCGCCGCGGGCAGGGCAGCCATGCCTTTGGGCATCGCCAAGCGCCTCGATTTCCGCGTGTGGCCGGCCCGCCTTCCGATGCCAGCCGCGCCCGATGATCCGGCCGCCTTTCACCAGCACGGCACCGACCATTGGATTGGGCGAAGTCGCACCGTAGCCGCGCCGGGCGAGCCGGAGGGCCAGTCGCATGAATTCAAGGTCCGACATTGCTCCAGTTACTTAAATGCTCGCGGAGCGAAAGCGCATTTCAATCCTCAAACAGCGCCTGCGCAAACTGCTTGGGGTCGAAGGGCTGCAAGTCGTCCGGCTGTTCGCCGAGGCCGATGAACTTGATGGGCAGGCCGAGTTCCTTCTGGATGGCCACCACCATGCCGCCTTTGCTGGTGCCGTCCAGTTTGGTTACCACGAGCCCCGTGAGTGGCACGGCCTTGTTGAACTCGCGCGCCTGGGTCAGCGCGTTCATGCCCGTGGTCGCATCGAGCACGAGCAAAACCTCGTGCGGCGCCCCGGCAAGCTGTTTGCCGATCACGCGGTGCAGCTTTTGCAATTCCTGCATCAGGTTGTGCTTGGTGTGCAGCCGCCCCGCCGTGTCGATGAACAGGTAGTCGGCGTGGCGCGCCTGCGCGGCGGTTACGGCGTCGTGCGCCACCGACGCCGGGTCCGCGCCGTAAGCCCCGGCAATGACTTCCACCTTGAGACGGGTCCCCCACAATTTGATCTGTTCGATGGCCGCCGCGCGAAACGTGTCGCACGCCGCGAGCAGCACGGTCTTTTTCTGCAACTGGAAAAGGTGGGCCAGCTTGGCGCTGGTGGTCGTTTTGCCGGTGCCGTTGACCCCCACGATGGAAACTACCGTCGGACCATGCGGCATCTTCTTCAGTTCGGCCTTGTCGGAGGAGAGGCTCCGCTCAATCTCCCCCCGCGCGACCGCCAGGTAATCCAGTCCGGCACCGCCCTGGGTTTCATACGCCTTCTTCACCGCGCTGGTGATCTGCGAGGTCATCGCCATGCCCAGGTCGGCGGCGATGAGCGCCTGTTCGATCTCCTCCAGTGATTCGGCGGTCAGCTTGGGCGACCGCGTGATGATGCGCTTGATTTCGTGCGTCAGCTTGGCGTGCGTTTTTTGCAGGCCGGCCTTGAATTTGGCGAAGAGTCCCATGATCTATTTGTGCACATTGGCCGGGCGGAGCTTCTGGCGGGCGGCGTGGAGCCGTTCCACGTGTTCATAGGGCAGCTTGACCGTGCCGATCAGGGGCTTGTTCTTGCTGAATCCATGGCAGTCGCTGCCGCCGGTGACCAAGAGCGCGTGTTTTTCCGCGATCTCCAGATACCGTTCGGACATCACGGTGGAATGCTTGGTGTGAAAACACTCGATGCCGTCCAGACCCGCCTCCACCAGGGCGGGAATGATCTCGTCCGTGCGGTTCAGGCCCGGATGCGCCATCACCGCCAGACCGCCGGCCTGATGAATCAATTCAACGCTTTCGAGCGCGGACATTTTGGTTTTGGGCACCCACGCGGGGCGGCCCTTTTTCAAATAGCGTTCAAATGCCTCGTCGAGCGAACCGATGAGTCTTTCCTTCACGAGGGCGCGGGCCACATGCGGCCGGCCCGGCGACTTGCAATTGGCCAGCGCAAACACCGATTCCACCGTCAGCGGCAGGCCCAGCTGGTTCAGCGCCGCCACCATTTCATGAATGCGACGCTGGCGAACGGCTTGGAACTGCGCGATGCGTTCCAGCAAAATCTTGTTTTCGGTGTCCAGGAAATAGCCCAGAACATGGACCTCGGTGTCTTCGTGCTCAGCGGTCAGCTCCGCGCCCGGGATGAACTCCATCTTCACGTTGGCGCACGCGGCGGCGGCGCGGGCGCAGCCCTCCACCGTGTCGTGATCGGTCAGCGCGATGCACGCCAGGCCGCCCTTTTGCGCATACAAAACGAGTTCCTCGGGCGTGAAGGTGCCGTCGGAAAACTGCGTGTGCAGATGGAGATCGGCGAATTTCATTTTACCTCGCGCGCCGGACGGAGAATTTCGCCGCGCACCTTGTCCAGGATGCCGTTCACGAACTTCCCGCTGTCCTGGGTCGAGAATTTCTTGGCGATGTCCACCGCCTCGTTGATGCTCACCACGGGGGGAATGTCATCCCGGTGAAGCATTTCAAAAATCGCCAGCCGCATGACGTTCCGGTCCACGGCGGCGATGCGGTGAAAATCCCAGTTCCGCGTGTGCTTCTTGATGTGCTCGTCAATCGCGTCGCGGTGTTCGAGCACGCCGCGGATCAGCGGCTCCGCAAACAGGCGCGTTTCCGCCTCCTCCGCGGTGGGCGGCGGCAGCTCGGTGACCTCGCCCCATTTGGCGGAGCCCTTTTCGTCCTCAATGGCGGCCGTCCGCTGGGAACTCCAGAACTGGGCCAGTTCCAGTTCCAGGTTCTCCGGCGGATTCAAGTCGTGCTGAAACAGAAACTGCACGGCGCGTTCGCGCGCCTCTCGTCGTTTACCCATGAGCCCATGTTGCCGCAGAATGGCCCTGCGGGAAATGAAAAATTGCGCCGCCGCCGGCCGGATAAAACTTTCGCGCCTTTACTTGCGGCAAAAATGGGGTAGTTATTTTCTCATGAGCGACACATTCAATTATTCCGTGCCCACCGTCATCGAACGCGATAATCGCGGCAACGACCGCGTGTGGGACCTCTATTCCCGCCTGTTGGTGGACCGCATCATCTTCATCGGCACGCCCATCGACGACCACGTTTCCAACATCGTGGTGGCGCAGCTTTTGTTCATGCAGATGAGCGATCCCAAGAAGGACATCCACATTTACATCAATTCCCCCGGCGGCAGCGTGACGTCCGGCTTGGCGATCTATGACACCATGCAGTATCTCACCTGCGACGTGAACACCTACTGCGTGGGCCAGGCCGCCAGCATGGGCGCGGTGCTGTTGTGCGCCGGCACCAAGGGCAAGCGCTTCGCCCTGCCCAACTCCAACATCATGATCCACCAGGTCCTCGGCGGCGCGGAAGGCGCGGCCAGCGACGTCGAAATCCGCGTCCGGCACATGTTGAAACTCAAGCAGACGCTGAATGCGATTTTGGCCAAGCATACGGGCCAGACCATTGAACAGGTGGAAAAAGACTGCGACCGCGACAATTTCATGAGCGCCGACGAAGCGAAGAATTACGGCCTCGTGGACCTGGTTGTGCAGTCGCGCAAGGAAATTCCGGGAGCGGAAAAAGTGTAATCACTTTTTCTTCCGCCCCAGGCCCCAGATGAGCCATGCGGCGATGAGCAGCAGAAAAACCAGCCACCAGAAATAGCGCAGCTCGCGCCCCGCCAGGTCCACAAATTCCATCACCGGCGGAAACAGCGCGGCGAGCAGGGCGATCAGGAACAGGGCGCCCAGCAGCTTGAGAATGAACGCGTACCGCGGGTTCATTGATTGGTTGCCGTGGTGGAGGCGGCGCGCTGCTTTTGCAGGTCGGCCAGCGGCAGGAGCATGTTCACGCCGCCGCCGGTGGCGCCGCCCACGACCAGCGGGGCCTTGCCGTCCCATTTCTCCACAATCTGCAAATCGATGAACGCCGGTGTCTGCT
>Ga0182030_10020768_pt1 | contig 12360 bp, 8 predicted proteins | sample 812S3MmetaG_FD_121299 | JGI IMG/M metagenome (GOLD analysis project Ga0182030, IMG submission 121299) | Permafrost microbial communities from Stordalen Mire, Sweden - 812S3M metaG (Illumina Assembly) | ecosystem: Environmental > Terrestrial > Soil > Wetlands > Permafrost | place: Sweden...
AACTCTCGACACCCTGCATGTCGCGTCAGCCCTGGAGCTAGGGGCTGAGCGATTCTGGACCTTTGACGAGCGGCAAGCGAAGCTGGCCAAGGCGGCAGGACTGAAGCTCCAAGGATAGCTGCGTCTCAGTGAGCCTGAACGGCAGAGCATATCCGAATCTACTGATACTGACAAAACACGGCTGACAGCTGCTTCCTCACGCAAACGCCGTCTCCGTGTACGTCCCATACACCTCGCGCAGCGCCTCGCAGATTTCGCCCACCGTCGCGTAGGCCTTCACCGCTTCCACGATGAACGGCATGGTGTTCACGGGCGAGATTTGCCCGTTGTCGCCGGCCTTCGGCTCCTGAGCCGCGGCTTTCTTGAGCGCGTCGAGGCAGCGCCGCATTTCGTCATTGGAGCGGCGCTGGCGCAGCGCCTTGAGCTTCTTGCTCTGCGCCTGCGCGACCTCTTCGCCGATGTAGAGAATGTGCGGTGAAGGCTCTTCAACGACGAACTCATTTGCGCCGACGGTGATCTTTTCTCGCGCTTCGGTGGCGCGCTGGAACTGGTAGCTGGCCTCGGCGATCTCCTTCTGGGGATATCCCTTCTCAATGGCCGCGACCATGCCGCCCAGCGCATCGAGCTTCCCAAAATAATCGAACGCCCCGTTCTCCATGTCGAGCGTCCCCCGCTCGACAAAGTACGAGCCGCCCAACGGATCGACGGTATTCGCCACGCCCGATTCATACGCGATGATCTGCTGCGAGCGCAACGCGATGCGCACGGCTTCTTCCGTCGGCAGCGCCAGGGCTTCGTCGTAGCTGTCGGTGTGCAGCGATTGCGTTCCGCCCAGCACCCCCGCCAGCGCCTGAATGGCGACGCGCGCGATGTTGTTCAGCGGCTGTTGCGCGGTCAGCGAGACGCCCGCCGTCTGGGTGTGGAAACGCATCAGCCAAGTGCGCTGGTTCTTGGCGCCGAAGCGGTCCTTCATCAGGCGATACCAGATCTTGCGCGCCGCGCGGTACTTCGCGATCTCCTCGAAGAAATCGTTATGCGCGTTGAAGAAGAAGCTGAGCCGCGGGCCGAACTCGTCGACATCGAGGCCGCGACGGCGCGCCCACTCCACGTATTCGACGCCGTCGTAGATGGTGAACGCCAGTTCCTGTAGCGCGGTCGATCCGGCTTCGCGGATGTGGTAGCCGCTGATGGAAATGGTGTTGAAGCGCGGCGTGAATTTCGAGCCGAACTCGAAGGTGTCGATCACCAGCCGCATCGACGGCGCTGGCGGATAAATGTATTCCTTCTGCGCGATGTACTCCTTCAGAATGTCATTCTGAATCGTCCCGGAAATTTTCTCCCAGTCGGCGCCCTGCTTCTCCGCGACCGCCAGATACATTGCCCACAGGATCGACGCGGGCGAGTTGATGGTCATCGAGACCGTGGTCTTCTCCAGATCGATGCCGTCGAAGAGGATTTCCATGTCCTCCAGCGAATCGATGGCGACGCCGCACTTGCCAACCTCGCCCTCGCTGAATGGGTGATCGCTGTCGTAGCCCATCAGTGTGGGCAGGTCGAACGCGACCGACAGCCCCTGACCCCCGTGCGCCAGCAGATATTTGTAGCGCTGGTTCGTCTCCTCCGGCGAGGCGAAGCCGGAGAACTGCCGCATCGTCCACATCTTGCCGCGATAGCCAGTGGCGTGAATGCCGCGCGTGTACGGCGGCTGGCCGGGATAATTCAGGTAGCTGTCGTAGCTCCAATCCTCGGGAAGATCGGCCTGTGTGTAGAGGCGGCGAATGGGCACGCCGGAAATCGTGGTGAAGCGTGCGGCGCCGTGCTCGTCCAGGTTAACCCCGGTGGGCGCGCCGATGGGCTTTTCCGGAGCCTTTTGCAGCGTGGGCCCGAGCGTATTCTCGGCCCATTGCTGCTCGGAGTCGGAAGGATGACGGCCAGCCTCGAACAGATCGGTGACCGGCAATTCAGAGAGAATTTTCCCGTTGGACTTGCGGTTGTTGGCCATGCACTACCCCACTGTAAGACGAACCCTACATGCTAGTAGATGCGCAGGTGAGCGGCAAGCAGGAAGGTGAACCGATCAACCCCCTTTCATCGGCGCAGGACGGAGCCCAGCGCCGATTGCGTCGGCGAAAGCGTTGCCGACCCACTCCGGTTTTCTCCCACACACCGGCAGTCGCCCTTACGGCTGAGGCGGTGATGCCGGTTGCTGGAGCTGCGTCGGCGGCTGCGGCGCCATGGTTGGGCCGCTTCCAACCCCTCCCGGACCCAACGGCACCAGGTGTGGCGTTGTAAGTGCGTTAGGCGCGTCCGCCGGAACCACGCCTGTCACCTTGGGCTCGTGTCTCACCTGGCTGCCTTCCGCGTCGATTACATCAATCCCAAGCTTGTTCAGCGTTTCTGCGGTGGAAAGATCAAGCTGCACTTTAGACTTTTCATAGTTGGTGGCGGCAGCCAGCACGTTGGACTCGGCTTGCGTCAAGTTGCTCGACGCCTGTAGCACCAGCGTGCCGGTGGACGCTCCCATCACAAGCTTCTTCTGCTCCGCGTCCAGGGCTTCGGCGGCGTAATCGCGGGCCGAAATCGCCGCTTGCAGCGCGACCCAATTTTGCGTCAACGCAAACTGCGCTTGCCGCACCTGCAACTGGATGGTGTTCTCGGTTTGCAGCAGGCTGAGTTGCGCCTGGCGATATTCCAGATCGTTGCGTACCTGGTCGGCCTGCACCTGGCGGTTTCGCAGCGGGATGCTGAGATTCACGCCCACGCCCTTATCCGGAGCGCTGCTGTTGAACAGGTTGCTGAAGGCACCAGCGTAGCCGGGTGGGAATCCAGGCACGGAACAGCGAGTCGGGTCGGTGCACAAAGAATTCGCAGGCCCGGCCAGCGCTGTGGCGCCGTAGAAGGCGTACAGATCGAGCGTCGGCAACAGTTCATTGCGAAGCGATTTCTTGGTGATGATGTTGTTGGTCAGCGTCAGACGGGCAGTCGCGATCTCCGGCCGCTCTTTCATGGCCTCCGCGATCAGGTCGTCCACCGTGCCCACCTGATATTCCGAAGTGGTGTTGAGGGTGTCGGTGGGAATCACCGGCGCGACCGCGAGGATGGGATCGGCCATATTGCGCGTGACGGCATTCTTCATCAACAACTGTTCCAACTGAAGATTCACTTGGGCCGCAATCAGGTTTTGCTTGGCCGTGGCGACTGCACTTTGCGATTGCACCACCGTGAGCGGCGCCAAAGTCCCCTGCACAACTTGCTTTTGATTATCGGAAAGCGTCTTGTTGGCCAGGTCAAGCGCGCGCTGTTGCACGGTCACGTTCTCGTAGGCATTGACCAGGTCCCAGTAAATGTTCTCGATCTGCGAGACGGTGGTGATCAGTTGGTCGCGAAACGTGATTTCCGTAATCAGCTTGTTATTGCGCGCGATGCGCAGGTAGCGCAGGTTGGGATCGTAGCCGAAACCCTGCAGCAGATGCTGGCGTACCTGGAAAGTGAAGCTGGGGGTCAGGGTTGGGTTGATCGTATTGTTGAGAGAGCTTTCCCACAGGCGCGTGTTGTCGAAGCCGACGGTCATCAGCGTGCCCGTAGGAAATCCCTGGGTGTAGGTGAAGTTTGCCGTTGTGGTGTTCTCGTACAGCTCGTTGGTGCCGGTGAAAACCGTGTTGGATTCCGGCGTAACCGAGTGAGCCAGCGAGACCGTTCCGGTGATGACTGGATCGTAGCTGTCGAGCGGAGGTCCTTCGCCCTGGGTCGAGGTAACCAGACCGGCCGCGCCCGCGCCGGCTCCGCCCACACCTATCGTCGTGCCACCCACACCGCCGCCGGTTGCGCCGGTAGTCGAGGTTCCCGTGCCGCCAGCCGCCGTCGTGCCCGTTTGACCGCCGGGCGTTCCCTGCAGCAGGCCGGCATTCACGCCTAGCGCCACCGCGCCTGACGAGGTGCGCAGGATGTCGGTGTCGGCAATCGACAGGTTGTAGCGCTGAATGCCGATGTCGAGATTGTTCTCCAGGGCTAGCGTCACCGCGTCATTGATTGACAAGTACATCTTGCCGTCGCGGATGATCTGATCCACCCGGGTCGAGTTTGCCACGCGCAACGGCCCGACTCCGCGCGGGGCATAGATAATGAACGGATTGGGCCACTGCCAGCGTCCCCGGGTGTAATCCTGCTCCGAATACGGATGCGCGTTGCGCTGCGGCGCGGGGGCCTGGGGAAGCGCCGTCAGCGTCGACTCCTGCGCCGCGCTCTGCCGGGCCGCTGTAGTCGACTGCGCCGTCGCCGGTTGCGGCGCCGCGCTCGAGTCAGAAGCGCTCTGCTGTGCAGGCGCGGTATTCTGTTGCGGCGCTGCATCCTGGGCGAAGCTCGAGACAGCAAGCAGGCCGATCAACAGCAGCGCGAATAAACAAGCCGGCAGGGGTGGAACACGATTCGAAGTCGGATTAATAACAGACATTCTTTGCTTCTCCTAGAAGAACGCCAAGAGTTCTACGTGCCTTTGCGGCACATTCCTGTCGCCTGACCTGGTTGGCGGTGCAGTTGGCGGCGATTCGGTCTCAAGCTGACGTCGCAGGGGGATGGAAATTAATCTCAATCTCACGTTGCAGGAAATTAGTATAGCTGACGCTCCACCGCGACAAATGGATGCTTTACATACCTTTACACTGCTTAACAGATCGAAAAGCTTGAGTAGGGAATCGCTATAGTGAGAGCACCGTGTTGGTATCTCCGGATTTGAAGGGGCACGGCTTCAGCCGTGCCGTCAGATTCGGACTCGGTTTGGCCTTTAGGCCCTGGGGACGCGTTCCCTCAGCGGCTAAAGCCGGATTCTCTGTTATGACATTTGCGGCACGCCTGAAGGCGTGCCCCTTCAAAGCGAGCTAACGCAGCCTGAGGGATCGAGTGTGCTTCGCAATCTGAAAATCACGCTGGCATACGACGGCTCCGAATTCCACGGATGGCAGGTGCAGCCGGGGCTGCCAACGGTGCAGGGCACACTCGCCGATTGCCTGAAGAGACTGACGGGTGAAGACGTCCTGCCGCAAGGATCGGGCCGCACGGATGCCGGAGTCCACGCCTTGGGCCAGGTGGCTTCCGTCCAGTTGGAGAGCCCGATCCCAGAGCGCAATCTGGTGATTGCGTTGAACGACATGCTGCCCGCGTCGGTTCGCGTGAATTCGGTCGAGGTTGTGCCGGATGACTTTCACGCGCGGCACTCCGCAAGGGCCAAGACCTATCGTTATCGCATCTACCGCGCCGATATTTGTCCGCCGTTTCTGGCGCGATATGTTTACCACGACCCCTATCCCATGGATGAAGAAGCCCTGATGCGGGCGTCCGAGCAGGTCGTCGGCAAGCACGACTTCACCTCGTTCGCGGCATCCGATCCCGACCGCAACGCGCGGATTGCGGAAGGGGTGGAAGAAGAAAAAGACCGGGCGGACGTAACAAGAGAAGTGGGTGCCCCGTTCTGGCCTTCAGTTGGCCCGGGTGGGGCAGCAGCAGCAGATGAATCTTCCCGTTTTGGCAGCGTGACCAATGTCCGCACCATTCATTCCTCGCAGTGGGCCCGCACTAGCGAGGAATTGATCTACACTGTGCGGGGAGACGGATTTCTGCACCACATGGTGCGGAATCTGGTGGGAACATTTCTCCTCGTGGGCAAAGGTTCGCTTCGGATTAGCAACGTGCCAACCATCCTGGAAGCCCGCAATCGCAGTGCTGCCGGACCCACGTCTGCCGCTTGCGGCCTGTATCTGGTCAGCGTGGAGTACTAGTCATCAATATGCCCAGCGAAGCGAAAATCGCCGGCGCAACCCTCGTCAGTACTAATCCTGCAACCGGCGAAGTTCTGGCTGAATTGGCCTGCGCCAGTGCCGACGACGTCCGAACTGCAGTCCAGCGGGCCAAGTCCGCGCAGCCGCAATGGCAGGCAACGCCTGTGCGGGCTCGTATCGCTGTTCTCCGGCGCTTCCAGGAACTTCTGAACGAGCGGCGCATGGACGTGGCGCGACTTATTTGCCGCGAGGCCGGCAAGCCAGCCGCTGAAGCGCTGGCGACGGAAGTTCTGGTGGTGCTCGACGCAGCGCAGTTCTGCATCCACAATGCCCACCGCTTCCTTCGCGATAAGCCGCTGCCGCACGCCAACCTTGCCATGAAAACCAAGCGCGGCAAGCTCGTGCGCGAACCTTATGGCGTGATCGGGATCGTCGCGCCGTGGAACTATCCCTTTTCCATTCCTGCAATCGAGACGCTGGGCGCGCTGGTCGCGGGCAATGCGGTTGTGCTGAAACCTTCGGAATGTACACCGCTGGTCGCGCTGGAACTAGAGCGCCTGCTGCTGGCTGCCGGTGTGAACCCTCATCTCATGCAGGTCGTGGTGGGCGAAGGGCCGGTCGGAGCGGCACTGGTCGAGTCCCCGGTTGACAAGCTGATCTTCACCGGAAGCGTTGCCACTGGAAAACGCGTTGGCGAAGCAGCCGCGCGCCGCCTGTTACCTGTGGTGCTGGAACTGGGCGGCAAGGATCCCATGATCGTGCTCGACGATGCCGATCTGGAAGTCGCTACCAGCGGCGCTCTCTGGGCAGCCTTTATGAATGCTGGTCAGACCTGCCTCTCGTTGGAACGCTGTTACGTTCATCGCAGCCTATATGAGCCATTTCTTTCCAAGTGCCGCGAAAAGATTGCCAAGCTGCGCGTTGGTAACGGTATCGATTCCGAGGTCGAAATCGGACCCATGATTCATGAGCGGCAGTTGAAGATTGTTGAGGAGCAGGTAAACGATGCCGTGCAACGCGGCGCACGCTTGTTGGCCGGCGGCAAGCGGCTCACGGAACTCGGTCCGAACTTCTACGCTCCTACCTTGCTGGCCGATGTGACCAACGACATGCGGCTGATGCAGGAGGAAACTTTCGGCCCAGTTCTGCCGGTCGCGCCGTTCGACAGCGACGAAGAAGTGATTCGCGTCGCCAACGATAGCGAGTTTGGTCTTGCCGCCAGCGTTTGGACTGGAAGCCGTCGCCGCGGCGAGGCAATGGCCGCGAGAATCAAGGCTGGAACGGTAATGCTCAATGACATGATCTCCTGCTTCGGTATCGCCGAGGCGCCGCATGGTGGCTTCAAACAGAGCGGCATCGGCCGCACCCATGGCGAGATAGGACTGCAGGAGATGGTGCAGACGAAGTACGTGGATGTCGATCTGATTCCCGGGATTCGCAAAGTCTGGTGGTTCGGATATGGCAGGAAATACCAACAGCAGATGAACGGCTTTATCGATGTGCTCTTTGCAAGAAGTTGGGCAAAGAAGTTGAAAGGCGCTCTGCGCTCCGCCGGACTGTTCCGCCGCTCGACCAGAATCTGATGGGTCTGCACCTCCGATATTGCGATATTTCCAGCAACAAGGGATACTGCCAAGATGTCCGACGCACCGCAGAGCGAAGCTCCTCAGCTTCCCAAACACAAGGTGAAGTACAAGAAGGCCTTTCAACGGGCCTGCAACGAGCTCGACGAAAAAAAGAAGCTGTGCGGCGGGCACCTGAAGCGCTGGTCCTACTGGGTCGACGTGCTGGAGCAAACTTGCGGCGACGCGCGGCAGGCCTTTGGCGACAAGGCCGAGATCTATCGCTGCGAGCACTGCCGTACGCTGTATCTGCCCAGCGACGAAGAGCCGCGGGGGCGCAATGTCGCCGGTTTGGGCCAGCCGTCAGCCTTTGGCCTGACCCTGGCCGCGAAACCCGGCCAGGAAGAAAAAGACAAGCAATAGGGCGGGTTTGGGTGATAATGCGAATTATGCAGGGGTGGAGCACGGCTTCAGCGGTGCAAGAGAAGCCTGATATCCAGTGCGGCTTGAGCCGCTGCGGTGGAAGCTCCGGTTTTTGCCCGGCGAACGGGCGCTGTTTTCAAGGGTAGTGCTGGCCTTGAGGCCAGCGGATAGGTGCTGTATTTCGTTCCCGAGCGGGCTTCAGCCTGCGATACTCTGGCGCTGTGGGGGCGTCGGATGATGGGGTGCCAACTAAGTGACCGCCAATATTTCTGAGCTGATTTACGACTGGAACACGATATACGCCAGGTCGATGATTCCGGCCGGCAAGGTTCTGCTGAACGACGAGTCGCTGCGCGACGGTCTTCAGTCGCCCTCGGTGCGCGATCCTTCCATCGAAGAGAAGATCGAGATTCTTCACATCATGGAAGCTGTCGGCATCAATATGCTCGACATCGGGCTGCCCGGCGCTGGCCCGCGCGCGCTGGCACATTGCGAAGCCCTGGCCCGCGAGATCGGCCGCGCCAGGATGAAGATCAAACCCAACTGCGCCGCGCGCACTCATCAGAACGACATTCGCCCCGTGGCAGAGATCGTGGAGAACACCGGTGTTCCGGTTGAAGTGGCCACGTTCATCGGATCGAGTCCCATCCGCCGCTACACCGAAGACTGGACCGACGACTTCCTCCTACGTACCACCGAGAACGCCGTCAAGTACGCGGTTTCGCTCGGCCTCGACGTAATGTACGTGACCGAGGACACGACGCGCTGCGATCCGGAGACCATCAAGCGCCTCTACAGCACCGCGATCCGTTACGGCGCCAAGGCGATCGTGATCTGCGATACCTGCGGCCACGCGACGCCGATGGGCGTGGTGGCGCTCATGCACTTCGTCATGGAAGAGGTGGTGAAGCCGTCCGGCGAGAATATTCGCGTGGAGTGGCACGGGCATTGTGATCGCGGCCTGGCGGTTGCGAACTCGATTGCTGCGCTGGTAGCTGGTGCGGAAGTAGTGCACGCAACTGCATGCGGCATTGGCGAGCGCGTCGGCAATACTCAGATGGACCAGATGCTGGTCAATCTGAAGCTTCTCGGCATTGAGCCGTGGAAGAGCCAGGACCTGACCAAGCTGAAGGAATATTGCGACGCGGTCTCAAAAGCCACGGGCGTTCCGATTCCCAAGAATTATCCCGTGGTCGGCGATGATGCCTTCCGCACCGGCACAGGCGTTCATGCCGCGGCCGTGATCAAGGCTTATCGCAAGAACGATGTGATGCTGGCCAATAGCATTTACTCGGGCGTGCCGTCGCACTTCTTCGGCATGGAGCAGATCATCGAGGTCGGCCCGATGAGCGGCAAGTCCAATGTGCAGTTCTGGCTGGAACGCCATCGCATTCCTGCCACCGACGAGTTGATCGATCACATTTACCAGCGCGCCAAGGACTCCGACCGCACGCTTACCGACAACGAGATCATGCAATGCGTGCAGGCCGCGAATGGCGTGCCGTCGGAGTTGGCATCGTAAATAGGTTCGACTGAAACGAAATGACGCGAATAGCGGCCTGCCCGCCTTCCGCTGCTCCTCTCGCCGTATTACCATGGAACATCCTCATGGGTCCTACTCCTCCACTGCGCGTTTCGTTCGGAGAGGCGTTCTCGTCAAGTGAATCGCGAGGTTCGCGTTCGGCGCAACAGCAGGTTGGGCGAGTCGCAGAGCTTCGCCGGGTGCATGAGGCCTTTGCCTGGTTCCGCGCGCACGCTCGCGGGCTGGAAGACCTTCAGCTCCAGGTAACTGCGATTCCGGCGCCTCCCTGGGGCGAAGCCGCCCGCGGCCAATGGCTCGCGGAACGCTTCGCCGACCTGCGCCTAGCGGACGTTCATCGTGACGAGTTGGGTAATGTACTGGGTATCCGTCCCGGTAGCGATCCTGGTGCTCCCTTCATTGCGCTGAGCGCCCACATTGACACGGTTTTCCCCGCAGGCACGCCCATCGAGGTGCGTCGCGATGGCGACAAGCTTTACGGTCCCGGTGTGTCCGACAACTCGTCCGGTGTCGTAGGTTTGCTGGCAATTGCCGGTGCGCTGCAAGCCGCGGAAATTGCGAACATCGCGCCCATCCTGTTCATTGGAGACGTCGGCGAAGAAGGTGAAGGCGACCTGCGCGGTATGAGGCACATCTACCAGCAGCCGCGATGGTCGGCGACCATCGCGTCGCTGCTGGTGCTGGACGGCGCCGGCACGGACACGATCATCGCCGAAGGCCTTGGCAGCCGCCGGTATGAGGTCACTGTCCGTGGGCACGGGGGTCACTCCTGGAGCGACTTTGGAGTGGCCAACCCCATCGTTGCCCTGGCTCGCGTTATCGATCGCTTCAGCCGCACGCCAGTCCCGGTTTCGCCCAAGACCACGTACAACATCGGGATCATCAACGGCGGGACGTCGGTGAATTCCATTCCGGAGTCGGCGACCATGCGCGTCGATACGCGCTCGGCTTCAGTGGACGAGCTTGACCGGCTGGAGCGCGCCCTGCATGAAGCCATCGATCACGTCATTCCCGAGATCACCGCTCGCAAGAAGCAGGAGTTGTTGACGGCGGACGTACGGGTCATTGGCAACCGTCCGGCGGCAGACCTGCCTGCGGATTCGCAGCTGCTGAAAGTGATTCGCGCGGTGGACGCTCAACTCGGCAACACCGCCCGGATTCAGCGCGCTTCTACCGACGCCAATATCCCGCTTTCGTTGGGAAGGGAAGCCATCGCGATTGGCGCCGGCGGCAGCGGCGGTGGGGCCCACACCATCCAAGAGTGGTACGATCCAACCGGCCGCGATCTCGGGCTGAAGCGCATTCTGCTGCTTACGCTGGCGCTCGCGGGAGTTGGGGACGAATGAAGTTGTTCCTCTCGTTGGTTCTCTCCGTCATGGCTTTGAATGCAAAATCCTTAGGCAACTCCTCGGCGCCGAGCGGGGCGACTGCCGGCAACGGGGCACCAGATGCCGTCTTTATCAACGGCGACATCTACACCCAGTCGACGCCCGGCCGAACCCAAGCCATCGCGATTCGCAACGGCCGCATCATGGCCGTCGGCTCGGATGACGACATTCGAAAGCTGAAGGGCGAACACACGAAAGTTGTCGATCTTGGCGGGCACTTCGTCATGCCCGGCTTCAACGATGCGCACGTGCATCTTGCCTACGGCGGCCGGGAACTTCTGGAAGTCGAACTCATTGGCGTGAAGTCGCTGGCCGAGATGCAGCAGCGTATTGCCGACCATGCCAAAACGACGACGTCCGTTGATTGGATTGTTGGCGGCGGCTGGGACCACACTCTTTGGGTCGGCGAAAAACTGCCAACGCGCCAGGATATCGACGCCGTCACCGGCGACCATCCGGCCGTGTTTTCGCGCGTTGATGGCCACATCGCCGTCGCCAACACCGCGGCCCTCAAGGCCGCAGGAATATTTGCGAAGATTCCCGATCCGCCGGGAGGTGAGATTGATCGCGACTCCAACGGCCAAGCCACCGGCATCGTCCGCGAAACCGCACGAGCAATGTTGGAGTCAAAGGCGCCGCGTCCTTCGCCGTCGCTGCGTCGCCGCGGCATCGACCTGGCCCTCGCCGAGGCCGCTCGCTGGGGCGTGACCACGGTCCAGGATTATTCCGATTGGGAGGATTTCCTCATTTATGAGGACTTTGAACGGGAAGGGAAGCTAACGCTCCGCATCAGCGAATGGATTGCCTTTGACAATTCGCTTGAGCTTCTGCAAAAGCAACGCGCGCAGCATCCCGCCGGCGATCCTATGCTGCACACGGCGATGCTGAAGGGTTTTATGGACGGCTCGCTGGGCTCGCGTACCGCAACGTTGCTCACTCCATATTCCGACGATCCCGGCAATTCCGGTTTGCCGCAATACGATCAATCCATGCTGAATCGCATGGCTGTGGAGCGCTCGGCTGCCGGCTTTCAATTGGGCTTCCACGCCATTGGCGATCGCGCCGCGCAGATGGCGCTCGACGCCTTTGCCGCGGCCGAACGCGATGCCCGCAAGAATAATCGATCACGCGATTTCCGCTTTCGCATTGAGCACGCCCAAGTCATCGCGCCCGGTCAGTTCGCTCAGTTTCGCAAACTCGGGGTCATCGCTTCCGTCCAGCCCTGTCATTTGCTGACCGACATGCATTGGGCTGTGGAACGCATTGGACCCAAGCGCGCCAAGACCTCGTATCCCTGGAAGGAATTCCTCGACAACGGCGTCCGGCTGGCTTTCGGAACCGATTATCCGGTCGAACCAATTACGCCGTTCCGGGGAATTTACGCCGCGGTGACGCGCAAGAATGAAGCCGGCACGAAGGACTACTTCCCAGAGCAGAAAGTTACGATCGAACAGGCATTGGCCGCTTACACTACCGGCGCGGCCTACGCCCAATTCGCCGAAAAAGAGAAGGGAACTCTCGCGCCAGGCATGTTGGCTGATTTTGTCGTTCTGGATCGCGATCTGACCACAGTTGCCCCTCCCGAGATCCTGAAGACCCAGGTGTTGCGGACGGTCGTCGGCGGGGAAACGGTGTATGAAGCGGGCAAGCCAACCCTCCGACAATAGGTGTAGGAG
>Ga0182030_10020770_pt1 | contig 12359 bp, 10 predicted proteins | sample 812S3MmetaG_FD_121299 | JGI IMG/M metagenome (GOLD analysis project Ga0182030, IMG submission 121299) | Permafrost microbial communities from Stordalen Mire, Sweden - 812S3M metaG (Illumina Assembly) | ecosystem: Environmental > Terrestrial > Soil > Wetlands > Permafrost | place: Sweden...
CAGTAGGGGGAATTTGTTTCAAGTTGATACAGCAGTTGTTGCCGAAACGAAGTCGAAATCAAAATCAATGAATCGAGCGTCAAACACGGTGTGTGAGTTGCAAAAAAAGAACGGAATGGAGGGAGGAGGGAGGTAAGCATTCTTTATGAAGTGATGGTGTGGAAATCAGGACTTTTCCGTACAATGCGTGTTGAGCTGGGCTTGCATCCAAGATTCCTCCAACCTTCTCTCTCGGTTCGATTGCGCATTATCACCTCGAATGCCCGAACTTACTCGAGGCTGGACAGATCCTCCCTTCCCCTGTTCCACCAATCCCAGCACAATCCCTGAGTTCAGGATCGAGGGTGGTGGGGAGGACGTGGTGGCATTGGCTGGCAGGATTGCAAGGGCGGATCCAGGAGCCAGCCCGGCCACTATTCTCGGAGGCGCAGGCGAGGCTTCATTGGGCACTGGATCTCAGGCTGAGACGGTAGAGGAAAGAAAGCGAGAAGATAGACTGTTCAGCCTGAGTTTTAGAGGTTTTAGATTGATGGGATGAACCAAACCGGTCGTATTATTCTGGCCCGAACATGATCAGCAGATTCTCCGTCGTTTGATCTTCTTCGTCTCCTTTTCCACTTTCCACTTGTTTTTCTACCCCCCTCTATTTCTGCCGCCGGTCGTATGAGGCCGGCAAGTTGGGACAACATCAGGTAAGGGTAAAAAGGGTGATAAGGAGAGGGCGTGGACTGAGCTGGAGTGTGGCAAATTGTGAGGCCCGGCCATGAGGGTGCGTGAGCGTTTTTCCACTTTCTTTCTTGGCGTGTTGAGAGCTGAGAGGACGGTGAAAAAAGACAGGCGCCACCACCTCCACGATGTCTTATTTGAACCTATCCAAAGGATCCAAGGTCTGTGCAACGAAACGGTTTCCTCACGATCAACGCCGCATGAATGTGTCAGGCTTCCTAGCTGCTAGAGCTGACAGCTGGCACGGCCTATACGTTCGCCATACCTAAAACTTTGTTTTCGCACAGATGCTGCAGGCAATGTCCATGCTGTGACCCAGATTTCCACGATTGGATGTCTGCGCTATCTTGTGCTATCTTGTGCTACTCGTCATGGCGCATAATTTCCCAGCATAAACTTGCATAACATACCCCAACCCATGTTTAAAGACAATAGTAGCCTCGCATTATGACTTTTCCTTCTCAATGCATCGATAATGCCAAATACGATTATCCGAAAAGACTCGGTCGACGTCATTGGCGTTGTCATATCAGGTCATGATACTTCTCCTCTACTTCCAAGGTCCAATCTTCGTTGCGGCAACAAGCAGGGAGTGATGCAAGGTTCCAACCATGGCTCCATGATAAGGCGACATTATGCGTGGGGAATATACAAACACAATTCGGAAACCATGGACTGTATCCCTTGATATCTTGATATATTCCACATTTAATTCACACTTACCTGAAATCTTGGAAATCGCGTTCACTCGGGGACGTTCAAATCAACCAAAGTTTGGTCTATTAAGACTATTGACATTTCCATCACTCATACACCTTCTTACACCATACCATTCCCGCCCACCCCACCCCACCCCACCTTGAATGCGTTCTACTACAAAAGGAAAGGGAAAGAAAAGGCTTTTCCTCATACCATCCCCATGCTGCTGACATGACAGAATTCTATGACCAGAATGCCCCCCCTCCAGCAATTCGGTCGATATACATTTACAGAGAAGCAGAAAAAGTCTATCAGATCACCACCGACCTCTGCTTCATGCAGAGACAATCTCACATCATCCCAACCAGATGAGATCCATCTTGTCCTAGCTTCTACCTCCAAATCTGGCCATACGACGTTTATGCCTTGCGCGATCTAGTGACGGGGCGACCTGGTGTTGCTGTGGCCGTAGCATGTCCATTCTTCAATCCCGGGTTGATCTTACCGTTGGTGAGGGCGGCAACATCGGGAATTTGGGCGTCCTTCAACGACCGCGCAGCTTTTCGGCCAGTGGGACGTTTTCCATCTTTCTTGTAGGTCGCAAAGTAGAAGGAGATGAAAAGGAGGAGGTAAGAGCTGATTATTCCCATGCCTGCAAAAGCTGCGAATTCCTCTCCGGCGCATTTTCCCGCATTTGGCATCCATTGGAAGTAGGTCGAGGTAAAGTAGGTATAGGATGCGAAGTAGACAAACCCTGCAAGAATACAATTAGCACTGAAGCTGAAAGCTGTATTGTCGTTCTGGAACGGGGACGGTGAGGATGAGTAAGTCTAAGGACATACCGAGGTCAATGACAAACTGTATGATTTGAAGGCGAGTGATCCATTCCTTCCACCAAATACGGATACCACGCGCGCTTTGAAAGTAGTACCAGTACATAACAACATGGACCATGAGGTTGAGCGTAATCGGAACCCATGACACGGAAGTCAAGCCAATAAGTTGGGTGTAGCAAAGAAGTGCAGTCGCACCGTGGTGGTAGCAGTGTAGGAAAGCTATGAATTCATTAGCCGAACATTTCTTGAACCCTCAGAGTGCATCCATACTCAATGGCTTCTTCTTCAACACCAGGAACACGGTGTCAAGTAATTCAAGATATTTCGTCAGGTAATTGAGCTTCTGCGAGTCAGCAATTGCACTCCGTCATCTACTGATTCCAGCGCCGCACGTACGTAGTAGAGAATAACCAAAGGCGGTGTCCAGCCACCTTTCACGTCGCAGATAGCATAGAAAATGCCATGGTTGTAGACTGTGGGCACCAATTGCTCAACAAAAAGCGCCAACAAGATCGCGCTGATGCTCGTGAGGTAGAAGTTGTGGATCATGAAGAGGCCGTTCAATTTCAAAGCCGGTCGATTGCGCATTATCTCCCTTCCCCCGAAAATTACCACATAGTATGTAAGGATAGTCAAGGCGCTCTCCTTCATCGTCGACATTGGCGTTACTCGAGGCTGGAAATCGAAATCCTGTGGATGGTACCCCTTCACGGTTGTGAAGGATTTGTCGAAGAGAGGCCATAACTCTATGCCGAAGGGCCTGTCGATTGATGGCAATGGGAGGGATTTTAGTAGATCCGTTGCGCTGTTCGACATGATGGGACCGTCGGCGGGAAATCAATGGTATGTCTACCGCGATCAATAGAAATACTTTCGAAGAAGTGAACAATTAGGAGCTCGGGTTTTTCGGATGCGTAGGTATTTTTACAACGGCTTGGAATGGCCACAAAACTCTATTGAAAGGCTCTGCTATGCACACACGACACGACACGTCGCAAAGACTTTCCAAATAAAATAATTAAAAGAAGATTTGAGAAAAAAGGTGGCTCGCAGAAGGAGTGACGAGAAGATGATGAGCAAGAAGGATATCCGAAAGGGGTTCAACAAGAAGGAGGATAGTGATGAAAGAGAGAACTCGTGTACTCTGTACGGCAGGTTTTCTTTTCTTTCTGCAGAAGAGGATTCCTGAAAAGGAGAAGTGGAAATTCGGAGCCGAAATTGGACCCAATTGGATTGTCTGGCAGCGGAAAAGCGATGGGAGACGGGATCTACGCATGTGATGCTCACGTGCGTAATCGTTTGCCATAATTTCTATTTTATTATAAATGCCTACCAAGGTATTTTAGGACGGTTTTGGATTTTACGACACTTATAGATCGTTATCTAAGAGTCAAAATTGAGATGTAGTCGCTACTTGGGGAGGAGAGCACTCGAGGATGGCCTGAAGATGTATAGTAGCGACATTCCTTCTTTATTACTTGTACTGAGGATTTTCTAAAAACAGTAGTCATCCAATCTTCTCAGAGCGCTCCATGAGGCTTCTGCACGCCTAGCTAGTTACCACGGAATTCTTCACCAGTTAAATGTTTGGCAATTTGTGGTAAATCTCGTCGTCATCCGAGCTATTCTCTTCTTCCATTCTCTTGGGCCTTGGTACATCTTGGCATTGCTCTTTGGATAAGTTTAAATGTTGGAAGGCTCTCTCGATCTTTCTCGCCTCATTCAAACGACTGTGATCATATCCTCTTGAAATCTATGGGGTCAGACCTATACAATAATATCCCTCCAGAAAGCGAAGGTCACGTTCTGCGTGCATAGCAAGCACGGCTCACTGTCGGATTTTCAGTGAATTCTGCTGCTTCATCTTTGCAACAGTGATGTGGAGTCTTCAATGGAGCTATCCATCAACTATCTGTGTTTTGTGAGGGGAGGCCCAAGCTCCGAGCGAGCGAGATGTAATGCAATGGACTCATCATGAGTTTCAAATGCATCTCTTACTGAGCATCGCGAAGAAACACTTTCGGAAGTCGAAAAGGTACTTTCGCTGTCATAGGATGTAACGGACTCTGGTTTGGATATACCGTCAGGAGGTCTTAATATAAATTTTCTTGGATGTTCTTCGATGCTATGTTGTGATCTCTCGCGCCGGTGCAAACCAGAAGATTTCTAGCGTTTTTCGCTATTAGATTCATAGCCCCAGGAAAGTTCAATCAGTTGCAATAGAAAATAACCAGGCCGTAATATCACGTTGAAGGTACTTGATTGGAGAGACAAATATAGTAACCTAAACGAGTGAGGCAACAAAGATAGATGACTTAGGTAGCTTTGTACCTATATCACTTTAGTCTAGCTAGACTTGAATGCATGAATTCATGGATAGACATCTTGCCTAGTTCCTTCCTAGATTTGACAAGGGACAAGGACATATCGATAGGAAGGATCTTGTTAGTGATTATGATAAGCATTGAAGAAAGCCACAATACCTAGTCCCAAAAATTGATAGCGTATCCAAACAAATATAGATACCTCCTAGCATCAGATTAGAAACCGCACTTCAACAAAGTACTCACTCTCGTTTGAAAAGGGGAAAGTAATTCCAAATGGAGGAACGCTATGCTGTATAGCGACCTCTACTGCCGCAGAAAAGGCTTGGGTGAAAATCCAAGTTGATGACTTAATTCCGAACTCCACGGCTCACACTATGAGGGCACATTGAATCTGATATATCCTCAACAAATAATTGTGTTACAACTTGTAGAAGAACAATAAGGGTTCAGTCAAAAGCAGACTTTCGATGATTAAATGTTAAATTATAAATGCTTTAGAAGGATTCAAAATAAAAAATAAAAATAAAGTCTTGTAATTTAATCTCTACGATGACGCCTGGAAGTCTGGGGAAAATCTGCCCACATGCACGTGATAAAGATCACGAGACTGAAAGCTGTAAGCCTCAGGTTCCATTCCATTTGCACCTGAGGCTCGCTCGCTTAGGGCCTCCCACACTCGGATTTCCAAAATGCGGGAACTTTTCTGAACATCTCGACGACGAACTCCAACGGCTCACTCGACAACAACCACAAAAATGGCCTCCCGACCAACTGTCACAGTCTTGTCGGCCGACGGCACTCCCAGTGGTGCTACCCACCCTCTTCCAAAGGTACGCCGTTGTTCGAAGCTTTGTGGCACATTCTACATTGACGCAAATGGCACACCACCGGCCGATTGGAAATACTGACTGACTGACTGATCAATCACCAGGTCTTCACCTCCCCCATTCGCCCTGATATCGTCCAAACCGTACACACCGGTGTTGCGAAGAACAAGCGCCAACCATATGCCGTGAGCGAGAAGGCTGGTCACCAAACCTCTGCGGAGTCATGGGGTACTGGTTAGTACATACTTTTTACAAAGCTTTATTTGGGATTTCGATTGCGAATTAGATTGTATGAGTGCGATATATTGCGATGGAGAAATTGGCGATGAGGTGGTGACCAAATAACAGAGCAATGGCTTACTTTACATCAACACAGGTCGTGCTGTTGCCCGTATTCCCCGTGTCTCTGGAGGAGGAACTCACCGTGCTGGTCAGGCTGCTTTTGGTAACATGTGCAGATCTGGTCGCATGTTCGCTCCTACCAAGGTCTGGAGAAAGTGGCACCAGAAGATTAATCTTGGCCAAAAGTGAGTATCTATTAAAATTCGATCAGAACATACTAACTCCATCGCCTAGGCGATTCGCAACCGTCTCCGCCTTAGCTGCTTCTTCTGTCCCTGCTCTTCTCTTGGCTCGTGGTCACCAAGTCTCTACTGTCCCTGAGGTTCCCCTTGTCATTGACTCCGAGGTCTTCGCTGGCGCAGCCATCGCACGCACTTCCGCAGCTCTCAGTCTCTTGAAGTCAATTGGCGCATCCGCAGATATCGACAAGGTCAAGAAATCTCGTAAGCTTCGCGCTGGTAAGGGTAAGCTTCGTGGACGCCGCCACCGACAACGCCGTGGCCCATTGGTTGTATACGATCCCGAAGTTGATGGTAAGGAGTTGGCTCGCGCATTCCGCAACATTGCAGGGGTTGAGACCTCGTCCGTATTTGCTCTCAACCTCATCCAACTTGCCCCTGGTGGACATCTCGGTCGTTTCATCATCTGGACCTCTGCTGCGTTCAAGGCGTTGGATACCATCTACGGCTCAACCACCCATCCTTCCGCCCTCAAGAAAGACTTCCTCCTCCCCTCCAACGTCGTTCAGCAAGCTGATATCGGCCGTCTCATCAACTCGTCCGAAATCCAGTCTGTTATCCGAGCTGCAAAGGGCACTGCGAGAACCAAGCGTGCTGGTGTCCAGAAGAAGAACCCTCTACACAACAAGCAGGTCCTATTGAGATTGAACCCCTATGCGGCTGGATACTCGAAGGATAAGATTGGTACTAAGGGATTGGATGCTGGCAAGCCGCAACGGGCTACGAAGACTGATTTTGCGAAGGTGTTGAAGGAGGATTAGAGGGGTGTGCCTCTGATTTTACGTATTAGCTTGCGGTTTTTCATCCAGGAATGGGTGGGCATAAAAATAGCCTCGTCCTAGCTACTTGATATCCCGGAAAGGGGCAATGAAGCCGCGAAATATAAAATCCTGTGCCTTACTTTGAATGCCCCTTCAATCTTCGCACATTATTAGTTCAGCCGCTTACCTCGAATGTTTCGGATTTCGTTGGATTTTCCTCCTCTCTCGATGCTACTACAACGAAACAACATGTGATGAATGAATTTTGATACATAATGCTCTTCAAAAGCAAGGTTTATGAGCATACAAACTGCCAGTAATCTCAACGCCTAACCTGATCGATCTCCATCTATCTCCATCCTGGCTTTCCATATCCAACTACCTAAACAAGATGGTTTCCCCAACGATTGCTTCCAGGTGGTTGAAATAGCGCATCGCTAAAAGTGCCCCTGAAAGGAGCTCCATCTCCAGGTGCAGGACTATTACCCCTACTACCAACCCCACTCAGCACCCTGGAGATAGGTCTCTGGCCCGGACTCATCGTACCCATCCTCGGACTCCTAGGAACACTCGTTCCTCTCGTCTGTCTCCTACCATTTAGCAATGCCCTCAGCTCTTCGTTCTTCTTCTCTAATTCTCGATCCTTTTCAGCCATCTCAGCTTCTAATTGCTCGACCGTCTCCAAATGTTGTTTTATCTCGTTCGAGGCTTGAATTTCATGGATTCGGCGAGCATTATCCGACGCTTTGCGCTGCAAGACTTCGTTTTCCTCTTTCAACTCATTCAGTTCATTTACAGCATCTGCTGCAGCAGAGGATGCATTTTGATAATTCCCTCGCATGTATTCGGCTTCGCTCTGCAGACTAGCTAAACGCTTCTGGAGACGTTCATTTTCTTTTCGAACTGTGATGAGCTCCTCCTTTAGTTTGCTGAAAGCCGCAATCTCCGGGATGGCAGATGTGGAAAGGGCTGTCCGTGCCACACAAAGCTCAGCATTGGTTGCTACTTTCTCTTCTCGGGCCTTCGTTAGCTCGGCCATGCGGAGATCATGTTTCTCGCGCATCGAATTTTCATTCGCTCTAGCTATCGATAGTTCGTGCTCGAATTCGCCACGGTCATTAAGAGCTTCTTGATATTTTGGCCGAATGTTAGCCAGGCTAGTTTCCTGGTCCTCACAGGTGACCTCAAGCTTTCGATTCTGTTGCCGTAACTGAGCCTCTGTAGCGTTTTTGCTGCGTAATTGATCTTCGAGATGGGCAACCTGTCACGTGTTAGGGGATAATCAGTTGGGCTATGATTTCTATGAATGCCTCACCTTCTTAAGTAGTGACAATATCCGGCCATCTTGGCCATCACCACTAGTAATATAAATATGGTTTGACTCATCGATTATTGAGCTGGGCCTGTCGCTTGATGATTTTCCCAGTACAGTGTCACTGAGGTCAGAATTGTCAATACCACTGCTCTGTTCGGCAACCAATGGACTAAGTCGAGGACGCTTTGAAGATTCGGAGTCTTCTCCAAACCCCTCTCCAGGGCCCTAACAAGGTCAGTCGAAGTACTGAGCAATAGATGCATGCCACTTACCAATGGCCTCTTGAATCCAGCCTGCACAGTTGGAGCTAGTGATGTTGTATTCCCCGATCCGGAAATTGACTCAACGCTCTTGATGTCCGGTTGAGGGGTAGACTCAATGCCAAGTTCAATTCCATCAATCTCGGGCATTGGAAGCAATGGCCACAATCTTTCGGGATCTTTTGCAACCGTAAATGCCGCAATTGCTCTACCAGCTTCTTCAGGGACCGGATATTCTGTGCTTAGAATCCCAAGGATTGATTCTTTTCGGACCCGCAATAGACAATTGACGAGGACTGTGGCGCGATCCAAGGACACAAGATTTTTGTCGAGACACATCTCCAAATGCTCCACAGAATAGGCGACAACGAGATGTACTGTTGGCGCCATCATAGTCGAATTATACCGCAAGATTTCCGGGCACTTTAATTGATCAAAAGTTGAATCGAATGCAATTACCAAGGAAGCAGGCACAAATCCATTACTAGTATCAACGTAGTCCGTTGTCACCAGAGTAACTTCCATAGTTCCTTCTGTCTCGCTGAAACTTTCTAGCCGATCGGGACGATTGTAGCGAAACCCATGAAATCGAAAAAGGGCTTCAAGGATGCTAATCATTCTCCCCGGACGCGAGAAAACGACGACGTGCTCATGAGAGGGTCGGAGTGCTTCTAATATCCCAACCAAAAACATGCACTTAGTGCTGATTGTTGTAGCCCATTTGGAGATTTCTCTATCAGGAGCCTCCTCTTGGGTTGCGAAGTCCACTTCGATCAAAGACTGGTGATCGCAAAGCATTTTTAAACGATTGATCATGGTGTCGATTTCCTTTGCTAGGCCTAATGGAACCTCCTGATCTCTTTGAAATTCCTCAATCTGCCGTTTATAGCCTTTTATCTCTTGATCATAAATATCTCGAGTGATGGAATTCATCGGCACAGGCACAACATATTCCATTGGCCCCAAAGGAAGTATTTGCAATCCCTTTGCAATAGACTCAGGTTCTGTGGAGGCCTTTGGTGAGGTAATTGACTGTAGGACGAGAGCTGGAACATCCTGAGCAGGTTCTCGCAGCGGCAGCATTTGACCCATCGCAGGCAAAGGTGTGGAGGGAATTGCGGAAGCTGTTCTTCTCTCTGCCTGCCTGGCAATCGCGTTAGCTGCTGCAGTGGCGCGAGCCTTTTTGAGCATCTCTGTGACGCTCAATGTATCACTCATTGTTTCGTCCGCCATGTTGGCGTTAGCCGGAAGTGATGGTCTTGAAGGAGAGTTGCTTTCGTAACTAGTAGAAAATCGTAAGACACTCGAGGATAGTGGTGGCGGTCTTGGGGTTAGGGGCAAAGAACTTGTGTCTTGCTCAATACTTGCCAGAATGTTCTCTGATGTTTGAGTTGAGAGGATATTGGACTTTCTCGAGCGCAAAGGTACTTCTGGTATTTCTGATGTTTCGCGGGAATTGAGATCCGCTTGAACAACCAAATCTCGATTCGAAGTATTCACGCCAAGTTGAATGAGGGCGGGCTCTGCTGAGACCTGAAAGTTGACGTCTTGTAGAGAGGGGCCTTCTGAAATGAACCTCTGAGATTCCAAATATGTTGTAGTGGTCTGCTGTGTTGACGAGATCTCAATCGAAGGGCGAGGGATAGGAGAGACCGCTTGTGCCGCTTGCCAGGTTGTCTCAGAGCTAGATGTCGGACTTTGTGTTGTTGGAGAAAGAGATTGCTGTGAATGTTGAGCTGCGTTGCTGTGCAAAGATTGATTGGATCTATTGCCGTTTATGGTCAGTCAATCTATTTCAAAGTACCAAGATGAAAAGATAGAGTCTTAAGGAGCACTGAGATATACAAGAAACCTATTCATTTTGAATTTGAAAATTTAAGCGAGCCATTACTTACTCGACGATAACGTGACCTTCAGCCGATGGACTACTGTCTTCGCCGGAAGACGCGACTGGAAGCTGAGTCTGGAAAGTTAAGTCCGTGCTCTGATAGACGTCCGGTGATGAGCGTTGTTGAGGTTGTACTCGGTCTGGGGATGGAGCCGGGCCCTCTGACCACGTTCCTTGTCCTCGAGTTATTTGCGAAGCTGGGTAAATATCAGATAGAAGGGGAGGGTTCGTGATGATATCTGAGTCAGAGACGTCCCGTCTTTCACTCACACTCAGAGTCCGGCTATCTTCCGCCGCAAACCGATCCAATTCCTGTGAACCTTGTGGGGGAAGGACTCCTTGCTCGGATGTTCCTCTAATTAGACCTGCTTGCAGTTCACCACTTGACGTAGCCTCTGCGCTAGCTTCCCTTCGACTTGATGATGCTCGAGGACCAGGCCGATAGCTTGGTGGCGCACTGCGTCTATAATCGATGCTGCTTGAATAGGTCGATAATTCCCAACGCCTCTCTTGAGATGGGGTGTCTCTTCCTGAATTCGTTACAGTACTGCGTTGTGCTTTCCCACTTCTTGAACTTGAGGTCTCTGGTAGTCTGAAAGACAAGGGTGATAGAAGCTCAACTTCCGTACTCGTTCTAGCCGTGGGTTGTAATGCTCCACCGGAGATGCTGGAACTTGATGTATCAGAGTGCTTGTAAGACGAGGAACCTGGTTCTTGCGAATCTGGAATCACTTGCGATTCTCCTAGTTCTTCGTCCCGATTAGATAGTATAGAACGAGGTGCAGCAGGATGAAGTTGTGGTTGCGAGGTAGAGGACTGAGATGCCTGCGAAATGTAGATGCCCTGAGATTGAGGTTGGGAGAATGGCGAGAGATGACTACTTTGAGATTGCTGTGAAGGTTGAGAAGATTGAATACTGAACTTTGCGTAGGCGTCACGATCGAAGTCTTCGTTCACTGCTACCACCACACGTATTCGCCCGCTATCGTTACTCAGCTGCTGATCTTCGTCGTAGCTATCTTTGACCTCACTCGGCGGATGTTTCCTTGACGCAAATGTTTCTTCAGGGGATACGGACTGGAATCTTGCGGTTTCTGCTGTACCCACTCTTCGAGGTTTTTTAGAAGATGCCTGACTCGGGGTAGTTGGATTGAAAGGTCGAGAGATTCTCTGCCGTTTTGCTGGATGTGGTGGCTGGCTGTCCGGGAGAGATTCATATGCGGAAGACTGTGCCAGACTGTTTCTGGACCAGGGATCTCCTTCTCCCTTTTTTGCTTCCCAATCTGCGAGGGCCTCCTCGGTAATATTTTCGTATGGCTCCTATTTGGTATTCAAAGTCAGAACTCCTACCCCCATAATTCCCAGCATCTGCAAGGATTCTTTACCCAAGTAGGAGAATAAGGTTGGCCAGTCTCTTGGTTATCCTCCCAATCTATGTAGTATAACGTCTTTCCTGCTTCCTTCTTCTCTGCAAGAATGCCTTTCACCAAGTAGAATTCAGTTGATGGGGTCGCCTTCTTTCGTTTCTTCTTCTGCGAGCTCTTTGGGGGAAGAGACGATAGAGATAATTCAGCGAAAGACCTTCGATTTTGTAATCGGGGCCTTGTTCGACGTTCTCCAGCGCGTTGTTCAGAGTTTGCGGTTTCCATTGGTGTGAATGTGTTGTGGATGTGATGCCATTGTTAAAGGTAAAGTTGTGAATATAAAAGGGGAGAAGAATGTCAGTAGACTCTAAATAGAGGCGCGATTGCTAAAAAGTAAATAAATTTGATGATTGGCAGATAATCAACAGAATGAAGTTTATTTTCTGAGATGTGATGGATAGCACGCAGAAATGAGGAAAGGCTCCCGGCTGCCGTAGCGCTTTCCGCCAATGCGTTAACGCCACGGCTTTCAGCCTTGCGTGCTGTATTATGTTGGGTGTTACGGTCAAAAGATGATCACGGCTGCTTTGTGCAGCTATGATGCATCTTCTTCATCACCTCACTTCATCTTGCAGCTTTTTATACACGACCATTGATGCTACGCATTACGAGGATTTGTACAATAGTCGCCCTCTTTAACTGTCATACCTGAACATTCCTATTAAATGTTTGTAGGAGTCTGGGAGTATTGGCAGAAGGGCTGAATAAAAATTTC
>Ga0182030_10020772_pt1 | contig 12359 bp, 17 predicted proteins | sample 812S3MmetaG_FD_121299 | JGI IMG/M metagenome (GOLD analysis project Ga0182030, IMG submission 121299) | Permafrost microbial communities from Stordalen Mire, Sweden - 812S3M metaG (Illumina Assembly) | ecosystem: Environmental > Terrestrial > Soil > Wetlands > Permafrost | place: Sweden...
AGCGTGATAGCAATATGTGCCAAATTTCCCTTCCTATGTTGACTGTGTTGTTTGTTAAGTGTTGTGGAGCAGATTGGGAACGAGGCTGAGATTCCAGGCTATTTACTTCTTACATGCCTCAGGCGAACAGGGGTCTGTTGAAGACAGCAACCTCACTTCTTCTATTTCCCATCAATGATCTAATCAGCAATCCACGATGCCACCGCAGCCGGCTTCTCATGGCAGAGATGGGACTCTCCTCTCGCCATCTCACTTCGACGATGATGCTTCGTCAATCCACTCCGAACGCAGCGACCAAGACACGGATAGCGAAGACGACGAGGTCCTCATGGGGGCCCGTACAAGTGCTGATATAAGGGAGCATGATCGCAGCGTATTATTAGAGGAAGAAGAGAGAGATAGATTACTGGAGGACAGTCGGCGGCGAGGTAGAGGAGGCAGTGCGCTGGCGATGGTCGAGCCGTTGAAGAAGCTGTTCTCGAAGAGTTCACACGATTTGCTTGGTGTAGGGTCGGGTTCCACAGAGGCTGTGGGAGAGAAGGGGCTGTTGAGGGGAGAAGGGAAACGGGAGCGAAGGAAGCAGAGACGGGCGAGGCGGCAGAGGAAAAAGGAAAGGTTGATGAGCGATGCTGAACATGGAGAGGATGGACAATTGATGTATGAGATGGAGGAGGGTGGTATGAAAGAGGGGAGCATAACTGGCGATAGCAGTGAGACGGAGGGAAGTGACGAATTGGATCGACGAGGTCTGCGAGGTTTACATGAGGACAAAGCATCACGGAAGAGGAGATGGCGGAGGTGGTGTTTTATACATCTGTTGATTGCCGTTGGATTCTCGATCTTGGTATTGGTGGCCTGGAAATTATCGCTGCATCAAAAAGGACAGATACCGGTTCAGAAAATGCTGAGTAATGGAACAGCTTTGTTTGCGCCAACGACGATTCTGATAAGTCTGGATGGGTTCAGGGCAGACTTTCTGAAGAGAGGAATTACGCCTAGGTTGAATACCTTCATTGAGGAGGGTGTTTCGCCTGTATATATGCTGCCGAGCTTCCCTTCAGTTACCTTTCCGAATCACTACACGCTTGTCACTGGCTTATACCCCGAGTCGCACGGTATCGTTGGGAATACTTTCTGGGATGCAGAGCTGAAGGAGGAGTTTTTCTACACGAACCCCCTTGCTATGCAAGCCAAATGGTGGGGCGGAGAGCCACTGTGGGTGACGGCTGAAAATGAAGGGATCAGGACAGCCATCCATATGTGGCCTGGAAGTGAAGCACGTATCATGGGGATTGAGCCTGCATTCTTGGACAAGTATAATGGCAAAGAGCCGCTTCCGAACAAAGTCAGCAGAATACTTGAATTACTCGACAAACCAGGTATAGAGGATGAAGTGGCACATGGTCCCGACATGCGGCCACAACTCATCGCTGCTTATGTGCCTAATGTGGATGCAGACGGGCATCTCTATGGGCCAAATAGTACGGAAATTAGGGTTACGATCAACGATGTCGATACTATGCTTGATCAACTATTTCAAGGCTTAGAAGCACGGAACTTGACCAATGTCGTCAACGTTGTGGTCGTATCGGATCATGGAATGGCAACTACTGATACGAATCGTCTCATTCAGCTGGAAGATCTTGTTGACACAAGCTTGATTGAACATACCGACGGATGGCCACTTTATGGTCTTCGACCTAAGGATCCGGCTCATTTACAAGGACTTTACGACGTACTGTCTGCTAAAGCAGCCGGTAATCCAAACTTTGACGTCTATCTTCGAGATAAGAATATGCCTGAACGTTACCACTTCTCAAAGAATGAGCGTATCGCACCTTTGTGGATCGTCCCTAAAACTGGATGGGCAATTGTTACCAAAGAAGAGCTCCACGTCGCGGATGCGAAGGAAAAGGGAACAGTATACCATCCACGAGGCTTACATGGATATGATCACGAACATCCATTAATGAGAGCTATCTTTGTTGCTCGGGGACCTGCATTCCCGCATGCAGGAAATAGTCGCGTCGAGCCTTTCCGTGAGTTGTTCTCTCTCACCCTCTCTCACCCATGCTAATGATCACAGAAAACATCGAAGTGTATAACATCATCTGCGATTCTCTAGGGCTCCATCCCAAGCCCAACAACGGCACCTTACGCCTCCCATTGAAACCAGTTGGCACCCATTCCCCTGAGACTACACCCGAAGAACCAAGCGATCCTGTTACGTCCGCCACACCAGCTTCTGCTCCTGAAGACCTAAGTGCCGTGATATCTATCTCCCCAATCGAAGCTTCTTCCGCCGCAAACCCTAACCTCAAGCCTCCTCATATGGTCGGCGTTGACCCTGCAGAGGATACTGGTGTAGAGAGGCCTGTTGTTCCCGATGAAAGCGGGTTGAGCGAGGAGGATAAGAATTTCCTGCAGTGGTTTAGAGAGAAATTAGATGGGATTAAGGGGTGGTTTGGGAAATTGACCGGTAGTAAGGAACAGGACGAAGAGCAGGGTAAGGATGCTCAGACTAGCTAGAATGTATATAATAGGTCTGAGTTGGAAGCCGGAATACGGAGTCTGGCGTTTTGGGGATGAATACCCTCATTGCTCCGAGTCGAAGCATAGCTTCTTTGCAGGATTTACATCATCTATTCAATGTTTTCAAAATTTACAATACAAGGGCCATAGAGCTACTGGGTCGTCCCTGCACCTTGATTGCATTTGTGAAAAGGGAATCATTCCATTCTAAGAATACATCAGGTAAGGATACAAAGCAAGATAAGATCGTTTTCTATAGTATACGATTAAAATAAACAAAATAAAAGTTTCGTGTTGTGGAATTGGAATTATAGATGACGCGGTACCTGAGCGTGGCTGTGCTCTTGGGGTCGTCCCAAAGAAGCCAAACGCTGATCGCTTCCCTGTTTAGACTCGATCCCCTTAAACACGGATCTTCATCTTAAAGTAAACCCAACTTCAACCTCACTTTCTCTCATCAACACTCTTTCCATTGAGGTATCTCGTACTCACTCTTTGTACGGATCCTCTTCCTCTCTTTAATTGTTTAATCGTTTTTACCTCAGCCCACGATACCCAAGACACGAGTTTGTTCATAAGATACAGTACCAATCAATCAACATGCTCTCCTCCCTCCTCTCCATCGCTCTCCTTGCAACCCCATCCCTCGTCTCCGCAGCAGGAACTCTCGGCTTCGCAGTGGGAGATAAGAACGCCGATGGAACATGCAAGGAGAACTCCGACTGGGCCGCAGACTTGAAGGCCATCTCCTCTGGTAGCTCAGCAAAAATAATCCGCGTCTACGCCGCCAATGAATGTGATACTGCGAAGAACCTTCTGCCAGCTGCCAAAGATGCTGGCATGCAAGTTATTCTCGGGATCTGGTAATGCTTCCATTTCCTACACGTCAAATGACTCAATTTGTTAATAAAATAACAGGGTAGCAAACAACGAAGATAATGCCTCCTACGATAATGACACCGCCGCCATCGTGCAATACGCCCCCCAATACGCGGACCAAGTATACGCCATAACTGTCGGCTCCGAAACCCTCTACCGCGGCAACCTAACGGGTCCCCAACTCCTCTCCAAGATCCAAGACGTCAAGTCGAAAACAGGCGGGAAATTCAAGGTCGGTACGGCGGACTCATGGAACAAATATCAGGATGGAACGGCAGACCCTCTTATCGGTTCCGGCGGCGCCGATATCTTGTTGACAAATGCATTCTCCTACTGGCAGGGTCAGGAATTGTCGAATTCGACAGGCAGTTTCTTCGACGATATCATGCAAGCTTTCGGACACATCCAATCTGTAGCTGGAGGCGCCGACAAAACGCCTGAACTGTGGGTTGGCGAGACAGGATGGCCGACTGCAGGCAACAATTACCAGAATGCGGTCCCGGGCACGGATTCAGCGACGAGTTTCTGGCAGAGAGGCGTATGTGGGATTTTGGATTGGGGAGTGAATGTTTTCTTTTTTGAGGCGTTCGATGAGCCGTGGAAACCGGCAAGTGTGGGTCAGGATGGAAGTGTGGCGGATGAGACGCATTGGGGGGCTTGGACTTCGGATCGTACGCCTAAGTGGACGCTTTCTTGCTAGAGTTGCCATTCTGAACATCGATGCTGGATACTGTGGATTAGAGGGCGTGTGGTGCATTTCGTCTCCTTTAGGGCAAGGGTTGTCCTGGATTGGAATACTTGTTGATATAGACGATCTCAATTTGATCATTGCGATGAACCATCCCAAGTTGTATACTATTGTAATTGTATACACCACGTTCAAGCAATTTCTCATCATTCAGGCCGCATCTCACGTCCCTTTCAACTCCTCACTTCCAAGCTTTACCAAAGCACTCCCTTCCAGATCCTAATCCTTTCCCACACACTGTTTTCTCTCTTCCTCGTTACTCCCCGACATAGAAGCCAAGATATTCCTTGAAGTTCAATAGGAGAAGCGATATTCAAGAATTCAAGACATGTCAAGAATCCTCTTCTTCTAGAGTCATTACTTGATTCTGATTCACCTGCCCAGTGCTGTCATTTATTTATCACTGTTGTTTGCTTAACTGTCATTTTGCGGTGAAGATATCACCAAGTAAGATATTAATAATCAAAACTAGACCAAACGAGAGACCCCTTCTCAGTATATCCTCAATCGAGAACCACGCCAGGGACCTGCAGTGTATGAAAAATAAAATAGAAACCCAAAATATCGTACCATTCTTCATACAGCAGAAGCCATTGATCCTTGCTGACTGACACCGAAGGTACACGCCACCCAAGTTTGGCAAATCCGAAGATGGCAGCAGCCCGGATCGCTACGAACCCCACCAAGTACGGCAGGGTGGTACCACGGGTGTGTGCGAGCCGTGAGCATATCCACTATGTATCGAGACACGACGACCTGATTTTAAGCGCTACACGGAAGAAGCGTATTCGATTGTGTGTCTCATCTGCTCTAGTCTTGCATCCCAGCTGGACCTACCACCCGAAACCTTTACTTCCCTTTCGTCGCCAACCTGCTTGTCAGGCACTGTGCTTCGCTTACTTCGTATCAACCCCAGCCAGGGGGCGATCAGAAGACATGCTTAGTCGGACACACTGACGTGGGAGTCCTTACCATCCTCTTCAAAATCACAGGAGGATTACAGGTCCTGCCTCCCGATGCTGACGCAGCCGATGACAAAAGTTGGGTACATGTGCAGCCTCGTCCCGACTGCGATTGTCAATCTCGGGGACGCGATGACGGATTGGACGGCGGGGATTCTGCGTAGTAATATGCACCGAGTGATGTTTGCTCCTGGGGAGCAAGACAAGGTTTCGAGGTATAGTGTCGCGTATCAGGTAAGGCCTAGTGAGGATTCGCCGATGAAGAGGTTGGCTGGAAGTACGGTGATTCCTGGGGTGGGAGAAAGAGGGAAGGATAGCACGCTTAATGCTGTGGAGTGGGAGACGGGGTCGATTCTTGCGACTAGGAGGGGAGAGATTAAGCTGAATAGTAAAGGGGGGGGGGGGAATCCAGGGGAAGCCAAATATCTCCTCTGTTATTGAGGTTGGAAGCCCAGTTATCGAGGCTGGGAGAGCTTAATCGAGGTATGGCTTGTAAAGTCTCTGAGCTGCATCTTATGAACTTTAATGGATGAACGAAACATTGTAACTTTCATAGGCCTCTGCTACTTTTTGTATTCGAATTGTCAAACGTTAGAGCGAGGTTTTGGAATATGACAGATGATAGGACACAGCAAGGTTTTAGAATCGCGATAACGTCAGAAATTGCAAGTCTTCTGTGCTCGTTGTAGATAGATCTTTGCTGTCGTTTCAATAACAACGCGTTCGTAATGTTCGGGACGTATCCATTATTTTCCTTATTTTTCTTATTTTTACAATTACAATACGGTTTATTATAAATTCTCATGGTAGATATTATTGTTTTTTTATATATATTCTTTTAAATCCATGGTATAATTCTACTAAATTCTGATTTCTTATTATAAATATTATTGCAATAATAGGGTCTGGAAAACTGTGATTGTATTATCTATAGAGCTAGGTTATAAAAAGAAGCTCTTATATAGCATTAGCGTACTCTAGGTATAAACTTTTGCGGTAGATTTTTAAGTTTTATGATAGACCTATCGTATTTTAGATGTATGTCCTTCTGGTAAGGTATTCCATATCCAATCGCTCAGGAATCATCTCACAGGACATATTGCTCGGTATTCTCGAATACAAACTTTAAGGCAACGTAGACCGCCACCTCCACCACCTTTGCCTCTGCCTCCCCTTGTTTTCCTTTCCCCAGACCTCACAAAACCATGTAATCTACCTCCAAACAGTGGAGAAGGGTATGAAGAGAGGTGTAGGAAGTCTCGTGGCCGTAAGCTCGTCAATATCTCAATTGAAATTAGACTAAAACATTGATTGTCATCCTGCTCATTTTGTAGGAAAGATGCCATATTCAGAGCCTACTATAGCACCACTTCCTCCATGTTATTAAAAACAAGCAGAAGATGTGCAAAGACATAATAGTAATATCACACTTAAAAAACATCTTCACAATACAAATAGATTTCTCAGGTTTCCCACTGTCTTTGAATCTAATCTGCTCTCCTAGCGCTGAGATGACCTCGCCAAGATAACCTAAGGTTCGGTATAGAGGTATCGCAGAGTCAAAGGTATACAGAAGTGAGGCGACCAGTAAAGGAGGTTTAGATGCGGGGAACATTACAAGATTGGCCAGGAAAGAGCCATGACCTAGCTCATCAATGCGGCTTCTTCACCCAGGCATGCTGCCAGTATTATCACCTGCGTGGGGGGTGCCTGCGGGGGTCCTTGAGAAATCTAGTGCTAGTACCGATTTCCAATGCACGAGCGAATGCAAGGCTCTGTGTTCGCTTTTATTATGGCATCAAAGATGATTTTACCGTCGAATCGTGAGCTAGAACATATTTTTTGGCTTCCACTCTCGTTCGTAAAGTTGTGCCACAAGAAAATGCTCATGATCGTACTCTTCCTTCTCGATGATTTGCTTAAATCGTAATTCTGCCATTATGAGGCCTGTAAGAACAACCAATAAGGAGTCACATACCGTTAATCTTAACGTAATTCGCTGTTTCACGGACGAAATGGATTTGCCGAGGATCTAGTTCCGCCATTGAAGTGGTGGCTTCAGCCTCCCAGTTGGAAGAAAAAGGATGAAAGCCTTTGCAACAGTAGTGAAAATGTGCTAGTAGAACGTTTGCGCCAAAGTGTAGTTCTTTGACCATATCCAATCTAGCGTGACGGGTCTATCAAGTTATCAGCAAAACATCGAGCAAAGTAGTCAAGTAAAATTTAGTTAAACCTTTAATCCGTATTTGCGGGCATATCCGATATCGTGTATTGTAAGCAACGAGGAATTGTGAAGTAAGATGAAAGTACATAAGTCGATGCAGAACCAGTTACTTGGCTTCTGAGCGAGCGTAAGTTGCTGCAATAGTTCAAGTATCTTAGCCCGTAGAGGTAGTTGAATTTTTTGGGCTAATATATGTGCTTGGACGTCGAATACAGGCGGAGTAGGAATTTTGCCATGTATAGGACTTGATTCGTCAAGGATATCCGGAGACATGCCCAAGGTCTCAAGACTGCAAATTCGGTTTGATTTGGTACATCTGCGGACGGTTACCCAGAGCTGTAGTATCATTTGGAGAAGCTTCGTTTCCTGCTCTGTCTAACGAAGTTGAAAATGAGTCAGCTTCAGGTAGATTGAGGGGTATTAGGGTAAATATTTACCTTTGCGATATTTGAGAAGTTGAGAGCCTCGGTATACGTGTACCAGATCAATTTATCGTAGTCCTTAAGTGTTCCTTTGAAAAATTCCGGTCCAGCATTGACAATATATTCCTTGGTAGTCCGGAAAGCTTCGTCCATATCAACAATTGCGTAATGTGGAACGTCGACGGACTTGATCACATTCCCATCGGTCCACCAACGGTTCAGAGAGTCTCCTTGCATCGGAATGAACTCTCTTACTTTGAATAACATGCCCGCTTCTTCACCATAATTTTGGGTAACCCTTATAGTCTTGATATCAGGGGAAGCCCAGGCGTTGATGTTTTCCATTCTGAAGTTGGGCCATCGATGGCTGTATTGATTTTCTGTGGCCAGGGGGCCCTCTCTAAACAATCTTACGTCGGTTATCTTGTAACGGAGACAAGGAAGTTTAGACACTTTCGGCTTTAAAACTCGTTTGCATGTTAAACAAACGCCACTAGGATCGCTGGGGTCTGGTTCGCACTGAGAAGAAATAGTCAGCATAGAGTTAACTCGACTCGGAAAGATATTACTCTAATGCGTTGCATGCGGCAACGAATGCAAGCAGTGAGCTTTCTGGTCTGAGCTGTTTGCTGGCGATCACGATGATTTTGGAATGGTCTCCGGGGTGTTGGAATGGATTTCGTTTCCCCACAGTTTTCTTCCGGTTCCGAAACTGTTGATCTCTCGCTGTTGTCAGAAATTTGGTCAATGAGAAAAGTTAAGTCCCCTTGTACTGGCAGGCCAGGCGAGTCCAAAATATTAGGATTTATCGCGTCAAGATAAACCTTGTCCCCGCTGAATGTTATAGCATTGCCAGGATAAATCATATTTTGCATTGCTGCAGGCTGTTGTATATTCTGGGGATGCACTGGGTGCTGGAACCACTCATCGAAGAGCTCATCACAAGCGTATCCATGTTGGAACTGCCAATAATATATCAGTACCTGTGAAATTGGCGACCAAAGAGCGTTTCTTACCGAATTGTGATCATCAAAGCTGATCAAGTCCATTGAATCCCTCGATCGTCGTTGGAAGTCACCCAGAAAGGACGGCTGGTTCTGTGTTTGATGAGCCATTGTTGAAACGACGTTAGAATATGTTGGAGGTGTATTCGAGTAAGTATTTGCTAGACTTATATTAGAACCGCAGTTATTATAAGGAGTTTGATAATGTTACCCAGTTGATCTGTCTCTACCACGGAGATAGACGGCTCACATAAGACAGGGACGAAACTTGCGAAGCAGTCGGCGATCTGTTCCGGTAGCAGCATTGCCCCAAATGACGTTGTATTGTGGCCATTAGACATCGAGCTACTATCAGAATGCTGATCGGTAGATAAGGGAGGCTCCAATTGGTCGGATTCTGATGAGTGCGGCGTTTGCAAGATGGGGGGTTTCTCAGTCATAGTCGCTGGTGGTGAATGTCGACTTCTAAAACTTTGTTTTGGGTTGCGGGACGATTCAGCTGGAAGGCCTGAGCATTGGGAAAGTATTTCGCCAAGGGCGATTGACAGGTCTGGTCTTGCCTTTTGGAGAACAGCAGCAGCTTGTGACAGACTGGTTTTCTGAGCACTGGTGAGTGAGAGAGTGTCGCCACTTGACTTCCTTCTCCTTGTCACAGCGGGCTTGGAAGAAATGTCGCTTCTTCGACGTTTCTTGCTGTTGATCTGAAAGTTGGATTAGTTTGAGGGCGGAAGAAGAGTACGTCGCGGATGCGAAGTAAATTGGACAACTGAAAGAGAGAGAGGAAAGTGAAGCAGGTTGGGTGATCTAAGCGGCGAAGTCTATTATAAATGATTGATGAAAAAAACTCACCCGGAATGTAGCGTACGAAAACTGTGGAGATTGCTGCTGGTTTGTTGCCATGCTGCAAGGGGATTGCTTCGTTTCGTGGTGAGGGGTCGTGGAAGATATGTAGTGTAAGGAAGGGTACTCTCTTTCCTTTCACAACGGCCTTTATCAGACAACAAATCTCGACGTTCCTGAGGAGAGCACCGCTTAATCAGCTGTCTATCAGAATCCTTTTCATTATCAAGGCTTGTGCAGGCCTTTATCGCATGCAATGGGAATTTGGTCAGGCCGATTTCTGCTATGGCGAGAATTCACGCAGGCCTCACTGGCTTCAAGTACGCGCCCGTACTGTAGACCGGTGTGCAGGGATATCTCCACCAGACCGGTCGGGGAACTTCTTAGCGTTTTGACGCTGATCGAATAGCACGAAAACATCACATCCTAGAAAGTTGTTCGCCATCTCTTGTCCTCCTCATCGGTCAGACCTATCCTCGTGACTTGGGTCTATTCAGTTGGCTTCTCGCTCAACCCTCTCTTCAAGCTTGATCTCAGAGTCCGCCACTTTAATCGAAGCCTCAACTTCTTTCAAAACGTTTCCCTGAGACTTCGTTCCCATAAATCAATTTCAATGATTTCTTAACAAGTTTTCTATAAATAGCTTCCAATCCACGTAACCCTCAAATTCTGAAATAAATCAAAACATCGGATTCATTTGCCGTCAATAATATTATACAGGCATTGGCCGCATCATTTTAAAAAAAAAAAAATTGGAAGTTGATTTTATCTGTCACGTGATATTGCCTCAAGGAGGGGCGTGAGGAAAGCCCCCGGAATTAATAAATAAGGTTCAGTTTATTTACATATACCTTCCTGGGTATCGCAGGTTCTCTTAAATGTAGTATAATACCTGTAACTTAATACAAATCCTTTAATGTTTTGAAATCATTTATATTATATACACAGATATATTAGTATAAACTAGTAGATAGTACAAAAGTAAATAGTAGAATAGAAATCTAAATTCTTAAAATATATAAATTTAAAACTATAGAAAATTCTATATAACTAAATAAAGTCTTATGTAATATATAAATATACTTTAAATAAGATAGATATATATCAAAGTACTTACATAACTCTTATAATATTAAAGTCTAGGATATTTTGGAATAGTAAAGTGGTAAGTATAAAGTGTATTTAGAATTACTTTACCATTTTTTCTTGAAATTTACCTTAAGCTATCTTATTTATAGTAATAGTTAACAAGAGATTAGTGCAATAAGGTTTAAAGCAAGGCTCTAAGTGTGTTTTTTGTATGTGAGGCTAGTGTGCTTTGTACATTCTTAGATTTCTTATATTCTTAAAATTCGTATATATTTAGAGATATTAAATTGAAACTAGTGTTTTAAAAATCTTAACGCTGTAGCACAAGGTATATCGGGTCTATACTCTGTAATGGAACCGGGTAGGCCCGGGAAGGTAGATAATCTATAAAACTGATGGAATTTGTGTGGTGAAGCTAAGGGAAAGAGCTTCGTCCCGATCCCCTAAGGTTTTCTGATTGAAATATCCGGAAGTTCGGCCACAAGAGGGTTTCTCAATAAACACACATTCGTTTGACCAGTCACTATGAAACTACGGGGCTCACACGCGTCACATGTCTCAAGCTTTAAAAGCTCAACACTACCACCAACTTAAAAAACAATATTCATTCTACCACTCAAGGGTTCAGGAAAGATTACGCAATATTAAACCATCATAAAACCATACAATTATCCTCATCCAATATCTGCAAACGCCTATTCATCACAGTCCCGTATCTGCATTACCTGTCTATTCTCTCATTTCTCATGATGAAAATTAACCTCAACATCCATCCTCTTACTGATGCCCCCAAACAGACTTGTCACCCCATCATTTCTTTCCTGTTCCTCTCCCAAAATACTCTCTTGACTTCTATTCTTCCTTACTTTGCCTTCTCCTCCCTCAGACCCCATTCCGGTAACCATACTCCCTGACCTCTTTTCATATTATTCTTGCTTCATATACCCTAATACATAACCTTGGTAATCTCAGACGACAATTCTTTTATTTAGTATTCAACGCGGTTAGTTAGTATTGTCGCTTTGCTTAGGTACTACTTACTCTTACCTTATCCTTAACTCAGATTACTTAATCACATTTCTGGTCTTTATTTTAGTAACCATTTATAATTTATTACTATTCGGCTTTACTATACAAAAGTTATCAACTCTACACGATTATATTCAAGGAGAACCAAATCAGCTCCCAGGGAATCCAAACAAGGCTTCCTCCCCCCAAATTATATTATTTACTCTTAAGCGCAGATTCTTTTCACAATATAGCATAGCCCTACTTTGTTCTAAGAAATGTATTTTCGTAATTCCTTTCAAAATCTTTGCTTTTTTGTATTAGTAAAAGACACAGGATCAAATAAGTAACGCGTTTTATTTTAAGTGAGATACTTTTTAGATCTCTAGTTCTATTGTAATATTCGAAGTATTATAATTATAAATATATTATTTTAAAAAATTATTTCGAAATATTTATATTTGAAATATAATATTTTTATATATTATATAATAATATATATAATTTAAAATATTTTAATTTAAAATATATAAATTTAAAATATATAGATTTAAAATATATAGATTTAAATTATTTAAATTATTTAAATTTAATATTAAAATTAAAATTATATTAACAAATAATATAGAAATAAAAATAAAAAATATTTTA
>Ga0182030_10020773_pt1 | contig 12359 bp, 7 predicted proteins | sample 812S3MmetaG_FD_121299 | JGI IMG/M metagenome (GOLD analysis project Ga0182030, IMG submission 121299) | Permafrost microbial communities from Stordalen Mire, Sweden - 812S3M metaG (Illumina Assembly) | ecosystem: Environmental > Terrestrial > Soil > Wetlands > Permafrost | place: Sweden...
GACTACTAATTTCAGACTACTAATTTCAGACTACTAATTTCAGACTACTAATTTCAGTGCCAATAGGCCGAGTTTATCCAAGTTGAACGAGTCACTTAACTTTAATCAAGAAGCAGCTCAAGTTAGCCTTTTGGGACCTGCACAGTCTGCGCTAGTGACCCCTGCACCCGCTGCGTTTGTGACGTCACTCTCATCGCAACTAGGCGGCGCCCATTTGATTTAAAGCCAGATTTGTTGATTGCAGCAGTACTTGCCTGTTCAGGCTTACTCTGCATTATCGATTGCGTTATCGACTTGTGTTATCGGCTTGCATTATCGGCTTGCATTATCGATTTGTGTTTTGACCTAAGTTTTTCACTATTGTTCAGGAGGAACGAACAACAATGAATGCTCTGAATCACCCCGAACCAGCTCTCCCTGCTGAGGAAAGCCAGCCTGAATCAGAAGAACTTGCGCAAAGTATGGTGCGCGAGACCCACTCTCTTGATGTTGCGGCTCGCGCTTCTAAAGGCATTCATTTTAACTACCTGGTAATTCACTCTATTCCCGGCCGACTACGTCTTAAGGTCGGGAACCTTTACAATGACTTTGCAGCTGCCAGTGACGGACTCGCACAGCTAGCCACTATAGATGGTGTCACTTCTGTTCGCTGCAATAGTTGGAACGCTAATGCAATTATAGAATTCGATCACGATAAGCTCGACGAAGTTTCCTTGCGGAAGCACTTGAACGGCCTCACCTACGGCGACAAAAATTTTACCGGTGCCAAGCCGGCAATCCGCGTTTTGCGCGAATCAGGACTGAAGCGAAATTTACGCCAGGTTCTCCTGTTTATAGACCGACTGCTCCCCGTAACATGCCAATTGGCGCTTAGCTCGATCTCCTTCGTTGCTTCTCTTCTTCCCATTCCACTGCCGTTCACTCAAGCTTTTCTAGTGCTGTCCACCTTGCCGATAGCCTGTCGTGCGGCCCGCACGCTTCTTGAAGAGCGTAAATTGGGGATTGATGCTCTCGATGGTATCGCCGCTTCATTAATGATTGCCAATGGGAAGTTGATTGAGGCTGGCTTCATGACCACGCTCATCGCTGTGGGCGAATTCATTCGTGAAAAGACTGCTCGCCGTTGCGAAAAAATGGTAACCGATTTACTCGGTCTCTCTGGTCGCTCTGCATGGCTCATCAAAGGGAAAAAGAGAATCTGTATTGCCGCTGATGAAGTGCAGGTTGGAGAGGTTGTTGTCGTTTATCCCGGCGATATGGTACCAGTCGACGGCATCGTTATAAATGGCGATGCGTCTGTGGATCAAGCTAAATTGACAGGTGAATCAATGCCTGTTGAGGTTACTGTCGGCCGGACAGTCTACGCTTCTACAGTTGTAGTTGAGGGAAAGATTTATGTTCAGTGTCAGGCGGTGGGCTCTAATACACGTGCCGGTCTGGTGCTGCAGTGTGTCAACAATGCACCACTTCACGAGACCAAGATTCAGAACTATGCTTCTTCATTGGCCGATCGATTGATTATTCCAATTTTCCTTTCTGCCGGTGCTTGTTTCTTCATCACCAGAGATGTTGGACGTTTGATGAGTATGTTGATTCTCGATTTCTGTACTGGTATTAGAATTGCTGCACCAACTGCGGTGCTTGCTTCGATGCATAGGGCTGGACGCAGAGGTATTCTGATCAAGAGCGGAGGAGCTCTCGAGAAAATGTCGACTGTTACGGCGATAGTCTTTGACAAGACTGGAACGTTGACTTCCGGTGAACCTATAGTAGAAGAAGTTACCCGCTTTAATGGACGCGATGAAAACGAAGTTCTGGCGTTAGCCGCTGCTGTTGAAATGCGTTTACATCACCCTGCGGCTCGAGCCATCGTTAAGGCTGCCCAGAACCGAGGGCTGACTATTCCGGAGCGTGCAGAATCTGAATTCAAGCGTGGTATGGGCTGTAAGGCTACCGTTGGCGAGCATGTAGTGATCGTTGGTAGCAAAAATATGATGATTAGCGAAAACATTGTTGTTGACGATGCTCGTGAGTCGGAAGCACGTGCCACCAAGCTAGGTGAGTCGATCTCCTATGTAGCGGTAGACGGAAAGGTCGCGGGGTTAATACGGTACAGTGACAAGTTGCGTCCTGAGGTAGCAGACGCACTGAAAGAGTTGAAGAAGCTTGGCATCAAGAAGCTGGTCATGGCGACTGGTGATACGGAAGAGGCAGCTCAGAGAATTGCTTTGAGTTGTGGAATCACCGACGTACTGGCTCGAACGTTCCCTGAGGACAAGGCCGAACTCGTTAAAAAGTTAAAAGCAGAAGGCCATATTGTTGCGGTTATTGGTGATGGTATCAATGACTCTCCAGCCCTCGCTTATGCAGACGTTGCAATTTCTTTGCATGGTGCAACGGATGCGGCTCAGGCAGGCGCTGATATCATCCTGACTGATGACAATCTGGGACGTTTGCCGGAAGCTGTCCGTATCTCCAGAAGTGCGATGGGACTCGTCAAGCAGAATCTAGCAATGGCTATCTTCCCGAACGGTGCTGGATTTGGAATGGCTGCCGTCGGTCTTCTCGGACCAGCTGGAGCAACCATCGTTAATAACGGTTGTGCAATTGCTGCCGGTTTAAATAGCTTGAGACCGCTTTATTCAAATAGTTGGTCGAATGCTGAGCCAGTCGCAGAGACGATTCCCTTGATAGGAACCACGGCATCTGCAGAAGCTGCTGCGACTTCAACGACATAGGTGCTATTCAAGATGAAGCAGACTCCCTTAATCCTCTCTATTGCCTGACGGTCTCTTAATGCCTTTCTATTGCCCGAGGGGCTGAACCTGAGAACAATATTGACCTATACTGCAAACCAGATGATACTTATTGTGTGCGCATGGTGGAGAGCCGTATGGCAAGACCAAAATCAATGGAGAATCGAGCAGAGCTTGTAACGCAAGCTGCTCAGGAGCTCTTTGCACGCTATGGCTATGAGCGGACCAGCATCGAGGATATTGCCGAGCATCTTGGTATCGGCAAAGGCTCGATATATCTGGCATTTAAAACAAAGGAAGACATATTTCTCGCCATCCTTGAAAAGCACCTGGTGGAACTGCGGAAGTTGGTGGATGAGTCCGTTGAGAATTGCGGGCGATCGCCTATGTCTTCATTGAAGACGATGCTGGAGCAGTTCGTTTTGTTCGTCTATGAGACTGTCACCCGCGATAGGCATTCGCCTGAAATGCAGCTGCACACTTCCAGGACCGCAAAGAAGCGTTTCCCTGAAATGGAAAAGCACATAGAGTCTTCTGTTTTCGCTTTTCTTCGCAAGAGTGCGGATGCCGACGAGATCCCTGAGGAAAGCGCAACGAGAGAAAACGCACGGACGGTGCTGCTAATGCTTGCTGGTGTAATGCCACCATATGTCGACCGCTGCGGTCTAATGGACGGAGACACGCCTGATAGAGCCAAGTTGCTCGCTCATACGCGCAGACTGATTAAGCTGGCTTTGAATGGGTTGAAGTACCAGAGTGAAAGTTAGCGAACGGGTCACTCTATTCGCCGTCCATCCACCGCTTCATCAGTTTCACCTCACCTGGTTTCAGCCCACCAAGGTGTTTCATTACTTGGTCATAGTTCTTGTCGCCGGCAGGATAAGTGTTCTGCCCGGTAATAAGCTTTCATCAATTCCAATCAACGAACGTTGTATTTGCTGAATGCTGTGCGAGCTAAGATGGCGTCGACAGAGAATATTCCTGCACCAAAAGCGAGCACTAGAATTGCTGTGAGCAGAAAGAAAAACGGATCTGCTTGCAAGAAATCCTCTGGTTTTGTGAAAATGTTTAACACTTTCATTCGATCATCTTCAACAGATAAATAAGCGACGATCATGTTGACAGCAAGCACCAGTCCAACCGGGCGTGAAGCCAGCCCCGCGATTAGCAGTGCGCCTCCAACCATCTCGACCCCTCCTACCATCCACGCATTTTGGTCCGGAAAGGGAATGTTCAAGCTTGTAAAAAATGCGACTACCTTTTCATGATTTTGCAACTTTCCTTGACCAGTCGTAAAAAATTGCCACCCCCAAGTTAGTCGGAAGACCAGCAGTACGACTCCCTGCAGCCAATTGCTCACCGCCACGAGAGAGAAATATGCGCGTGACAACAAATCCAATTTTCTTCTCCGCCTGATTAGTGGTATGCGATGTTCAGTTTCTTCAATGCCGTGCCGAGATCAAAGTTATATAAACCATTTCATCGGAGTCCTGCCCGTTGTCTTTAGCATCCACCCCGGCATTAGTGCTTGCATCGGGCAATATCTGGCTTGCTGAGACTAGCACCCCGGAGCTTTTGCTTAGTGCAAGAATAGCCTTCGCTTTTTCGAAAATTGGATCTTGATTGTTGACGTTGCCCAAAGCTGGGATCTCTTTAGGGTTTGCTGCGATTGCAAGAATTTCGTCAGTGCCGGATTCGCCTCCAAGCTTGACAGAGTTGACCGCTGGACCGTTTGCAGTCTGTATAGATCTTTGTCCAGGATAAGTAATGTTGTCTCCCTGAGAAAGGACATTCCGAGGGCTTTCCGAACTTGGGCACAATAGGGAGGCCTTTTTGAAACTGCTTCCTTTCATAAATAGGTAGAGGTAGCAGGGTTCGTTCGATTGCACGCGAAATGAAATGGCATTATCCGAAGAAAATTTAGTTCCTGATGGGCGCTCCACCCAACCATTTGACAGCGCTTGTTCAATCTGTAATTTAATCAGTGGCTTGACCGGCACTGACATGAGAGCAACATCCTCGTACACTGGAACGGGAAGTTTAGACAGGGCGAACGCTGCTGAGGCGAGAACGAAAAGAGCCAGGGCTGACGCTATCGGCATAACTAAATCAACACGCTTACTAGCAGTTTCTTTTTTCAACTGAGGAATGAATTCATTTTGACAGCGAGTGCACTTTCGCGCGCTGCCAAATGTTCTCTCTCCGCATATCGCACACCGCAACGATGCTATTTCGCGGCATCCTGGAGGACCTTTTGGTGTAGCAACTTGCTTCTCAACTTTAGCCGCAACTTTACTCTCAACTTTGCTTGCAACTTTATTCTCAACTTTATTCTCAACTTGAGACCCACCTTGCCCCGCCGCCAGCGCCGCCGCAGCAGGAAGTTTAGGCTCAGGTCTGTTACCCATCTCTTTCTGATCTGACTTGTCTTTATTGTCGGACTTATCGGACTCAACCGATTTGTTCGACTTGATATTCGTATCAGCTTTACCAGGCTTCTCAGACTTATCCAGCTTTAAAGTGTTATCAATGACTCCGCTGCTACTTGCGCCTGCTGCGGTCGAGATTGCTGGAACTGCACCAGCGCTTGCACCAGATCCGGTGCCAATTGGTCCTGCAGGAGTGGCTAAGTTGGAACCCATTGCTCGTAGCGCTGCAGCGTCCTCGGCAGACAGCTGACCTTCTAAAATGGTTTCATTCAATTGAATGTCTGATTTCTTGGCTTCATCCTTTTGCATCGAAATTATTTGATTTGCTTCCAGGATCGTGTCTTTAAGTGATGGTTGAGAAGCGACTTCGTTTTCGTTGCCTTTGCTGAGGAAACTGCCAGATGAAACATCCTCCGGAATGGTGTGGGCTTGTTGCACGAGCGACACAGACTGCTGTTCTTTCAGTGTTTGCCGTTCCGGTTGTTCCTTTTTTCGCTTGCTGTCAGCGGTCGATTCATTGCCCCCTTGCGGTGTCAGGATCTCGTCTTCTGAATCAGGTCTGAGTGGGACTGAAGGAGGAATAATTGTGCCTGGAATCGATTTTAAAATCTGTTCGATTGAGTCGCACCACAACATTTGCTGTAGCACCCCGAAGCTGTTGTCTGCACTACTACTGTTTGGGACGACTCCGCAGTGCATGCCAATCACCATGTCGTCTTTAATTAGCGGGGAACCGCTAGCCCATGGCAGTAAAGGTATATCGTGTAACAGGTGAGTCGCGTCGTACGGGTCTATAGCGCCCAGAAGTGCTCCAACTTTCACCCTCGGTTTTGAAGTGTTGGGATCGATGGCGATACTACTCATGGTGTCAAACGCATTGAGTGGCAGTTGTATTCCAAGCGGGAGAGGAACGGTTTGGAAAAATGCCGGGGCATAAGATTCATCTGGCATTTTGGGAATGTTAAACTGCATCGTGCCTGCCAGCGGGACACGCACACATTGATTCGAAGCGTACATCTCATTGAGAGCTGCCAGGATAGTGTAATCATCCAGAGGCACCAGATTCCAGAGATCTTCAGCTGGTGTAGTGCCGTCTAAGACGCGCCAGATAAGCTCGACGGCTTGCCGATTCTCGACCGATATATTCTCCATGTATAGTTGTTTGTAGGCTCGAACAAAGAAATAATCAGACGTGCTCAACTGTCTTTGTAAATTGATAATTTCGTCTTGCCGACGCATTGCTTCAATTAACAGCATGTCGGTAGAGCGGTTGATAGTCTGCGAAGGCATCCACATCGGGGGTTTGCAGGCGCGAAAGGCAAAGCGCCCAGCAAGTCGTTTTTCAACGACCTGGTAAATTGCGAGCTCGTTCATCAAAGACCGGTACTTCGCTGCCAACACTCGACCACCCTGGCAAAAAATTTGAGCGATCGGTCTGTACATATCATCACAGATATAGAGAATGCCCTCTCTTTTAGCGTTATTCAACGTCTGAATGACCAGCGGCAATTCTATTTCAGTTAAGGAACCGCGAAAATTCTCATCGGTCAGGCTAAGTGGGTAGCGCAAAGCCTGGCTAACTTGCTCTGTTTGAAGGGGCGTTATCTCTTCCAACTTGTCGGCAAGCTCGAGTATGCAGCAGTTGAATTTTTGTAAGGCCGCTTCTGGTCCGTTCCCCAACGTCCCGTGCAGTGCAGTTGCTTGCCTCAGGCTGCTGTCGAATTTGGGATGCAGATGAACTGCGCTGACGCCAAACTCTCTTTCAGTTGACGGGAATAAAACTCGGAGCGATTGAGGCGTTGCTGCGAAAGGAAGGGTGATACTGGCAAGAGAAGCAACTTTCTTTTCTGCTACAAGGAAAGTGCTGCCGATCGGTGCGGCACCAGGAGCGGTGCGGTCATAAATCAGACCGATTGATCTGCAAAATGAATTTAGTGTCGGAGAGTTGTTCTTCATCTAATTCTTACAGGTGTTCCAGCGATATATCAGCCGCGAGTACACTATCCGGATTTTTGAAGACCACCGTAACCAGACCAGCCTTGGAAACTTTTTCGGGTTGAGTTGCTGCAACTGTATCGTGTAAATCAGGTATTGATGCCGTCTTGTGAGTGTTACCTTTACTTGCGGTACTCTGATGTGAGTTCTTTGATGTTCGAACTTTACTGGCTTTTCCTGAAGCCGTAGTCGAAGTCGAAGTTGCCGAGTCATTTGAAGACGCGGTTGTGTCCGACGCGCTCGCTGAAGATGCGTGTGCTACCCCGGTTGAATGTTTACTCTTGCCTGAGGAATTGTTCTTAGCTACAGGTGAAGTTTTTTGATTGGTTGTTTCCTCTTGTTTCGATCCAGCAGCAGCTGATTGTTTAGACGCTTTGACTGCTGCAGCAGCTGCGGCTTTGACTGATTCGGGAGCCCCTACACTTGACGGCAGGTACGCTACGAGCACCTGGTTTGGAATCAAATCTTTGCTGCCCGAAGAACTCATTGCCACCAGGCGAGGTGCCTTATCGTCGACTGAGTCGTTGGAGTTGGCGCTGCCTGTTGAGAGATACGCTTCCGTGTCTATTGGTTTGCGCGAAACTAAAAGCGTGAGCTTCTCAGTGCCGGGGTTCTCGTCGAAACTGAGCATGCCATCATCTGGCAAAACGATCTCCTTGCCTCGAGAGATTTTGTTGTTTTCATCGCGACCTTTCGACGGGAACAGCACTGCTTGTTCGCCACGACTGCCGCTCTTGAGCATTATGTAGGCGAACCCGTCGATGTTCGGACGAACATGAAAGCGAATCTTGTCGCCTGTATGAAAGGCTGTTTTATTCGTAGCATGAATGGTTTCCCCGTTGTGATGCAACTCAATCCAATACTGGATGCCGGTATTCAGATTATCTGATGGGTGATCAAGCTGTTCAAAAAAGAGACCTTTCGCTCCATCTTCAGGAGCGGCTAAAGTTGCGCTGCTTAAGCACGAACCTGCCAGGGATAATGCCGTGATCAATACTGCTAACGATTTCATTTTTTTTCCTCATTGTGGATCGAGTGACCTTTTAGTCGTCCTCAATTCATCCTGATAAATCTTTGTTTTTTGTGCCGCCATTTTTTTCTACAAATCCTCTGCAGGTTCAACCGGTCGGGGGGAAAAGTTAGGGGGGGGCTGGGAATTTTTTCTTTCCGCTACTGAGTGTCTGTTGAATTACTCTGATTGGAAGTCTGGTCGTTTTTAACCGTGCTCGCATCTTTTGATGCGGTTCCATCTTGCTGCGTTGCGGAGGGTCCTGATTGAGGATACTCAAATTCTATAGAAACAGCGTTTCCCATCCTCTGATTATCTTTCACTTTGGACCAAAAAGCAGCATTGTCTGTGACCAGAGGCATAACCTTGCCATCGCTTGGCATGAGGTCGCTTGCAGTGATGAGCCTCAGATCTTTTTTCATGGTTACAACTAGCAAGTCTCCTGAAGAATCTTGCCAGCTTGATTTCAAATCATCTGGCAGGGGGATTGTTGTAGACCCAGAAGCCAGTTGATCTTTGTCAATTGCATCACTGCTTGGGTAGACAAGATAAGTCTTGTCCTCACCTTTGTTGAATAGCACATATAAATGCGACGGGGCGGCGGTTGTGACATTGATTGAGCCGACGCTGTCGTTAGCGGAAGTAGCTACCAGGGCAACGGTTACGGGTGCAACGATTGCACGGGCTATTTGTTTTTGCTGATTGAAATAAAATGCCGCTAATGCTGCGCTGGCTAAGCCAAGAGCGATTATTGCGCTAAGCACACCGAGCGCCAACTGACGAATGAATGACGGTTTCTGCGTTGCCGTTGGCAAAATGCTGCGTTCGATGCCAAGTTCCTTCAGGGCATCTACCCAGAGGGCCAACCTGATTGATGTTGTCGGCAGATTAAGACCGGGCAAACTGGCTGTGTCGCCACAATGTATGCCAACTACTCCCTGCTTGGAAAAAAGCGCCGCCCCTGAATCTCCCGGCGAAAGTGCGAGATCGTGCAGCAGGTGAAAATTATCCTGTTTTCGGAGGCGACCAAGATAGCGCCCTGATTGCTTCAAGGGGTCCGGAGCAGAACTTAGAGCTCCAAGATGAGCGGGGTATCGGACTGTCCATAAGGTGTCCTGGTTTTTCAAAGTTTGCTCGTACTTGAGCGGTAGCGCTTTGGCCAGGAGTTCTTGACCTCTTAGGCGAACGGAGAGAACTGCGGCGTCGAATTTAACCAGCTGGTCAGCTTCGCGGATGAAATTCGGATGCAAGCGGATGGAGTCGATTGTGTATTCTGTGCCAGAGGCTGGAAATCTCACTGCCAGTACTGAACTATTGGACAGAAACGGCTCAATGACATGACCGCAAGTGACGAGCGTATTGGCTCCGGCCAGCCAGGCCTGACCGATCACGCTGACTTTGTCGTTTTCCCGTTGCAATATGTGTGCTAGAGACCCGGCATAAATCTCAGGGCTCTCGAGAATTTGTTCGCTATTTTGTGGCTGGTACGTGGATGGCATCGTCCATAAGATTAGCATCGTGCAGATTGTCCGCATAGACTGGGCAATGTTCGAAGGAGAAAGTCTATCTTTCGGTTGGCTTTCAGTGAGGCATTAAAATCCGGGAAACTAAGGAACGAAAACCGTGGAGATGAGGAACTAGTGGACTCGCGAAGCGGACCACGAGACCTGAAAGGCTGCACTTTAAACAATATACACAGGATTGTCCCATTCGGCCACATTGAGCCAGCGGTTGGTTGTAAACTGAATCATATTTTTTTCTCGACTTGAAGGCAATGCACGCTACCGGAAACGAATTTCAGCAGATCGTAGAATTGGCCCCAGAATGGCAATCTACAGTTCAAAAAGTAATGCAACAAGGCACCATTAGTAGTGTCATTGCTGGTGAGCTGGGGCGGTCTACTGCTTGCGCTTATGCAGTATTAGAGCAGATAGGCGCGCAGTCTATATTTATCAAATTGAGCAACAGTAGTCAGAATCACGCACAGTTTCTAAAGTTGGTGAGAGACAACTACTTGCTAGTTCTGGCGACGAAGATGTTTAAGTCTAATAGTGCTTTACGGCATTTCTTTAGCGAAAGACGTCTCAATCTAGAAGATCAAAAAGGGCAGGCAATGTCCATGGCTGTTGAGATGGCGATGAAGCTAGAGCACCTTTTGCTGCGTAGTTTGAAGGAAGCCGATAGTAGCGGCTTTAAATCGTTATTGCCTGCTTACATTCAAAGATCGGTTAATAACGCTGTAATCGATTATATAAAAAGTGAGAGTCAGTGGGAGCGTCAATCGGTCGCTGAATCTACTGAGGAAGGCGAGGACGACGCGATTACAAGAACGGCCGATGACCTTGAGCAAATTCCTGAATCGGTCGCGCTGTCTGGAGAAAAAGTTCACTACCTGAACGAGCTGCGGCACAAATTGCAATCCTGGTACAAGACTGCTGATGCCAATGATCTTGCGTTTGCAGTGATCGATTGCATGTTTGGTCTTGGTCTGACCCCGCATTCCACGCCAGGAAAAGAGCTTACCATGCGGGAATGCTGCGATGTGCTCAAGTTAGAAGGCGAGACGCAAGCGAGGAAGATTGCTCGATGCCAGGTTTTGCTTGACCGAGGCATGGATAAGATTCGGCATCTTCTGCGCGATGAACTGCCCGGCGTAGTTGATTGCTGGCAAAAGGAGATCAACGTAAACGTCGCATCAAGGCGCGATCTCAATCATCAGCTCGATTTTACCGAAGGTGAAGTGGAGCGGCTTGTGGTCAACCGACAATATGTTGTTTTGGAACAGTTGGTGGAGCGCGCAATTGTCAAAGCTGAGAAAATTGCTGTGTTGAGAAAGAAAGGTGCTGTCGCAGCTTTTGTGCCTGTGGACCTGAATGCAGCTACGGCGCGTGAGCTGACCGATATTATCGGCGTGCCAAAGGATGTTGCGCAAAAAATTGTGGCTGCCAGACCATTGAATGGATTTCAGGATCTGGTCAAACGCAAACTATTACCAGAGTCTGCCCTGGATTCATTAAAAGAACGAGGCGCTGTACTCAAGTCGATTGATGTATTAGAGCAAAAAGGGAATCCAGATCTCAACAAGGTCGATGAAGCGCATCTCCTGAAATATGGTGTGGCACGACAGCGGGCTGCATTAATAGTTAGAGCTCGTCCATTTGCCAGCTGGGCAGAACTAGACCAATTTCTCGCGTGCGACGAAGTTTCCTGGTTGCATATTAGAAGTAATTTTTCACTCGGACAAAAACCCGCCTAATTTGATCGTCGCGACTGTTAAAGCAGGTAAGCGAACGGAGATAATAATTGATGGTCAGTAAAATAGAAGTGAGTCCTGAACTGATTCGATTAACTCAGCAAAGAGCAAATCGATTCAATCTCCCTTACCGCAAGCAGGTCGCTCGTTGCGTTGCGGAGCAGGCCGTTCTAGAGCTTGATCCTGAATATAATTTTCTTGTCGATAACGAATCCAGTCTCTCTGAAGTCGATGCTCTCGTGCGCGCACTCAAGGTCAACGATATCGTAATCAACGGTCGCCACATCGATGTGTCTCTTCTCGAAGACGGAGAGGTGTTAATGGCGAATGCGCTGGTCGATACCCCGTATCTTGAATGTGGCTCGCTGGTTGTCAATCTCGAGGGAGCTAATTCTGGCTTTGTGGTTGGCCATATTGACTCGATCGCGTGGAGCGCCCTGGCGACGGGAGCTGGTGGTGCCGATGTCATCACCTTGTCTTTTTCACCAGTCACTAATTTTGATCTTGCTACCTGTCTTGAAAATATCGAAAATAACACAGCTCCGAACGTTGACAAACCTGTCGACTCGCTAGCAAAAGCTGAGGACTACGTGCAGTTTTCCAGGGACCGCCGCCAAATGTCTACAGAGAGACAGAGGCTAGTAGTGGCATCGGCGGTATCAAGTTCGACCGTTAGGAAAAACATAGGGCATTTGAGCACAGGTGGCAAAGACGTCACTGGCAAAGTTCTGCGGGATTCTGCTGTATGGGAAGTGCGTGCACTTGAAGTGTTGGAAAAGATCCAGAAGAAGTTTCCAGAGATACCGGCCACTTACATCGAAGAGTCCATTCGTTTCGCGGGAGCCGAGTACGGCGGGCAACCGCAGGCTCCAGCATTTAAAAAGAACCTGTTGAAATTGATTGCAAGTCAGCAACTA
>Ga0182030_10020774_pt1 | contig 12358 bp, 12 predicted proteins | sample 812S3MmetaG_FD_121299 | JGI IMG/M metagenome (GOLD analysis project Ga0182030, IMG submission 121299) | Permafrost microbial communities from Stordalen Mire, Sweden - 812S3M metaG (Illumina Assembly) | ecosystem: Environmental > Terrestrial > Soil > Wetlands > Permafrost | place: Sweden...
CTTTTTTCCACACCTACAACATCTACGCTTGACATCCATTGGCACTTATGGTTTGACATTCTTGAATTGAAATGTTAATATATAAATACAAATTCCTTCGGGATCGCCCCTATCTTATGGATAGGGGCATAATTATTTAGGACATAAAATCAATTAATTTTTGTTTTACTTCTGCAAAATCTTTTTTATTTAACATCCCATATTTACTAATAAAACGCTTTGTATCTAATACTCTAAGTTGACTTAGTAATACCTTACTAACGTTACCGTTAACTACAATAGGGTGATAGTAAGGGCCTTCCTTGTCTGTTGTCGAAAGGGGACACCCCCAAAATTGATATTTACTAAATCCCCGAATTATAAGTACTGGTCGGTCAAAATTATCATTTTTTCCGTCCTCCTCTACCCCTATATTATGACCAAGTGAAATCCACCATATTTCACGCTCTTTATAACCCTCTGGGATATTAGTTGAGTCCTGAATCTTACGCTTTAATTTTGCCCATGCCTTAAATCTTTTTATTACCGGAGGTTTTCTGGGTTTTTTTGACATAACACAATTATCCCATTATTACTAAAGAAATACTACTTGCTGTTATGGGATAGTCTCGTAGTAATTGACAAATATACTATATCCTTATACATTAACGTTTATGGAAAATCATCAAGGGGAGATAAATACTGGACAATCAAGAGAATATGAGGTTGCAGTAAATAATTTACACCCTGAAGCTCAAGACTTTATTCGTACGCGTAATAATACGGGCATACCACGTACTTTTGATTTAGCCATTGCGGTTCGGGCCAGTCTAGTGGCAGACCATGTAAAAACTGATCTCGGTGGACTAACTTTACCATCTAACTGCAATGAAGCCGTAGCGGAATTGAATAAATTGGCGCAATCAGATGAGATTGACGCTTTCCCCGGATTAGTTACGGCCTCACCTTGGCAACAAGCCGACAGTAGAACCCATATTCACACTTTAAGTATTTTATACAGTAAGAATGATGACAGATACTTTTTCGCCGATCCTATGCCGGCCGCGGGTTACCTTTATGGCACATCCGGCTTATTGGATAGGGATTTGTCACCGGATAATTTCGTTGCATATGATTTTCAGCTAGGAGCAACCAACAGAGTAAAACTGCTTCAGCCAAATGAAGTTGAAGCAATTTTCATATATTTTGCCGCTAAAACTGGACAGCTCAATAGTCAGGACGAAATGACACAGGCTTTAATAACGGCCGCAGGCGCACTTAAAGAAGTTCCCAGTTACCAAACACGTATATTTGCGCTTATTGACAGCCTAAACGGTCTCGTAGGCACCGATCAAAGTTATCTCAACCAATTCGCGCAGCCTTTATCTGTTCGCTACAGCCAGTTATCGCAAGTATCCGATGTCGACAAGCGGGCGATGATCAAACAGAACCATAGTCTTGAGATGTTGAAAAAGCGAGAATATTTAGAACGAGCAATGCTTTTAGCTGATCATAGCAGGTCAATTTATGAGAGAAATTACTGGGTAGCCTTGTCGGAAGTATTAGGGCTGGGCTATACCGGAGTAGCTAAGAAATCAGCCATCACAATAGGCCAGCATATTGTCGGCGAAACCGTTTTGCCGATTAAAGCTTACGAAACGTTTATGCTCGGGAACCACATAGGTTATTGTTCTAGCAATCTGTATGACAACTGGCAGTAATGACGTTAAGATTCATAAAAATTAAATCCAATAAGTAATATAAAAAACGTAAATAGCAATAATTACCAAAATATGTTAATATATTCATATCATGGAATTAGGACCGAAGGGAGATAGGCCAGGTCTATTAATTATCAGGCACTTAAGAGATGTGAATGACTTAAGTGACTCTCGAGACTCCTCCATCGAATCATATCAAGACGACGATGCATTAAGAGTTGCCAGTGAATTATGCGCAGATTTTGAAAACAGCGATGCAAATTCAATATTTATAACTGCTTCAAGTAAAAAACGAGCACTAGAATCCGCGAACTTAGTAAAAGCAAAAATAGAAGTTATCAAACCAGATGTTGACGTGTTTATAGATACTGATGACAATTTGGTTGATCTGGATCACGGTGATTATATACTTCCCGATAACTATAAGCCTGGTGATTATTTCCAGCCCTTTGAAAGAGCTTGGGAGATTTTTATAGACGAGACATTTAATAAAAATAATTTCGATTACAAATTTGGTGACAGTATAGAAAATTCGGACGGATCTTGCTTATATCCGGAGTTAAAAACTGTGTTTACAAGACACGGTGAAAGCCACAAAGATATATGCGTACGATTATACAGCGTGATTATGGCCTTCTACGCCAACAGAGAAAATTTTGAAGACGCAAGAGTTCGGCCATATCTATTGACGCACAGTTTACCCTTTGCTATCTTTAGGGCACTAATCGAGGTATCCGATAATGTTAGAAGTGAAGGGTTTCGATTCAACCAGGGCGAGCTAATGGGGTTGTGTTGGGAGATATATTCATCCGGTAGCCTAGGTAGATCATACTACGGACAAATATCTGATGGATTGGCAGATCTAATCAAAAACGATGCTTTTATTGAAATGCTAAGAAACGAACTGGCTTATCTTAAGGGCGAAAGCAATGGATAGATATTTAATAAAACCCGGCGAAACCGAAAACCTCATAGTATACCTTTCGAATTTAATGCAGTTACCGGAAATAATTTTCTGTTTGGCGGCATACTCATTGGATAATAAATATACTTTTGAATTAATTTTCAGGGGTAACAAGCCGTCTTTTCGTTTTTACCTCAACAAAGACGACAACGTTGATATTGAGCAAGACAATTTTTTGGCAGACTTTCCATACATTGAACTGCCTGAAGATAAACTGAAATACTTTCTCAAGATGATCTACCGATTTGGGTTTAATAAAGTGAACATAAACTTGTCCGAAAGATTCCAGTACCGCCTGGATGATGAAAACTTCGCGGTTATACAGAAGGATACGTTTGTCGGGGATATATTGTACATAAATAAAATTGTCGACGCTCACAAGTCTAAATTGATTACTAGTAAATATTGCAAAGAACTTTTAGACAGAGAAAAGATAAATAGCATAATCAAACACAAAAACATCAAATCTGAATTTCTATTTTCATCGACAGGGGTCATTAATAGTCGGATTCACTCATTCGCTAACATGCAGGGCATTAATCTGTCTTATGCTCCGTCTAGCCTTGCCCTAAAACTAGGGTCCAAGTCCAATGATTATTCCATTTTTGAAGACGGATATAAGATGCTATGCGGTCATGAATTGACGGATCATGAAGAGTTGGTAAACGTTGACGATCGAAACATTCCGGCAGCCTCAATAATAATCCCTTACTTTAACTCCGAAACGACAATCGAGAAAGTTCTTGAAGCCATTAATTCACAAAATATTCCGCCGGGCCTGCTAAAAATTATTGAAGTAATAGTCGTCGATGACGGATCCGTTATATCCGTGACAGATATTCTTAGGGATAAAGAATATATTTTTGATCTTAAGATTATTAGGCTGAAGTCAAATTCGGGCTCATCTTTCGCCAGAAACGTTGGACTTAATGTATCAAAGTACGAAAAGTTAATTTTTATAGACTCTGATATTTTAATGGATAAGAATTACCTGAAGGAGCACTTACTTAGGCTCCGGATGATACCAAATGCTGTGTTCTTTTCCCTAAAACGAAATATTGATAAAAACGATAACGCTATAAGTTTAGAAAAGATTAAAAAAGGCCTGGCAAAACCGAAATACTTTAATGATAAAAGATTGAGCAGAGATTTTAAGGCCAGTACGGCGGCAGTAAATGATATACCCCTGGACGGGCATTTCGAAATATTAAACGAGACCGACAACTTAAAACTATTCGGAAATGGTAGAATAATTAACGGTTTCGATTTACCATCAGCAGTTGTAAGTCATAATTTAGTGGTAAATAAAGAAGTCATAAACAGTATTGGCGGCTTTAATACTGATTTCCAAGGCTGGGGATTGGAGGATGCTTTTGCAGGCGCGAAGCTTATTAGTTCCGGAAACTTTATTATCCCCGTACTTTCCTGTGGCGTATACCATATCAACCATCCGCCCAGATCTGGTTCTGAGTCAAAAAAGGATAAAGAATACTGGTCCAACCTTAAGATTTATAAAAATATGATAAACAAAAGAATATGACAAAGAAATTTAAAGTTTATTCCAAAATAGTAGACGGCATAGAGTCATCTTTTACCTTCGTTCCAGGATCAAGCCTGCCTGCCGGAATAGCAATATCGACTCCAATGAACTTTGTATATGTGGGTGGCGAGATATTATTAACTTTGGACAAAAGCAATTTCTGGAACGCTGTGTGCGGTAAAATCGAAAATGATGAAACCTGGCAGGAGGCGTTAAGAAGAGAAACTTTAGAAGAAGTCGGAGCAGAAGTAGGTGAGCTCTATGTTGTAGGTTATCTGGACTGTAGAAACGGTCCGGGGTCAAAATTTAAACCTCATACGATTTTACCTGTATGTTATTCATACTCAACTTCAGTTATCACCAATTGGGTCCCTAGAGAAACTAAGAACCGGGAGTTCTTTTCATACTCGGATGCCGTAAAGGTTTTTAGTCAAAGGGACGACGCCAGTCAAATAATGGAAATATTAGAGCACATCACTTCAATAATAAAGATAAGTGAAATAAGTTTAGTCTATGAATACGTTCCAGACAAATTATTAGAAAACGTACCGGTCACATCAGCTATGACTTTTTGCTATGATGACCAGCTCAAGTTTTGTGTGGTTAGGGATATCGGTGAAGATTTTTTAAGCCTGCCCGGAGGGCATTGCTCAATCAATGAAAAACCTGACGAATGCGCATTGCGAGAGCTAAATGAAGAAGCCCAAATCATACCGAAAAATAACAAGTTACTCGGCACTATTCTGGTTTCAGTCTTTAAAGATGGCAAATTAGTATCCAAAGTACAGCAAGCTCGATATTACTGTTATGTTGATAAATTACAAGAGTTTAAGATTGATAATAATAAATATGAGACTGACATGCGGGTTTTCATGGATCTAGATGAAATGGCGGATAGTGTCAGGCAACTAAGAAACAAAGAAGGCAAAATTATTATTAGTCACTTGAAGAAGAAATTGAAAATATGAGAATCTACATATATCAGCCACGTTGTAGCTATTATGTCGGCGGCGGCGAAGTTGTGCCGCTAGAACAAGCAGGTTTTCTGAATAAATTGGGATATGATGTAACACTTATTACGACTAACGTACCTACCATGCAAAAATCAAATTTGTTTAAGCGATTTATCCAAGAAAACAAAACAGTAAATATCGAATATATCAATATAGAGCCAGAGCTATTCAAGATATATGACATTAGGCCTGGTATGAACCAGTTTAGGTGGGATCTGGAAAGTTTATACGTGGGGCTATTGGCCAGGGACCTCATTAAATCCTTAATCGGTAAAGAAGATATTTGTGCGGTTCACTATGTGACGGATCTAATCGGCGTGCCCTATAACGCAAATTATGTGCTTCATTTGCACGGTTATCCAGAAAATTTAAGCTACTTGGACAAACTAGTAACCTATAATAGGAAAAACTTATTAGCCGTTTCAAATCTGATAAGCGAGAAGTGGAAAAATATGCTTAAAGAGTCAAACGGAGAATATGCTATTGAAGTTATATATAACGGAATTGATACGTCTCGTTTTTACCCTAAACCCGTACGCAAAAAATACGATGCCGGCTATATAGGTAGGCTAATTGAGATCAAGGGTATCCAGTATATTATTGAAGCAATAAAAATTCTAAGGGACGAACATGCATTTAAAATGAGTTTTGCGATAGCTGGAACAGGCCCTTATGAAAACGAATTGAAAGCTCTCGTGAAAAAATATGACCTGAAGGATAGCATTACATTCTTAGGTTATCTATCGGATGAGAACCTGAATGATTTTTACAATAGCTTATATTTTACGGTACTGCCCTCATATCGAAGAGAGGGTGTATTAACTACGTTGTTAGAGTCTAGTGCTTGTGGCATTCCGGCAATATCTACCCTAGGCACAAGTATGGCTGAATTTATAAATAATAATGAAAATGGTATTTTAGTGAAACCCGAACATAGTCGAGAGCTTGCACGGGCTATAAAAAAATTAAAATATGATGAAAAAGAAAGACTAAAGCTCGGCCAGAATGCTTATTCAACAGTAAAGCAAAACTGGCAATGGGAATCACAAGCGGAAAGATTATCTAGATTTTATAATAAGGTAGTAAATGAAAATGTTTACGAATAGCAATATGTATCGTTTGGAACATGCCCAGTCGGGATATTCCATATAATTTTGCTATATATTTTGTAAATAAGTTTAATTTAATACTCACGTATACTCATCTAATACAGTTTTGTGAGTCAAGAAGTGTTGATTAACTTGTCTCGGATAGATGTGTAAAGTAGTTGATTTCGTTGACTACGTCTAACAAAGCTTGGGCCCGGAACTTTTCGTCTTCGATTTTCAGTGCGGTTTCATAGGCTGATTGCAGCAAACTTTTGTCGTCGGAAGCTTGGATCATCATCATAGTGGTTTTAAATTTATCTTCGGGTGTTTGCTCTAATTGGCTGATTAAGGGGGTTAGTTCGCCCAGAGCGCTGCGTTTAATATTAAGCAGGTCTTCGTCAGCCAAACTGCTGACTGGAGCGGTGGCTGGCGGCGTATTAGCGACATAACTGTTGTCGGCCGGTGTAGCTGGTGCCGGTGTGGCTGGTGCGGCCGGAGCTACTGGCGGCGGGGCAGGGGCTGCATAAGCGGTTGGTTCGTCCGGGAATCTTGGCGGCAACAACTCCTCTTCGCTATTAGGTAATTGAACTGCAGCCGGTGCTGGAGTACTCGGACTCGTTGCACCTGGAATATCATCATCAAACATTGCCCAAACCCCCTTAAATATTTATAAGCAATATAGCATATACTGTAATGGATAGTAAATGGAAGGTAGATATAAGCACAATGCTAGACGATCTTAAACTTATACATACGCGTGACGGCGAAGATGCCCTCGGCATTGCCGCTAAACAATGGCAGCAATACCAGTACCAGTTTAATTTTAATTGGCAACCGGCCGAGCCGGTGAATAACGTGGTGGTTGCCGGCATGGGCGGGTCTGGTTTGGCCGCCAAGGCTTTTAGGAGCTGGCCCGGTATTTCAATGCCGCTGGAAATTGTCCAAGACTACGATTTGCCCGCTTATGCTGCAAAAAACACGCTGTTAATTGCTTCTAGCTACTCCGGAAACACCGAAGAAACGGTCTCGGTTTTAAGCCAGGCGCTGGCCCGTCCCGAAGAAAGTAAGCCCCAGATAATCGTTATCGCTTCCGGCGGTAAGCTGGAGGAGACGGCGCAGGCTCGTAACCTACCGTTTATCAAATTACCGGGCGGCTACCAGCCGCGTTATACATTCGGCTACCAGTTGCGCGCCTTATGCGAGATATACGAAAGTGTTATGCATGAAAACACCTTGAACCAATTGGAAACAGCCGGTAATTGGTTGAAAGACCAGTTGCCGCAATTTGATCCGACAATACCTACAAAGGATAACCTAGCCAAGCAGCTGGCCCTGGAAACGATTGGCAAATCGGTTGTTGTTTACGCCAGCTCGAAATTTTACGCTGCCGCCTATAAATGGAAAATCAGTTTTAACGAAAATGCCAAAACCGTCGCCTGGTGCAACCAGTATTCAGAGTTTAACCATAACGAATTCGAAGGCTGGGCCAGTCATCCGGTCGAAAAGCCCTATAGCGTGATTGATTTGCGCAGTAATTTGGATAACTCCCAGATGCAAAAACGCTTTTTAGTTAGCGAACAGCTGTTGTCCGGTAAAAGACCGGCGCCGGAAGTCGTCCAGCTTCAAGGCGGCGATTTGCTGTCTCAGATGGTATGGGCTATCGCTCTCGGAGATTTCGTCAGCATCTACACCGCCATCTTAAACGGCATTGACCCGACTCCGGTTGATTTGGTCGAAGAACTAAAACGGCGGCTGGTCTAAATAATTAATCCGAGGTTCAGCAGATAAGCAGTATTTAGTAGTAGTATCAACAAACATGAGATTACTGGTCATTGAAGATGAAATTAAATTAGCCAATAGCCTGCAGCGCGGTTTAGCTGCGGAGGGTTATGTGGTAGACGTGGCATATGACGGCGACCAAGCCGATGTTCTGGCTTCCAGTGCCGAATACGATACGATAGTTGTTGACTGGATGATTCCTGGGAAATATGACGGGTTGGGTCTGATAAAAAAGTGGCGGGCTGCCGACAACCAGGCGCCAATACTGCTTTTAACCGCTCGCGGTACGATTGGCGACAAAGTAGGTGGCCTGGATTCTGGCGCCGATGACTACTTGTCCAAGCCGTTTTCTTTCGATGAACTGTTAGCAAGAATCCGGGCGCTGTTGCGCCGGCCGCGCGGCCACTCCGGCAACGATATAAAAATCGGCAATTTAAAGTTGGACGTTATCTCTAAAACTGTCAGCATTGAAGGCAATAACCTGCATATCACTGCCAAAGAATTTCAGCTGCTGGAATATTTGATGCGGCATGCCGGCGAGGTACTAAGCAAAGAACGCCTCTTAAGCCATGTCTGGACTGATGAAGACCGCGTGCAGCATAATACTGTCGAAACTTTTATTGCCCATCTGCGTAAAAAACTAGGTAAAAATGGTAATCTTATTGAAACAGTCAGAGGTTACGGCTACATAGTAAGGTAAAATAAAAGTTATGTTTAAATCTGCCAGGCTGAAATTAACCGTTTTTTACTTAGCGAGTATCGTCATAATTACGCTTGCTGCGTCTTTGGGAACGCGCTGGCTGGCAGAAAACGCCGTTCACAATTCAGATGTCGATTCCCGGAACGGTTTGAGAGATTTGTTTTTAAGGGATGTCGGTTTGCCGCCGCCCAGCAGCAGCGTCAGCAACTTCCAGGATGCTGAGGAAAGTAAAATCCAGCGCCAACTGAACGAGTATGTGGTTTACGTCAATATTATTGCCTTTGTGGTCGGCGGGATTGCCAGTTATTGGTTCGCCAGCCGGACGCTAAAACCGATCGAGGAAGCCCATGCCGCCCAGTCGCGGTTTGCGTCGGACGCCAGCCACGAACTCAGAACTCCGCTCACTGTTATGCGCACCGAAAATGAGGTGTTTTTACGTCAAAATGAACACAGCACCGACGAAGCTGTCGATCAAATCAAATCCAACCTCGAAGAAGTGGAACGCTTGGAGCAATTGTCATCCAACTTACTGACTCTGGCGAAGTACGAACAAGGCGATAAGCTGGCATTAAAACGGCTGAGCAGCAGCGATATTGCCGACTCGGCTTTAAATAATTTTAAAAAACTTCATCCAGCCGATGCTCGTAAGGTTGAAGTCAGTGTAGCCGGCGCCCATGTCGAAGGCAACCAGGATAGTTTAGCGCAGGTACTGGTCATATTTTTGGATAATGCCGTCAAGTACACACCGGCAGAGAAACGCATCAAGTTAGTCGGCAAAAAATTCGATGGTTTTTACCGGTTTATGGTGGAGGACAACGGACCGGGTATCCCGGAGGATGATATGCCGCTTATTTTCGACCGTTTATACCGCAGCGATAAGAACAGGAATAAAGCTATCCCGGGCTACGGGCTTGGCTTGTCGCTGGCCAAAGAGATTGCCAAGGCCAACGGCGCCGGCTTAAGCGTCTCCAATATCAAGGGCGGCGGCGCCCGCTTTACGCTTAGTTTAAGTTTGTTTTAAGCTCAAGGCTAAAATATAGCTTTTAGCAGCAACAGGTAGGAATTACTGGATTAAGGTGTTAATTGTTATAATGGGGATTAATGAATTTTTCAGTACTTAAACGGCGATCACGCTATAGCGGCATTACCTATGCCATGATCCTGTCGGTGGCTACTACAATCGTGTTACTGATCGTTGAAATCATCAAAGCCCACTCTGATTACTATATATTTTTACTAACCAATCTGATCCTAGCTTTCCTGCCTCTCATAGTCGCTTATTTTTTAGCCAAACGGCTTAAGAAAACACCCTGGCTGAGCTTTGTAAATATTTTGCTGACCCTGTTATGGCTGGGGTTTCTGCCAAACAGTTTTTATATGGTCACCGATCTAATCCATGCCCAGGATTCTGTCAGTATCGACCTGCTGTACAACATCGTAATGATCATGTTCTGCATCTTTAACAGCTTGGTCGCGGGCTATATGAGCCTGTATATTATCCACTGGGAACTGCTCAAGCGCTTTTACTACAAACATGCCCATACGATTATCGGTTTGGTCATTTTAATTTGTAGTTTTGCTATTTATTTAGGCCGTTTCTTAAGGTGGAATAGTTGGGATGTGATCGTTAGTCCAGCCGGTATCTTGTTTGACGTATCCGATACCATTACCAACCCGTCAACTCATCCCGAACTACTTACGACAACCGTTACTTTCTTTCTGTTGCTGGGAATAATTTATATCGTGGCTTGGCAGCTCCTGGGGTTGGTTAGAAAAACAGAGTAAATTAGCCTATAATCTTCTAAAGTAAGATGAAAGATAATATTGAGGCAGTTTTTAAGGCCGCAGCCCAAGACCGTTTCGGCCACGATGTCCAGGTCAACTTAGTCCGGCCGGATCCCAAGTTTGGCGATTACACGACTAGCGTGGCATTCGAGTTGGCTGCCGCCCTCAAAAAAGCTCCGGCTGAAATTGCTAACGAACTGGCGGGTTTGGTTAAGAGCGATTTAATAAAAGAATTAAGCGTGGCAGGCGGCGGATTTATAAATATCGTCTTAACGCCGGCGGCTTTGCTGCAGGAGCTTGCCAGTGCGTCCGGCTGGCCAACCGCCAACCGGGACAAGCTGATATTAACCGAATTCGGCGATCCCAATCCTTTTAAAGAAATGCACCTCGGCCACCTTTATTCGTCAGTTGTTGGCGATGCTATCGCTACCTTGTTGGAAGCCAGCGGCGCCCGGGTAAAGCGGCTAAGCTACCACGGCGATGTCGGCGTACATATCGCCAAATGCATCTGGGCAATTATCCGGGCGATGGACAGCGATCCGGCTAAATTGGACGAAGTCCTGGCCGCTCATCCGTTGGGCTATTATTACGCGCTTGGCGCCAAAGCGTTCGACGACAACGTGGACGCCAAAGCAGAGATAATCGCCATAAACCAGCACGTTTACGCTAGAGACGATACGGTGATTAATACGATTTACCAGCGCGGTTGGGATATTAGTTTTGCTAATTTCGACGCGGTTTTCGATATGATCGGTGTCCACTATGACCGGCGTTACTTAGAAAGCGAATCGGCTGCAATCGGCCAGGCAATTGTCGAGCAGAATACCCCGGACGTATTTGAAAAAAGCGACGGCGCCGTGGTTTATAAGGGCGAAAAAGCCGGCCTGCATACCAGGGTTTTTATCACTTCCGCGGGCTTGCCGACTTACGAGGCCAAAGACCTTGGCTTAGTCGAATTAAAACAACGCGATTATCCCGATTCCGAGCGCTCGATCGTACTTACAGCCAATGAACAAGCCGAATACTTTAAAGTTATGCTGGCGGCCTTAAAAGAAATTAATCCAGAACTGGCGGTTAAGACCATTCATATGTCGCACGGGGTCTTAGGGTTGACAACCGGTAAAATGAGCAGCCGCAGCGGCGACGTTTATGCGGTCTTGACTTTACTAGACGACGTCAAAGCTTCCGTAAGCGCGGCCTATCCCAACACGCTGGTCGGCCGGGAAATATTTTTGGCCGCCGTAAAGTATACACTACTTCGCCATAAGATCGGCAGCAATATCGTTTTCGACGTCAAAGAATCCGTTAGCCTGGAAGGGAATTCCGGTCCATATATCCAATACGCGCACGCCCGGGCCCGCAGCATACTGGATAAATACAGCGGCGAACTTACCATGCCGGCCGATGTCGAACTGGAAACTGCCGAACGTTTGCTGATAATGAAAATCAACACCTTCCCGGAAGTTGTCGAGAAGGCGATTGGCGAATATATGCCGCACCTAATCTGTAATTACTTATACGAACTGGCCCAAAATTTTAACCAATTTTATGAAAGTAACCGGGTAATCAACGACCCGCGCATGCTCTTGCGCTTGGATATTATCAGCAAGTACGCTACGGTATTAAAATCCGGGCTGAATCTTTTAAGCATTCCGGCGCCGGACAGAATGTAAGCTGCCGGCTTAAAGCCGGCAACCAACAAAGGAGGATAAAATTATGACTAAACAGTCATTTAATCGAGACGAACTAAAAAAAAGGTTAACACCCGAACAATACAACGTATTAGTTA
>Ga0182030_10020775_pt1 | contig 12358 bp, 13 predicted proteins | sample 812S3MmetaG_FD_121299 | JGI IMG/M metagenome (GOLD analysis project Ga0182030, IMG submission 121299) | Permafrost microbial communities from Stordalen Mire, Sweden - 812S3M metaG (Illumina Assembly) | ecosystem: Environmental > Terrestrial > Soil > Wetlands > Permafrost | place: Sweden...
GACAACTTCGGCTTCACGCTAATCTCGGCTCAAGCCATTCCTTGTTTATCATGATACCCACAGACCACTTCTCCCTGATTATCACGATGTTTTTCTCCCAGAATTTCGTGAAGCGGAACAATAGTGCGTTTTAGCACCTTTCCTGCCGACACGTTGTTCTGCCTCTGTCTCGCCGAGAAACTGAAGCACTTTTACACATTGCGTTGACAAGTCCTCCGGCAGCTTGAGTTTGGAGATGATGTCGCGCTTGAATTGCACGTTACTGATCACTCCTCCATTCGTTCTCAAGAGTTGCTGCAGGAGGTCGTAAGCGCTGCCGAGGTTCTCCACTGAGGGAGTGGGATGGGTCGAGGATTGGGGTTCAGCAGTTAGAGCCTGAGTCACTGCTTCAAGGCGATCTGTGGTCATAAGTTTGGGATTATTGCACGCCATCGTGTTTTCGGTCAATGATGATGTATATTGGCGCCCGCTCGCCTTCGCCACATCCAAAATAGGCAGGCCTGCAGTTGCCAGATGTCCCGGCATAATGTGCTTGGCGTAAGCCCTCCGTGGTGGTGGCGCCAGTGGCCCAAGTCTTGCGGGGCACCCGCCAATTCTGCCAGCGGTGTCGACCGGGGTTGCAGTTTATGTTCTGGCATAGGAATGGTCTAGTCCAGGTAGGGCCAACCCTCCGAATCAAGGGCGGTTCTGTCGTCGCAAACGAATTCCAGGAATTCTTCCCGGAGAATTTGCAAGAGGACCAGATTCCCAAACTGGATCAAGCGCTCCAATTGAATGAGCCGCTATTGCTGGGCTGTTATCTGAAAGAAGAATTGCGCGAACCCTGGAATCAACCCTCCCGCGATGACATGGAAGCCTTCATGAAGGATTGGTGTGAGAAGGCGGAACAGACTGCCATCGGTCAGTTGATGAAAATGGCCACGACGCTTCGCACGCACGTCTCGGGGATTTGACCTACGCCCGGCATCCCATCACCAGCGGAAAACTGGAAGGCATCAATAACAAGATCAAAACCCTCACCAAGCGCTCCTATGGATTTCATGATGAGAGTTTCTTTATCCTCAAACTCCTATCACTCCACCACTCTAAATACAAACTTGTCAGATGAACCCAAATTGGTGCGTTTGCCTATGCCAACGCAGGCACTCGACGTCCGGCCAGAACTGGCGGTGCGCGGGCCGAAGAATTTCTTTGCCGGCCCGGGGTTTGAGCAAGTGCGTCGCCTCGCCTGACTCTTCAAACTTCGACTCCGCCACCAGGACGCGAAAGTCATCGCTCAGTGACCAGAATCCGTGGTCGAAAAGCCAGTGGGCCGTCTTGGACAGCGCGATCCCGTTGGTCGGATGGCAGCTTCCGCCACGTTTGAATTGGTGGATGTGCGCGGCATCAAGCGGGGTTGAGCCGTTCACAGCTATCATGCGGTAGCCAGTGAGAGCACAGGTGTAGTCGTAGGCCGGAAGCACTCGGACCGCAAACTTGGCATCCCGTTTTGCCTGATCTTTGTCGGATGGAAGAAATCGCGTGGCGTCGGCGGCAACGATGTCCTCGGGTGGGATCGCCATGCCGAGAAGCGCGTAGAGTTCGGCGCGCTCCGTGATCTCAAAGTACTTGGCGATCAAGGTTCGGCGGGCGAGTTGTCGGAATTCACTGTTTTCCAGGCACAAGAGAAACGAGACATCGAGTTGGGCGATGACAGCGCGGGTGCGGTCTTCGGCCGCGCGTCCGTCCGCTTCGAGCGGTTTCCAAAAGCCGTCCCTTCGCAGGTGAAAGAAAGGCAGGCGAACATCGGGCTTGGTCCTGCGCCGGTCTGCGACGATCCGCCAATACGAACTGAAGCGGAATGCGAGGTCGCCGGTCCGATGGAGCATCTCGCCATCGAGTTTTCCTTGCTCAACCAAGTCGCAAACGACAAGTAGGAGCAGTGGTTTATGCGGCGCGATGCCGCGAGCTTGATCGTATTTTAGTGCGCTCAATCGCTCCAACCAGCGGACATATTCCGATGAATTCACATTCTCTGAAATGGAAGCTGCCGCCATGTGTGGGTCGAGTGTGATGAGTTGCCAATGCGACCGCAATCCAAAACCGGAACGGAGGGAAACTAATGCATAACGCTGCGTGTCAAACCTTGTTTCCATTTTGCGCCACGAAAGCATTTTCCCCATCGTCCGGCATGAATTCAAGGGATGCACTACGAAAAATCGGAATACCGGGCGGACGGGAAAAGTTGGTAATCACTGGCAGACAACGGGTTGTGATTATTGCGCGGGAAAAAAATCGTAAATTTTTACGATTTTTTTCTCTGATTATAAACAGGAAATTTCGACGAAAATCCATCCGCCTGGGCAAAAAATAATTCCAGCCTTCAGCCCGTCACCGACGGTCAAAAAAAAAGGCTGTCATTAGCAGGGCTGCCCGGCTAGTGTGGGCGGCGCAGCAATGACAACGACGGCGCGCGCTGCTTTTGCCGAACAAACCGGATCCAATGAGATTCTTTAGTGCTGATCAGAACGCACAGAAAATCGAGATGTTGAAAAGCATCCCGATTTTCCACAAACTTTCCCACAAGGAACTTCTGGAGATTGATGAACTCTTGCATGAGCGGGTTTACGAGAAGGACGAAGTGGTCTTCGAAGAGGGCGATCCCGGGCATGGATTCTTCATTATCGTCAGCGGCAAGCTGCGCGCCTTGCCCAAGAACGAATCGTTCAAGACGGCGACGTTGGAAATTGGCCCGGGCGATTTGCTGGGCGAGTTGACCATGTTCGACGAAGGGCCGCGCACGGCGACGGTGGTGGCCATGGAACGCACGGTGGCGGTGGGGTTGTTTCAATCGGAGTTTTCCATTCTGCTGACGCAAAACAAGCGGATCGGGGTCAAGGTGCTGGAGGAAATTACGCGAACTCTGATTCGGCGTCTGCGGCAGGTGCTGCTGCACCAAAAACACCTGCCCAGTCTATGAGGACGTTTCCGCAACCCGGCGCGATCACTTTGCTGGTGGTGATTCTGAGCACCTGCCTGCTCCTTTTTTTATTCCAGAAAATAATCTGGCTCGTTCTGCCGATCCTGCTGGCGCTGATGCTCTATTATAGCGTGAGGCCGGTGGTGGCGGGGCTGGTCAGTTGCGGGATGCGCCATCGGGCGGCGTCGAAAATTGTCTGCCTCTTCCAGTTGCTCGTCGTGGCCAGCATTATTGTTTTGGGCCTGCTTGTCCTGGCCCGGGCCGGCCGCTGGCAAAGCAGTTTTGACCGCTACATGGATGGCGGAAAAAATCTGATCGAACGGACGACGCAGTCTCTGGAAAAACATTCGCCGGTTTTCCAACGGATGAAATTGAGCAAGGAAGTGGATGTTCACCTCAACCAATTTTCCGATGGATTCGCGGAGAATAATCTTCTGCCCATCACCCTGCAACTCTTGGAGTGCCTGCCTTCCTTGTTGCTCATTCCGTACATCACCTATTTTATGTTGAACGATTCGGCGCGGCTCAAAAAATACATTATCCGCAGCGTGCCGAACGCCTACTTCGAAAAGGCGCTGCTGCTTTTTTCCCGTTTGGACGGCAGTCTCCAAAATTATTTTCAAGGCTTGCTTCTGCTTACCTTCCTGGACGCCATTTGCTTGGCGCTCGGACTGGCGGTGGTGGGGATTTCCAACGCCATTTTGTTGGGTCTGGCCGCCGCCGTTTTGGCCTGGATGCCCTATGTCGGCTCCATCATCGGGTGTGTGATAGTCGTGTTGGTGGCGGCAACGGACTTTCCTGATCATACTTGGAAGGCTTACGCGTGCCTGGGGCTTTTCCTGGGCGTTCGGCTGCTGGACGATTTTGTTTTTCTGCCGCTGACCATTGGCCGCAAACTGAACGTCCACCCCTTGCTCAGCGTGTTGATGCTCTTTCTCGGCGCGACGGTCGCCGGGATCACGGGACTGCTTCTGGCCCTGCCGGTGTTCGGAGTGCTGGCGGTGGTTGGCGAAACCGTCGCCCAGGTCTTCACCGACCGCAAGCTCAGGGCGCGCTATAAGGCCTCGCGCCAGCTTGCGGCCTCGGGCTAGATGTCTTCTGGTCGAGAAGATTTGACATGCTAAAACTGCCAATAATTTACGGTTGACAAATGGGCCGTTTCCGCGCATTTTCCCTTTGTGCGAACGGAACGTTTTCCGGATCGAGGGTCAAACCATCCGGACGAATTGCCATTCATTACTGCAAAAATTAACAACAAGGAAATATGAGCAAACAAACACAAACTGAGGAGACTCATCTGGCAGAGGATGCCCGTGCTTTAATGGCCGCCACCGCCGATGTCGCTGGAGATAAAGTCGCGGAAGCCCGCAAACGCCTGTCCGCCGCCCTGGAACGCGCCAAGGAACTGGCCGCCACGGCCCGTGACAAAGTCGTCGCCGGCGCCAAAGCCACCGACGAAGCGGTGCATGAACATCCCTATCAGGCCATCGCCATCGGGGTTGCAGTCGGGGCAGTCATTGGTTATTTCGTCGCGCGCGTGAGCTCGCGCAATCGCGAGTAATTGGGTCGTCATGGAAGAATCGACTGCCAGCTTTGCGGATCTGGCCGCCACCTCCAAGCATTTTGCGAGGCGGCTGCTGACGATGGGTGAAAATCGTCTGGAATTGTTGACGGTGGAGCTGCAGGAGGAGCGGGAGCGTCTCCTGCTGGCATTCCTGATCACGGTTGGCATGTCGATCTTCGGGCTGCTGGCCGGCATGACCCTGACGGCGGCAATTGTATATTTGTTTTGGGGCTTTTCGCCCGCGGGTGTTCTGCTGGGATTGACGGTTCTCTACGGCGTCATCGGTCTTCTTCTTTATCGGCGGTTAAAGACGCTGATGCGCGAGTGGCACACCCTTGCGGCGTCGCTCGATCAATTGCGAAAGGATCGCGCCTCTCTGGAAAAAATTCTCTCATGAGCCCCCTCGAATCGCGCAAACAACTTTTGATCGCTGAAAGCGAATTGAACCGGTCCCAAATGGAGGCGGACCTTGCGGCGTTGAAAACGGAGATCGTCGCGCTGAGTGATCGGGCCAAATCGATCAGTTCGATTGCGTCCTCAGTAGCAATGCTGGTGGCGGGTTTGGCGGGGTGGCGCAGGGGGACAAGTATCGGGGCTCCGGTTAAACACTCATGGTTTCAGAGGATTCTTAAGGGGATGGGGCTGGTTTCGACCATCTGGCTTGCGTTTCGTTCGCAGAGGGGGCGGGAAAAAAGTTAGTGGCCGGTCACACCTCAGGGCTGATTCATTTCCGGTGAGCCCGGAAGGCGTGCAATACTCCCGCGTGACGAAGAAGAAAACAGTCAACATTATCCACGCCTTCGGAGCCCCTGCGCCTGAATGAAAATCCAAACGTCACTGTTCTTTCTCGTTATTGCTCCCTGGTTGTCTGCTCAAACCCTTCCGATCGGAAAGGTTTCGGGCGTGGCCGACGGCTATCGCGGCATTTGGTATTCCGTTGGCGCAACGAAGGATGAGTATAAATACAAGTACAGTGGCGGATTCGCCACATATCCACAACAGCAGGCCCCGATTGCCATTTACCGCAAAGAAGTAAATAAGACATTTTTCTGCTATGGCGGCACCACCTCGCTGGCCGGAAGGGGCAGGCAGGACTTGCTGCACATGGTTTCCTATTTCGATCATGCCACAGGCGAGGTTCCCCGCCCAACCATTCTGCTTGATAAAAAGACTGGGGACGCGCACGACAATCCAACGATGGCCATTGACGACAGCGGCTACATCTGGATTTTTTCCTCATCACACGGAACTGCGCGGCCATCCTACATTCACCGCAGCAAGAAGCCGTATTCCGTGGAGGAATTCGAGCGCGTGCTGCAGACAAATTTTTCCTACACCGAGCCGTGGTCCGTATCAAACAAGGGGTTCATGTTTTTACATACGCGTTACAATGCCGGGCGGAATCTGTTCTGGATGACCAGTCCAAACGGACGAGACTGGAGTGAGCCGCGCAAGCTGGCCAAAATAGAAATGGGTGATTACCAAATTGGCTGGTGCGATGGCGCCCGGGTGGCGACGGCCTTTGATTTTCATCCGCAACCGGAAGGGTTGGATGGCCGGGCCAACATTTATTATCTTGAAACCCGGGATTTCGGCCAAACCTGGCTGACGGTTGACGGCAGGGTGGCATCGCCCCCGTTAATCACGACGAACAATTCAGCCCTCATTTATGATTCACGAGCGGAAGGCAAGCTGGTTTACCTCAAAGACATCAATTTTGACGCAACGGGGAAGCCCGTAATACTATTTCTGACCAGCAAGGGGCATGCCCCGGGTCCGCAAAACGGCCCGCGTCAATGGCAGACCGCCCGCTGGTCCGGCACCCATTGGGAATTCCGCGACTTCACGACTTCGCTTAACAATTACGATCATGGCTCCCTTTACATCGAATCCGATGGGACATGGAGAATCATAGCCCCGACGGTGCCAGGTCCACAGCCTTACAATCCAGGCGGCGAGATGGTCATGTGGATCAGCCGTGACGAAGGCAAGACTTGGACGCCCTTAAAACAGCTGACGCGCCACAGCGTGCGCAATCACACTTATGCGCGGAGGCCGCTTAATGCGAAACCCGATTTTTACGCGCTTTGGGCCGATGGCGATGGAGGAAAGCCGTCGGAATCTTGTCTCTATTTCACCAATCAGCGCGGAGACCATGTGTGGCGATTGCCAGCGCTGATGCCGGGTAATTTTGCCAAGCCGGAAATCGCGTGGTAAAGATCCGAAGCTTATTGTTAAAAGCGGGGCGGTCAGGTATAAGAATACCGTGGAATTAGCTGCTGATTACCGGCCTGAATTTGAATCGCTGAAAGATCTTCTGCTGGAAATTGCTCCAGAAAGGTCAGTGGATCGCTTGCTGCGCAGGGTCATACAGAAGCTGGCGGAGCGCCCGCATGCCATTATGGCACGGCTCTGGCTGATCGACAAAGGTGACATTTGCGCTTCGTGCCCCATGCGTCCGCAGTGCCCGGATCAAACCCGTTGTTTGCATCTCGTCGCGGCAGCGGAATCCCCGAATTCAGAAATTGCTGAAACCGGACGGCAAAGTGAATGGGAATTGTCGCGCATCCCCATCGGGGTCGGGATCATCGGGCGGATTGCGGTGTCAGGCCAATCCATTATCAGCAACGACCCAGCCCGGGACATGCCGGAAATCAGCCGGCAAGATTGGGTGAACGGGATGCAGGGGTTTGACGGCCAGCCGATCATGTTTCATAACGAGGTGCTTGGGGTGCTGGCCCAATTCAACCGCATTCCCACGCCGGAAGAGACGCCGGATTGGCTGCGGATTTTTGCGGACCACATCGGGGCGGCGCTGATGAATGCGCGCGCCTTCGAGCAAATCGAGCAGCTTAAAGCACAACTGGAATTGGAGAACACTTTCTTGCAGGAGGAAGTCCTGGAAGCCAAAGCTTTTGGCGACATAGTCGGCCAAAGCGCAGCCCTAAAACAATTGCTGCGCCAGGTGGAAATGGTGGCCCGCACTGATGCCACGGTGCTGATCCTGGGGGAATCGGGCACGGGCAAGGAATTGGTGGCGCGCGAGATCCACAAACACAGCCGGCGGAGTGCCCGGCCATTGATCCGGGTCAACTGCGCGTCCATTCCACGGGAGCTTTATGAAAGTGAATTTTTTGGGCATATCAAAGGGGCATTTACTGGGGCGGTGAAAGATCGCGCCGGACGCTTTGAGGCGGCGCACGGAGGCACGCTGCTTTTGGACGAGGTGGGGGAGATACCCCTGGAATTGCAGAGCAAGTTCCTTCGGGTCTTGCAAGAAGGCCAATACGAACGGGTGGGAGAGGAAAGAACGCGAACGGTGGATGTGCGAATTATTGCCGCGACGAACCGCAATTTGCCCAAGGAAGTGGCGGCGGGCCGGTTCCGGCAGGATTTGTATTATCGCCTCAACGTTTTTCCAATCCGGGTTGCGCCGTTGCGGGAACGGAAAGACGACATCGCTCCGCTGGCCGCACATTTTCTGGAAAAAGCGGCGCGCAAATTAAACGTCCCACCGGCGCGGCTCACGCCGGCGCACATCGCCCAGTTTCAAGCTTACGACTGGCCGGGCAATGTTCGTGAATTGCAGAACATGATCGAGCGGGCCTTGATCCTGGCGCAGAACGGGGTACTCTGGTTCGACTTTCCCACGCACGAAAAAGCCGCCGTGCCTGCTTCGCAAAGTCCGGAGGTGAAGTTGCAGAGTGGCGGAAATGAGCGCGGGATTTTAAGCGATGTGGAACTGCGCCAACTTGAACACGACAATGTATTGGCGGCGCTGAACCAAACGGGCTGGAAGATCCACGGGCCGGGCGGCACGGCGGAGTTGCTGGGGCTCAAGCCTTCCACACTGATTTCCAGATTGAAAAGACTGGGTCTGAAAAAGCCCTAACCGTGGTTCAAATGGCAGACGATAGTTCGCACATTGACCGCGATAAGTTGCAAGTTGCGAAACCTCGCAAGGGCGTAGGAACGAAATGAAACAATTGCATGTGGTTGGATTGCAATGGCTTGGGAGCGGCATGATGGATTGGCACGACAGGTGTTAATGAAAACTCCAAGCAAATAGGTTTATGTTACGTCTGAACCCGATAGAAACAAGCCAGGGCAGCGAGGAATTGCAACGATTCCTCGACTTGTCACTGCCGCCATGCGAAGAAGCGCCTAATTTTTTAAAGGTTCTTGCGAATTCGATCCCCACATCGAAGGCGTACGTTGAATCGGAAAAGGCGCTGCTGACCGGACAATTGACACCGAGATTTCGGGAACAGATTGCCCTGGCCGTGGCGGAGATCAACTCATCCAATTATTGTCTGGTGGCCCATGCGAAGGCGGCCAAGGAAGCCGGTTTAACGGAGGAGGAGATTGATCTGGCGCGCAAAGCCGGCGCCCATGAGGCCAAGGCCGAAGCATTGCTGCGCTTTACCCAGGAGGTCGTGCTCCAGCGCGGCAAGATTAGCGATGAGGATTATTGCGCGGTTCTCAGGGCCGGGTTTTCCCAGGGTGAATTAGTGGAAATTATCGGGAATATTGCGCTGAATATTTTTACCAATTACCTCAACCTTGTGGCCAAAACGGAAGTGAATTTCCCCATGCCGCAAGTTGTGGCGGCAAAGTAGCATCGTGAGCATTTTAGCAATCAACGCCGGATCGAGCAGCCTGAAATTCGGGCTTTTTGACGACGAGACTTGCGAACCTCTGGTGACCGGAGAAATTGATTGGGCGGGCGGAAATCGGGAGCAGGCGCAATTGGTGGTGCGGCCCCGCCAGGGCACTATTGTGCGCTCGCGGGTGCCGGTGCCGGATAACTCCGCTGCCGCGGCTCGGGCCTTGCAGGTGGCTGTCGATTCCACGCTTGGCGCGACTCAGGGCACACAGACCATCACCGCCGTGGGACATCGGGTGGTTCATGGCGGGGAGGAATTCCGGGCGAGCACGTTGATTGATGACAAAGTGAAGGCGGCGATTTCCCGGCTGAGTTCTCTGGCGCCATTGCATAATCCGGCCGCGTTGAAAGCCATTGAAGCGGCGGAGGCGGCGCTGCCGGGCGTGCCCCAAGTCGCTGTATTTGACACAACATTCTACGCGTCGCTCCCACCCAAGGCCTGCCTGTATCCGGTGCCTTATGAATGGTACCACCAATGGGGCGTGCGCCGGTTTGGTTTTCATGGAATCAGCCACGCCTACTGCGTGAACCGCGCCGGCGAACTGTTAAAGCGCGATTCCGCCCAATTGCGCATTATCTCGTGTCATCTGGGCGGCGGTTGTTCCGCGGCCGCTGTGCGCGGCGGCGTTGCCGTGGCCACCAGCGGCGGATTCAGCCCCCTGGATGGGCTGATGATGGGAACGCGTTGCGGCTCGATTGACCCGGGGATTCTGCTCCATCTGCAAAGGCAACATGGCGTGGGGCATCAAGATCTGGATCGCACCCTGAATCACTCCTCAGGTTTGTTGGGAGTTTCCGGAGTTTCGGCCGATCTGGCGCAGATTGAGGTAGCCGCGGCCCAGGGAAATAAACGCGCCCGTCTGGCTTTTGAGATGTTCGCCGATCGCGTGCGGTCGTCGATCGGCGCCCTGGCGGTCACTCTGGGCGGGCTGGATGCCGTGATTTTTACCGACCGCATCGGCGAGCATTCCCCGGCGTTGCGGGCGGCCGTGTGCGAAGGCTTGCAGGTGATCGGAGTTCGACTTGACTCTCAAAGCAATACCGCCAGCCGGCCGGATGTGGACATTGCCGCGGCCGATTCGCCGGCGCGGATTCTGGTCATCCATACCGAGGAAGAATTGATGGTTGCGCGCGAAACCCGCCGCGTGGCTGGACGCAACGTAGTTGCCGCTGCTTCAGCGGAACAAGGCCAAGCCATAACCGTTCATTAAGATGCGTACCCTGTTATTATTTCTCTTTTTCGGATTTCTGGCCATTTTGGTGTGCTGCGAGCATGCGATGCGTTGGTTAAAATCGTTGACTCGGCCGCTGCTGCACGATTGACACTCTTCTGACTTTGCAGCGCGTTAGCGAAGCTGTGCTTTGGTCAAGGAAGATGCTTCGTGGGCGTAAACCATTTACTCGCGTGCGTATTCGTGGCATTACAACGGGGAATATGGCTGATCAAAATGTAAACTCACCAGTCGCCGGCATCGAACGTCCCACCTCGCGAATAAACCGGCGGCATTTCATTTACACTTCGTCGCTGGCTGCCTCGGCGTTGGGCGCGGGGCTGTCGGCAGGCATGGCGCGGCCCAATTACAAATCCCCGAATGAAAAACTTGCCATCGCTTGCATTGGGTTGGGCGGCCAGGGGCACAGCGTGATGACCGAACTGGCCAATTACCAGCAGGACATCGTTGCTCTTTGTGATGTGGATGCAGATCACATCCAGGCGACGCGCCAGAAATTTGGCGCGTCGGTGAAGGAGGCAAAGATTTACCGCGATTTTCGAGAGCTTTTAGAACGGGAGAAGTCGGCGGATGCGGTGGTCATCGCCACGCCGGATCATTGGCACGCGCTCGTTTGCACGGCAGCGATTCATGCCGACAAACACGTTTATTGCGAGAAGCCGCTGACGCACACGATCGGCGAGGCGCGGCAGTTGGGCCATCTGGCAAAACACTCAAAAGTCACGACTCAAACCGGAAACCAGGGCAGCGGCTCCTCCAACTTCCGTCGCAGCATCGAACTGATCCAGGCGGGCGTATTGGGGCCGGTGAGCGCTATTCATATTTGGCATCCGCCGCATGGCTGGCCTTGCGGCATTGAGCGGCCCGTCGGCTCGGATCCGGTTCCCGAAGGTTTGGATTGGAATCTGTGGATCGGCCCGGCACCGCTGCGGCCCTACAAGAAGGGAATGTATCATCCGTTCAATTGGCGCGGGTGGTATGATTTTGGCGGGGGTTCGCTGTCGGATTTCACCTGCCATGCCTTTAGCATGCCGGTGCGCGCCCTGGAATTGAATTATCCCACCCGAATCGAAGTCTCCGGCGCCGGGTTGGGTCTGGACAGTTTTCCCAAATCGTGCCAGGTCCATTACACTTTTCCGGCGCGAGGAAAATTGGCGCCTGTCATGATCCACTTTTACAGCGGAGGGGAAATGCCCCGCAGCGACGTGACGGCGGGAATGAAGGAAACGTTTAACAACATCCCTGCGACCGGCTGCCTGCTGGTCGGGGAAAAAGGGACGCTCTCCGCCGGGTTGTGGAACGACCAATGTTTTTTGAAGATGAAAGGCGAATCGGAGTATGAATCCGCCGCCAATCACGAGGCCGCGAAAGGAGTGCCTCGTTCCCAGCCCCGCGCGCCCCACGACCGGCACGTGCTGGAATGGGTCGAGGCGTGCAAGGGGCAGGGCAAGACCTTTTCGCCCTTCGAATTTGGCGGGCATGTCACTGAGATTGGGGCGGTGGGGGTCCTGGCTCTCCGGTTGGGATATAACATCGAGTGGGATGGCCCGGCCATGAAGGCCAAGGGAGAACCTGCTGCGGCGCCGCTGGTCAAGCCACAACAGAGGAAAGTCTGATTCACCCACCCAGAGGCAGATGACCTTCGCCCAATATATTCGAGTGCTGGCGCGGTATCTGGCGCCCTATCGGCGGACGACGGCGGGGGTCGGTCTGCTGTTGATTGTCGATATTGCGTTCAGCATTGCCTGGCCGCTCAGCTTTAAATATTTTATTGACACACTGACCACGCGCGTGGAGCGGCTTTTCTTTAGCGAGGCTGTTGCCGCCCTGATTCTGGCCGTTTTGCTGGCTTCGGTTTGCGACCTGGTGCGAGGCTACGGTTACGCGCTGTTAAGTTCGAAAATCAAGCGTGACGCGCGGCAGGCTGTTTTCGGCCA
>Ga0182030_10020776_pt1 | contig 12357 bp, 13 predicted proteins | sample 812S3MmetaG_FD_121299 | JGI IMG/M metagenome (GOLD analysis project Ga0182030, IMG submission 121299) | Permafrost microbial communities from Stordalen Mire, Sweden - 812S3M metaG (Illumina Assembly) | ecosystem: Environmental > Terrestrial > Soil > Wetlands > Permafrost | place: Sweden...
GCACGCCTCAGCGCTATCACGGGATGAAAGTTGACAAGTCTCAAGAATCGCTGAGACCCTTCCTGAAGACGTCCTCACAAAGATGCACGCGGCTAAGAAGCCCGACATTCCTATCGCCGACGCCAAGACCCTGGAGCAATATGATGCCTTCCTTTGTATGTATTTAGTACCCGATGGTTTTTCAATCTTGAGTCTGGTGGTACTTAAAAATCCAAGAACTAACTGCTCCCACCTCTAGTCGGCATTCCAACTCGTTATGGCAACTTCCCAGCCCAGTGGAAGACGTTCTGGGATACTACTGGAGGCCAATGGGCCTCGGGGGCATTCTGGGGCAAGTATGCAGGAATCTTTGTCTCATCTGGGACGATCGGTGGAGGGCAGGAGAGCACTGTGATTGCAGCATTATCGACACTAACCCATCATGGTATCATCTACGTGCCTTTGGGTTATAAGACTGCATTCCCGATTCTTGGCAATGTTTCCGAGGTTCGAGGAGGCTCCCCATGGGGAGCAGGTACATTTGCCGTAAGTCCAAAAAAACATGTTTCCCACCAAAACCTCAGTTAACAGTCCCTCTAGGCTTCAGATGGGTCTCGTCAACCAAGCGCACTTGAACTTGAACTTGCCACCGTTCATGGCAAAAGTTTTGCTACGGCCCTCAAGAAGGTCAATTTTTGACTAGATGGGCCAACAAATAGAGCTGCTCAGGGCGGACAAGAGAAGGCAACACAGCCTGAGAATAACGTCACATTGAAAAACACCCTGCCAGCAGCTAAATCCAATGCGAATGGAGCAGCGGCAGAAACACAAACTAAGGAACAGGATCGCTTTTGTGGCCTACCTTCAAAGTGCTCTATCTTGTAGAAAATTACAAATAGCTCTTGGTGTCTGCAACATTGAAAAGTTTGTGATATTCATATGGAATAGGCCAGGACGTTCGCCGACCTGCCGTCATCCAGATTGCAGGGGAAGTGATACATGCCCTCCCTGGTCCCGATTCCTAGGTGCTTTCGTGCGCGGTGGTTTATTTCGGATTTCATCCTACCGCCCCTATAGTCCCTCATTCTTCTTCATCGAGCTCCTTCTGTATCTGACGTTCTATGCATCTCATCAGTAATGAACTTTTGACGACATGTAAATGTTGCATACCCCAAAGTCTATTTGCAGCTTCTGATATAATAGTCGCCTTCGCTATCAGCTTTTCGTGGTACTTTTGCTCGGCTTCGTCGGTTATCTTTACTTTCTTTGGCTGGGCCTAAAGCCCCAATTAGCATCAAGTTTCTGAATCCTGAACAGCGCGCCTTACGAGCAATAGTATTGGCAGTAGGTCCTTTGTGTCAGCCGCAGCAATGGAAGCAACACTCTTATATCCATTTTCCCAAAATACTCGTGCCGTTCGACTTTTAATGAAAGTAATTTGAGCTAATGCAAGAAGATCTGATTTAGCACCTGTAGCTGTTATCAATACACTCCCACATGAAGTAGGCAAGAAGGAAATCACGAATTTAAATTGCTTACCAGCCTTCAACCTATCCGAAAAGTGGTCAAGGACTGCTGCGAGGGCACCCCATTGCATGCGCTCGCAGAATTTGATCATCCCAGCTGCAAAACCTTGGCAGGTTTGGGCGAGATTCTGAACTATACCTCTGGGAATGTCGTATTTCCGAGCGACCGAATGTATGGGCATCTCATTACAGAGATCGCGAAGCTGTAGCGCAGCGTAAAAGCGTCGATATATCCGCGCTGTCTCTACCTCCTCCGCAGTGGATTCTCTCATCGACCCGCCTTGTGCCCTTAGGACTCCTTCAGTGCGTTGCTTTAGAGAGCAGCCCGAACAACTTACATTTTATTAATGATGGAAGGCTTCATGCCCACAAAGCCTAGTACCCTCATGTTATTCTCATCGAGTCCTTCAACCTCCCGTCGAAGCATTTGCCAATTGATGTTACTCTGCGCGAACTGAATGGGCGTGAAACAATAGAGTACATGCATCTCACCATTCATCACAAAAGCATCGAGAGACTTCCGCAGCTCCTTATGTATAAAAATGCCGTCTTCGGGGGTTAAGGACGATGCTACAATTGCCTCACCCAGTAGCGTTGCATGCAAATTGGAATTCTCGTTCCTGATTAACTGAGTTTCCTCTAAATCTTGCAAAGTCCCTTTAACCATATCAACCATTTCGTCGCGGTCAATCGACTGGTATAGAAGGGTCTTCTTGATGTAATCATTGACAGATTCTTCACTGGTAGCAAGCTTCGTGGCTATTACCTCGAGCAACGCCCTGTAATCGTCAGTTTTCATAACGACCAACCTATGTTGAAAATGTACCTTTTAATTCCTCTTTTTCCTGGCATGAGACAGCTCTCCACATTAGGTATTTCAGCTTCCATGAGCTCTGCAACAGCTTCGAGATCGCTTTTCTGGCAGCAAAGATAGGTTTCACCGATCTCATCTTTGCCTTTGCGCCCTGCTCTTCCCCTCATCTGACGGCTGTAAGAGCTCAGAAAATGTATGCACAGACGATCTCACAATCTTACTTACAGCATAGATGGGCCTACTAGGTCTGCCCCCATTCGTGCACCGTGTAAAATCACTCTACGCGCAGGCATATTAATACCAGCAGCTAGACTACACGTTGCTACGATGACTTTAATCACTCCTTGATCATAAGCCGTCGCAAGAAGATCACGCTCTTCTGTCGTCAAACCGGCATCTTTCACGTTAGTATTTTTATGCGCCCTGAAATGCCAGGTTCTGAACTGGGACTCACGGTGGAAAGCAACCCCAACCGGTACCGTCTTTTCCAAAACCGAATCCAGTCCCGTACTCGTACTTCTCAGATCACTCAATAACTCTCGCCTCTTTCCCATGGTCGTTACATCAGTCTCTTCTACTCGAGGTACGACTTGACTAATCAGTACTGCATCCCTCTCGCAACCTGCACGACTACTGCAAAACACCAGTGCTCCATAACCAGACCTAGCAGTTTCATTCGCAAGGGCGACAACAGCATTAATCAACGGATTGCTGAATTCCTTATTCAATGAAGTTTGTATGACTCTCGAAGGCTCGGGTCTTGGGAGTGATGGAGAAGGTGCCTGCGTTTGGGCATTGAGCTGCGTCGCAGTCTTGTAAAATCTACTTGAAGTCGAAGCTGGGTAGACAGCATTGTCAAAGACTAAATGCTCTTCAATAGGTACCGGGCGATATTGAGACAAATAAAACTTTGCAGAACCTAACCACTTTGCTAAGAGACTCGCATTCTGCGAACCTTGGGTTAAGAACGAGACCAAGCTGGATTTGCGCACTTACGGTCAGTGTGCCACTCATACCAATCAATTGGATGTTCTGCTCAAGACTTAAGAGTTTCGTAGCCATGAGTTCTAGAATATACCCTCGACTTTCATCGTCAATCATGTGCAACTCGTCAATAACGACAACCCCAAGCTTCGCCACAGAGCAATCTTCAATGGCTGCGTTGACAAGCGAATTGGCCTATCTCGTCAGTACAATTTCTTATACTGCCTTGCTTCCCAACGCATACCTTTTCAATGGTACAGACTGCGATATCCTTATCAGCCCATGTGGCTTTGGACTTACTGCCTCCAAAGAAACCCATCACCCTGATTTCATCTTCATCGCCACGTTTGCGCCACATCGACTGTTGCTTTTCAATGTGGGCGGAGGAATCGATCTTAGAGATGCCATGAACAATTTTTCTCAGCCAGCGTAGTTTTTCCTGAACAAGAGCGACATAAGGCAGCACCAGTAAGGCCTTCTTTTGAGACTGGATGACCCTTTTCAGCATCAAGATATCTGCAACTAGAGATTTCCCACCTCCTGTTGGGGCCGTGTAAACAAGGTTTTGTTCCCCCTTCAGTGCTCCGCTTCGCAACAGACATTCCGACTGCCAAGGATATATTGATCTAATACCAAGGTTGGTGAAATTCTCAACCAGCTGCTGTGGTAAGCCATACGCAGAATTCGATAAGTCCAGCAATGGGTTTGACGTGGGGCCAGGGGTCAAAGCGAGAGCTCTCCTCTGCGAATATTCCGAGTAAGACTTTGGCGAAACATCATGAATTTCGCTCGCTTTCAGAGCTGGGTAGCACTGTTCACGCAAAGACGGACGATGAAAGTCTAGTCTATTGCTAATATCGACAAGTGCAGGGAAATTTGGATCATTGTTCGTCCCTCGATGCTCATCGAAGGTCCTTTTTTGCCCAGCGAGTGAAGTGGTTGTATAGGTAAGTTTTGCCACATCGAGGGTAGTTCTGTGACAGATACCGGGGTTGATGTTCCCATCCATATTGCAACTCGATCAATCGAAGCTCAATAGCAGACCAAAAGTAAAAGTCGTTTATTACTTATTACCGTTACCCGAAGGCTGAGGCACAAACAAATGTCTGGGCGCGCGGCGCGAGAAAATCTACAAGAGCGACAAATCTTGGAGATGTTGGGATAAAACGTATGCGGAATGATACTCTAGGAGACGAAAAGACAAGTGCACGGAAGGGGGAAAGCAAAGAAAGTTAAGAAAGGAAGAAGAGGCGAGGAAGACGTAAAGAACTCTATGTTGTTTACTTCCGCGGAACCATCCAGACTTCTCTCGTGTATAAGGTAAGGTAGGTAGGTACGTTAGTGAGGGATCACGTGATATGGACCGCGACGCGTACTAGCGGAGGGTAGATATTCAGAGGCTAGAGCACTCCTAGATAGAGAGGCACAATAAGACTCCTTTGAAGAGACACGGCTCACGAACCCGACCTCTCTTCTGTTAGGATGGAAGTCATGACATTGCACGTGCCAGAGATGTCGCGTACCTAAGGTACCTTATAGTAAGGTACAAAAAGTGTGTACCCATGTCTTTGGGACTAACTAAGAAAAGTAATTGCTTAACTTGTTCACATTAGATTTACGTCACTTTTAGCTTTATTAAGTAATTGCCTAACCTTTTAAAATTAGCCTTATATAGGTATATAGATACAAACCTTTTGTATCCTTACTATATCTATACTTATCTAATATGATATAGTAGAGTACAAAAAGTCTGAATATACTTTATTTCCTGATCTCTTTGTATTTCCTAATTAGAATGTTTTTATATAGCTACTTTTAATATAAAAAAATAGATTTTAAGATTATTTAAAGTCTTATATTTTATATTTTATACATTATTTTTTAGTATTAATAATTGTCTTAATCTAATAACTTATTATTATAACTAATTTATATAATATACTATTATTAGTTTATTAATATATTAAAAGCGGTCATATAAAAACATCCTAATTAGGAAATATAGAGAGGTCGGGAAATAAGATATACTCGGACTTTTTGTATTCTACAGTACTATACCTAGGTAAGATAGATAGATAGGCACTACTTCTAAGGTAGTCTAGTAATCGAAGGACATGATCCCTGCAATGCACGTTACCATTCCTGGCCTAGGTAGCTACTAGTACGTACCTATCACAGAGCATGCATCATTATTTTGAGCAGAGCGGTGGCTGATATGTCATTTAGCTCAGGTGGGAGTCACTGTATTTTTTGTCGATATAGACATGCGGATATACGCAGATATGCAGTAGCAGATACGCACGTCTAATATGGCATACAATGATATTAGGAATGGCAAGGCTTCGGACAAAGGAATTACCAGGGTCATCCTCCCTTATTCGTCTACCGTAATCCCGTCCGGGCTGTCTCTCCAACTCAGGCTACCCAGACCCAGCACAGCACAACAGAGCACAGCACAGGCGTACTTTCGTTTGCCATGCATGCAATTCCCTGGAGAAGTATGACCTAGATATCGCGTAGAGAGTATAACCTGTCCTAGCATGCCCTGCTGCGAGTGTTTTGATCCGCCCAGAGCATAATAATGTCATGTGCAATATCTTCACATACAAGAACGATGGCAAATCTGGTCATCCACCAGCTGCGTGGCCACGTTCTTGGTATACTCGAATCCCATCTCTGCTTTTTTGGTGGAGAAGTAAATGTCAAGCCTACTGCTTCTGCTTCTGCTTCTTGTTCTTGCTTGCTTCAGTGCCATATCTCTCCCTTGATCTTCGACCTGAATAGAGGCCAAGATGACAGGGACCAATAAATAGGACCTATATTATATATTAAACCTGTGTCAAGCTGCTGGAGTATCTCTCATCTTTTAATCACTCGTTACAGTAAATATCTGAGCAAAAGCAAGCAGGTAATTTACCTTCAATAGGACTTTCGCTAGCGGCCTTCGAGATCCTACCAACGGATGAATACCTTGCCTGACATTAAACTTCTTTCCTCCTGGAACTTCTTTACCGAAACATACATAAATCAGGACAGGACAAGACAGGACCGAATCCCTCATCTCATTTCAAAGTCGGATTGGCCACTCTTAGCTCGTCTCGGAACGTACGAATCTCACAATAATCTTCCTTCACAAAAGACGGCCGGATTCGCCAGCGGAAAAGGTCCACTCATAGCCTCGTCAACCTCGTCTTGAACATCATTGCCCTACAACACACAACGCACATCGTTTATCTACCAACACAGGAACGCGACGTGAGACTGCTCTCACCTCGGGCGTCGAAAAAGATAGGTCGAACTCAATACCATACCCTCGCTGATGGGTCGAACCCTTGTAGTTATCGTTCGCGTGTGTGTGTCCCAGCGGGAAGCGCTTCTGTTCCACTCTGGCCAAAAGAATAGTCTGCGCCACAGCTTTCCCAGATAGCACCATCGACATGACCAAAGACCTTTCTCGTCGGTCGAGCGCCGAAGGCTTAGGGCACCAGTCGCCTCGTGGAGGTGGCGTGGAGTCTCCTCAAGTGAAATCACAGCACTTGAGCGAACCCTCGTCCAACACCTCTCGGCCAGTTTTATCAATCGAAGATGCAAATAAGCCAATGCCAGATACTGATTTTGCGGGGGCGCGGGCTGCCGAATCCCAGCCGATGACGGCTTCTAACTCAACTTCGTCCAATCCTTCCGCCGTGGAGTTGGGTACTGGAACGGCTGCTCCTTACGGTACCCGATCACGGAATAGGGCTGGCACATCGCGGCCAAATTATGCTGAAGACAAGGAGTTGGATGCCGACTTTGAGGTTGCAGCCCCTGCAAAGGATGGGCGCAAACCAAATCGGGGAGCCGACCTTGGTTCAGCAACTAACGCGGACACTGGGCGAGCAGCAAATACTCCAAGAAAGAATCCAGGGTCTGAGGTAGATCAACCGGTAGCACCACAAAACCACAAGGAGCCAATCCCGGGAACGTCCTCCTTTTCGGCCAACCCAGCCACAACCGGCTCCTCGAAGAAACGAAAGGCAGCAAGTCAGCCCTCGACAGCGATAAGCCTACAATCTCAACTTCAAGCTCTCCCGCTCGATGTACCTATCACTCAGGCGATTACTCGTAGAGCTAGCATGGCTGCACAGGGCGGGCTCTGCGATTCCAATATGCTCAGTTTCGAGAATTGCGGGGGAGGGTTGAAAGACAATAGACTTGTGGCAGATGATGAAACAGTCCTCGAGGTCAATGGTGAGTTACGTATATAAAGTTCCATTCGAGGCAATTAAAGCCAGATACTAATTAATTATAGACCACGTTTATCTTGTCTGCGAACCCCCAGGAGAACCCTACTATCTTGGCCGCATAATGGAGTTCCTGCACGTCAACAACGATATCACCCAGCCTATCGACGCTTTGCGACTGAACTGGTATTATCGACCAAAGGACATCGGGCGAAAGGTCAACGACACTCGTCAAGTATTCGCGTCTATGCACTCTGATATTAGTCCACTCACGGCTCTCCGAGGGAAGTGCCAAATCAAGCACAAAAGCGAGGTGGAAAAGTTAGATGAATTGCGGAAAATGAAAGACTGCTTCTGGTACGAGAAACTCTACGATCGATATATACACCGCTTTTACGATGTCATCCCAACTAGCCAAGTCATCAATGTGCCTGTGGAGGTCAAAAAGGTTCTCGATGAACGATGGAAATACATCATTGTAGAGCCAGGCCGCGGCAAGGAATTGACGTCAGCAGTCAAGTCCTGTAAGAGATGTAATAAGTATTGTGCAAGGTTAGTTATTCCTTTCGAATATCCTATCAAATTGCTGACGGTCTTGCAAGTAATGACTCTGTTGATTGTGCCGTATGTCAAAATACATATCACATGAGTTGTGTGAATCCCCCACTGCTGAAGAAGCCATCGCGCGGCTTTGCTTGGGCCTGTGGTCCTTGCAGCAAGGCCCAAGAGAAGAAGCTAGAGGCCAGGAACACACCTAATATCACAGATCTCGAAGAAGATGAGCTGCTTGACGAAGAGGACGAGTCTCCTACTGCACTCGGGGATGCTCTTGATACAGAACTAATAAGTCCTACAAGATCCAGTGAGGGAGAGGTAGCTATACATCCTGGTACTGCCGAGCAGATACATCAAGCAAGCCTGTGGCTTTTCCGGTATTTGGGAATCCACTGCAAGGTGGAAGATGCTTTGGACTATGACGATCGAATCTACCCCAGAGCGAGTTCTCGTCTCGGACCTCGTCATCAAGCTAATGTCTCGTTATGGCCTGGCAGGCCCGTTGAGTACGTCAAGCCTGCTGATATTAAGAAAAAATTCCTCAAAGGCGGTGGTCACAAAAAGGATGCGAAACTCTCTAAGGAAACTGTCGCAGCTTTAGAAGCGGACAAACTCGCGCGAGAGAAGCGTCCCAAGTGGGTCATGGACGAACCTCCGGGCTACGTAAATCGAGGTGAAGACTTCGATAATGATGATCCAAGCAATACTGCGAAGCTGCTCTTCAAACTTCCGGAAGCAGGCGAAAGTTCCGTGGCCGTTGGGCGAGGAACTGATGACAGCGGCTCTGAGCTATCAAATACATCCGCTCGTGAGCAGCTCGTGCACAATTATATGGCTCGCGCAAAGCAAATGGCGAAACCTCTCGGCTTACCTGAATTGTCCACGAATCTCCTTGATGTGGCTCTCAACATGCTTCAAATAAATGATTATGATCCCGAGAAGGCCCTGCATGCGCTCTCACTTGTCGACAAGAAGGCTTTCAAGGAACCCGAATTAAGCCCTGCTGAATTAAAGAAATTCGAGGACGGTGTAGCAAAATATGGGTCGGAGTGGCATAGCATCAAAAAACATGTTAAGTCGGTAAGCCCAGCAGACATTGTCAGATTTTATTACACTTGGAAGAAAACCGACCGCGGGAAGCAAGTTTGGGGGAACTATTCCGGTCGCAAGGGAAAGAAGGAAGCAAAGAAAGCCGAAGCAACGATTGGAAAGCTGCAGGATGACGTCGCCGATGAATATGACGATTCTGCATTTGACAATGACAAGGCTTTCGAGAAGAAGAGAGGGTTTCAATGCAAATTTTGTTCCACTAGAAGCTCGAGACAGTGGCGTCGGGCGCCAAACACACCTGCTGGTACTATTATTACGGACAATGCAAACAGCAAAGCGTCTGTAAAAGATAAGGGCTCTCAAGTGATGGTTGCACTTTGTCGAAGATGTGCGGAACTTTGGCGACGCTATGCCATTCAATGGGAAGATATTGAAGAAGTTGCCAAGAAAGTCGCCCAAGCTGGAGGCCGCGCCTGGAAGCGGAAAATTGATGAGGAGCTTCTCAAAGAGCTAGTTGCTGCCAATGAAGTTATGAATTATGCGGCCAACGGAGTACCCTCCGGGCCTATCTCGTCCAATGGCACTCCAGCGCCAACGAATTCGAGCCTTATCGGAAGCAACGAGCCGCCTAAAAAGAAACTCAAGGGAGCATTAGAAGCAGATCTAATAGATCAATCTTTGGATCCCAGTGGTGGCCTTGCACCTGGGCAACAGAAAAAGAAGAACGTAACTGAGAAAGTTCCTGGACCTCCACCTGTGCCTGAACCTCCGAAAGCGAAAATGTTACCTTGCGCCGTATGCCGAGAAATGGATCCCATGGGTGATCAGCATCTATCGTGTAAAGAATGCCGATTGACGGTGCATAAAAATTGTTACGGTGTGGTCGGTGATCATCGTAGCCCTGGCAAATGGATGTGTGATATGTGCTCAAATGACAAAAATCCACAGGTATCAGTGGTAAGTGAACACTCAACCTACAAATGTACATGGATGCTAACTTCTCTAGCAATACAAATGCATGCTCTGCCCTGTAGAATACACAGAGCAAGATTTCGTTGAGCCTCCCAAAATTTCACATAAGAAAAAAACCGAAAAGGAGCGCGAGCGCGATCGCCTGGAACGAGAAAGTGCTCAGAAGGTTGCCGATTTCTTTCGAAAGAAGCAAGAGGAGATGAACAAGCCTGTCAATCCGAGGGAGCCGCTAAAACGAACTGCGAATAATAACTGGGTCCACGTTACTTGCGCAGTATTCACACCGGAAGTAAGGTTTGGTAACGCGAAGGCATTGGAACCCTCTGAAGGAATCCCATCAATACCATCTGCTAAGTATGATGAAACGTGTAAGGCTTGTAAGCAAAAAGGTGGAGCATGTGTAAATTGCTACTCTTGTCGAGCAGCAGGTAGGCAATTGCTTCTATCTCTATCTTTCTAGTCACTAATGAATTTCAGTTCATGTTGAATGCGCCCATCAGGCCGGCTATGTTCTGGGGTTTGATATAGCACCCGTTAAGGGATCGCGTCGGGACCAGGTGAATATCGTCAACATAAACGGCGAGGCCGGGACAATGTCCGCTGCAATCTGGTGCAAGGAGCATGCACCTACGAAGACTATCGTGCATCGAATGCACGACCTTGTGGATGAAACGGGTCTTAATGCATTACAACTCTTTGTCCAGAACTTCAAACAAGCTGATCTTACTCTCACGGGTACTGTTCGTAAAGCTACCCTGGTCAACCAATCCACCAAAGTCATCAATCCGGTATCGATTACTCTCCCATCTAATCGCAGAACATCGACGACTGCAACCAGCAACGGTGGCGCTTTTTTCAATAAAGGCTCTCATTCACATCCTAGACCGGAAGAGGGGCATGGAGAATTGAGAGCAGATGCTAGTGAGGACCATGAGAAGACATGTGTGACTTGTAGCATTGATGTCAGCCCTCGATGGTGGCCATGCCCCGCCCGCCGAAAACCTGTTATACTTCCGGCTGAGACTTCTGTCCCGCTTAATGGTGATCACACACATGGAAGCAATCCGCCGATGATTAATGGTCATTTTGAGAATGGTGGGGGTCATGTGGCTCTTGCGGCTGCTGCTTTGCACCAAGACCCTCGAAAGCCTGCACCTGTGGTGACCGAATTTCAGTGTCATCAGTGTCATTGTAAAAAGGCACGAAAAGAATCAACCCCGCCTCCAAAATCCCCTGAACAAGAGCCCTCCCGTCCACCTATCGTGGCACCGTCCTCGGCGCAGGTGTCCGATGTAGATGTGGTACAGGCAGTCCCTCGGTATTCATGGCCTCATGCACCGCCATATCCTCCAAATGCGCCTTATGGCAGTTGGTCAAGGCATTCTCCTACCCCCCAGAGCGTTCCTCACGTCAACCAGCTCAATGGAAACCATTCGCCTCGCATCAATGGTGTGGTACCTCAACAACTGAACGGACAACCTCAAATAGGTCAGCCTGTACAGGGGCCTCCACGCTCTCCGCATCAGAACGGCCACAGGTCGCAGGTTTCAAACGGGTACCCAGCCTCGCCGCATCATATGGGCTCCACTGGGCCCCATATTCAAAATGGAACCTATCGGCCCACGCCGCAGCATTTGACTAACGGCGGGCCACCACCACGTGCCCCCGAACATCCATTTGCTCAAAGTAGTGCGCACATGCACGCTCGCTCGTCATTTGAGCCACCACATGCGAGTCCTCCCATGACTCACCCTCAGGCGAGAGATCCGGGCAGTTCCCAAAGCAACGGTGCTCGATCTATGGATGGACGTGTCAATGGTGGTGCTAGCGCAAGTCCGTCATTGCGGAATCTACTTTCTTAAAATTCTCATATTGTTGAACTCATTGTTTGGAGCGGATGGGTTTGAAACTGCTGCATTTATGGGTCAAGTTTGTCTAAAAAGAGACTGGCGTTTGGGCAGTGAGAAGGAGAGGGCGGTTGGAGCGTGGCGTTCAGAGATGGTAGTATTGTAAAATAGATAATATAGGCAAAGAAAGGAAGTAGATCGATCAATCAATCATTAGGGCGATATAAAGCATAAGGCCAACTGTTACGATAGATATTGTACAGGACTACCCTAGACCCTTCGGCAGTAGAATCGCCGAGGCTTAGCGTGGTCACGTGCTTGTCGCGTCCACTAGGCCTAGAAGGGATATAGGGATATAAAAGACTCTTGATTTCCATAGACTAGCAATTCAGATCTTTTACACACTA
>Ga0182030_10020777_pt1 | contig 12357 bp, 9 predicted proteins | sample 812S3MmetaG_FD_121299 | JGI IMG/M metagenome (GOLD analysis project Ga0182030, IMG submission 121299) | Permafrost microbial communities from Stordalen Mire, Sweden - 812S3M metaG (Illumina Assembly) | ecosystem: Environmental > Terrestrial > Soil > Wetlands > Permafrost | place: Sweden...
ATCAAGAGAAATATTACTATTATATTATACTTATAGTACTTGCTTTATAAGAATCTTAATTTAATACAAATAAAGAAATAGTACAAGTTTATTGATATTCTAGACATCTAACAAGAAAAAAGAGAGAAGCTCTTATTCTAAATCTAAGGTACTAGGGTAGGAGCTAACGTAGCCTCCTCACGTGACCATGACAGTGTCAGCCCAGCGCTTGACAGAGGCTTGAATAGCATTGAATGTGCGAACGGGGATGAGATGATTGGACTTGTTGACGACACCAGTTGCCATAAGTGCACCAGCGCGCAAAATCTTTCCAGCGAACCGGGCGTTTTGCATGTCCGTAATCTTTCTCCACTCCGAAACAGGCAAGACACCCTTCTCGAGACGCTCAATCGCAGCTTGAATACATCCTTCCAAGTAATCCTTCTCGATCTCGCTCCATTGGGGACGGGAAGGTCTGCTTCGAGTGTCTTCCTTTTTGTTATCGAGGCGTCGAAGAATAATTTGATCATACCAGCGATTTGTGCGGGCAATCCATTCGGCATCGTTCCACTTGGGGTTGGCGAGGTCAGTGCGCTTGTATTCGTAGACGACACCAGTGCTGCTCTTGAGCTTGATGATGAGTTTCTGGGGTTCGGCGACGCCAAGAGTGAACGGGCTATGCTTGACGCCGTGATATTGCATGTTATCCTTCCAATAGAAAGTGATACCGCGGGCAGCAACGGGTCGGTGAGCGGAGATATCGGTGGTTTGAGCGCCAAAGACCTGCTCATGTCAGTCAAACTTCTGAGGAAAGGATCAGGGTATTCAATACGAAAGGTTTTCCGACACCACCAGAGGGAGAAGGGGATTCGCTTGCACCAGCTGGGGAGGGCGATACGCTCTTGGTAGAGGAGTAGAAGTTAATATCGAATTGGAAAGGGCTACCCAATTGTGGCTTGAGAGCAGTGGCGGGAGGGGTTTGAGGAAGACTGGTCTTGGGCGAGCCTTGAACGTTCAAGATGATATTGAATTTTGGGGAGCCGCCGGCGGGCGGCTTGGGGGAGCTGGAATTGTGCGGAATGATATTCGACTTTGGAGAGCGTGAGAGGCGGGGAGAAAAGGAGGGCGACTTGGAGTGGTGTAAGACGATCTTGGGCTTGGGTGATACTGTGCCAGTGGATCCTGGAGATTGAGAGGTTCTCAAAATGATCTTGGCCTTCTTCTGGACAGACTCGATGCCGTCATCGCTGGCTGGTCGCTTTGTGGCGTTCATTGTGTGAATAAGGTATGGTTGGGTAATGAGCCTGAAAAAGTGATGTATGTATGAGGATGAAAACGTTTGAAGTGTGGAAGGTGTGGGAGCTTTAAATACCTAGAGATCGAGTATCTGAATTCACTTGAATTTTGTCCGCTTAACATGTTGAAACCTCCCAGGTCCGCCAATTCACCCACGATTTTGATGCAAACTTTTCAAGTTTGACAGAACCGATTCGAAAACAAGAGAATGCAGCCCCGTCTGAAAAGGTCGAGAGCATTGAGAGCGACCGCCTGGCGTAGCATCTGGCATAAATACACCAGCACAGAATCCTAGGAAGTTAGGCATTTATTTGACTGGTCAGGGCAGCTCACAGGTTCCTTTGATTTTCGCTCAAGCCGAAGGATGATTCGAACGACTTGTATTATACGCGCAGCGATTGCAGGTCGAGAAAGTGAGGCTGAATAAATGGCATCCAGCGTCTAGCGTCCAGCGTCCAGCGCCCAGCTTCTGTTAAACGCTGCGAATAACCTAGCTTGACAGCTCCGGGTAATGCGTATTTTCAACTCCGCACAGGTACCAGAGTATTCTGCAACGCAGAGAAAATGATAAAGATGGCCTGAATCTGAGAGTGGTGTGCTGGTCCCAATCGGGAAAGAAGAGAAAGGGGCCAAAAGCAGCGATGATGGTGGTAAAGCGGCACGAGGAAGTACCCGGTACCATCTTCTTAAAGTTGGTCGACCGGCATTCTAGGCACATTTTGGTTGACAAGAGGTCGACGGATAGAAGAGATTGACGGGATAGAGAGTTGATGGACAGGGGATGTTGATAGTGCACTTCCATGGACCAGAAGAGGTTGATGTAGGTAGTAGAGAGAAGTTGATTTAGGTTGATGGAGCAGGTAGCCTTTGACGGCCGAACGCCATGGTCACGGTTGCCCCTTTATATACCCCCTAAAGCTTGGGGGGCATGCAAAAAGGAAAGACGAGAGTGAAACCCACAGGAGATAATACGCACTTATTTTACAGGAGGAGCAATCTGAGGTAAAGAGAAGGCTGTCCACAGAACCAGATAGGCTACTACTTCCTCATCAAACAAGGTGGCTCCAGCGCCTGGTCAAGCAAGCACGCGTAAGGGCTCTCCTTGCAGGATGGTATGTGCTTAGATAAGTCGGCGCAAGCAACGCAAGCGATGAACAATGAGGGAGGGAGCACACTAGCAGGCAGTCGCAACCCTCCAGTCACAAAAACAATAATGTACAATTTTAGTACAATCTATGTTACGCATCCAAACCCAAGATCTCTATAACTCGTCCCTCTTTCTAGTCTCCTCCGCCTCAAGAGTTCTGCTCTTGATGTTCTTCTCCACATTCCCATTCAATCCCTTGCGCTTCTTGTCCACTGCTGCGATCTCATCATCGTACACAGTCCATTCTGGAACCTGTCTCCTAGCTCTGTCCAACTTTGGCTCCTTCGTCAAAGGGTTATTGCACAAATCAATGGTCTTTGCGTCCTTCAGACTCGCATCACTACACCAAGTCTCACACCACAGCCACTCTTGTGGTAAGCTGTGGATTGGCAGATATTGTTGCATATGATTTGGCAAATCTTGGTCTAAGTTTGATAAACTGTTTGGATCAGCCGAGAGCTGGTGGTATTGCTGACGCAATCTATCCCCGGCGGCCATTTGACGGAAGCGTTTGAGATCAACCACATAGAGCGCGGATATATGGTATGGTAGACCTCGAAGGAATTTCTCCCAGTAACCCTGTTTCCAGAAGCGGAAGCCTTCCATTTCTACTCGGCTGTCGCACATAGGGGTAAACCCATATGGTGCTCCCTTCAGATCGTGGTTCACCAATTCGATCATATCGGTTCTGACAATTTGATCGGCGTCTACGAAGATGACTTTGTCGAGAGACAAGGGGAAGAGAACGTCGAGGAAAAGGATCTTGTATCCCCAGATCTCGCGCTGCTTTTCTGTTTGTGCGCGAAGCCAATGTGGCCATTTGTATGTTACCATCTCATACTTGAACCCATATTCGGCTGCCAAATATGGGATGAAGTCTTTGAAAGATGGCGAGAGAAATTGTTCAATGAACCAGAACTTGACGGTATGCTTGGTGTGTTTCATCACACTGATCATCATGATATTTAACATACGCTCGTAGAGATGACCGCTGGCGACCGAGAAGATATTAATCTCGGCTTGTTCTTTCTCAGAAACAGCTCCTTTGTTGCCAAGGATCCCTTGGGCGAATGATAGCCCGCGCGAGACGAAATCTAGGGGGGAGTCGGATTTGGATTCCAAAACATCCTCGGTCTCCTTACCTGTTTTTCGGGATAATCGAGGATACAAAGTCACACCCTGGAAGCTCATGAGAACTAGCTCCGTGGTCTCGTCGCCTGTCACTGGGGCCCAGCCAAGGGAACCGATGCTGTCAATAGTGTAGATCTCCGAGCTTCTACCTTCTTGCAGATCGATCTTGTAAAACCCTGGATTGGTTTTGAATTGGAAATATCCTAAATTGGCCATGACAATCGTGTCGGCAACGTGAGGATCTCTAGCTGTACCAAGAACAAGCTGGGCTCCACGAGGAGCGCTACCACTCAATTCGCGAGAGTGACCTTGAATGAGAATATGCTCTAATTCATAAAGGGCCTCGATATCTGTCTTAATTGAACTGAGTTTGATGTTGTCCAAATCGTATACAGAGACCTTAGGTGCAACGAGCCAGGCCGGCGGTACGTCCAAGCCGAGATTAAGGAGAGCCTCTTGTGGAACACCCGTGAATGATGCCCCAAGATTCTGTAGCGCTCCAGTGTCGTCAAATTTTGGCTTCGAATCTAGTACATATCGGTAGAAGCGTTTAACAGGTAGCTCCTGCAGACGCTCTGCGGGATTCAAAAATATCTTAAAATAGATTCCATCGAGCTCGGAAAGTACCTTTAGCATCGGTATCCATCGCTGACCTTGTTGACTGGCGGGATCGATCAAAAGAGTCATCTGTACGCTTGCTGAGGAGATATCGCCAACTTCAATCACAGTGTATGATGTGTTCCAGATGCCAAACTGACCAAGTCTAATAAGTGATGCCTGCTCATGGATGTCTAGTGGCGCGTCTGATATCGTCGAAATTGCTACGATGGAGGAGAGCTTTGCTCCAGATAGAGGATCCTCGATCCTTTCTGTCAACCCTAGCTCGTTCAATGCTTTATACGTTGGTGTGATACGTTTGGAACGTTCATAAGACAGCAATTGTTCAAAATCCTCCAGGTCGAATTCGGGAGATTCAGGAATAGGACCAATTATTCGTCCATTAAGTAGAAGGCCGCTTTCACCTGACTGGAGTGAAAGCGATTTGACGAAACCTTGAGCAGCATGCCAATACTGATCGGCATCTTGTTGATCAACATCTTTCTCACTATTATCATCTGCAGCTAAGACAGCGATCAAATCATTCACGTCTTTGAAAATGTGACTTGAAGATTTTTGCACATGAGCAAATAAATGATTGCTCACTGCAGAATTTGTCGTAGTCGAGGCCGGGTTGTGCAAAATGACAAGCTCAACTGAGGGATTCACCTCCCGAAAGACACTTGCTGTAGTAAGGAGCTTTCCACCAGCCTCGGAATTCAAATCAGTAATAACAACAAGATGAGCCCAGTCATCCTTAGTTGATGACGGCGCAGTTTTTACCTGGGGTAGCAAGTTCAGAAGATCTGGGTGGTCCGCAGCAAGTTTGTTAACATCAAGAATCCTCAAGGATTTCTCATCTTCCGGAACCACAAGTGCGTTCCGCTTTTTAGCTGCGCTGGACAAAAAATAGCCAGGCAACCATTCATCTGCAGTGAAGGCTTCTTTAAAAATGAGTTGTTGGATGGTTTGCAGATCGTTGCTCACTCTTGTACTCATGGTTTGGAGAAAATTCTCATCGCGTGGAATGGCGGCTCCGTTAACGAACATAGGTGGAATTTTGGTATCTGCAGATAATCTTCGAGTCCATTTTTGAGAGGCTTGAATCTGCTCATTATATTCTTCAGAATTCAAAACATCCTCCAGAGACTGGACGACCTTATCTACTCGAAGCTTGCGGTTCTGTACTATGCGGTCGAAACTAGATTTACTAGGGGATGAGAGGGCTTTAGCATCATAGGAGTCCTCGAGATATGCCAATACGCTTGACAAGCCATATGTATCGAGTAGATGATAGACCACCTTAGCTTGTTCTGCGGCTCCCGATGTCATGGCAAGCGGCACAAGCCCGATCCGGATAGCAAGCTTCCGCTTCACGAAGCTCAATAACTGATCTGCGACAAGGCGGACGTCTTCTGAATTCGTCAAGTCAACCGGCAAAATTAAGTTGCTGCAGTCCCGTCTGACACTAGGAAGTTGGCCGGGATAAGTGCGTTGAAGCATCTGAGATATGATTAGACATAAATCTCGACAGTATGATATAACTTACAGCTGCAAGAGCGGACGGCCAATCGGCGTATCGCTTGTCTTTTTCGATGTCATTCATCCATATCAAGACCTTGCCACCTTCGATCTCATCTCTCCAGTCAAATCTTTGAGCCTCACCCTCAGACTTGGCTGTATTGATATCGCTATGTGACAGAAGCTCAATTGCTTCTTGGTTAGTCAAGCCAAGATCAAGAACCCCATTGATGAGTTTTCGCTCTTTCCGTAGCATATCAAGTAGGTTGAGAGCGTCGATTTGACGTTCAATCAATTGAACGCCATTCATAAACCACACATTCAAACCAGCTGGGACTAATTGTGCACGATTGTAGTCATGCTCAGCAACGAATTCCTCAGTGGCATTGTGCGAGGCCACAGCGCTTGAGTACTTAGGGAAGTCCTGTGAGAGCTTTACTAAGGTATCGAAAGGGCTCTCGCTTTGCATTATGAAACTTGAAGCTTTCATACTGAGATTGAACAATTCGGAAGTAGATAGGGGTTTCAAGTCTGCGAACTCTTCGTCCTCGAACTTGACTTCTGTCTCAGACACCGGCTTTGCTTCTTTACTCTCCTCATTATCACGATCATCAATCACAATATAATCTGTCCGTTTCAGTGCAAGCTGTACTCCATATCCGGGAATGATGAGGGGTTTAGATTCAGAAGAAGGCGATTTTCTATGACGAAGTCGATAGGAGGTTTTCCCTTCACGAGCCGTCTTCACCAAAGTCCTGTGAAAATGCCCAAACGTGGGAGACGTAATGTCCGCATACAGAACGGAGGCAGGTGCTGAGGGGGTTCCCAAAACTCGGTCGAATTTTAATACATCAGATTGGCTACAGCAGCATTAGCCCAAACGCCCTAGGTATACAACTAATACTTACGAGTCTCCCTTTACGTCCCCATGAGCTTCGTCCAGGATCGGCGAGCAGTACTGCTTTCCGCTGAAAAGCACCCAGACAGGGCATGATATATCGTCTTCCTCTATCAATGATGGTTCCACTGCTGTATGGTAATATTGGTAATGTGCCTCAATACGTGGTGCTGCTGATCGCATAGACAGTGCAAATTGATAGGTAGAGAGTGTTTCGGGGTTGGACATATGTCCATCCTCTCTCAATACATGTATGAACTGCTCATAGAGCTCCTTGTCAGAGGTTGACTTTGAGAAGTAGCCATCCGCAATTCGGTCAAGGAGTGGGAAGTAAGAGGAGGCATTTTGATCTGCAGCAGATTCCCTATCTCAAATTAGTATCTAATATTGAGGTTATCGGGGGATTACATACAATAGTTCAAGGAGGTACGGTGCAGACGAGAAAGATGCCTTTAACTCCACATTTATAGACGGGCTGGCAGAAACTGATATGTAATGGGGATATGAAGATGCCAATAGAACCCCCATGAGAGCCCATGGCAACTTCGAGAATCCCATCTTGCACGCTGGTTATAAAATTTGGTCCGGCGCAATTCGTTCCTTTTTCAGGGGGAGCTAGGGGCAGTGATTCTGGATGTTGATTTGGATACTGCTGTCCGCCTGCGGATTGAAGCAATGCACTTTTAATTACGGTGAAGTGAATGGATGCATAATGTTCTATTGTACAGGAACCTGTGAAGAAATTGAGACAAGGCTGAACATATAAAGTGTGGGGATGAGCTTGTGGACACCATTGCCAAAAAGTTAAAAGCTCCAGCTCCCTTCTTGCACAAGTGGCCTAAAAGTTGCCGTAATCGAGAAACGAACACGGAATCGCATCCCACAATTACAACCAATATTGACCTCCATCATCTCAACCTGCTTCCTGCGTCACGGTTGAAGATAGTTCTGCTCAAGTTGTTCTCTATTTATTGGGACAATTACTGTGCCTATAATTTGCATTCTTGATGCGCAAAGCCTAAGTACCCTCGATTCTCGCAGCGACGGTTAAGATGGCTTCCTCATCTCCAAATATGCTGACGAAGGTATGCGATTTCAATCCTGGTGCGCAGCGCTGGAAATTGGTGTCTGACGTGTTTTGTAGTTCGAGTCGAAGTCCTCCAGAGCGAAGGGCATTGCTTTCCATCCAAAGAGGTGCGCCATTAACCCCCTCCCCTCCACCTGGTCTATAGTTAATTGATTGGTAGACCGTGGATTCTGGTTTCTCTACACTCTTCAACAATTCAACTATGGGACTACCGTATGGGAACTCTGATCGATCGATTTGAGGAACACGATGGGCCGGTCAGAGGGATTGATTTCCACAAGACACAACCCCTCTTTGTATCTGGTGGAGACGATTATAAGATCAAGGTCTGGTCATATCAAACTCGCAGATGTCTTTTCACCTTGAATGGCCATTTGGACTATGTTCGAACGGTGTTCTTCCATCATGAGCTACCCTGGATTATTTCAAGCTCTGATGACCAGACTATCCGGATATGGAACTGGCAAAACAGATCTTTAAGTGAGCACAAAATCCAGAATTGAACTTCCTTTCTAACAGGTCCCTAGTTTGTACGATGACTGGCCATAATCATTATACTATGTGTGCGCAATTTCACCCAAAAGATGATTTGGTTGTGTCTGCGTCCTTGGATCAGTCAGTTCGTGTGTGGGATATTTCAGGACTACGGAAGAAACACTCGGCCCCAACGTCAATGACATTTGAAGATCAGATGTCAAGAGGAAATCAAAACCAGGCAGATATGTTTGGAAATACTGATGCAGTTGTCAAATTTGTACTAGAGGGCCATGACAGAGGCGTAAACTGGGTCGCTTTCCATCCCACATTACCACTTATTGTATCTGCTGGCGACGATCGCTTAGTCAAACTATGGAGAATGAGCGAGACAAAGGCATGGGAGGTTGACACATGTCGAGGCCACTTCCAGAATGCATCAGGTTGTCTGTTTCACCCGCACCAAGATCTGATATTGTCTGTCGGAGAGGACAAGACGATTAGGGTCTGGGATCTTAACAAGCGAACTTCTGTGCAGTCTTTCAAGCGGGAAAATGACCGTTTCTGGGTTATTGCTGCCCATCCAGAGATTAATCTCTTTGCCGCTGGACATGACAACGGTGTGATGGTCTTCAAGCTCGAGCGAGAACGTCCCGCATCTGCATTCTACCAAAACAACCTCTTCTTCATTACAAAGGAGAAGCATGTTCGGTCTTATGATTTCCAGAAGAACATCGAGAGTCCAACTTTGTTGACTCTGAAAAAGCTCGGTAGCCCTTGGGTTCCTCCTCGATCGCTCTCCTACAATCCAGCTGAACGTGCCATCCTGGTTACGTCACCAGCAGACGGCGGTTCGTACGAGCTCATTAACCTACCCCGAGATGGTTCTGGCTCAATGGATGCGACTGACACGAAACGCGGCCCGGGTAACTCAGCTGTCTTTGTAGCACGAAATCGATTTGCCGTCTTCAATGCCGCTGGTCAGCAAATTGACATCAAGGATCTGTCAAATTCAACTACAAAAACCATTAAGCCGCCATCGGGGACTACAGATATTTACTTTGGTGGAACTGGTAACCTCCTCCTAATTACACCCACCGCTGTTCACCTCTATGATATCCAACAGAAGAAGAGCGTTGCAGAACTCGCAGTCACTGGCGTGAAGTACGTTGTATGGTCTAATGATGGGCTTTATGCAGCTCTTCTGAGCAAGCACAATGTCACTATTGTCACAAAAACCTTGGAACAAGTAAGCACGCTTCACGAGACAATTCGGATTAAGAGTGCAACTTGGGATGATGCTGGCGTTCTTCTCTACTCTACTCTCAACCACATCAAATACACCCTCTTGAACGGCGACAATGGTATTGTACGAACACTCGATCAGACCGTTTACCTGGTTCGTGTTAAGGCACGCAATGTATACTGCCTGGATCGAAATGCAAAGCCCAAGATCTTGAACATCGACCCAACAGAGTACCGCTTCAAGCTTGCTCTTGTGAAGCGCAACTATGAGGAAATGTTACAGATTATCAAGAACTCGAGTCTTGTTGGTCAAAGCATCATCTCATATCTCCAAAAGAAAGGTTACCCTGAGATCGCACTTCAATTCGTTCAAGATCCACAAACGCGATTCGAGTTAGCTATTGAATGTGGCAACCTAGAAGTTGCTGTTGAAATGGCCAAACAATTAGATCGACCCAAGCTCTGGTCAAGATTGACCACAGAGGCGCTCGCACATGGCAATCACCAAATTGTTGAGATGACTTACCAGAAGCTAAGGCAATTCGACAAGCTCTCGTTCTTGTACCTAGCTACAGGTGATGAAGTGAAACTTACCAGAATGGCCAAGATTGCTGAACATCGTGGGGACTTCACCGCACGTTTCCAGAATGCATTGTATCTTGGAGATGTAAATGACAGAATACAAATGTTTAAGGAGATTGATCTCTGTAGGTTTCGATTTGCTGAAATTTTACTTGGAAATACTGATGTATTTTAGACCCCCTCGCATTTATGACTGCAAAATCACACGGTTTGACGGAAGAGTGCGAAAGCATTTTGGAGGCCACTGGTCTAACAGAAGATCAAATTACGCTACCAGAGCTTGGAACTCCTCTGTCTCCACCCAAACCACTTGTGGCGACATTCAAGGCCAACTGGCCAACCAAGGCCACCTCTCAATCATTTTTTGAGAAGGCATTGTTGGGCCAGGTTGAGGGATTGTCGTTGGAGGACGAACCTGCTGCGACTTCGAACGGCTTTGGCTTTGATGAAGCTGGAGAGGATGATGGTACTAAGAAGAATGGCACTCTCATCGACGCAGACGATGATGAGGATGCCGCAGGCTGGGATATGGGCGACGATATTGTTCCTGAGGTTGAGGGAGACTTTGTCAACGTCGACAGTGCAGAAGCTGGTGCAGGAAGCAGTGAAGCCGATTTATGGGCTCGCAACTCACCACTTGCAGCGGATCACGTAGCTGGTGGTTCTTTCGAAACCGCTATGCAATTATTGAATCGACAATTAGGTGCTGTCAACTTTGAGCCTTTGAAACCGCGATTCTTGGAGATCTACCAAGCAACCAAGACCTACCTCCCAGCATCTGCTGGTCTCCCTCCCTTGATCAACTATGTCCGTCGAACAGTTGATGAGACCGATCAACGAAAACTCCTCCCTGTCATCCCACGAGACATCGAATCCTTAGCCACTGGCGATTTACAAAAAGGCTACGATGCTATGCGTGCTAACAAGCTTGAAGATGGCGCTCGGATATTCAAGGGTATTCTACATGCTCTTCTCGTGAACGCCGTTTCTACGACTTCAGAAGTCCAAGAAGCCAAGAAGCTCATCACAACCGCCTCGGAATACAGTGTAGCCATGGCCATCGAAATCTCGAGGCGAAAACTCGGCTCCAATGAAGAAGTGGCAAAGTCACCCGAGAAACTCAAGCGTTCGCTCGAGTTATCCGCTTACTTCACGATCCCTAAGCTCGAGGTTGCCCACAGGCAATTAGCCTTGGTCAGCGCTATGAAGTTCTCATACGCGAATAAGAACTTGAATTCCGCCCTGAGTTTCGCCAACCGAATGTTGGCAAACGGTGGAAATGCTAAGATTCTTGATAACGTAAGTTCCTCAATCCCACCCTCTCTTCAGACCTAACCCCAAGACAGGCACGCAAAATCAAAGCAGCATGTGAACGCAACCCCAACGACGCGATCGAGATAGAATTCGACCAATTCGCCGAATTCGATGTCTGCGCCGCATCCTATACACCAATCTACTCCGGTTCTGCATTCGAAGTCTGTGCATTCGATAGCAGCAAGTATCAAGCTAAATATAAGGGGACTGTGTGCACCGTTTGTGGTGTTTGTGAGGTGGGAAAGAATGGGAGTGGGTTGAAGCTTGTTGCGTGAGATTTTCTTTTCTTAATTGAGGAAAGCAAAAGGAGTTTGGGAAAATAGTAGATTTGAGATAGGCAAAGCAGTTAGTTGCATACATGTAGGGAGTATTCATCAATTGAATGTTAGTTGCAGCAATATTTTGGGCGACTTTGAGTGTAATTTTGTAACGCCGTCAGCTCTCATTCTGATGTACGCCAGAGCGCCGCCAGGTCTAGAATACATATCATGCTTGATGCTCCTCGCATCCATGCATCCTCCGAATTTTGATATCGAACCGTGATGTATGTGGAAGCTCAAACAATCGTCTCCAACTCCCTCGCATACCCCAGCGTATTCTCAATCGCCATCTGCGAAACCTCCTTCTCATTCCCCTCCTCATCCACAACCCCTTTCATCTGACCCGGAAAATAAATCCTCCCATCCCTAATAGCCCACTGTCTCTTCTGCGCAAAGTCAACCACCGCACCCTCGCTCTCAAGAAACAGTAAATTTTTAGTGGAGGAGATCGGGAGGGACGGGTAAGCGGTCTCGCTGCATGAGGCGATCTCGTTGCGGATTTGGGATGTTAGGATCTGTATAGGGGGCAGTGTCAGCCTCAATCCTGAGCTCCGTCGTGTGAGAATTCGCGGCTGCGGTGCTGAGCCCCCTCCGCTTCCTTTTGACCCAATCAAAGACCAGCTGTACCAAAACCGAACCTTACCCAAACCAAAAAAAAAAAAAAAAAAAACAAAAAAAAAAAAACAAAAACAAAAACAAAAACAAAAACAAAAACAAAAACAAAAACAAAAACAAAAACAAAAACAAAAACAAAAACAAAAACAAA
>Ga0182030_10020778_pt1 | contig 12357 bp, 10 predicted proteins | sample 812S3MmetaG_FD_121299 | JGI IMG/M metagenome (GOLD analysis project Ga0182030, IMG submission 121299) | Permafrost microbial communities from Stordalen Mire, Sweden - 812S3M metaG (Illumina Assembly) | ecosystem: Environmental > Terrestrial > Soil > Wetlands > Permafrost | place: Sweden...
ACCGAGGAAGCGCTGCGTCGGGGCAGCCACGTCAGCACCCGCGAGCTGCGAGAGGCCATCGAGGGCTACATCGACGCGACCAACGACGAACCAAGGCCGTTCGTCTGGACCAAGAGCGCCGACGAGATCCTCGCCAGCGTCGCTCGCTTCCGCGCGCACACGCTCGCGGACGCAAATTCTTGATGGTTTCGCGGACTCAGGACACTAGCATGGCGTGCGCCGGGCGGGAGGGGCTCCCCAAGGAGAAGCCTATGCTGGTATCTTGCCGGAGCCGTGCCGGTTCACGAGTACGTGTGTCCGCGCTGCGGCGCGCCGCTGCCCGCGGGTGCTCCCGGGGAGGTCGAGCGCTGCCGGTTCTGCGCGGCGCAGGTGCGCGAAGACCCCGAGCCCGTGGCGCCTGAGAGCGCCAGCGACGACATGGCCCGGCGCGCGAGCGAGCGCGCGGCCGCCGAGGAGCGCGTAGAGCGCGAGCGCCGGTCGGCAGAAGCGGAGATGCGGCGCGAGGCCGCGAGGAGCGGCGCGCTGTTCGACGGGACGCACCGCGTGGGCGGCGTGATGCTGCTCGTGTTCGCCATCGGCTGCCTCGGGTCGGCGATCTACCTCGCCGTATACGGCGTCACTCCGTCCGTCATGCGGTACGTCGGCGGATTGCACGCCGACAATGCTCCAAACGTCGTCCTCTTTCTCGTCGTCATGGGTGGGCTCAATGGCGGCATCGCGGTCAAGATGTTCGCCCGCCCGAAGCGGCGCTGAGCGGCTCCTCAGCTTCCGATGGACACCTTCGTCTGGCTCGGCGCAATGCGCGAGTTCGTGGGGCAGTTCGTGCCGTTGCCGCTCGAGGTCATGCTCATGAAGGTCGCCGGCTTGCCCCCGATGTTGACCTTGGTCGACGACGTCGACGGGCTCGCCTTGCCCATCACCATGCCGGACGCCACTCCCGTTCCGACGCCCGCATTGTCGCCGCTGGTCATGGGAATCGTCGTGCCCGAGTTGTGCGCGGGCGCGCTGACGACGAGGACCGTGTAGACGGCCGAGACGGCCGTCGCCCCCTGCGCGATGTTCGGATAGGGGATGGGCACCGGCGGCGCCGGAGGTGCCGGCGTCAGGCACGTGTCCGGAAAGCCGTTGTCGTTTCCGCCTGCCTGCGTGTTCGCGAACATGATGCCTCCCGTTGCGCTCGAAGGTCGGGTCGTTCATCCGATGTGAATCTGCTCGGCGTCGAGCTTGGCGAGATTGCGCGCGGCCACGAGGAAGTTCTCCGACTGCAGGCACATCTCCTTTTCGGTGCGGTAGTCGGCGTGCTCGGCGCGCAGCAGGTCGAGGCCCTCCACCGTGCGGCTCCAGAGCTTCGCCGTCTGCGAGACGCGCTCGCAGAAGCTCTCGAAGGTCTGGGCCGCGATGCGCACGTGGTCCGAGTGGCCGAGGACCGAGGACGCGAGGACGGTGAGCTTGGAGAGGACGACGCTTCCCTCGACGGCACGCAGGTGCAACGCCTTCGAGACGAGCGACATCGGTCCCTCGGCGCGCAGCTCCAGGCCTTCGGTCGCGTCGATGTGACACGAGCCTCCCCGCGCGGCGATGCGGAGGTCGCCGTCCACGGCGATCTCGACCGGCCCCTCGTCGGCCTGGGTGAGGACGGCGATCACGAACACCCGGCCGTCCCCCGTCACGAAGAGCGCGACCTCGTCGCCCGCGCGGGGCGCGACGAGGCACGACGCTGCGCGCGTCGCCCGCCGCTCTCCGCGGGCGCTGCGGACCGTGACCTCCGCCTTCTCCACGAGAAGGACACTCGCCACCTCGTAGCTCGGCTCGGCGTGACTCAGCTTTCGCGCGACGTTGGCCATGGTGCTCCGTGGTTCGAGTACCGATCCGCCGGCAACCCGATCAAATCCTACTACGAGCCGCGCCGGCCCCAGTGCCTCTTGAAGCTCTCGAGCTGCAGCTCGAATTCCTCCCGCTCTTCCGGGTACTTGTCGAACTGTCTGCGCCACGCCTGGTGCTCGACGTCGATCGCCGCCCCCACCAGGCCGTACCGCGCCCAGCCTTCCGCGCTGCGATCCGGGTGGACGGTGGCCCATGCGCAGGCGGACGCGTACACGATGAGATTGAGCTTTGCACCGAGCTCACCGGCCGGGGGGGCCGACGGCGTCGGGGTCGGCGTCGGGGTCGGCGTGGAGGGTGGCGGCTCGACTCGTCTCGACGAAGGCACCTTCGGCGACGACGGCCTCGATTCGTCGTCCGGCGAGGACACCTTGGCCGAGCTCGGCGGACTGGACCCCCACTGCTCTGCCTCCGCGAGATCCGCGTCGTCGCCGAGCGCCGCGGAGGAAATGGCGGCCGCGCCGAGCAGCCGCGCCCGGTGGAGCCGGGTCCGGAACATCGTCGCGTGATGAAAGTCCGCGCCGCGCAGGTCCGCGTGGGACATGTCGGCGTACGTCAGGTCGGCACCGACGAACTTCGCCGCATCGCACTTCGCGCGAAGCAGCATAGACTCCCGGAGCTTCGCCTTGGAGAAGTCCGCGCCTGTGGCCTTCGCGTCGACGAACACCGCGTTCTCGAGGTGGGCGCCGACGAGAGCCGCGCCGTCCAGGATGGCCTCGATGAACAGCGCTCGGCGCGCCCGGGCGCCGTCGAGCCACGCCTCCTTGAGGTTTGCGCCCTTGAAGTTGCATCCCGTCAGGTTCGCGTCGCGGAAATCGCAGCCCGTCAGATCGGCCCCCGTGAACTGGCTCTGTCCGAGGTCGATGCCTCGAAACACGCGGCGAGCGAGGTTGGTGTCGACGAGGATGACTCGGTCGAACTCGCAGCCGTCGAAGCTCGTGGACGCCAGATCGGCCCCCGTGAGGTTGACGCGGACGAGCGCCACACCCGTGAGGTCGATTCCGGCCGTCTCGCACTGGATGAAGTCCGCCCCCTCGAGGACGGCCTCCGCGAGCACGGCGCCCGTCAGATCCGACGTCAGGAACGTGGCTCGGCCGAGCTTCGAGGCGCGGAAGACGGCGCCGGCGAGGCGGCACTTGGTGAAGGTCGCCTTGTGGAACGAGGCGCCGGAGAGGCGAGCCTTCTCGAACGAGCACTCGTGCAGGATGGCCCTGTCGCACGTCGCGCCCTCGAACAGCGCGCCCGTGAAGTCGCACCGCGTGAGCATCGCCTCGCGGAGCGTGGTCGACGACAGGTTGGCGCCGGTCAGTCGTACGTCGGTGAGCACCCTCTTCGCCAGATCGAGACCCGACAGATCGTGGCCGGCGACGTCCAGGTCGCTGAGCGGCTTTCGCTCGGCGACGCGCCGCTTGAGCTCGTCGATGTCCGGGCCCATCACGTGGTCTTGCGGGCCCTGGGCAGCATCAGCGCTCGCTTGAGGTTCGCGCCCCTGACCTTCGTGCTCGTGCTGATCCGGGCGAGGCTCAGGTTCGCCTGAAAGAGGTTCGACGCCGAGAGGTCGGCGCCGTGGAGCGTCGTCTTCTGAAGCATCGCCTCCATTAGGTTCGCGCCGTGCAGCGTCGCGTCGGTCAGGTCCGAGCGGACCAAGTTGAGCTCCTTGGCCTGCGCGCCCGACAACCTCGCGGCCGTGAGATCGCATCCGGCGAGGTTGGCTCTCTCGAGGCGCGCGCCTTCCAGGTTCGCTCCGCGCAGGTTGGCGCCCCGCATGACGGCGTCGCTGAGATCGGCGCCCTCGAAGTTCGCCCCCTCGAAGGACGACCCCAAGGACGCGCAGAACTTCTTCATCGAGGCCTTGCGAAAGTCGGCGCCGTTGGCGGACACCCTCAGGAACTCCGCCGACTCGAGGTCGGCTCCGGCGAAGTCCACGCCATCGAGCTTGACCTCGAAGAAGGTCGCCTTGAACAGCTTCGTCCGCGGAAATCGGCAGCGGGTGAGGTCGTGGCCGGCGAGCAGATCGAATCTCTCGGTCGTGGCGCCCTGGAAGTCGACGGCGCCCATCTCGACGTCCAGCCATTCGACCTCGGTCAGATCCGCGTCTCGCAGCGAGACCGATCGCAGCTTGGCTCGCGAGAGGATGGCCTTGCGCAGGTTGGCGCCCGCGAAGCTCACGCCGTCCATCACCGTCGCGCCGAGGTTGGCCTCCTCGAGCGTCGCGCCGTCGAAGCACGCGCCCTCGAGAATGGCATGGGCCAGCACGGCGCGCGACAGATCCGCGCGCGCGACGTTCGTCCTGGTGAAGTCGGCCCCCTCGAGCAGCGTCTCGCGGAAATCGCCGCCTTGCAGGTTGTACTGGGAGAGGTCGTACCTCGTCCACTCGAGCCCGGCGAAGCTCTCGCCCCTGGTGCGCCGCTCTCTCATGACCTCTCGCGAGCGAGCGCGCTCGTCTGCGTCGAGCTGGCGCGCCGGAGGGCGGTTGTGCGCGTTCTCGCGGTAGGCCTGCAGCGCCAGGGCGTCGGCGCGCCGGAGCTGGCGCAGCTTCTTGTCGATGACCGCGTCCGCCTCGATCGACGCCACGCGCAGGGTCTCCTCGAGCTGCCGTGCCTCGGGCTTGGGGGGACCCTGGCCGACCTTCGGCGGCCGCGTTCCCGGCGTCGGCTTGGGCTCAGGCTCGGCTTGCGGTGCTGCCTTCGCCTCCGGCGCGGACGGCCGCGTGGCCGCGTCGGCGAGCGCCTTTTCTACCTCGGGCGCCGCGACGCCCGTGCGCGCGACCTGCTTTCGGGTCTCCGCCAGCACGCGCTCGCGCTCCGCAGTGGTGGCGCCCACGACGTCCTTCGGCACGCCGAGCGCAGCCAGATCCGTGCCCGCGGCGAACGGGGGTACGAGGTCGTCCTCGAACAGCGCGAGCTTCGGGCTCTCGTTCTTGTCGAGCCGCCGGTCGAGCGCCGCGGTGTAGTGCTTCACCGAGCGTGGCTCCGCGAGGTCCTCGCACGCGGCGAGCGCGTGCTCGATCTCGATCGCATCGTCGTCGAGCACCACGGTCGTCCCGCGAAAGACGAGAATGCCGATTTCCTTTTCGGGAAGAAGAACGAGGGTGTCGAGCCTCAGCTGGACGTCCTCGACGTCGGAGCTGCCCTTTCGGCGAAGGAGGATGCGCGCGGCGACGCCGGGCAGCTTCCCCTTCATCACCGGCCTCGAGGGGTGCATGTTCTGAACGACGTACTCCTCGTCGCCGCGAAAGAATCCGTCGATCCGCTGGTCAGGGGGAGCGGTGCAGAAGAAGACGGTGTCCGTATCGCGCGCATAGCCGGGGAACTCCTCCTCCAGCCACCGGGCGTCGTACGTCCCCGCCTTGGACTGCCGCTGCGGCCAACCCATCTCCAGCGGGCCGAAGCCGGCCGGTTCGACGCGCTGCGACCGGGCGGTGACGAGGCTCGTCGGCGTCTCGACGTTCGGCAGGGGGATCTCGTCGGTCGCCTCGCCAGGCGAGATGCCCCTTCCGTAGGGATTCTTCGGGTACTCCTCGCCACCGAACGCGCGGTCCCAGCCCAGCGGCATCTCCAAGAACGGCACCGGATCGGTCATGCTGCGCCCGTGCCAGAAGCGGTCGCCGAAGACCGCGAGGCTCTTGTCGACCGTATGCCGAGCGCCGCCCTCGGCGGACGCCACGTGCACGCGGACCTGCGACGTCGGGACCCGACGACCGGCCGGCGCGTGACACTTGCCTAGCACCAGGACTTCGCCGCACGGCTTGGGCAACCCCTCGTCGACGACTCCCTCCGTCGACTCGCCGATCGCGTTCCACATGACCGGATCGACGACGAGACGCGGCGCTCCCTCGGTCAGCGCGAAGCCGACCATGCCCGTCGCGCAGAGGCGCCACTCGCCCAGCATGAGGAACGGCCGGTACCGGAACGAGACGACCATCGGTTTGACGACCTTCATGGCTCTCTCGTTCGACCCTCCGCCGCCTCCGCCTAACCGATCGTGATCTGGGCGGCGTCCACCCTGGCTCTCGATTTGCCGGTGATCTCCACACCCTCACCTTCAATCTCGCATTTGCCGGATATCGACGTCAGCTCGCTCCCGCTGATCTTTTCTCTCTTGTTCCCGCTGATGGTCACCTCCTCGTCGCCGTCGATGGACTCCTCGACCGTTCCCGTGACCGACTTCTTTTCGCCTCCCTCGATGGTCTCGTGCACTCCTCCGGTGACCTTCTTCAGCTCCCCCCCGCCGACGGTCTCGTTGACCTTCCCGGTGACCGTCTTCTTCTCGTCGCCGAGGATCTCCTCGTCAACGCCCTGGGTCACCTTCTTCTTCTCGTGCCCCAGGATCGTCTCCGTGGCGTTTCCGGTGACCCACTTCTCCTCCCCGCCGAGCACCGTCTCCGAGACGTGGCCCCTCACTACCTTCGTTTCGTTCCCCCCGACGCCGTCCCAGACGTTCCCGGTCACGAGGGTGTATTCGCGGCCGGCGACCGTCTCTGCCTTCGCCGGCGTGATGAAGGTGATCTCGCCGAGGCCGAGGATGTGCTCCTGCTTGCCCCCGATGATCGTCTCGGTGAAGTAACCGACCTTCCGCTCCCAGGTCGCGCCTTCGATCTCCAACAGTCTCTTGCTGTCGACCTTCTCTTCCTTCATGCCCGTGATGTGGATGTCCTGGTTTCCCTGGATGTGGCCCTTCCATTCCCCACCGACCTCGAAGCTCAGGTCTTCGGCCGTGTAGAGGCTGATGCCGGCGGACTGGACCTTCTCGAAGCTTCCGACCCTTCCTCCCGCCGCGCCGAGGGAGATCGTGGAGAGCGGCTCTCCGGCCGTGGCGTGGATGTGATGCTCGGTGTTCATGCGGATGCCCATCTTTGCGCCGTCGCCGTCCGCGTCGCAGCTGTTGGCGGCCCCGGCGGACGCGGCCCCGAGCGAGATGTACGTGTCTTCGGCCGGCACGTGCAGCGTCATCAGGTTCGCCGCGCCATCCTCCGCTTCGCCGGGCGTGGGCGAGCCGGTCGACACGGTCGTGACCGTGATGTTGCCCGAGTATGGGTCCTGGCAGGAGCTGGACGGACCGCTGGTCGCAGGGGGGTTCTCGGAAGTGGGTCCATCAACCATCGAACACGTCCTTTCGCGCGCGTGCGCGTCAACCGATCGTGAAATCCATCTTCATGATGGCGCCGCAGAGGTCTCCCAGGGATGCCTTGAGCTTCGCCTTCTCGTCCTGCCAGCCTTCGGGCAGCGCCTTGTCGTCCGCCTGTTGCACGGTGTCCGCGCTCGCCCGATGGAACTTCGCGTGCGCCGCGTTCAGGGACGCGTAGGCGGGAAGCGCCTCGTGGGTGGCGCCGTCCTTCGTGAGCCATTGACCGAGCGTGCAGGCGTCCTCGCGCGCGAGGTCGGCGGGCTTCAGCGAGCCGTTCGGTCTCTTCGCGTATTCGGTGACCTCGTAACACATGGTCGCGTGGTCGGGGATCGCATCGCTCAGGTTCATCGCGCCTCCGGCGGGCAGAGGGACCCCGTGGCCAGGAGGTCCCACCGTATTGTGCCTCTACACTTGATCATCCATCGTGATGTGAATGCCCGACGCCGTCTTCATCCGCGACTGCGTCGCGTTCGCGCCGGCCGAGGGCGCCGGCGTGAGGGCGTTGGAGACGCTCCCCATGATGACGGGCCGATCCGGGTCGCCGTCGTAGAACGCCAGCAGCACCTCGGTCCCCTTGTGCAGCGGGAAGTGCGACCCGTAACTCGAACCGGCGTAGTGCTGGGCCATGCGCACCCACGTCGAGCAGGTCTCGCCCGTCTGGCCCGTCGTGTCGAACGGGAAGCGAACCCGGTAGCGCGCCTTGTCGTCGAGCGTGGAGAACTTGCCCTCCGAGCCCGAGTCGATGTGGCCGTGCATCAGGCCGTGAATGCTCGGCCAGGGCGTCTTGCGCTCGGTGCGAAACTGTTGGGAGAGGGGGATCGCCTCGAACTCGGCGCGATAGCCCATGGTCTTGCGGCCGTCCTTCTCGTCGTCCCCGTCCGCAAAGAGCCCGACGCGGTGGCGAATGGCCGTGACGAGGTACTTGCCGTTCTGGGCGTCGTCGAAGTGCTCGTCGAGCTCGAACGAGTGGCCGACGTGAAAGCGCGGGCTGTCGGTGGTGGCGCGGACGGTGAATCGCTCGGTCTGGATTCGCTCCGCGCGCTTCTTGGCCAGAGCGTTGCCCGCCGTGGGGGTGTCGAAGTTGTCGCCGTATTCGAAGACGACGCCGAAGCCGCGCTTGGCGTCCACGACCGAGTGTCCCACCATGGGCAAGAGCGGCTTGAGCTCGTTGTAGTCCTTGAGCACGACGTTGGCGGGGATCCGGCACGTGGTGCAGCGCCAATCGAAGACACTCTCTTCGTCGCGCCTCAACCCGGCGAGGTCGCGATAGGGCATGGTCGAGTTGCCGCTGATCGGTGTCGTCTTCGAGTTGTCGTCGGCCACGACGAGCTTCTCGCCGCTCGAGGAGTGCTCGAACCAGTAGAAGTAGCCCTCGTGCTCGAACCATCGCTGCAGGTAGTCCCAGTCACTCTCCTGGTACTGGACGGCGAAGTCGCGCGGGACCGCCCCGTCGAGGCGCAGGTCGGCGAACGCCATCAAGCCATAGCGACCGAGCACGTCGGCGGCCATGCCCTTGACGTCCATCTTCTGGTAGAGGCGGCTCAGCTTCGAGACGCTCAGCAGCCAGAGGGTCGGAACGAGGAAGACGTCGTAGATGGCTTTTGCGCCGGTGGCCGAGAGCGTCTCGACGCTGCGCGCGATGCCGTTGATCGCCTGGCCGTCGCCAATGGTCAGCGAGCACGGCTGAAGGCAGAGCGCGTCGAGCTCGGCTGCGGTCAGCGGCCCCTTCCGGTGCGAGAACCGTACGCGCAGCTCGTAGAGGTGGCCGATGCGCTCGACGCCGTCCACCTCGAGGACCTGCACGCCGTCCGAGCCCAGCGCGCTCGACGTGAACGCCGCCGCGGAACCCCATGCGTCGCTGCTCATGTTCCAAACCTCCCGAGCGCTCGGAGCTCGTAGACGCCGAAGAAGCCCTCGTGGGAAGAACCTCCGGCGCACGAGCATCAACCCCGGGCGTCGCTCCGTCAAGACGTATGGGACCCCAGAGCCTCTCCGCATCGCATCGACCGGCCGCTCGCTCGGAGCCGCGCCGTGAGCGCGACTTCGTGTGGGCGTGCTGCGCGGCCATGGTGGAAGCGGTTGACCGAGAGTGGCTGCGCCTCGTTCTCTTCGTCGACGCGGAGCACCCGCCGCCGCTGCTCGCCCGCGCGCACAAGGTCATCCTGACGGCAGAGGAACGCGAGGCCGCCGTCCTGCGCTCGTGCGGGAGATCGATCGTGAGCATCCTTCAAACGGCAGTCGTTCCTGAGCGCGACCCGTTCGCGACGATCTACGTGAGCCTGACGCCACCAAACGCTCGGTGTTCGCAGGAGGCGTCGGCGTGCACGGCGTCTCGGACGCTGGACTGTGGCCGGCGTGGGTTCCCCATGTCTCCACACGCATGGCTGAGACGATGTTGCGGATGACGGCTGGTGTATGCACAGACGTCGCTCAGGCAGCAGCCTCAGTAGGTCCCCGAAAGTTGAGGAAGGCGAGCGTGGTAGCGTCGCCGAAGGATGAGCGCTGAAGAGGGCGCGGGAAGCGCAACGCGGTACTCCCCGACGCCCGACGACGTGCTCCGGGCCGCGGAGTGGCGCGGCGAGCGCGCGGTCGCCGCCGCCTGGAAGATGTACCGTTCCTTCGCCAGCGATCTGCCATGGGAAGCGGGCGGCGAGCTGCCCGTTTTCGACGTGGGAATGCCGGCCGATGGGTTCGAGCGCCTGATGCTTCGCACGCGCCCGGAGGCTCGCGTCGTGCTGGTGTGCGAGAAGACGATCGTCCTCGAAGCTGCCGACGCGTGGTCGGCGTCTGATCGACCAAGCGCCGCCCACATCGCGGGCGCAGCGCTCGCCTGGGTCCAGCCACTTCCCTCGGCGTGGACCTGCAAGGTGCTGCGCGACCACGCGAAAGGGCTCAAGGCGCCGCTCGCGTTCTTCGGCGATCTCGATCCGCAGGCGCTCCACCTCTTCGCCGCTCTGCGCGCGGGAGGGCCCGACGCCGTCCTGAAGGGGCGCAGCTGGGTCATGGGCTCGCCGTTCCATTGGATCGGTCTCGACGGCCGATGGCTCGACTTCGCGTGCAAGCACCTGGGCATCAGCGAAGTGCCGCCGTCGTGGACCATCAGGTTGAGCTGGCTCGACCAAGAGTACTGGGAGCTCGTGAAGCGCATGGTGCCCGACGTCCGCAGGATCGTGGGCGCACGAGGTTGCGAGCTGCTCGACCGAGGGGTGAAGATCGAAGCGGACGCGCTGCTCACGTCGATGCGCGAGCCGTTCGTCCAGGAGCTCGGTCGCCGGCTGCGACGCGTGGGTAGGGCACCGGCGGCGCGTCTCCACCGCTGAGAGGTGCGTGCTCGCGCGTCGGGAATTCCGTGGGTTCCACCGGAGGTTGCGAAGAGTCCGGGCGCCGTTCAAGATCCGCATGTGCGGCTTGGGTGGGGTCTTGCAGCGCTGGTGGCGGTTGGTTGCGGCAGGACCGGCCTCGACACGGCTGACGGCGGTGATCCTAGCGGCGACGCCGGGTGCCACGCCGAGCCTCCTGCACCGAACGGGACCAGTCAGCCGGCAGGCGGCGAGTGGGTGGCCTTCGCGATACGGACGCTCTGGCTCGGCGACGTCGACCGCGGCGGCAGTGCCAACAGCCAAGCCTGGACGCAGTTCGGCTTCGACATCGACGGGCTAGACACGACCTCCGCATCCACCAACGTCTGCAAGCTCCTTCCCGGTTCGCCGATCGCAACCCAGACGGACGGAGAGTGCGGGATCGACAACTCCTTCGGGGAGAACTGGCTCCCGATCTTCCTGACGCTCTTCGGAACCTCTGTGTCGTCACAGGTGAACGCGGGCATCGCGGCAGGCGGAGCGACGGACATCCTCGTGCTGCAACTGCCGGCTAGCGGCGATTCGAGCAACGTCCAGGGGGTGTGGCTCAACGGCGCCGTGCTCGGACACTCTCCCAAGTGGGACGGGACGGACGTGTGGCCCATCGACTCCAGCTCCGTAGCGAACGGGGACTGGATGCAGGCGAACGTCCGGTTCGATGACGGCTACGTCGTGAACGGAACCTACGTCTCGGTCCCGCGCTCGGGGCCTGGCGCCATTACCATCGGCGGCCTGGCTGAGACCCCGAGCCTCGAACCTTGGCACGTTCCCATCACGCAGGTGCAGGTCTCGGTGCATATCGCTCCCGACGGGATGTCCGCCACGGGCGGGGTCTTGTCGGCGATCATGCCGGCGTCGCAGATCTACTCGCAGTTCGCGAGTCTCTGCTGCGATACCGGCGGCTTTTGCAGCATCCCGATACAGCTTGAGCAGGCAGCCGACATCCTCGTGGACGGCACGAACCGCCAAGGCGTCACGTGCAACGGGATCTCGCTCGGCATCGGCTTCGAGGCGACGCGGGTGGTGCTCGGGCCCGTGGTCACGGTGCCCGTGTCCTCACCTTGCGGGGACGGCGGGATCGGGGAGGGCACGTGAAGGGCGGTGCGGGTCTCCTCGCCCGCGCATCGACCCCCATGCCCGCCGATCTGACCAGCTTCACGATCTGCGCCGTCCTTGTGTTCGAGCTTGTGGGCTGCTCTCGACGAGCCGATCCCCACGACCTGCGCACGGCGACGTGTCTTGGACCGGCCGAGGCGACTCACTTCGCCGTCTACCTGCACGGCGTCGATGAGCCGTCGATCTCCGAGCAGGAGCTTCAGAACCGACGCAGCCTCGACGCCATCTCCAGCTCACTCTCCCTCCGCATCGCGCTTCCTCGCGCGTCGAGGCCATGCCCAAATCAGCCGTCGTCCCTCTGCTGGGGATGGGCCTTCGACGAGCAAGAGATCGACGCTGCTGCCGACGCCGTGAAGTTGGCGGCTACGTCCTGCGCGAGTAGTCGATGCTTGCCCCCTTCGCGCGTCAAGCCCCCGAACCCGTCACGCTTCCCTCGAACCGTTCCGCCGTCGTTCCACCGTGGCTGGACACGCCGACCCATTTGAGTCACGACCTCCTTGATTCCAGCGAAGCCTGCCCTGAAACACTACGACGCTTCAAGAAAAGACATGAACCCAAGAATAGTCTAGAGGACGGGTGCGCTCCCCGCATCCCGCGGTGCGACCGCCCTCGCCGAAGCCGACCGGCGGCGCCGCGTCGATCGCTGCGCCGCCCGCGCGGCGGCAATCGACGCGGGATGGACGGGCGAAACGTCATTGGCACGTGCCGTCCGAGTTGCACACTCCGGAACAGCACGATTGAGCCCCATAGTAACGTAACCGTACGGGCATCGACCTGACGACCAGATCCGGCCCCCACCTGACGGGCTACGCGTCGAAGATCGTCGCGACGGCGGGCTTCGGCGGAGGTCTCCACCGGTCGGGCAGCAGGTCGG
>Ga0182030_10020779_pt1 | contig 12356 bp, 9 predicted proteins | sample 812S3MmetaG_FD_121299 | JGI IMG/M metagenome (GOLD analysis project Ga0182030, IMG submission 121299) | Permafrost microbial communities from Stordalen Mire, Sweden - 812S3M metaG (Illumina Assembly) | ecosystem: Environmental > Terrestrial > Soil > Wetlands > Permafrost | place: Sweden...
CGTGGACCAGCTACGTGATCGTCCCGTTGTTCGCGCTGGCCAACGCGGGCATCGTGCTGAACGGCGGGTTCCTGGCCCGCGCCTACACCGCGCCGGTCACGCTGGGCGTGCTGGTCGGCTACGTGGTGGGCAAGCCGGTCGCGGTGATCGGCGCCTCCTGGGCGGTGACCCGGCTGAGCCACGGGCGGATCCGGCCGCCGATCGGGATCGCCGCGGTGATCGGCAGCGGCACGATCGCCGGCATCGGCTTCACCGTCGCCCTGCTCATCGCCGCTCGCGCGTTCCAGGGCGCGGAGCTGGCCGAAGCCAAGCTGGGCGCGCTGTCGGCCGCGTTCGCCGCCGCCGTCGCGACCTGGGTCGTGCTGCGCGTGGTCCGCCTGCTGCCGCCGGGCCGGCGGGCCCGGGCCATGTTCGGCGACACCCGGCTCATCCAGGACCTGATCCCTGCGGTCGACCCGGACCGCGATCACATCCGCGGGCCGCGGCACGCGGATATCACCGTGATCGAGTTCGGTGACTTCGAGTGCCCCTACTGCGGCCAGGCCGAGCCCGTGGTCCGGGACATCCTGACCGACGCCACGATCCGCTACGTCTGGCGCCATCTGCCGCTGACCGACGTGCACCCGAACGCCCAGCTCACGGCGGAGGCGGCCGAGGCGGCCGGCGCGCAGGGGGCGTTCTGGCCGATGCACGACCTGCTGCTGCAGCACCAGGACGAGCTCCGGATCGTCGACCTCATCGGCCACGCGACCAAGCTGGGCCTCAACCTGAACCGGTTCCGTGACGACCTGCGCAACCACGTGCACTCCACCCGGGTGGCGCAGGACGTCGAGTCAGCCGACCTGTCCGGCGTGTCCGGGACGCCCACGTTCTTCATCAACGGCCAGCGGCACTACGGGGCCTTCGACCTGCCGACGCTCAGCGCGGCGATCCGCACCGAGCGCGACCAGGTAGTGACCGCCGCCCGGCCCGCGCCCGCCACGTCTGAATGAGCCTTTCAGGACCACTTGATCTCACCGTCGCGGTCGACAAGGCGCCCGGATCCGGGTCCCGGTCCTTCGGTAGCAAGGGCGACTTCGTTGGTACCTCCGGTGACGGCCTGAGAGCCATGGGTTACAGCGCCGCCAAGGGCGGGACCGCCTTCCGAGAGGTGGCGAGGGGTGCGGCTACATGGGTGATGGCGCCATCACCACTTCCAGGGTGTCTGACGCCAAATGGCAAAATTCCGGCAGCAGCCGACGGCTGGTCATCGAGTGGACAGCCCAACTGTGACCAGGCAATAGCTAGGGGCCAGGCTAACTGTGAGACGAGGTTTCCGGGTTTCCTCACCATAGGGATGCGGGGAACCAGCCCAGGCATACGGGGCCGCCGCCTGGTTATTGAATGGACGGCCCAGCTCCGAGACCACAAGGGCTAGCGCGGCCATTGTGACCGGCCGCGCTAGCCGGGAACTCGCTGGCCGGGTGCGGCAGCCCCGCTTGCCGGTCAGCTCCTCCAGTTCGGCGCGGAGCCGGCGGCCTGCGCATCGCGATATACAAATTGTAATCAGATAGCTACTCTTAGCGACGTTGTGTGGCCGGGACGGCCGGGGCGCCTGCGCCGGCTGACTCCCGTGGACCACCGCACAGGGTGCAGCCAAGGGGGCAGGTCATGCACGCACCGCCAGACCATCACGCCGGCACCGGGCAGCGCGGCAGGACCTCAGCCCGCTGGCGCGCCGCCGCCGCCATCACCGCCGTGGTCGCAGCGGCCGCACTGTCACTGGCAGCCGGCGCGGTGCCCGCCTCGGCGGCGGGCGGCTACACCGTGACCGCCACCATCCCCGTCGGCCCCGTACCGGCCGGGGTGGCGGTGGACCCCGCCGCAGGGACCGCCTACGTGACCCACTACAGCAAGGGCGGTGGCTCGGTGTCGGTGATCGACGCGGCGACCAACGCCGTGACCGCCACCATCCCGGTCGGCACCTACTCGTTCGGGGTGGCGGTGGATCCCGCCGCCGGGACCGTCTACGTGGCCAACAACGGCGATAACACGGTGTCGGTGATCGACGCGGCGACCGGCGCCGTGACCGCCACCATCCCCGTGTACACCCCGGGCGGGGTGGCGGTGGACCCCGCCGCCGGAACCGTCTACGTGACCAGCGGCGATGACACGGTGTCGGTGATCAACGCGGCGACCCGCACCGTGACCGCCACCATCCCCGTCGGCGAGACCCCGGTCGCGGTGGCGGCGGACCCCGCCGTCGGGACCGTCTACGTGGCCAACTACGGCGATAGCACGGTGTCGGTGATCGATGCGGCGACCAGCACCGTGACCGCCACCATCCCCGTCGGCAACGTCCCGTACGGGGTGGCGGCGGACCCCGCCGCCGGGACCGCCTACGTGACCAACACCTTCGAGGGCGGTGTAAAGGGCACGGTGTCGGTGATCGACGTGGCGACCAATGCCGTGACCGCCACCATCCCCGTCGGCACCTACCCAGCCGGGGTGGCGGTGAACCCCCCTACTGACACCGCCTACGTGACCAACTACAACGATGACACGGTGTCGGTGATCGACGTGGCGACCAATGCCGTGACCGCCACCATCCCCGTCGGCAACGGCCCGGTAGGGGTGGCAGTGAACCCCGCCACCGGGACCATCTACGTGACCAACCAGAACGATGGCACGGTGTCGGTGATCAGCGCGACCGGGCCGGGCTCGGGGCCGATCGTGTCGGGATACCGCGCGAACAAGTGCGTGACCGACAGCGGCGATTCCGCCGCCAACGACACCCCCATCACCATCGCCACCTGCGACGGCAGCCCCGGCCAGGACTGGACCGTCACCAGCTCAGGCACCCTGAAGGTCAACGGCAAATGCCTGGACATCTACCGCGACGAGAAAACCAGCAAAGCCCCCGTCGAGCTCTACACCTGCACCGGCGGCGCCAACCAGCAATGGCACGCCACCGCCGGGACACTGGTCAACCCGGTCTCCGGCAAATGCCTCGACGACCCCAGGTTCAACACCACCCCCGGCACCCGACTGGAGCTCTACACCTGCAACGGCGGCGCCAACCAGCAATGGAAAATCCCCTGACGACGCCCGCCGCAGCGCCCGGCCCGCAGCCTCCGCACGCAGATACCACGCCGTCCCCGGCCCGCCCCCCGCCTCACCACCCGGCACCGGGGGCGCAGTCATCGCCTTACGCGCGGTCTCTGCGATGCGCCGTGCACGTACAAGGTCAAGTGCTGCGATGGCTGTGCAACGCCAGCTCGCGCCTGCCCAGCACTTACTCCGCATAGTAGCCTACTACTGATAGTAGTCGTGTGTGTGCAGGGGCGGGAATCACCACCTGGAGGCCACCAGATGCCAGCCGGGACAGCACTGCGTGCCCGGCGGGGCTGGGACGGGCTCATCGTGCTGTGCGCGGTAGCCGCCTATGACGGCATCCGGATGAGTGACTGGCACCTGGCCCAGCACCTGTCGAAGCTGGCCCCGGTGCTTTACGTGGACCCGCCCTCATTCCGGCACCCCGCCGCGCGGGGCCTGCGGCGGGCGGGACTGCGGCTGCGGCAGGAGGGCCCGGGCCTGGCCCGGCTCGTCCCCATGGTGCCGCCGTTCCCGGCCCGCCGCGCCGTGGCCGGGACGACAGCCGCCCTGATCCGGCGTGACCTGCGCTGGGCCACCACCCGGCTCGGCGGGCAGGTCAGCGCGGTGCTCTCGGGCTGGCCGCAGTTCCCGGTGTTCGGCGCCTGCGGGGAACGGGTGCGCGGCTACTGGGCCAAGGACGACTTCGCCGCGGGCGCCGCCTTGTTCGGGCTGAACGCCGCCATGCTGCAGCAGCGCGAACGTCAGGTCGCCGCCGCCGCCGACCTGCTGATAGCGGCCAGCCCCGTCGTGGCCGCCAGGTGGCGCAGCCGCGGCCGCGACCCGCTGCTCATCCCCTTCGGCACCGACGCCGCCGCATACCTCGGCACCGACCGCGCCCCGCTGCCCCCCGGCGTCCACCTGCCCGCTCCGGTGGCCGGCTTCATCGGGCGGCTCAACGCCCGCACCGACCTGGCGCTGCTCGAGGCGATCGCCGCCCGCGGCCGCTCCCTGCTCCTGGTCGGCCCCAAAGACCCCGGCTGCGACCAGCGGCGCTTCGCCGCCCTGCAGGACCGGCCCAACGTGCACTGGGCCGGCCAGCAGCCCGCCGCCGCGCTGCCGAGCTACCTGCGGCTGATGGACGTGGGCCTGGTGCCCTACACCCCCAGCCGGTTCAACCGTGGCAGCTTCCCCCTCAAAGCCCTGGAATACCTGGCCGCCGGGCGGCCGGTGGCCGCCACCGACCTGCCAGCCCTCCGCGCACTGGGCACCGACCTGATCCACATCACCGGGCCAGCATCCTTCGCCGACCAGGTCGACCACCTGCTCAGCCAGCCCAGGACCCCGCAACTGGCAGCCCACTGCCAGGCCTTCGCCGCCCAGCACACCTGGGCCCAGCGAGCCACCAGCATCCACCACGCCCTCACCAGCTTCCCGCCACCCGCCGCGGCCACCCAATTGCTTCGTGTGATGCCTCCGGCTTCGACCGCGGAATCCCCGGACGGGAGCCTGATCCCGGAGCCTTGGCAGGGAATCGCAGAACAAGGACCGGGGGGAGCTGGTTATATATGTGGCGATCCGCCCCGTGACTAGGCGGGAAATCCCGCCCACCAGATGGTACGGCCGCCAGGCGCAGAAACAGGTGCCCTGGAGTACGTGGATTCGCCGGCACCTCGCACATTCGGATCAGTCTGTGCTGAGATCTCACGGACTGGACCCGGCGGTCCGGAGCCGGCTACCTGGAGGCGATATTCCCGCAGCGATCGGTGCCCGGCAAAATTCCTTATGAACCGTGCGCGGGAATCCCAGAAGCCGGCTGGCGTAAACTCGCGCAACGAGGCGGCCGGTGACGCTCCCGTGGAATACCTATTAAGCAGGCCCGCGCTAAGGGCCTCACCGTCTTTGGTGCCCCGCCTTTACCTTGCCCGGGTCACCTTGACCCGTGCTCACGCGAACGCCCCAGTACGGGCCGCACAGGACCCGATCAGCCGGCCGCGCAGCCGTACAGCCACTGTGCGCCCCAGAGCCGGTGTGATGGCGCCACCACACCGGTAAGGGTGTCTGATACCAAGCAGCGGCAACGGCCAGCACGGACCCGTCCGCGTCAGCGTCGTTCTGGGAGCCGCTATGGCGGTTGACTGCGCTGCTCCGCTGCCTGTCACAGGTTGATCACGAGTCCGTCGTAGGCAGGCACGAAGGAGACCTCATCCTGGTGCTCGAGTACGTCGGCGGACATGTGGGTGACGATGATGCGCTTGGCGGTGAGCCGGTCCCGATGGGCGTCGAGGCGCTCTACAGCCAGACGGCCGCAAGCCAGATCTCGACGCCGGCGAGGACGAGCAGGACAACGTTCAGCCAGATCACCTTGGCCTCGCCCCGGCTGAGGTGAAGAGAAATCCCGCCGACCTGGATCAGGCCGGATCAGGGCGCCGTCTCATGAGAGCAAGCGCGATTACGCCATCGCTGACGGGCTGGGCACGTGGGGAGCCACGTGACGGGGTATCAGCGCGGTGGCAGGCAGGGATGCACGGACGTAGGCTGATGCCGTGGTAGTCGCACCTGAGGGGCGGCGGATGCTGCGGCTCGAGGCCCGCAACAGCCAAGTCCCGATCGAGAAGAAGCCTCCCTGGATCAAGACCCGGCTGCGGACCGGCCCCGAGTACACGGAGCTGAAGAACCTGGTGCGCCGCGAGGGCCTGCACACGGTGTGTGAGGAGGCCGGCTGCCCGAACATCTTCGAGTGCTGGGAAGACCGCGAAGCGACGTTCCTCATCGGTGGCGACCAGTGCACCCGGCGCTGCGACTTCTGCCAGATCGACACGGGCAGGCCCCAGCCGCTGGACACCGACGAGCCGCGCCGGGTGGCCGCGTCGGTCGCGACGATGGGCCTGGCGTACGCGACCGTCACCGGGGTCGCCCGGGACGATCTGAGCGACGGCGGCGCCTGGCTGTACGCGCAGACGGCGCGGGAGATCCACGCGGCCGTACCGGGCTGCGGCGTCGAGCTGCTGATCCCCGACTTCAATGCCGAACCGGACCGGCTGGCCGAGGTCTTCAGCGCGCGCCCCGAGGTGCTCGCGCACAACATCGAGACCGTGCCGCGGATCTTCCGGAGCATCCGGCCGGGCTTCCGGTACAAGCGCTCGCTGAACGTGCTGACCCAGGCCCGCGCGGCCGGGCTGGCGACCAAGTCCAACCTGATCCTGGGCATGGGCGAACAGCGGCCGGAGATCAGCCAGGCCATGGCCGACCTGCACGCGGCCGGCTGTGACCTGCTGACGATCACGCAGTACCTGCGGCCGACGCCGCGGCACCATCCGGTCGAGCGCTGGGTCAAGCCCGAGGAGTTCGTGGAGCTGCGCGAAGAGGCCCTCGAGATCGGCTTCGCCGGGGTCATGTCCGGGCCGCTGGTCCGCTCGTCCTACCGGGCCGGCCGCCTCTACCGCCAGGCGGCGGAGCGCAGAGCCGCCACCGCTGTGTTAGCCCGGGGGACGACCCCCTGGAACCCCCCGCCGCGCTTCGCGCCCCGCGGAAGTACTTCGCCGACACACCGGCCACTCGCCGGGCGCAAGGCCCGGTTCGCTGGGCTGGTGGCGAACGCCTCGACGCAGGCTGCGCCTGCTAGGGCTGAGGCGGTTTTCCACTAACGCTCAGGAACCCATATCCTGCCGTGCATGGCGAAGCAGAAGAACACGGACGACGAGGCTACGCCCGGGCGTATCCAGCAGGTTCGCATGGTGGCCGGCCTGGTGCACAAGGCCAACCCGAGGGCGCTGCCGATCGTGATCGGCAGCGGCGTGGCGGTGCTGGTCGTGCTCATCGTCGTCGGGCTGCTCACCGAGCTGGCCGGATTCCTGATCCCGCTCGGCGTGCTGGGCGGCATCCTGACGTCCGTGCTGCTCTTCGGGCGGTTTGCGCAGACCGCGCAGTACTCGACGATCGAGGGGCAGCCGGGCGCGGCCGCGGCGGTCCTGCAGAGTATGCGGGGTAACTGGACGGTCACCCCGGCCATCGCCGCCAACCGGAACATGGATGTGGTGCACCGCGCAGTCGGGCGGCCCGGCGTCGTGCTGGTCGGCGAGGGCTCACCGAACCGGCTGCCCGGCCTGCTCGCCGCGGAGAAGAAGCGGGTCGCCCGGGTCGCCTTTGACGTGCCGATCCACGACTACCAGGTCGGGGACGGGACGGGCCAGATCCCGCTGCGCCAGCTGCAGCGCAAGGTCATGAAGCTGCCCCGGGACCTCAAGGGCACCGAGGTCGCGGACCTCAACTTCCGGCTCAAGGCGCTCCCCCAGACGCTGCAGGCCCCGAAGGGCCCGATGCCGCGCGGCGGCCGGCAGCCCAAGATGCCCCGCCCGCGAGCCCGCTGAGCGGGCATCCGGTCACGCCGGAGGGCCCGCCGCCCGCTGCGCAGGCGCCCAGGTCACACCCGCAGGCGCCAGGTCACGCCCGGAGCGTCACACCCGCAGGCGCCAGGTCACGCCCTGAGCACGATCGTGTTGGCCGCCTTGTCGTGCAGGCCGCGGCGGTCACGGTCGGTGACGAGCGGCGGCACCACGCAGAGCAGCAGCACCGTCCGGACCAGGCCCCAGCCGGCGCCGATCGGCCGGCCGTCCAGCCGCGCGACCCGGATGCCGAATGTCCGCTTGCCGATCGTGGTCCCGGTCAGCACGGTCAGTATGTAGACCTCCGCGCCGAAGAGGGCCAGCGCCCAGTACTGCGAATGGAGCAGCGCGGTCGCGATGAAGACGCACAGAAGCCAGTCGATGAACAGGGCACCGAGCCGGCGCCCCATCCCGGATACCGAACGCGGGCCGCTTTCGGGCAGGCCGAACTTCTCGCCTGGATAGCTCGGCACCACCGGTTCGCCCGCTGCCTGAGACGCCCCGGCCGGGCCGGGACTGATGACTTGTTCATCGGCCACACCACCACGGTATCCCCCGCCCGCACGGGCCGGGCCCGGACCCCGGCGAGCCGCCTGTGCAACCCGCTGAGCAAGGCGTCCGCTCCATGCGTAACATGTGCGAAACTTACGGGACACGGGGCGGAAATTGCAGGCGTCTAGCGTCCAAGTCGCGCCCGCCTAAAGCGTGCCGATGAATACGGATATGTGCCCGGCTAGGGAGGGTTAATGTTTTCAAACGCCGACGAGGTTCTCAGGTTCATCGCAGACGAGAACGTTCTGTTTGTTGATGTAAGGTTCTGCGACCTGCCCGGTACGATGCAGCACTTCACCGTGCCGGTGGAAGTCTTCGACGAGGATGTTTTCACCAATGGCCTAATGTTCGATGGCTCCTCGATCCGTGGCTTTCAGGAGATCCACGAATCGGACATGCTCCTCCTCCCTGATCCGGCGAGCGCGGTGCTGGACCCGTTCCGCACCTATAAGACCCTGAACATGACATTCTTCGTGCACGACCCGCTGAGCCGCGAGCCGTACACCCGCGACCCGCGGAACATCGCCCGCAAGGCCGAGGAGTACCTGAAAAGTACGGGCATCGGGGACACCTCGTTCTTCGGCCCGGAGGCAGAGTTCTACATCTTCGACTCCGCGCGGTTCGAGACGACGCCGAACGCCGGGTACTACTACATCGACTCGATCGAGGGCGCCTGGAACACCGGCATCGAGGACGGCGGCAACAACCTCGCGCACCGGCCCCCGTACAAGGGCGGCTACTTCCCGGTTCCGCCGATCGACCACTACACCGACCTCCGCTCGGAGATGACGCGCGCCCTGATCGAGGCGGGCATCCAGGTCGAGATGCAGCACCACGAGGTGGGCAGCCCCGGCCAAGCCGAGATCAACATGCGCTTCGGCTCGCTGCTGAACACGGCCGACCGGCTGATGCTGTTCAAGTACATCATCAAGAGCGTTGCGGATAAGAACGGCAAGACCGTAACGTTCATGCCCAAGCCGGTCTTCGGGGACAACGGCTCGGGCATGCACTGCCACCAGAGCATCTGGAAGGACGGGTCGCCGCTCTTCTACGACGAGGTCGGCTACGCCGGGCTGTCGGACCTGGGCCGGTACTACATCGGCGGCCTGCTCAAGCACGCGCCGTCGCTGCTGGCCTTCACCAACCCGACGCTGAACTCCTACCACCGGCTGGTCCCCGGCTTCGAGGCCCCGGTCAACCTGGTGTACTCACAGCGGAACCGGTCGGCCTGCGTGCGGATCCCGATCACCGGAACCAACCCCAAGGCCAAGCGGATCGAGTTCCGCGTGCCAGACCCGTCGGCCAACCCGTACCTGGCCTTCCCGGCCATGCTGATGGCCGGCCTGGACGGCATCAAGAACAAGGTCGAGCCGCCGGAGCCGGTGGACAAGGACCTGTACGAGCTGCCGCCGGACGAGGCGCTGGCCATCCCCCAGGTGCCGGGGTCGCTGGAGGCGGTGCTCGAGACGCTAGAAGCCGACCACGCCTACCTCACCGAGGGTGGCGTGTTCACCGAGGACCTGATCCAGACCTGGGTCGAGTACAAGCGGACGAACGAGATCGACCCGATGCGGCTGCGGCCGCACCCGCACGAGTTCGAGCTGTACTACGACGTGTGACCCGTTTACGGACGCTGAGCAGGGGCGGAATCATGGGCCGAGTGCCTTGTTCCGCCCCTGTTCCGTTCGGGCGGCCAAGACGTAGGTCTGCTTAGCCGCCGGACCAGTTGGCCAGATGCTCCTAGCTCGCCTGACCCGGCATGTGCCCATCGGGGGTCAGCTGATCGACGACCTGGGGCAGGTGCTGCGCCAGGTCATGGGTCAGCTGATCCTGGCTCATGCCGGTCTGCTCGGAAAGCTGCTCGACCTTATCGTGACCCAGGGCGCTGCCAATCTCCTGTCCGCTGACCGGCTGGTTGCTGCCCTTGCCGATCCACGACTGCACCTTCTGGCCCAGGCCACCACTCTGAAGCTGCGACACCAGGTTCTTCAAACCTTCCTGGCCGCCCACCATGCCAAGCAGCTTGGTGGCGGTGCTGGTTTTTTCGCCGCTCGCCCCACCAGTGACCGAGCTGACGAGCTTCCCGAGATCCATCAAATTCCCCTCCCCGAATGATCCAGGATGAATCACTCTCTGTGATCATTCACTCACAGAACGGCGTTTATGTCCACTCCGCTTACATTGAGGGGCAGGTTGGGGCGGGCTTTCGCGATCAGCCAGATTGCCCGAACAGTTCGGCACCCTCCGTCATGAACCATTTACCAGGGGTTCCGGGCGTGGCATGGTTTAGCCGTGTGTAACCTAGCTGGACCGGCACAGGGGGGCTGTGGATGATCCTGGGAGTAAGCGCCGTCGTGGTGGTGGCCGTGCTGATCACCTCGCTGGCGCAGCGGCGGCGTCGTGGCGTCCGGCTGTCCGGCCCGGTCCCCCCGCGGCAGTTCCCCCCGCAGCAGCAATCCTCGCCGGGACGCTCCTGGCGGCCGCGATCTTGGCGGGGGCGCTCGTGGCGGCGGCGCTCTGCGCGGCGACGGCCCGCGGCGGCCAGGCGCCGGCTCCGCCCGGACGAAGAGCGCATTCTGGCCGAACTTGATGCGACCTGGGAGCCCGGATACGCCGACCGGGTGACCGCGCTGCTCCGCCCGGACGCGGACGTCGATCTGCCGCCGTCGTAACGGGCCGGGCTGGCCGCGGAACCACATGTTACTGATGGGTAGTATTTTTCGCGGCGCATCACTGACGATCACCGCCCAGGCGGAGCGGGCCATGGCAGCGCGGCCGAACCGCGGCGGGGGCCGACCCGCGGCCCCCGCTCGGCGCTGCGTACCAGCGGGTGGCCGCCGCTCCCCCGGCTCATCCCGCGGTCCCGGCCGGCGCCCCGGCCGCGCTGCGGGCCCCCGCGCCGCCGCCCGCCTGAACCAGCAATCCCTCCTCTGGGCTGTATCAAGCCGGGACCCGCGCAGGCTAATGAGGTGCATAGGCTCCCTTCATGGGGTTGAGTATGGGTGTGGACGACTCCAGCACCATCGAGCGCATCGACGCTTTTTGCGACGCGGTGCCCCGGCGGAGGGCGCGCGCGGAGGAGCATGGGCCACTGGTGATGTTCGTGCCGACCGGCCCGGGGTTTCCCTACTACGCCCGGCCGCGCCGGGGCACCACCGAGCGGGTCACGCCCGATGACATCCGCGCTGTCCGGGCCCGGCAGCGGGAACTGCTGATCCCCGAGTCGTTCGAGTGGATCGACGAGGCCGCACCCACGATGACCGCTGCGGCACCGGACGGAGGCCTGGCCGCCCGCGCGCACCCGCTCATGATGCTCGGCACGCTGGCCCCGGCGCCGGCGACCGAGCCGGACGTCACCGTGCGCCTCGTCAGCCCCGGTGACCCGGACCTGGACCGGATCTGGGCCGTGCCGGCGGTCGCCTTCGGGCACCCCGGGACGGCGGTGGGGCTGGCCGGGACGATCGACCGGGACAAGATCGCTGCTGATCACGACGAGAGCGCCCTGGACATGCTGCGGGACCGGCTGCGGTCCGGGCAGTCGGTGCTGGCGGTGGCGTTCGGCCCGGACGGGCCGCTCGCGGCCGGGAGCTGCCAGCCGCTGGGCGGCGTGGCCGAGATCACCGGGGTGGGAGTGCTGCCCAGCGCCCGCCGGATGGGACTCGGCGGGGCGGTGACCGCCGCCCTGGCCGGTGAGGCGCTGCGGCGCGGGGTGCAGACCGTGTTCCTGGCCGCCTCCGACGACGACGTGGCGCGCGTCTACGCCCGGCTGGGGTTCCGGCGAATCGGCACCGCCATGATCGCCGAGCCGGACGGCGCCTAACCGCCGGGGCGGCGTTCCCTGACCAGGGCCGCCGGGGACAGGCCCGCGAGCCGGGCCGTCTCCCGGGTCAGGTGCGGCTGATCGGCGTAGCCGCTGTCCACGGCGGCCTGCGCGAGGTCAGCCGTTCCGCCCGCGGCGTCAGCCAGCGAGACGAACCGGCGGAACCGCAGCACCCGCTGCAGCATCTTCGGGCCGTAACCCACCGCCGCCTCGCAGCGGCGGCGCAGCTGGCGGTCGCTCAGGCCGACCTGGGCCGCTACCTCACCGGCCGGGGCGCCCGGATGGCTGAGCAGGCGGCACGCGGTCAGCACCGCGCCGTCCGGCGGCCGGGCGACGGCCAGGCGGCCCGCGACACCGGTGACCGCGGCCACGGCACCGCCCGGGCTCAGCGCGGCCGGGAGCTGGCCGGCCACGTCGCGCCGCAGGTCCGCGACGTCGATGCGCTGGTCGAGCAGCTCACTCAGCGGAACCCCGAGCGCGACGCCGCCGGCGCCAGGCCGGAACCGCGCCGCGACCAGCACCGTACC
>Ga0182030_10020781_pt1 | contig 12355 bp, 20 predicted proteins | sample 812S3MmetaG_FD_121299 | JGI IMG/M metagenome (GOLD analysis project Ga0182030, IMG submission 121299) | Permafrost microbial communities from Stordalen Mire, Sweden - 812S3M metaG (Illumina Assembly) | ecosystem: Environmental > Terrestrial > Soil > Wetlands > Permafrost | place: Sweden...
CAACTCTCCCCACCCCCCCCCGCCCTCCTTTCGTCGCCTATCACTTCAACAATCCCACGAACGATCTTCACCACGCATACAATCGACTGCGATTCGTCCTTTTCAACGTTCTGTGCAATTTCTCCAATCACAGAAGCGCATCGTACCGGAGCGCGCACGCATCGCATCGCATCGCATTACCCGCATTTCGCCTCCGTGGGTCGCAGAAAAAGAGACCGTCCCAGCTATTTTCTTTCGGTCCCAAAGTTCTCTCGAGAGAAACTCGAAAATCACCGGTCTTGGCCGTAAATCCTTCAGCGCATCCCTTTTCCTTATCCCAACACTAGAAGAGCGGTTTCGGGACTTCATTTGGTTGTCAGGCACTTGTTTGAGTGGTCAGTCGTGGTGGATTTCATTGTTCCGTGGTTCAAAGTCGCCCGCCATTCACAAAGTCGACATTTGTCCGAAAGCTGCAAATCATACAATAGAGAGGCAAGAAGCTGAAGTGTGTGCGGAACATATTAGGTGGCAAAGAACACATTCGCGCGTCCTGTGGCGATTGGAGAAAGTCTGCTCGGACCTGGCCTGCGGTGGAAGTGTTATTATTAGGTCATTTTATAATTGAACTCGTGGGGCGATCATTTTCCAGGTAGAAGAATATTTGATCGTACGAAATTTTGGGACCGTTGAGAGGACTTGACTTTACAAATCGTCATCCAATTGACCAACTGGGAAATTCTTGACCGGAAATCATCCCCACAGAGGCTCCATATACACACGGTACGTATATTACAGGATCAAAGAATAAAGCGTGGTCAGACAAAAAATCTGAGGTTCAGAAAAGTTTAATCTGACATCTTTTTGCCAGGAAGCTAGATCTATCAGCATTCATCCTTCGTGCTGCACGTCAAAGGCACCTTTCAAAGATAGCAACACAACTACCTCTATAAGCCAGCAACAGCGCAGAAGCAGGATTTCACGAACTGGTAATCTTCTCTTGCAACCTAAATTGTGACCACGGGAGGGAAGCTCGGGCAGGCACGACACGGCCCTGGTGAGGAAACTAAATATTCGACGGACTATACGCTATCGAAGTAATCATTCCGCAGACAACCAGTCAGCGGCACAACCAGATTTCCATCAGCCACGCCAGAGACGATCAGGTTGGAACTACGTTCGTGAAGCCGCTATACATAGACTGGACCGACCCCCCGCTACAGAATCTACTTTCCTTGGCCGCCCTGCGAATAATTTTACGTTTGCTAATCGACCTAATCCTTCACTTACAACTAAAATTCGACGCACGTCAGGGTGTTTCTTTCTTTAATAAGTAAAACTCACCGCCGTCCAAGAAATCTTGCCAGCTGGACTGTTGTTTCCTGCAATCTTTGAAATCAGCAGAGAGAACTGCTGCGTATATGCTGAAATAGCTGACCGCAGACCAGAAGCTGTGCCGGTGATCAATCGACGAGGACTCCGTAGTCTTTTTTAGGAGACCATTTACGACTCATTCGTTTCGCATTCTCTTTGGGCGCAAGAGACTTCTTCCCATTCTCGACGGCCGATTTTAAACATATAACGTTCATTTCTTTGTGGAAAGAACGAGAGACTAAGGGTCCCCTCTGATCCGAACGACCTTTTGAGAGCCACTTTTTAGAACGGTCCAAATCCAACTTAATTTCGCAGCATCAAATCCGATAGCCGATCGGCTTTCCAAAGCTTTGCATCCAGCAAAAAACCTACAACTCTCATTGTAACCCAACCAACCTTCATCGTGGCGATCTATCATTACGAAATGTCGTACCCGGACCAGAGTGGGGGGTATCCACCACCACGCGACCAATCCGAGTCCCAGTATCCTCCTCCACCAGGCGAAGAAGATGATCGCGCTCGAGCCTATCATCAACGCATCCCTTCGTCAACCAGCACTATTACTTTACCAACAATATCGCCTTACGATCCTCAATACGCTCAATCACCTAATGGTTATCCTCCGGACCCCCGGGCATATCAGCAAGATCCGTACAGACCTCAACCACCAGGACCTTATAGAGATGATCGTGGATATCAGCAAGACTATGGAAGGGGAGGACCACAGCAATTAGCCTTCACACAATCAGCACCCCGACAAAGGACCGCAATTGCATGCAGATATTGCAGGAGACGCAAGGTAAGGAAATGCCCACCCCAGCCCGAGTCATAATTCAATCTCCATTTTCATATGCTCGAAATGTTGCCACCCGATGGTTTGGGAAATACTAATAGTTTCAGATCCGTTGTTCAGGTTTTGATCAAAATCCCGAAGGACGTTGCTCCAACTGCCAACGGTTCCAACAAGAATGTATCTTCACCCCGGTATCGTCACAAGCCCAAGCCTTTGTCCCAGCGCATGCAGTCTATCCAAATATGCGAAACATGGGCGTTGGACCTGATGGTCGTCCGCGCCCAATGGGGTATCCACAAGGAACACAGCTCTTTGGCGCCCATGGTCAACCACTTGGACCGCTTCCACCCCAAGCAGGCTCGCCATATAACGAGTATGCTCAGCCATCACCTACAAGCTCGTCGAATTCCTTCTACGATGATCGTCCCTCTCAGCAATCCGAAGGGTCACGCAAACGCCCTCAACAAGAGCCACACCCGTCAATACTACCACCTCCTATGCCTGGCCAACCCAATTACGCAAGATCAGACGGCAGCAGTCGCCGCCAGGCAGCTGATGATGATCTACGCCTCCCGCCAGTAACGCCAACCACTGGGGCGCAAACGACATCCAACTACTCCCCTGGCTCTTCTACGTCATCTCATTCAAACCTACAACCGCCACAACAGTCCGGTCTGCCATCAATGTCGCGAACCCCACCACCACGCTCAAGTCCTGGTGGTGAAAACAGAGGAGACCCAATGTCGCTTGGCAGCATCATGGAACGTCGACCAGATTCCGAAATCGATAGGGGAATGCTGGGTCGTTTAGATAGGAAGGGTAAATAATCGACTATTGTCTGGACCTGCCTTCCGACTCCTCAGCTTCCCAGTGGATGCCTATCATTAGGGATGGAAAATGACGTTCTAAAATCGCGCTTGCTCCATTAAAGAGTCGGCGCGTCATTCAAGTGAGCGGAAGCAAGTGACGATACGTTGTAATTTGTATATGGAGGCCGGTTTATATTTGCACAAACAAAACTACCAGCTGGCTGGTATTTCGATTAGCCTGGCCTAGTACACTTTAATTTTCATTCTTTTCTCTTTTTTTCAACAGTTTGTTTTTTCGGTGGGAGGGAAGGAAATACCAGCTAGCTGCTTTGAGGCATTGCATACAACACCTTACTTTTAATGGGTCGTGCCGTATTGGAAGTGTGACAGAGCATAGCTGGCTGGATAACGTGGGCAGGGTGGTAACGGAGTAAAAAGAATTAGAGGACACGCCGCAAGGCACGCAAATTTTGGTGTTTAGGGGGACTTGGGATTGCTTGAGATTTTTCTCGGTTCATTTTCTTTTCCTCGTGGAAGGCTGCTTTTGTGCGCTGATGTGTTCTTTTTGAGAAGGCAAAGCAACGTGCGAATACGGGCTTGTATTATGCTCTGTGGGTGGCATTCTGGATTGTATCATTCACGCGATGTTAAGATAGCTTGAGTGTGTAGCTGAGAGTTAGGGGAGAAATATTATAGCTTTCAGCTGCTTGAACAATATTCGTTTTAAGAATTTCGTGATAATGAGTGTCTTCCTTCATCTTATGACGCGAGTGTATCTGCTAAGATCTAATTTAAGACTAATGGCTCCTAAATCTCCTAGCTGCTGTCTCCACTATATCCTGCAATCCCGGATTACCTCCTTAGAAAACAGCTACCTACATATCCCAAGAACTACCACGCTCAATATCAGACACGATCTCAGACCATCTCCTTCCCTCACAAACCCCAACATCCCCTCCTCCTCCTTTTCTTCCGCAAGTACAATTACGTCACGTGCCATGAGCCTCGGCCCAACCTTCCTAAAACACCTTAACGCTTCTCGTCGCTGATAAACTTACCTATCTCCGGCGGGCCCAAACTCCCATCACGACATCACGACTCATCTCTCGAGATATAACGACAGACACGGGGACCTCATTCACCTCGTATAATATTTTTCCTTTTTCCAGCTGAGATCCAATCTAGTGAAGCGAGAGCTGTGTAGGATGGCAGACGTTATTACGACATTACCCAACGAGGTACGCTTCCCCAATATACCCCACCACTGACAGTGTTGAAGCCCCTCCTCCATCCGTCCTTCTATCAAACACCCCCCTCTCCCAGGCTCCCTTTCCTCATCTGACCAAATTTTTATACAAACGACTCCTCGAACAGAGCTGATGATTCCCAATAGATCCTCCACAACATCTTACGCCATGTTTCCGTATTGGATGCGCATCATGTCAAGCTTACGTGTAAAGCGCTGGCTGCGTATGTGACGGGGAATTGGCATTTGTATTTTGATATTTGGGAGGAGAGGCTTGTGAGTTTTTTGTTGCTGTCTCCTCCTGTAGTGTGTGGTATCTGGGGCGGGGATTGGAAAGGGGGAAAGAAGGGAGAGGTTGGTGGGGAGAGCGGGATGGGAGGGAGGTGTGGGGGAAGGGAGAAAAAGGGGGATTCAAAAAGGAGGGAAAGAGGAGGTGGGGAAAGGGGAGGAAAGGGGGATATGGAGAGAGGATCAAGGCTGATAGGGAAACAGGATAAACCACCTAAAACGAAGACAGACCATGAGTGGGAAGTTGATTTGCAGAAGTTGGAGGTTATGGAGAGGATTTTGGGGGCGAGGGAGAGGAGGTATAGTGTTGATGAGAAGGTAGGGCTGTTTCTTTTTTCTTTTTCTTTTTTTACTTTCGTTGGATCCGGGGAGGGGCGAATTTTTTTGGAGGCCTGGAGAGGCGCTGGGGTTGGGATGCTTGGGGTTTGTGGTTCGAGTTTTTTTGCCGTGGAACAGGAACTGGATCAAGTGATTCGGATGATGGACAAATTTGTTGCTCTCCAATGTTAAATTCTCGTGGGGCAAAGACTCACTGACTCCAGAAATCCTTCCTACCATCCGTAGCCGAAACCGTCCAAAACATCATCAACAGCGCATCAACTTCCCCCGACTCCCGGAACCTAGAACTTCTCGGAAACCTCTTCGACGATAAAGACAACCAAGAAGCCTTCCTCTGCCAATCCACCATTTTCCAGCGCGCTTCGGGTCTCACCCCCCTCCAACTCCCCTCCATTCCCCTCTCCACCCGCCAAGCCTCCGCAAAATTACACTGCCTCTACGGTGTTCCCCTCCAATCCCTGCGCCGTTCCCGTTTCAGACGTTCCTACCCTTACGCCTGCTCCACCGTCTACGATCTCCGCAATTACACTGATGAGAATATGTGGGGACCTTATATGGAAAATGGGCAAGCGACGGTAGATTGGGAGAGGATCGAGGCGGTGATGATTATTCTGGATCATAATTTGAAGTTACATGCCGAAGCGAGGGGTAGTTTTAGGGGGTTGTGGAATACTCCGTTCAGGGGGTGTAACACCGAGAGCTTTTTGAGCTTGACGCCAAAGTTGGAGGATGGGGATCCGTATAATGTTACGGGAACGTGGAATAGAGTGCGCCACCTTTCTCTATATTGGATTTATAGCTGACTTTATGATTAGATTGTCTGTTTTCTAGGTATGTATCATATGTCCTCACACCCCAAAACACTAACTAAGGACATAGATTTCCACGACCTAATAGCCTACAACTTCGGCTCCCCAGACCCAGGCCCTCACACCCCTCGCGAACCTCTCGACATTCGCGAAGCCATCCGCTTCATAGTCATGGAAATAAAAGTCACCAAAATAACACCTCCAGGTCCGGACGATAACCCCGCCTTCCCAGTCGTATATTTCAAAGGAAAATCGAGATTGAGACAGGGAAGTCCGGATCCGAATGCGAATTCTATGATTAGGGGTAGGGTTGGTATGACGAAGGAAGGGGAGGTGCGGTGGACGACGTATAGTATTTATTATGGGTGAGTTCTTCTCTCCTTTCTCCCCCCTCGTTTCCCTTCTCCCTTTGCATTGCTCACCCAGCCATATTGGAGATTCTTGCTGATAAACCCGAGCCACAGTGAAGAAAGATGGAAATCAGAAGGCATCCAAATCGGCGGTCTAAACTCCGCGCGCGGGGTCTTCGGCCACTGGTTCGATAAGTACGTTTCCCTACCCATCTCTGACTCACATATTTCTAAACCCTACAACCCTTCTGTGTCCTGAAATTGCGCATCACTAACTCTTTGCTATCCAGAGACCTATCAGAAGAAGGGCCCGCCGGCCCAACCGCCTTCTGGAAAATCAGCAACGAAATCGAATCAGAAGTCAATCCTCCTTCCCCCTCCCACAACAATGGGCTCGATGATGACGATGAAGAAGATGAGGATTACAACCCTCATCTCGGATCTCAAGCTAATAATATCGAGGATGGTGAGGGTGAGGGGGATGGCGAGGGAGGTGGTGATTATTATGAGGTTGTGGTTAGCGAGGAGATTTATAATGCTATCATGAATGGCGGTGGGTTGGGAGGGATTGGGGGACTCGGTGCGAATGGATTGAGTGCGTTGGCTGCTGTGTGGCCGGGATTGAGGGTTGAGGGTGGGGGTCACCTTGGGAGCGGTAGTGGGGCTGGGGAGGGAAATGGAGAGGGTGGAAGTGGGAGTGGTGGGGTAGAGAATGGACGTGAAGAGGAGGAGGGTCAAGATGGGGATGATAAACAGATACCGGAGCTGGTTTAAGCAAGCAGCAATAAAGGAACTTTGGAAATATGTGGATAATATGCCAATAGATTGTAAGACATAATTAAGGTTAATATAGGAGGGTATGTTACTTGTTACACATTAAATATCTCGCAGCTTCCTCCTCACCTCCTGAACATTTCCCAATCTGGAGCGGATGGGCATTATGTCACAGGAAGGAACAATGCTCTCGTCTCATCTCATCCTGTTCTAAGAATTCGCTACCCACTATTTCTCTACATAGACACAACATCTGCAGGTGCCCTTGGTGTGTTGATGGATGCACGGGGAAGTCCCATATACACCGAAGGTGCTGGTTTTACAAATTGCTTGTTTTATAACTGAGTCCCCCCCCCCTTTGTGTGGTATTGAGGACCTGAAGGGTGGTTCGTTGCATATCTGGATTCTTAGCTCGTTGAGCTAGTTAGTGTACTTCTTTAGGTAAGGTAGGTAAGGTTTGGAGATAATTTCGTTGCATATCTGAGTCTTTAGCTTCTGAGGCTAAGGTAGTGTCTTTTTTGTTTATTTGGAAGAGACTTGTTACCTATATATCTGGATTTTTAGCCTATCAAGCTAATACTCGTTCTTTGTTACTCAAAAGGCTCCGTTGCATATCTGAATTCTTACATCAAGTGAAGTTCATGTTCCTCCTTTGTTACTCAAAGAACCTCTTTTACAGTTTCATTGCACGTCAGAGGTCCTTGCTAAGCTGCTCTGTTCCTCCCTTTTCAAGTATTCTGGGAAAGGTACAGATTCGTTGCACACCTGATATATATATATATATATTTTAGCTCATCGAGCTAGTACCCCCGCCTTTGTCCATATAGAAGATATTCGTTGCATATCTGGATTCTTAGATTGTTAAACTGGTGCTCTCGCTGCCGGTAATCTCCAGATTCAACAAAGCATTTACATTGGACAACAGATCACCTCGTTACGCGATCTATGACCCTATCTCCCGAAGGGGACTCTATAGGAGGTAGAGTGTTGATGTAAGTGTGCAGATGTTGAGGACGAGTGGCAGGGGAGGTTTGGGAGCTCTGTTTCAATTAGGGATTAGCGCATACGCGGTTCTAGTTCCGGGGCAGAGAGTTGAGGGAACTGAACTGAATAGATAGTTAGCTATATAAGGTATGCTTTAGGCTGAATTTGGGGCAAAGATAGAAGGTTTGAAGAGATAGCGGTGAATTGATTGGGGGGGTTTATCGAGGGAGAGCGCTGGCGCTATTACCGAGTGGGATTCAAGAGAACTTGAAGTAGTGAGGCTCGGATGAGGGGAGATCAAATATAGGTAGACTGGACAGAGATATCTGAGTTTTTCCGGGATACAAGATGGGGAAAAGGTTCATGGAAGATCTATGATAGGAAATTCTCCTTACCTGAGATGGTCCCTATGCGTTTGAGAAAGCAGAGTTTTTAAAGTGGGATAGACGCGGGGTTCACAACATTGGCTTTCTATTCCCAGAAGAACATACTCAGCAATTGTCAAGGTTTATCTTGTTAGGTCTGAAGATATACGCCATGGCGGGGATTTTAACTGGTTAGAGGCCGGTTTGAAAATGAAAGGTTCTAGGAATGCTCTGATATACCGGCATCAATCCAGACATCAGGTATAATCAACGTTATATCTTGGTTATATAGCAGTATATTTGACAGTAGGCAAGAACAGATTCTCCACCTCAAAATTTGCGTAGCTCCCAAACCCAAATAACTCTAAAATCGCCTTCTTCTCCATCTCAGCCGCTACATCCTACATCCAACGCACTCCTACCCCACTTATCCTCTTACAAAGAATCGAGTCCTTTGTTTACAAACCAGTTGAATAATGTACCCTCATACGCCTCCTGCTCTTTTGTCCAATTATGACCCGTCAAACACCTCCTCGCAATAATATGTAATACTGTCTCCCCCTCCTTATTTACCGCACTCAAATCTAACTCCAAGTGATCAAAAAATGCGGAGAAAGTGTCGATATGCGGATGTGCCTCAGCAGGTTTGTGGTAGCGAAAGGAGTGTGTGGAGATGAGGCAGGCGAAGAGAGGTGGGGAGCCGGTGTTATCGCGCACATTTATCCCTGGGGAATTTGGGGAGGAAAGGTAGGTGTTGAAGAGGGATAGTTGATACTGTTCAAAATATCTCATCTATTATTCCAAGATTAGACAAAGGTCGTAGGGTTCTGTTTTAAGGCGCAATTTAGTTGGAACTACGAGTGTACTGACTCCACCCACCTTGGGAGTCTCCAAGCAGGCAATAAAAGGTTGCATTGGGCCTTAAAGAGGCGTAGCGTGGTCTTAGATATTCACAATGTCTGTACATCTGCAGATCATGTCTACCAAAGTTGGGTTACCGTATCAATGATCCCATCCTATGCCATAGCATCATTAATTCCAGCTATTTAATTATATTTCAACTAGGGGTTCTGGCATTAGTTTTATTCATCTGTCTTTGCCTTTGAAACCTCTTGAGGATTTTTCCACACTCGAATCATAAAATACCTCTCTGTCAAACCTAAGCATAGTAGATACAGTCAAAATGTCGAAACGAAAAGCACGACCTGGGGCCGCCAAACCCACAGCAAAGAGACCAAAGAAGGGTCTCGCTCACATAAAAGCACGTGCTTACTATTTAAGTTCTCTCTCGAAGTTCGAGAGATGATATACGAGGCCTACTTCACAATCGTGAGCCAAGAATCTGGTCCGCATGTTGAAACTCCACTGTTACTTCGAGCTCTTTGTCAAGTTCCTTTCTTGTATAACGAAGCGCCACCTTCCTGTTAATAAAATTGCCTTTAGGCTCACGATAATGGGATATGGAATGGACTTGGAAGCCTTCTAGACAGCAAGACTTCTTGAAAGCAAGGACCGATGCTTTGAATTATCGCCATTATCCTCGCCGCTTTATGTCTTTTGGATGGGATCAATATATTGAGGTTAGATTAGATGCAGATCAAATGGCAAAGGGAAGCAGAGCGTCTAAACGGCATATGTTTGTACACAGTTGCACCACAGTAAATGGAAAATTTTGCCAAGGACTTGCACCCGCACCTTGGATGGTAATTTGCCAATTCTAACACTCCTACATCAAGACATACTCCATCCGTCAGCGATATATCCATCCCCTCAATGAACTTCGAGAGTGCCAGGATCTCCATACATCCTCCTATCGATGGATATCAAAAATGCTAGCAAACTAACAAAATTTCTCTCATCGTCCCTCGCTCTCGCTCTCGCTCCCACTCTCGCTCTCACTCAAGACTTCACCTAGCACCCTTCCCTTCTCAGCTTCCCAAGCCCAATGGGCGCTTGAACGCCTAGCTTTGCCTCCCGTCTTAGAATACAAGCATTCGCCATGAAACCCCACCCTCCTATCGACTTTTTCAATAACTTCCCACTTCTCAGGACTCATAAGGAGTTCAAACTTTTCCAACTTCTTCGAAATTTCCATGATTTCAACAACAAACTCTTCCGTTTTTAGCACAAATTCGTACTCGATATTCAAGCAGAAGGAGCGCAGGTTCGTGAGTTCCATCATAGGCGAAGGTTTGCGCTCGAGGAAACTGTTGATGAGACCGTCGAAAATCCATTCATCATCATAGTCCTCATCATCGAGACCAAGGACAATACTAGTGCCCACAAAATCAGTCCTGGGTATTATAACACTCAGGGGAAGGGGTCGAAAAGCGAATGTACTTACTCCCCCCGCACGTCCATCTCCATCCCGCACACCAACGCCCTTCTGCCCTCACTCAGCCCCACCAATGCCCCAACATTCTGCCTGCCCAATACGAACACGTTCGCTTTATAAAACAACTCTAACGCTTCTTGATATAAGGGTTGTTCGGTTCGTAACGCTATTAAGAGGGCAGGTGTTTGGTATGATGTGTCATAATCCGTATCCTCGTCTTCGTCTTTTGTCAGACAGGGCGAGAAAATCATTTCTCGGAGTTCGGGGGGTAGGAGCCAGAATAGAGAGGTGGGGGTGCGTGAGAGCTTGGTGGTGAGTGTGATTTGAGTATGGGTACTGGATTCGACGTGTGTGGGTTGTGAGGAATTTGAGGGCTTGGGTGGGACAGTTGAGTTGTCCGGAGCATGTAGTTGTTTTGGCATTTTGAGAAGTTGTTGATGGTGTGCGCGGCGTTTTTTTTTTTTGGGATGATTATTTGGCTATTATTGTTTACATTTGGAGGTGAGGCGAGTAACAAGTAAGGTTGTTTACAAATAGTAGCGCTTTCGCGTACCCCCAGTGAAGGCCTTGACTCGGTTAGATGTCTAGCTAGATCTGAAAGAATGTAGCGATGGTGAATTTTAATGATTTCGATCTGCTAGCTTCAAAGGGTCCCAAATGTGACTACGAATATGGATATTCGGGAGCTGGTTCTCCTGAATTTAGTCCTAAGCCTTTCAAGGAGCTCCAATCAAAGATGTGAATGTAATTTATATTCATACTTGATAGACCGGGAGAAATACCCGAAGTTTCTCAAATTGTTTTCAAACTGTGGAAATAAAGTCTATATTTCACAAAAGAAATAGATCACATAAGAAATAGATCACAGAAGAAATATATCACAAATGAATTTGTAGGTATAGATCCACTATATCGTTTATAGATAGAACAAAACGTTAAGTTTCTATTTCCATAAGCGAATTTATGCAAAGTATTGTGACACTATCATTTAGACCAAAAGAACTTCTTGATAAAAGAGCTTGCCAGAGTACTGGTCATGTCTGCTCTTGCTTGCACCGTCAGTTTCTCGACCTTTATCATGCTAACAAGCCGAGAGTTGTTTTCCGCAACGCGTTTCATGAAATCACAGAACAGCGTATAGATATGGTGTTCTCCTTTATATTGCCACTTAATCTTCCAATGATGATGGGGTGGATAGATGCCACTCAAAAATCGTCAGTACTATTGCCATTCCTACTTGAGGAACTCAACTTACTGAAGATTCAATGTGAATTTCTTTTTTTATAATACCCTAAGGCCAGCTACTCAACTCATCTTGTGCGGCAAGGAAATTGTTCTTGCTCAATATAAAAACGCTGACAGCGTAATATTACCCCAGAGCTTCTCTGAGCAGTTTCTGATCGGCTCCAACACGATGAGGAATGGCGGAGTGACTTAGATGACGCGGCAATGGCTTCTAACGTCTGGAGGTTGAATGGTATCCATTACTAAAGTTTTTTCGTAAATCATTTCGCGAAGATCTATTAGTAGCTTTCGAAGGATATTTGGGGAGGGTAGACGAATAATCTGACATTATGATTCTCTTTCTTGTGAGAAAATGAACGAAGTCGTATTTTCGGGGACAGTCGGTGAACTAAAAGGGGTTGAAATTCGGACTCTGAAGGATGTAGAAATTATTCACGGATGCTAATATCGCAAAATTAATGGCTGATCGCGATGAATGAAAGGTCGCGAAATGCACAAAGGGGAGGCCTCGCTTATAAATAAAGGGGGTGAATTGTTTATTTGGACCTAAGTTGACCCCCATAGTAGTCGGCCACCCCCTGAAGTCGGCCGCCTTTTACACCAAAAAATGCCGATTTTTATACTTTATAATTTTATAAATAATTAATAATTTTAATTTAAAATTTAAA
>Ga0182030_10020783_pt1 | contig 12355 bp, 9 predicted proteins | sample 812S3MmetaG_FD_121299 | JGI IMG/M metagenome (GOLD analysis project Ga0182030, IMG submission 121299) | Permafrost microbial communities from Stordalen Mire, Sweden - 812S3M metaG (Illumina Assembly) | ecosystem: Environmental > Terrestrial > Soil > Wetlands > Permafrost | place: Sweden...
CGGCGCTGTACCGGAAATGAACATGGATATGACTCGCGTGAGCGTGTCGAAAGGCGTTGCGAATTGCCTCGCTTCCGATTCTGAAGACTTCATGACTAACAGCGGGGCATAGGAAGATGGGGAGCCCTGAAACCTCCACATGAAAAGCTGGAGACTCGTGGTGCCCCTGAGCTGCAACGAGGCCTTCACCCAAAGCGTGCAGAGACCTAATGAGGTCATCCGGTCTCTCCGCGCTCAATCGAAGACCTTGAATTGCATCTCTCCCCTCAGAGATCGCACGATCGGCCTTTTCGAGTGCCAGTTCCACCCTCTCTTTGATGGGACCCGCATCGAGAAGATTCGTTGCAGAACCCATCATCAGCAGGGTTGCTTGAAAATTCTGCAATAAGGTGTCATGGAGCTCTCTGGCTATCCGAGTCCGCTCCAATACGCGTTGCTCCAGCAATGCCTCCTCAGCACGCTTACGATCTTCGATATCAAAGGAGATACCATACCATTTGACGATCTTTCCATGCTCGTCATACCTGGGAACTATGCGATGGAGCAACCAACGATATTCTCCATCGGCCCGTCTGCATCGCGTCTCGCTATCAAACGCTCGTCCCGCGGGGAAGAATTCAAGGTGGGCAGCCATGAGACTGGGCAGGTCGTCGGGATGGACCACATTCTGCCAGTTGAACCCAACCATTTGCTCGGCGGTCAGGCCATAATATTCAAGCGTGGGACGATTGAAAAAGTCGACGTTTCCGTCGGATGACATGGTCCCGCAAAGTACCGGAATCGCATCGATCGTTTCGCGAAGTTCTTTTTCAATCCGTTCTCGAAGGATCTCATCTCGACGTCGCAATTCTTCCTGCGCCCGTTTGCTGTCATCGACATCGAATCCCGCGCCATACCACTTAACAACTTCCGCGAGACTGTTGAACGCGGGAGTACATCGAATCATCCACCAGCGATATGTTCCGTCGTGCCGGCGTACGCGGATCTCATGCTCCAGCAGCATTTGACTCTGAAGTGACGACCGCCAGGCCCGCGTGTACGCTCCCACATCTTCTGGATGGATCACCGATTGCCAGTTCCAGCCAAACGCGGCTGTTGCAGGAAGGCCCGTGTATGCTTCCCACTGAGGGTTGACATAATCTACCGTGCCGTCCGGAAGAGCCGACCACACATAAACGGGAATTGCGCTCATCACATCGCGGCATCCGTCATCTGTCCGTGTTTCCCGCGCGGTCATAGGAATATCGTAAACGCCATCGATGAGGGCGCAACACTGGATATTCAGTTCGGATGGATATGGAAGGAAAAGGACGCCTAGCCCAGGTCTAGCCCGATAATCCCTAAACGACCGAATTTAATCAGCACGGAGAAGACAAGCGCGCTCTATAGTGTTGATTCCCTTGCCAATCCGGGCCACATCGAGACGACAGATTCTGCGTCACTCGGGTTTGCGGCGCAGACCTAGCTAGGCTCATTTGGATGTAACAGTCGTGCCAGATGAGCCTTTAAGGAGCACGGGCTTTGAATCCTACGCGCGACTTGGAGGCGAGGTTTTCCTAGGGTTTTGGCAATGTGATTCTTCGCCGCCCGTGAAGGACACCATCTATTGAATATGCTCCGCCACCCATGAGGGTTACGGCCGCGCACAGTATTGCGACTGTGCCCTTCATGGTCAGTTCCGAGTGAGAGACGAACATAAAGGCGACGATCAGGGCGCCCGCAATGGCTGAGGATCCAACAGTAAAGAGTCCCAGCCCAATGAGAATTGCCAAACCCACCAAAACTACTGAGATCGCTGTGTGCTGGCCAGTGGTCAGTTGTAAGCTCTCGGTTATCAGAATGACGACTGCAACCGTGCAGCGCATTATGAGCAGACCCAGTCCCATTCGCCCGCGCGGAAAATTCAAAAGCATACTCCCAAAGTAGGGGGTCGGTCGTCGAGTTTGAAGCTCACGAAGAGGGGTTAGCAAACAACACTTTCGGGTTAACGGCTTTGGGCTCAAAATGCTACCGTAATGTCACGTCCAATGTCGGAACCCTGGGCGCTTACGTCCTCTTCCCTTGATTGCAGGTAGATGTGAAATGGCGATCCCATCCCCAATTCGAGTTCTGTGTGTCGACGATCACCCACTCATGCGTGACGGCATCGCATTCGCCCTCCAGTCTCAGAAGGACATGGAACTTGTGGGGGAGGCCGTCGATGGTGAGGGAGCACTGCGCATGTTCCGCGAGCTTCGACCGGACGTAACCTTGATGGATTTGCAGATGCCCGGCATGAATGGGATTGCGACCATCGAAGCGATAAGGAAGGAATTTCCGAAAGCCCGAATCGTCGTTCTTACGACCTACTCCGGCGATGTGCAAGCAGCGCGCGCCCTGAAAGCAGGGGCGTCAGGATACCTTCTCAAGAGTATGTTGCGCAACGAACTCATCAGTACGATCAGGACTGTGCACTCCGGTGGGCGGCGCATTCCACCAGAGATTGCCTCGGAACTTGCTGAGCATTTCAGTGCTGACGCCTTGTCGCTAAGAGAACTTGAGGTGCTCAGAAGCGTAGCTGGAGGGCACTCGAACAAGGTCGTGGCTGACGAACTTTCGATTTCAGAAGACACCGTCAAGGGCCACATGAAGAGCATCCTTTCCAAACTCGGCGCAAATGACAGGACGCATGCGGTCCTGATCGCGATCAAGCGCGGCTTTCTCGATGGCTAGGTCCACTTGGTTTCGCACGTTCAAGCGCGGTCGAGGCCCAGCGCAGCTTTCCAACCTGCCTTCCTTCTTGAGAAAGCTGGCAGAGAGGCTTCTTCTTGCCTTATTTCTGCTTGGGACTGAGGGATTACTCCTGTTCGGGCAGCCCTCTTCCTCGACCAGCGATCAGGTGGACCAAGACTTCTGGGGTTTCAAGGATGGCGCACCAGAAGATGTGGCTGGTTTGGCGCAAACTACCGACGGCTTCCTTTGGATTGCGACTCCGACCGGACTTGTTCGCTTTGACGGAGCCCGGTTTGAGAACTTCCACTCGCCATTCGGCGACCGACTGCTTTCGGCGAACATAAGTAGTGTGTTCGCGCCGCCTACAGGTGGTCTTTGGATCGGCTACCTTTTTGGAGGATTCAGTTTTCTGAATCATGGAAGGCTGACCAACTACGGCGATATAGCCACTGCAACTGGATCTATAGACAAATTTGCCGAAGACAAGAGCGGGACTGTATGGGCCGCCACCCCAAGCGGTTTGTGGAGATTCGAGCACGCGGATTGGCGACACATTGGAGATGAGTGGAACGCACCGCAGGGAGTCGTCAGTGACTTGGGATTCGATGGACAAGGGACACTCTGGATTCTGTCGGGCTATGCTAACACCGGGAAGACAAGGCAGCTTTTCTATCTTCTGCAAGGAACCAGAAAATTTCAGGCGGTTAAGGGAAAGTTGAGTAGTCTTGGATTTACGCTAGCCCCGGACGGGGGCGTCGTCACCCGTCCAGGGAGCGCGCCGCCTGTCCAGCATTTTGGGAGCAATAGCAACAGCAGTCCGCCCGCCTATCCCATTCTGAAGAATGACTTCACAGCGTTAATTGATCGCAAAAACAGCGTCTGGATCTCGAACAAAGCTTGCGTCTTCACTCGTGTTCCTTCGACGAAACCAATTGTGGATGACGTATTCAAGGTGTCCGGAAGGCAGGCCGAGACCTACAATATCTGTCCGTCTGCTAATGGGTACCTGGTTGATCGCGAGGGCAATCTGTGGATTGGGAATGATAAGGGCATCTTCCGGCTCTATTACAGCCCACTTGTTCGGCAGCCGGTGCCGAAGGACCTTTCGGTGGGTTGGGGTTTTACGATAGTCTCCGCGGACCGCGGAACAATGTGGATTGAGAACGGTCGTGCTCTCTATCGCGTGTCGAGCGGTATGGCCAAGCTCTGGCGACGGACACCTTCCGCAAATGGATTCGCATACCGCGCACGTGACAATACGTTTTGGTTTGGCGGGGACGACGGCCTTTATCATCTTGTCGGCACTAAGCTTGTACGAGTGGACCTCCCGCCCAAAATCGCAGGTATGGCTTCCTTTCTTCAGACAATTACCGAAGATCGACTTGGAGGAATGTGGATTTCATTCGGGCGCCACGGATTGTACCGGTTTGCAAACGGAGTATGGACACCTTATGGGGGCCGCGACGACCTACCCAAAACTGGCGTGGTGATCGAGTTTACGGACAGCCTCGGCCGTGTGTGGTTCGGTTACACCAAAAACACTCTGGCGGTATTGGAGGGCGACAGGGTTCGTCTATTCGGCACGAGCGACGGTCTGGCAGTGGGAAACGTCACGGCAATCTACGGGCGGGGAGCAGAGATCTGGATTGGCGGAGAATTCGGATTGCAGCAGTTCGACCATGGACGGCTTCACACCATCAACGGAGTAAATGATGAGTGGTTGCGGGGAATCTCCGGCATCGTTGAAACGGCAGATGGTGATCTGTGGCTCAATGGACTCGGCGGGATCCTGCATATTCCCAGTCCCGAACTTGTGGAGGCGCTCAGGAATCCTGCCTATCGCGTCAAAGGGGAGCACTTTGGCAGACGTGAAGGGTTGCCGGGGGGGGCGTTTCAGCTGCGGCCGCTCAATACTGCTGTTGAAGGCACCGATGGACGACTCTGGTTCACCGGAAACCAGGGCATTGCGAGTCTTGATCCGACCCGATCTCAGAAAACAACCACTGTGTTTCCGGTGAGCATTCAGTCCGTTTCCGCGGATGACAAATCATACGATCTGACATTTCCTCTGAAGTTTCCCGCACTCACTTCCAGCGTGCAAATCGGCTATGCCGCAATCAGCCTGTCGGACCCAGGACCTGTCCACTTTCGCTATAGGTTGCAGGAAGCAGATAAGGATTGGCATGAAGTGGCCGCCGCTAATCCCATAAGCTATCGCAATCTTGGACCCGGTTCATATCACTTTCTCGTTGCGGCTACCGATTCGAACGGCATGTGGTCGGACAAAACTGCAACAGTGGATTTCACGATTCTGCCTGCCTTCTATCAAACCTTGTGGTTCCAGGGGCTATGCGGCTTCACAGGCCTACTCCTTATTTGGAGTACGGTATCGATTCGTTCGCGCCAGAAAGGTGCGAAGATGGTTGCCTTGGCACAAGAACGGACCAACGAAAGGATGCGCATCGCCAGGGACTTGCACGATACGCTTCTGCAATCCATCCACGGTCTGATGCTCCGCGTTCATTTCGCGACAGAAGTGCTGCCGCCAGACGAGCCGGCACGTCTGGAACTGCAGGCTGCGCTGTCGCGCGCGGACGAAGTGATTGTAGAAGGAAGGCGGCGGGTACAGGACTTGCGTGACGAGGTTCCTGACAGCACAGATTTCACCTCCATGCTCGCGGAAGTCGTGGAAGAACTCGAGATTCAGAAGTCGATGAGCTTCCAGGTGACAGAAGAAGGTGAACGCCAGGAGTTAACCCCGATTGTCAAAAGCGAATTATACAAAATAGCTCGAGAAGCGCTTAGAAACACGCTTCAGCACTCGGGCGCGACGAGTGCGGTGATCGCTCTAAGCTACGGGAGCTTGGAGTTTGCCATGAAAGTGAGCGACAACGGAGTGGGGATTTCCCCTTCAATCTTGGACCATGGCAAAAGAGATGGTCATTGGGGGTTGATTGGCATGCGAGAACGAGCGTCCTCAGTAATGGGGAGGATGGAGATTTGGAGTTCGCCGAGTGAAGGAACTGAAATCGAACTTCACATTCCAGCAAACATTGCCTATCGTGCTCCTGGGGCCAGCGCCAGGCTGGTGGATTTCCTAACCCGCCATCGACGAGATGCTACAGATTCGTCCCGAAAATAAGCGCGACTAGCGATCTCTTGCCTACATGGCACAAGGTAGCCCAAAGACTTCTCTGAATGCGCCTCCCAAGCTGTCGGGTTTACTGGCGCAGGCTTTCCCTTGCGGCAGAATCCACCCGAATGGGTACCCACGGATCCACCCAGGAGTACCACAGGGACTGTGCGGCAGATCAATCAGATCAAAGCTCAAGTGTCGATCTACTCGGCGAGGAGCTGGAGGACCCTCTCATTTCAATTGCCCCTCTGTGGTGCCTCGCTACCTCGCGTATGCGTGGTCATCTGAAAGGATATATTTCCTCGGGCGCGAAGGGAATGTCCCACACCCACCCTAAAGTGGCGAAACGCGAGACAACTATAGGGAGTGTGCAAGCGCAGTAGAAAGGACCAAGATAAGTGCAGCCCGATGTTTCCATGAATCAACCGCTCCGCGGAATCTCAGTACCACGTTGAACTTGAGCGATGAAAGCCGAGCCGTAACATTGAGCGCTCAGAGCGGCAATTCCCGAGCGCAGGACCAGATCGATACCAGCGAGCGCCTTGATATGAGCATGTTTGGTAGAAAAGAACGAAGGAGAGGAGATGCAGATGGAAGCAGCAAAATCCCCGCTACTCCCAACGGTAGGCGATCTGGCCCCAAAGCGAAGGGGCGACTCGCCTGCCGCGGTCAGTGATCTGGAACCATTCATCCGCGAGGAACTCGCTCTGATTTTAAAGAGCCGAGCTTTCAGCTTGTCGGCCAGGATGAAGCGCTTCCTTCGCTTTGTCGTTGAGACAACCCTTGAGGGCCGAGCGGAATGCTTGAAGGAATATGTGATCGGGGTCGAGGTATACGACCGTAAACCGCCTTACGAGCCAAGTCAGGATTCAATTGTTCGAACTGAAGCGCGGCGACTCAGAGGCAAGCTGAAGGAGTATTACGAATCAGAAGGCAAAATGGATCCGGTCATTATCAGCTTTCCCACCGGAAGCTACGTCCCGGTATTTGCGCGCCGCGAACCGTTGAACTTCGATCGACCACAGACTGATCCAGCAGCAGAGCCCATTTCCTCTGAACTCCCGGAGATGATCATCGTTGTGATGCGGCTCGGCGATGTATCCGGAGATACTCTCGCCAAAGATTGTGCGCGAGCTATCTCCGAAGGGATCGCACTCCAGCTCAGGCGACGGCCTACCCCCAAACTCAATGCGGATCTGCTGCTACAGACGCCACGTCCTGTGTTCGTGATTGAACCGTTTCAGAGCTGAAGGAGAGATACGCCTCCTTAGTTCGTGCGGGCGTTTTGGGGTGTGGGTAAGAATCGAGACTGCCTGACTGGAAAACCTAAGTCACTTGATCCAACGGAGGGACCGCTGGCATTACTGTGTTTCGACCATAACACTACCATCACAATCGGTAATCCAACGCCAACGCAACATCATTATTGATTTTCAGGCGGATTCCCCTCTCTTCCGCGGCTAATGTCCATAGCCTTCAGTTTGTCTTGGAACTTTTCCTCGGAATCTCCAATAGACAATCGCGGTGTAGATTGCAGCCAGAGAGATGCCGGCGGACCACCAGATGAGTCCGGCACGGAGAGTGTTTGAATCAGAAATTGCTCGGGCGATGGTGAGGTCTTGGCCCTGCGTTCCCACCGCAGGTAGGAGCACTGGGAAAAGTCCGGTCGCGGCCCCCACGAGCATAGAGGCCAGGTATCCGCACGAGGCGAGGAAGGCTGCGAGACGCAGGTGTTTCGCTATACATAAACGAATCACTCCAAGACTGGCAATGACAGCGAGCGGGACCAAGAACCCAACTGGGTGCCCCTTGTAATTATCGAGGGACGCTGGACGCGCAAGGACCGTAGCCGGGACGCCAACTGCAGTAAGGACTACTGTCCCAATCCAAAGGCGGCGAGCGAGACATTGGGCTCGGGACTCCATCTTCCCTTCGGTCTTGAGTGCAAGGTATAGCGAACCATGAAGAGCCAGCGCCACTAAAGCAAGATCGCCGCCGAGGATCGTATACCAATCGAGGACGCCGGGATTCGAACCGGTCTGCCAGTTAGTCCAGAGAGGTAGAAAGAAATAGTCATCGGCGCCGATCGGAACACCGCGCATTACATTGCCGAGGGCAGCTCCAAAGAAGATGGCCAGCAAGGCACTCGACAGGCTGAAGAGTACGTCGAAGAACGCGCGCCACAACGGGTCGGCGAAGTGGCTACGCAATTCGATGCTGATGCCGCGCAGGATCAGCAGCCAGAGCACAATCATGAGCGGGAGGTAGAATCCGCTGAATGCCGAGGCATAAAGGAGCGGGAATGCAAAGAAGAGAGTGCCCCCTGCAGCCAGGAGCCAGACTTCATTGCCGTCCCATACGGGTCCAATGGACCGCAGTGCCTGCGTGCGTTCAGATTCAGTGCGGGCTACAAACAAGTAGACAATGCCGACGCCGAGATCGAAGCCATCGAATACCACGTAGGCCGTAAGCATCAGCGCGACGATCCAGAACCAGAGGGTTCCCATAGAATGTGCTCCTTACGCAAGGACGGATTCGAGATGTGAGGGGCGCTCAGCCACGCCCGGCCCCGACTCAATGTGGTTATAGACGATGATGATCCAAAGCAGCGAAAGCACGGTGTAAAGGCCGAGGAAGCCAAGTAGTGTGAACAGACTGTTGCCGGCAGTTACATGGGTCGAGTAGCCCTGCGAGGTGCGGATGAGTCCATAAACTAGCCAGGGTTGACGGCCGATTTCCGCAGTCATCCATCCGGCAGTTGTGGCAATGTACGGCAGCGGCCAGCTAAGCAGGATGGGCCACAAGATCCAGCGGGATGAGTAAAGTTTTCCTCGCCAAAGCAGGAAAGCGGCCGCGCCCATGAGCGCGCCGAACCAAGTTCCCAGGCCGACCATGATGTGGTAGCTGTAAAACAGGAGCGGAAGAGTGGAAGGCCACTGGTCTCTGGGGAAGTGATCGAGGCCCTCGACTTCAGCGGCGGTTGTTCCGTAGATGAGGAAGCTCAGTACCTTGTTCACGACGAGCGGGTTGTCGATGGTTTCGGTCTCATAGTTGGGCTGTCCCATGAGGACCATGCCAGCGCCCTTCTCGGAATGAAAGAGACCCTCCATAGCGGCAATCGCAGTGGGCTGATTCTTGGCCATGAACTTGCCGTGAAGGTCGCCAGTGGGAAAGACCTGGAGAGTACAGGAAATAATTCCGGCGACGACGCCCAGCTTGAGGAAGATCCGTCCGTAGGGACCTTCGCGGTCTTGGAGAACATAGAGTGCCCCAACCGCGGCCATGACGAAAGACGCGGTGACGACCGCGGCACACATGTTGTGCGCATACTCCAGTAAAGCCCAAGGATTCAGCAGGAGCTGACTGAAGCTGGTTACTTCGAAAACTCCGTTCGGGAGGAGCTTGTATCCCACGGGATGTTGCATCCAGGCGTTGGTAACAATGATAAAAAATCCGGAGATCCAGGAGCCTAAAAAGACAAGGAAGGCAGAGAGCCAGTGCATACGGCGAGACAGGCGTTTCTCGCCGAAGAGAAAGAGACCGAGGAATGCGGACTCAAGAAAGAAGGAGAAGATCCCTTCCATGGCGAGTGGCATGCCAATGACGCCCCCCGTACGGCGGGAAAACTCCGACCAGTTGGTGCCGAACTGGAATTCCATTGGAATCCCGGTAACCACGCCGAGGACGAAATTGATGGCGAAGATCTTTGCCCAAAACCGGGCGCTTATGTCATATCTTTCATCGCCGTCTTTAAGCGCAAGAGTTTTGAGGATAACGATGAGCAACGCCAGCCCCATTGTGAGTTGCGGAAACAAATAATGAAAAGTGACGGTGAAGGCGAAGTGAATTCGGTGAAGCGCGAGCGTGTCCATAGGTGCCTCCTAGTTGCATAGAGTCCAGCTTGCTGGCGCCTTAACTGCGCTGAACTTCTCGATAACCCAGACAATCTGTCAAACTCTCATCGGAAGTTGACGGGAGCGATCAGTTACGAATCTCGAACGATTGTGTCTGCCTTCGCAGAACGGAATGTCGAAGCGCGATCCGTGCCCTATAGAGCCTCGACTTGGTTGCGGCAACAGTAAGCCCGGTCATGCTCGCCAACTCCTTGAGCGGTCTGTCGTGAAATCGATGCGCATCCAAGACGGTACGAAGCGGCGTCGGTAAACGCCTGACCGCCTGCTGGAGCTGGAACTGCATCTCTCGCGCAAGTAGCTCCCGTTCCGGGTCATTCGAAGGCTCTGCAATCTGCCACGGTCCTTGGCGCTCTGAATTGACGTGATCATCCAGAGAAGCCACAGTCACGTGTCTTCCTTTCCTGAGTGCCATCAACGCTGTATTGATTGCAATCCGAACAAGCCAGGTGGAAAATGCCGATCGGCCATCGAATGTCTTGATGTGAATGAAGGCCTTGATAGAGCAGTCTTGCAAAACATCTTCGGTGTCATGAGCGTTCTTTGTGATCCGTTGCACTCTCCGAGAGAGGGTATTGTGATGGCGCAGGAATAGCTCAGCGAAGGCTGAATGGCCTCCTGCCTGTGCAATCGCCACTAACTCCTTATCGCTCGCTGTCGAGGAATTGCTGTCCGAGTGCTTACCTGTGGTTGGGTCATTGAACGACATGCAGCTCTCCTCTTCCGTTCCTTTCGGTTTTCATGCAGCGCAATCCGACGGCGCGATAGAGATTTGCGGCGCGCACCCCGGCAAGAGTGAGCATTGTGGGTGTGGCCGCGCTCTCAGCGCGCGAGCCACTCCGGCTTCGAAGAACCGATCGGGGAGATAATTGGATCATCCCAGTACTCCGGTGTTTTGGACATCTCAACTTGGGAGCCGATGCGGGTGAATTCACCAAACGCCGTCTGGCCGGTTTGAAGATTTGGCTTGAGCGGCTTGTGGTCAGGCCCCAGATTATCCAGGTTGAGGAGCGTCTCGTTGTCGACAAAGCCGAGGGCCTGTTCGAACATGATTGTTTGCGACAAGGTAACAGTCACTTTGTAACTCCCGCCTTCGGCCGCCCTTCGTAGCAATGCAGCCTGGACGCCGATCGAACCCAGATAACCAGTCAGGAAATCGCATACCACGTTCACGCCGTGGGGCAACTGAGGTTGGTCGGCAGAACCGATGTCACAAAGCAATCCGCACAAGGCCGCCGCGGTGAAGTCATATCCCATCCAGTCAGCCCACGGGCCTGTCGAAGTGTTCAGCTTGATTTTGACGTAGATGATCCCTGGACGGATGCTCGCGAGCGTTTCCGCGGAGAACCCTTGCTTATCTGCCAGGTGCGGACGCAGATTCTCAACGAAGACGTCAGAACCCTTGACGAGTTCATAAACCGCCTTCCGATTTCCATCGACACGTGCGTCCATATAAGCTTGGCGGCTTCCGGCCTGAGTCTGCCAATACATTGTGGGTTCTTCAATCCAGTTCAACGTATTCAGATTGAGAGCATCTGCCCCTTGTGCGGAGAGCTGACGCAATACCGCGGGCCCTGCAACGACATGGGTCATGCCGAGCACGCGAACGCCCGAGAGAGGTCTCGCTCCAGGGAGAAACGGTTCGGGCTCGCTGTCGCCAATTTTCTCAATGTGGATAAGAGGCGCGCTTACTTGACGCTGATACTGCTCGGTTGCGCGAAATTCCTTGCTGGTTCGGCAGATGACCAGTGGCACCCCTGCGTCTTGTGCTGCATTCTCCAGGTCCGCAGCGTCCCACTTGCGTGTTGCCCGCTCAAGTTGTTTGGGCAGTGTGCCGCTGTCCAACAGACCCATAATCCGTTCGGTGTTCGAGGCATAGAGCGAGGTTAGAATGACGAAACGACCGTCCCTGGTGGGAAGAATATGCGAACCCAGTTCTCCAACATTTCCACCCATCATCTGTGGCGTGCCATTGACCAGCGTGCAACCGGCCAATAAGTCTTGCCAAGGGCTCTGAGTCACGTAAGCCTTTCGCAGGTCGATATGGATATCCTGGCTCTCGCCGGACCGGTGCTTCCAGATGATAGCCGAGGCAATCGCGTTGGCAGCGCTTACCGTAGCCGATGCGCATCCAACCTTGAGGTGTGTTGGCCGAATTGGGTCCATGCCAGCAAAGGTGATCTGGCCACCAAAGTCTTCGCGCTTGAGACCAGCCTCAAGGAGAAGGCCGTCTACGACGTTCAACAGATCCTGATGGTTATTGACAGGTTGATAAGAGAACATAACGCTCCTTTTTGTCCTTGATGAGTTTGTGTGTGATTCGGGAAGACTTTCGTCGAATCGTGTTCCAATTACGCGCGCGGATTGGCCCTTGGATCTGGTTCACGAACCTACGATGAGCTGTCACATCTTGCCAAACACTTTTGCCAATCGCAACGTTAGACCGAAATCTTGTTTGAATTGACCCGACACCGCAACATCGTGGCTGGCGGAAACCAGTACTTGCCAACGCGGAGTAATGAACTTCGTGTAGCTTCCCCTTATCTGCTGCTCTCCGGTTTTTGCTCCATTCGATACCCCATCGAGCTTTTGTGCA
>Ga0182030_10020786_pt1 | contig 12354 bp, 11 predicted proteins | sample 812S3MmetaG_FD_121299 | JGI IMG/M metagenome (GOLD analysis project Ga0182030, IMG submission 121299) | Permafrost microbial communities from Stordalen Mire, Sweden - 812S3M metaG (Illumina Assembly) | ecosystem: Environmental > Terrestrial > Soil > Wetlands > Permafrost | place: Sweden...
AGGAGGATTCATGGCTGTTGAGCAGAAGGTGAAGCAGATCATTGTCGAGCAACTCGGCGTCGATGAGAGCCAGGTGGACAGCAACGCGTCGTTTGTCGACGACTTGGGCGCCGATTCGCTGGACATCGTCGAACTGGTAATGGCCTTTGAAGAGGCGTTCGAATTGGAGATCCCCGACGAAGACGCCGAGAAGATCACCACCGTGAAAGACGCCGTCGAGTACATCGAGAATAAGACTGCCAAGAAATAACCGCTTTTCTCATCAAGGGGAACAGTTTTGACGCGAAGAGTGGTAGTAACGGGCGTCGGCTTGCTGACGCCGCTTGGTATTGGAACCGAAGCCACCTGGGAGGCGATCCGCGCGGGAAAGTCCGGCATTGGCCCCATTACGCAGTTCGATGCGGCAGCCTTCTCGTGCCGAATTGCCGGGGAAGTCAAAGGCTTCGACCCGTCGAACTATATCGAGAAAAAAGAAATCAAGAAGATGGGGCGCTTCATCCAGTTCGCCATCGCGGCGGCGGATTTCGCCCTGAAGGGCTCCGGCCTGAAGGTGACCCCGGATATCGCCGAGCAGGTGGGCGTCTACATTGGGAGCGGTATCGGCGGGTTCGAGGTGATCGAGCGCGAACACCGGACGCTGCTGGAACATGGCCCGCGGCGCATCTCACCGTTTTTCATTCCGGCCACCATCATTAATCTCGCTGCCGGATACGTTTCCATCAAGAGCGGCGCCAAGGGGCCGAATTCCGCCACGGCGACGGCGTGCACCACCAGCGCGCACTCCATCGGAGACTCCTACCGCATGATTCAGCGCGGCGATGCCGACGCCATGATTTGCGGCGGAACCGAGGCCGCGGTCACGCCCATGGGAATCGGCGGATTCGCCGCCATGCGCGCGCTTTCCACGCGCAACGACGAGCCGGAGCGGGCGTCCCGGCCGTGGGACAAGGACCGCGACGGATTTGTGGTGGGCGAAGGCGCCGGCATTCTGGTTCTGGAAGAACTGGAAATGGCGCGCGCACGCGGCGCCAACATCATGGCGGAGGTTGTGGGTTACGGCATGAGCGCCGACGCTTTTCACGTGACCGCCCCGCCCGACGATGGCGACGGCGCGTTCCGGGTGATGCGCAACGCCTTGCGCGATGCCGGCATCCAGCCGAATCAAGTGGACTACATCAACGCCCATGGCACGTCCACCCATGTAGGCGATCGTGCCGAGACCATGGCCATCAAGCGGGCCTTCGGCGATCATGCTTACAAAGTCGCGGTGAGCTCCACCAAATCGATGACCGGACACTTGCTCGGCGGCGCGGGCGGGCTGGAAGCAGGCATCTCGGTGATGGCGATTCGCGATCAGATCGCGCCTCCCACCATGAATCATGAGTCACCCGGCGAGTGTTGCGATCTGGATTACGTTCCGCTCGTTGCCCGGCCCCTGAAAATCGACTATGTGCTCTCTAACAGCTTCGGCTTTGGAGGGACTAACGGCTGTCTGATTTTCAAGCGATACTCGGAGTAGTCCTTACTGAGCCGCGACCGTTTCTTACTGAGCCGCGACCGTTTCTTACTGAGCCGCGACCGCAAGGGAGCGGTCCTGAGGCCCTTTCATGAAGATCATCGTCGCCATTAAGCAGGTCCCCGCGCGCGATTCGCAATTGCGCATCGCGTCTTCGGGGAAGTGGATCGAAGAGGCCGATCTCTCCCACGAAATCAATGAGCCGGACGCGTACGCCCTGGAAGCCGGCCTGCAACTCAAGGAAAAACACGGCGGAGAAGTAGTCGCTCTGTGCGCCGGACCGGCGCGCGCCGCCAGCACTATTAAGGAAGCGCTCGCCAAAGGCGCCGATCGCGCCATCCACATCGAGGAAGAGATGGGTGCATTCGATCCCTTGTCCGCCGCGCAGTTGCTCGCCGCCGCGGTGAAGAGCGAAAGCGCCGACCTCATCCTCACCGGCCTGCAATCCGACGATCTGGGCTATGGACAGACCGGAGTGATTCTGGCCGAGTTGCTGGGTGTGCCGCACGCCACCATCGTGATGCAGGTGGAAAAGAGCGATGGCAGCATCCGCGTGAAGCGCGAGTTGGAAGACGGCTGGTTCCAGCACGTGGATATGCCGTTGCCTGCGCTGCTCACCATTCAGTCGGGCATCAGCAAGCTCCGCTACGCCACGCTGATGGGGATCAAGAAGGCCAAAAGCAAAGAAGTGCGGCGCGTCACGGCGGAGAGCCTGGGAGTCGTCGCCGGGTCGGGCGGCATTGCTCTCGAGCGCATCTACCTGCCGGAACGCACCAAGCACACGCAACTCTTCGAAGGCAGCCCCAAGGAAGCGGCCGCCAAACTGGTGGAGAAATTGAAATTCGAGGCGCGCGTCATATGAGCGTACTGGCAGTGTTGGAGCAGCGGTCGGGCCAGTGGAACCGCATGTCGTTCGAGACGCTGGCGGCGGCACAGCAACTGGCGAAGGAACTCGGCACTACCGCGAGCGCGGCTGTACTCGGCCAGGGCGTGGAAGCGCTGGCGCATGAGCTGGCTACGAAGCAGCTCGATAAAGTTTACGCCGTCGAACACGAACTGCTGAAGGACTACACGCCCGATGCCTATTGCGTGGCGCTCGGACAGGCGATCGACCAGTTCCATCCGGCGGTTCTGCTCTTCCCTCACACCTACCAGGTGCGCGACTTTCTGCCGAAGCTGGCCACCGCGCGGCGCCGCGTAGCGGTAAGCGATGTCGTGGCGCATCGCGTGGAGGGCGACAGCGTAATTCTGGTGCGGCAGCTCTTTCAAGGTAAGGTCAACGCCGATGTGCGCCTCGTGGGCGAGGCTCCGCATTTCGCCTCGCTGCAGGCCGGAGCCTATCGCGCAGACCAGGTCGCCGAGGGGACATCGGCCGTCGAGGTCTTCCATCCGTCGATCGCGCCGGAACAGATTCGCACCGCTCCGCGTGAGTTGTTCCGCGAATCGCAGCGCGCCGTGGATCTCGGATCGGCCGAGATCATCGTCTCGGTCGGGCGCGGCATCAAAGAGGCGGTCAACATCGCGCTCGTGCAACAATTGGCCGACGCGTTAGGCGGCGAACTGGCCGCATCGCGGCCCATCTGCGATGCCGGATGGCTTCCCATGGAGCGCCAGGTGGGCAGCTCGGGCCAGACGGTGGCCCCGAAACTATACCTGGCGGTGGGCATCTCGGGAGCCATCCAGCACCTGGTGGGAATGAAAGGCTCGCGCACCATCGTGGCAATCAACAAGGATGCCGAGGCGCCCATCTTCGAAGTCGCCGACTACGGTATCGTAGGCGATCTTTTTCAAGTGGTGCCGGAGTTGATCGCCGAAGTGAAAAAAGCGAAGAGCTGATTTCACGCAGAGGCGCAGAGAACGCAGAGTAAACCAAGTCCACATTGGTCTTCTTTGCGGCTTGGCGGCTTTGCGTGACATTCAAGAGAAGCCAAGATTTCACGCAAAGCCGCGAAGGCGCAAAGAAAAACCCCCTGAGACGCTGAAACCCGAGAGCCCGTCTCTGCGACCTCTGCCCCCTCTGCGCTCTCCTGTTTTGACTTTTTGCGTTTGTTTTCTCTGCGTCTCAGCGTCTCTGCGGTGAATATTGCATTGCTTCTGTAAACATCTGTAGCGATTTGACTTTGGCGGGCGCATCCGGCTATACTTTTTGGGCCGTCCGGCAGTGGATTGTGCAACTTTTCGCGCGCTATCCGCGTCATATATTTCTGACAAGGCCGAACGCAATTATAAGAGAAATGAGTACGATTATGAAAAACGGACAAAAACCAAAAACCGCCAGCTATCGTAAGCTCTTGGAGAGCAAAGCGGAAGAAGTCCGTCAGAGCATGTCCGCGCAAAAGGCGGCGCAAGTGGTAGCCCGGCTGGACGTACCTTCCGATGAAGGCGATCTCAGCCAGCAGCATCACGAAGAGTGGATCTTCCTGAACCGTAACACCATCGACATGAAGCTGCTGCGCGAAATTTCGGACGCGCTGCATCGCGTCGACTCGGACACCTACGGAATCTGCCAGGAGTGCGAGGAACCTATCTCCACCAAGCGGCTGAATGCCGTGCCGTGGGCCCGCTACTGTGTGACGTGTCAGGAACTGATTGCCCATCGGATCGCCGAGGGTGAAATGATGGAGTACGAGGAAGCCGAGCGATGAAGCTCGGCGACCTCCGCAAGTTCGCGATTCGTAAACAGACCCGGATTCGCTTTTCTTTGACCAACGGATTGGAGTGCGTGGTAAACGAGCAGGGCGTCGCGCAAGTGCCGGCCCTCACCGGCATTCCCAATTTCAACCTCGAGCAGGAATTGGCCGGCGCGCAGAGTTTTCAGCTGGACACGCTGACGGCCGATCCCAAGACCCCCATCAAAACCCGCGCCGTGCGCCGCGACGAACTGTCCGCGCTCACGGACGGCGCGCCTGCCGTCGAAGTCCACGATCGCGACGACGAGTAATTCTGCTCCCCACCCCGGCGCGTGAATCGGGGTACAATACAATGGCCGTTTCGATACACTGTTTTACTTCCCGAAAGGGGTTGGGGGAACGACCTATGGATAAGCCAGCGCAGAATATCCAGGATAGCTTTCTGAACAACGCCCGCAAGGACAAGGTTGTTCTCACGATTTACCTGATGAGTGGCGTCAAGCTCTCCGGCCGCATCAAGAGTTTCGACAAGTATTCCTTGGTGCTCGAGACCAATAACCAGGAGCAGCTCATTTTTAAGCACGCCGTTTCCACGGTCGTCACGCAGAAAACTCACGCCTACAGCGCCGCCGTGCAACCGGCCGCGGCTGGAGCATCCAGTGTATCCGCTCCAGGCACACCGGTGCACGCGGATTCCCCGGAGATCTAGGCCACGCACCCCCAAGCTCCTGCCCGCGAACGGGCGATTCTGGTCGGCGTCGAGTTCAAGTCGCGCAGCCCACAACAGCGCGCCAACTCCGTTGGTATGGAAGAATCGCTGGAAGAACTCGCGGAGCTGGCCGCTACCGCGGGCGCGGAAATCGTCGGGCGTGCCATGCAAACTCGCCCTTCGCCGGAAGCCGCTACTCTGATCGGCCACGGCAAAGTCGAGGAACTGCACGCGCAAGTAAAGTCCGAGCGCGCCGACGTTCTGATCTTCGACCACGACCTCACGCCCACCCAGCAGCGCAACCTGGAAAAGGCCGTCGACTGCAAAGTCATCGATCGGACGCAGCTCATTCTCGATATCTTTGCCTCGCGGGCACGTACCCGCGAAGGCCGTATGCAGGTGGAACTGGCGCAGCTCAGCTATGTGTTGCCGCGTCTCACCGGGCACGGTGCGCAAATGTCGCGGCTGGGCGGCGGAATCGGCACGCGCGGCCCCGGCGAGACCAAACTGGAGACCGATCGCCGCCGCATCGCCCAGCGCATCAAGAAGATCAAGGACGATCTCGAAGGCGTGCGTGCCGGGCGGGCCCTGCATCGGCAACGGCGCAGCGCGGTTCCGCTGGCCACCCTCGCGCTGGCGGGTTACACCAACGCCGGTAAATCGACGCTCTTTAATCGCCTGACGCGCGCCGGCGTGGTGGCCGATGCACGCATGTTCGCCACCCTCGATCCCACCGTGCGCCCGCTCGCTCTGCCATCGCGGCGAAAAGTTTTGCTGAGCGATACCGTCGGTTTCATACGCAGCCTGCCGACGACTCTGGTGCAGGCATTCCGCGCCACGCTGGAAGAAGTAAGGGAAGCCGCCTTAATTCTGCACGTGGTGGACATTTCCGCGCCGGTCGCCGCCGAGAATACCGCCCATGTGCGCGAAGTGCTGGCGGAGATCGATGCCGCGGAGATTCCGCAGATTCTGGTGATGAACAAGGTCGACCGCGTTCCAGGCGGCGCGCCCGCCGATACCGATACCATCGCGCGCCGCCTGCTGAGCGGATCGCCGGAACATCCCAATACGCGCGCCGTAGGGATTTCCGCGGTCACCGGCGAAGGCGTCGATCGTCTGTTGCAAACGATCGACGAAGTTCTGCTGCTCGATCCGATTGTCCGGACGGTTCTCCATCTGGCGCCGGGCGACGGCGCCACCATGGCCATGCTTCACGAGTTCGGCCGCGTCTTGTCCACGCGCTACACCGAAGAGGGCTCTGAAATAGAGGCGGAAATTCCGCAATCTCTCGAGCGCCGGCTGGCCTCCAAAGATTGAATTCCGGCATCCACAGCATCTGTGGAAAACTCTGTTGGAAAGCAGTGATCGAGAGGCATTAAAGCGCGGAAAAAACTGCACTTATATCAAATTGAACCAATCGGCAGCATTTCCTGTATTTATCTGGAAATAAAGGAATTTAGGCTCACCGTCAAAAGCGTGCAATTTTTGCACACCGGCTTATCGGGAAATCTCCGGGCAGTGCGGCGTTTTCCACAATTCAATCGGGTGAATCCTGCGGTTTTGGAGCCTCGGAGTTGTCTGCTACACTGAGTCTCGATGGCGGTGTAGCTCAGCTGGCTAGAGCGACGGTCTCATAATCCGTAGGTCGGGAGTTCAAGTCTCCCCGCCGCCACCAATCCTTCCCCGAAATTGACCCTGCCGCGCGGTGTAAAATAATCCCACCGGAAGAAAAATGGTTCGGCTGGGGGCACTGCTGGTCTGGTTGTCGGCGATCGTATGCGCGAGCGCTGAGGGTGTGCCCTCCTTCGCCGGCGCAGCCGCCTGCGGAAAGTGCCACGCCACCGCTGCCCACACCTGGTCGGGATCGCGGCACAGCAAGATGGTGCAGCCCGCCACCACTACCGGGGTGGTGGGCGATTTCGGCCGCGGCGCCGTCACCCTGCGCGGCAGCGTATACCGCTTCCGCACGCAGGCGGGCGCCTTCTACATCACGGAATCTTACCTCACCGGCAAGCCGCAGGAGCATCGCGTCCAATATACCCTCGGCAATCGCCGCATTCAGCACTACCTCACCACGCTCGCCGACGGACGCATTATCGTGTTGCCGCCCACGTGGGATGTGCTGCGCAAGAACTGGTTTCACAATCTCGATATCGACGATCCCGAAGAAGCTCCCGGGACGCAGGTGCAGATATGGAATAAGAGCTGCTACTCCTGCCATGTCAGCCAGGAGCAGAAGAATTTCGATCCGCAGAAGATCGTCTACAAGACGGCGTGGCTCGATTTCGGCATCAATTGCGAGCGCTGCCACGGGCCGGGCGCCGAGCATGCCGCCTTCTACGGCAAACCGAACCATCAAGGAAAGCCGGAACACGACGTGGTGGTGCAAACCCGCCTGAGCGCCGCGCGCAATACCGCGGTGTGCGCGCAGTGCCATTCCTTCCGCGATATTCTGGTGGACGGCTTCGCGGCGGGCGACGATTACTACGATCACTTCCTGCCGATGCTGGAGTTCTCGCAGGCGCCGAGCGAAGATCCCGCCTACTGGCCCGACGGCCGTCCGCGCCGCTTTTCCACCGACGCTTATGGCTTCTGGCAAAGCGAGTGTTATCTCAAGGGCAACGCCACCTGCCTCGATTGCCACGTGGTCCCGCACAACACCGACGTCGATAAGAATCCGCAGTTGAAGCCCGATGTGAACACCTTGTGCACGCGCTGCCATCGGGCCGAGGGCGCGTCGCTCTCGGGCCACACGCACCATGCCGAAAAGAGCGCCGGCAGTTCCTGCGTGGAGTGTCACATGCCGCGCACCGTCTACAGCATCAAGGCCGAGATTCGCGATCATGCCATGACCATCCCGGTGCCCGAGAACACCCTCGCACACGCCATTCCCAATGCCTGCAATGTGTGCCACAAGGATCGCGACGCCAATTGGGCGCTGGAAAAGATGAGCGCCTGGTACGGTTCGGCATCGCGCCAGAAGTTGATTCGCCGCGCCGACGCCTTCACGGACGCACGCAAGGGAGATGCTGGCGCCGTCCCCAAACTGCTCGCCATCCTGAATGAGCCGAAGGAAGGCGCTCTGGTGCGCGCCAACGCCGTCGGATACCTGGGCAATTTTCAGTCGGACCCCGCGGTGGTCCGCGCCCTTCTGCAATCGCTGAGCGATCCCGAGCCGCTGGTGCGCGCCCTCGCGATCCGAGCGCTGAATCCGGGGCAGGCGTATCGATCGGAAGCGGCGGCGGCGCTGGGATCGTTACTGCGCGACCCTTCGGCGATCGTGCGCATCGGCGCCGCCGTGGGACTCATCGGCATGGGTTTCCGGCAGCCGCCGAGCGAGTATGTCGAACCGTTTGAGGTCGCCAAGCAGTTGTTCCGCGCGCGCGCTGCGCTCAACTCCGACGATGCGGAACAGGATCTGGCGGCGGGACGCTTCTATCTGCTGCTAGCCGACCCCGCCAGCGCGGCCGCATCGCTCGAAACCAGTATCAAACTCGATCCCCAAGTCCCGGCACAGTACCTGTTGGGCGGAGCATACGCGGAACAGGGAAATCTCACCGCGGCGAAGCAGATTCTGGAAGCGATCCCCATGGGCGATTCGCAATACGAGAAGGCGCAAAGGCTCCTGAAGGCGATCGCCGCCCAGTCTGCGGGACATTAATCCGAAGTGGCGCAGACACTCGTGTCTGCAGCGCCGAGACTAGACTCATCTCGGCGGGACGGGCGGAGATGGAAGGTGACGAGCCGCAAACCGCTCCCTTTGGTCGCGGCTCGGTGTCGACACACTGCGTTTTCCGAGCCGCGAAGGTGAGGGAGTGGTCTTCCCGAAATCTACGCCGCCAACTTCGCCGCTTGCGATTCCTGGCGCGCCTGATAGACGCGCCGGTACAAGACTCGCGCCAGCGCCAACACCGGCACCGACAGAAACGACCCCGCGATGCCCGCCAGTTCCGCCCCGGCGAACACGCCAAACAGCACTAACAGCGGATGTAACTCCACCCCGTGACCCATCAGGTGCGGAGATACCACGTAATCCTGGAACATGCGGAATACCACCAGGAAAATCAGCAGTGGAATCCAATGGCCGCTGGCGGCGCCGCCAATTAACAGTGCCATGATGCCGGCGGCTATCGGCCCGACGACGGGGATGAATTCCAGCAGTCCCGCCAGGACCCCAAGCAGAATGCCGTATGGAACACCCACAATCGTGAGGAAAATGCTATAGCAAGTGAAAGTGGCGGCGGACAACATGACCAGCGCGCGCATGTAATGCGCCAGCACAAGATCCATGTCGGCGAGAATGTTGTCGAGCAGTTGCCGCTGCGGTCCGGGCTCCATCAGGCTCACGATATGGGCCTTCATCAGCGGCCCGTCCTTGAGACAGAGAAACGCCAGAACCGGAATGATCACCACATAGATCAGATTGCCCAGAAGCGCCAGGAATCTGAGGCCGTAACCGGGAATGGAACCAACCACCTCATCCACGCGCTTGGTGATGTCGTCTTTCATGGAATCAGGCACCTTGTCCTGAAACGCCGCCTCCCAGCCTTTGAAGGTATTCGGGAATGTCTGCGCCAGCAGATTCGCCTGTTGCACCACCCGCGATCCGATCTGGGTGGCCCCGAGCACCACCAGGCCGACCACCAGGACGTAAGCCAATGCCAGCGCCGGGGTGCGCGTGCGTTTTCCCCCAAGCAGGCGATCGATCACATTCACCAGGGGCGCCAGCAAATAGGCGAACAGCACCGCCAAAATAAAAAGGAACAGCGTGGACCGCAGTAAATAGACCAGCCAGAGCGCGAGCAGGACAACCGCTGCCGTCCAGGTCCAACGAGCCGCTCGTGCGTCAACCCCCAACATGTGAACTGGCCGAGTCCATTCTAACTCGAAGCTTTTCCGGCAACGGGGATTTTCTCCACCCGCACGCGCGCGATGCGGTTGCGATCCATCTCCAGTACGGTATAACGGCGTCCCTGATATTCCACCGATTCCCCGGGTTTGGGAATTTCCCCCCGCTGGAAGAGAACAAAACCGGCCAGCGTCTCGAACTCTCCCTCGTTCGCAATCTCGATGCCGTATTCGCTCTCTAGATCGCGAATACGGGTGGCGCCGTCCAGTTCCACAGTTCCGGCTTCCGCCAGCCGCGGGACCATCTTCTCGTCGTGCTCGTCTTCAATTCGTCCGACAACCTGTTCCAGCACGTCTTCGACTGTCAGCATTCCTACGATGGTGCCGAATTCATCCACCACCATGGCCATGTGCGACGCGCCTTTGCGGAACTCTTCCAGCATTTGCGATAACGGCTTGGTTTCCGGCACCACCAGGTGGCGGCGCAGCAGCCGGCTCACGCGAAACGCGCGATTGGGGCGGCCCGTACGAATCGACTGGCGGCGCTCCTCCCAAACCGGCAGCAGATCCTTATAGTGGAGCAGACCAATGATCTTTTCCGGCGCACCCTCGTACACCGGCAAGCGCGAATGCTGCTCGCGAATCATGGTTTCCAGCACGTCATCGAGTGTGGCTTCCGACGAGACGGAGACAATCGCGTTGCGCGGCACCATAATCTCGCGCACCGCGACTTCTCCCAGATCGAGCACGCGGTGGATCATGTCCTCCTGCGCTTCCGGCAGGTAACCGAGGCCGCGGCTCGAACTGACAATCAGCTTTAACTCTTCCGCGGAATGGCCGCCCCCGTGCGCGGCCGAGCGAATGCGCATGGCCCTCGTGATAGCCGACGCCGAGCGCTCGATAACCACCACGAACGGCGTGGCAATCCGCAGGAATACCACCAGCGCCGGCGCTACCAGCGCCGCCAGGCGATCGGCCTTCGAAATCGCCAGGTTTTTCGGCACCACCTCGCCCAGCACCACATGAAAATAGCTGATGACTAAGAAGGAGACGGCCAGGCAGCCGGCATGCAGGAACTTCGCCGTAAGAGGGGTGGTTACCGGATGGAGCGTGGTTATTAGAATGCGATAAAGTGCGTCTTCGCCGGCCCAGCCTAATCCCAGGCTGGCCAAGGTAACTCCCACTTGGGTCAAGGACAACAGCCGGCCGGGATGGGCAAGCAAATTCAAGGCTGCCTGCGCGCCCGCCTGCCCGTCTTCCGCCATCTGGCGCAGACGCGAAGGCCGCACCGAAAGCAGCGACACTTCCGCGCCCGCGAAGAAGCCGTTCACGGCGATCAGGAATACTACTAGTAATAGTTGAAAGGGTGAATAGCTCACGGCCACAATTTTTTTCGATTACAGGATAACCTGCGCCCAAATTCGGCGTCTTATACAGTAACCAACTAACTCCGTTACCTAAATGGGCGTTTTCCTAAACGTTGCCGGAAGGCGCCCACCTCCATCCGTTGCCTGATTGTAATCCATACCGCCGCCCCGACGTGCCGCCTCTCGCCCACCCGTTATGATGGATTGACAACCGCCGATGACCCATACAGTTGCAGCGCGAATCATGAGGGCGATTAACGTTGTGGTCGCACTTGCCTTAGCCACCGTGCTGGCGGGACTCTACTGGTACGTCTGGCGGCCTTTGCCACAGCATTCCGGCGCCATCGCCGTGCCGGTCACCGCCCCTGCCAGCGTGAATTTCGACGCACTCGGCGTGCCGCACATCCACGCCGCCAGCCAGGAAGACGCCTTCATCGCGCAAGGATACATCACCGCGCAGGATCGCCTGTGGCAGATGGACAGCTTGCGCCGGCTGGCGGGCGGCAACCTGGCGGAAATCGTCGGACCCGGAGCGCTCGAGCTCGACCGCGAATCGCGCCAGCTGCGCATGCGGCGAATCGCCGAAGAAGGATATACCAGGTTAGCCCCTGAAGATCGCGCGGCCTTCGCGGCATACACGCTGGGGGTGAATGAGTTCATCGCCACCCACCTGAACGACCTGCCTGTGGAGTTCACGCTGCTGGGGTATCAGCCGAAGCCGTGGAGCGTGGTCGATTGCCTGCTGATCTGCCTCAACATGTACCGCAATCTCACTACTACCTGGCGCAACGATATCGTCAAACAGAACATGCTGAAGGATGGCGACACCGCCAAGGTGAATTACCTCTTCGCCGCGCGCTCCGGCGATGAGCCTTTGCCGGGATCGAACGGCTGGGCCGCCGCCGGGAGCCGCACCGCTTCCGGCAAGCCCATCCTGTCGAACGATATGCATCTGGAATTTTCCCTACCGGCTGTCTGGTACATGACTCACCTGGACGCCCCCGGGCTGGATGTCTCGGGTGTCTGCCTTCCGGGCGTGCCCGGCGTGGTGGTGGGCCACAATCGGCGCATCGCCTGGGGCATTACCAATCTGGGGTTTGACGTTCAGGATCTGTACGTCGAGAAGATGGACGCCGCGGGACGATATCTTTTTCACGGCCAGGTAGAGCAGGCACGCCAGGAGCATGAAGTCATCCCCGTGAAAGGCGGCCGCGGGGTCGAGACGAATATTCTGGTGACGCGCCACGGTCCGGTGATCGTTGCTGAAGGAGGGGAGAGGATCAG
>Ga0182030_10020790_pt1 | contig 12352 bp, 10 predicted proteins | sample 812S3MmetaG_FD_121299 | JGI IMG/M metagenome (GOLD analysis project Ga0182030, IMG submission 121299) | Permafrost microbial communities from Stordalen Mire, Sweden - 812S3M metaG (Illumina Assembly) | ecosystem: Environmental > Terrestrial > Soil > Wetlands > Permafrost | place: Sweden...
CGCTGGCGACGACCGCATACAGTGTGATGATCTCTGGGGCGATGAACCCGGCATGGTCTACGCCCACTGGAAACGGACAATGCTTTATGTCTGGCGTATCGAGCTATGCGACGACAACGCCATCTTTTCAGACGTGTCCCAGCGGTGGTTCTCCAGCCTTCTCGTCGATTACCAGTGCGACAAACACAACTGCGGCGATGGTCGTCGGAAGCGGGGCGACTCTGGGTGTCAGCGGCACGGGAACGATTGCAGCAACATCCGTACCGTTGAGCGGACTGACTGCATCTGGCGCGGCGACCACAATTGCGAATGGCGACAATCCGTTTCTGTGGAACTCGGCAACCACTACGTCTGGGCGCGTGGCTCTGACCATCGGAGAAACGACCGCATCTACTTCAGCGGGAACTCCGTACAATGTTCTCATTAAGACTCTGATCGGTTCGACGGCTACTCCGCTGAATGTGGCTAACTCGTTGAACGGCACGCAGACCCTACCGGCACTCTCGATCACTCCTACCTGGAATACGACGGGTGTGGTAGATGCGGCGCTGCTTATAAATGCCACGAACACAGCCAGCGGAGCGGCATCGAAACTGATTGACGCTCAGGTCGGTGCTGCCAGTCAATTCAGTGTGGATAAGGCCGGGAACACGGTCCAAACCGGAGGGGCAACTAGCGGCTCGGGAAGTGGGAAAACAGGATATTATTCCTGGATAGGAGCCACGTCCGGGGCAGAGGGATTCACCGTTTCGGATGTTGCGGGGACTTCGACTTTGTATATCATCCCAGCAGCAGTGGGCGGCGCAAACCACTTTTTCTCAGACTCCGGGACTGGGACGTGCCCAACGCTTCCCTCGGGTGCTCCGGCGGCCTGCGAACAGACTGCATGGGTGGCGAGCGTTGGATCTGGCAGTGTTCTGCTCGGCACCCCGGCAACGGGGCAAAGCCCTAACGGTTCTACGGGGGCGTACACAGCCACTCCTGCGCTTGGCACGGACAATAGCGTGGCTGGGACTTTCCAGCTTGCAAACGGCTTCGCAAATGCGCACACGATTTGGTCTAGCGGGGCGACTACTACGAACACGATACAGGGGTTTGCCGCAGTTCCGACCACGGGTCATCTTCTCGATTGCACGGTGACCAGCACGACCTGCTTGATGCACGACTCTGGCGTGGTCACGGCGAATGTAGTGAACGCATCCTCCCCTGGTGCTGGCGTTGCTCACTTCGCCGGATCGACGCAGACGGTAACTAGTTCCTCGATTGTGAACGCCGACATCGCCGCATCCACCATCGACCTGACGGCCAAGGTGACGGGAGTGCTCCCATCTGCGAATGGCGGAACGGGAGTCAATAATACGGCGACTCTTACTCTCGGAACGTCGAACCACAACTACGCTACCCTTGGGACGGGAATCATCAAAAACACCACTACGACGGGGGCGTTGACCAATGCAGCATCCGCAGACATTTATAACCTGTTTACAAGTTGCACAGGGTCCAGTGGCCTATTTTTGAAAGACGGCGGGACATGCGCGGCAGCAGGGGGCACTCCTTCGTTCCCCGTAACCGTAGCGGGTACGGTGACCTCGGGCGGCATTCCATATTTCAGTTCAACAACCGTCGAAACTTCATCGGCACTTCTCACTCAATACGGCGTTCTATTCGGCGGTGGCGCGGGTGGCGCTCCAACGGCCAGCGCTCAGGGAGCGGCTAACATGCCGATGATCGGGCAAGGGGCGGCTAATCCGATCTTCTCGACAATCGCTTACCCTACTGCTTTGACGAGTGGCGGCATTCTCTACGCATCATCGACAACAGCAATTGCCTCTTCGGGAGCCCTCACGGTCAACGTGCTGCCAAAGGGAGGCGGGGCGGGGGCGGCTCCTACGAACTCCAGCATCACCGACAATGGCACGACCGTAGCGACTACGGAGACGGTCTCCATCGGCACCAGCCCACCAGCTTGCACGGCAGGCACGGCGGGTGGCCTATGCTTCACGGAAGGCACGGCGATTACTAACGTGTCTGGAGCGGGCGCTTTAGACGCCAACTCCACGACGCATGAACTGGAATATCAATCAAATGGCAGTGCGCTAAAAGGAATGATGGTGCGAGCGCAACCGGGCTCCATCAGATCCACCGGGCTGGTGGCCTCCGTTAGCACAGCGACGCTCTGCGCAGCATCCGCTGGAGCTTGTAATACAGCAGGCACCTATCACGTTCACCTGGCTCTCTATCAGAGCGGTGCAGCATGCAGCGCGAATACCACAAACGGCGTGAGCGTGCAATTGACCTGGACCGATGCGAACTCCACCGCCCACACGGCCCAGACGATTCCCCTGGAGACCAATGCGAGTTTGGTTGCGCTCTCCGGAACAATGGCTTGGGGCGCGACGACCGTGAACGCCTACGGCTCCGGAGATTTCAACGTGGACACCAACGGCTCAATCATTCAATATGCCACGACTTTCGCGCAATGCACCACGGGCACGGCTACATATGCCCTAAGCGCAGTGGTCACGAGACTTCAATAAAATGATGACTCTTGCTTTATTAGTCTCCCTCTTGATTGGCGAGCAGACCCGTATTGTCGGGCCTGCAAAACTCGTTGGCCCCGAGACGGTTCCGGTGGCGACCGCCGCCGCCTCCACATCGCGCACCTTTAACGGCTCCAGCCAGCAGCTATCTAACTCCGGGACTCAATACCTAGGAAGTGCCGGTACGTTCACGATAGCGTTTCAGATAAAATCCGCGTCCCTTACGCAGTCAAACACATGGGTTCTTGCTCTGGGAAATTCTGGCGAGTTAGGGGTTCTGTATGGGTACACGAGCAGCAGTAGTAAGGCGAACGTGGACTTATTCAATAATGGCGTTGGGGCCGGATATCCAGCCACGAACACGAGTATCACCATCCCGGATACAACGGGATGGCATCATGTAGCCTACACCTACGACGGAACCACGCTGCTCGGCTACTTGGACGGGACTCAGGTTATCTCGGTCACGGCAAGCTTTACCTTATACCCCTCTGGCGGAACGCAGTTGTATGTTGGCGCGTTTAACGCCGGAAACTATTTTGCGGGATCGATGGCTAGGGTGTACATGTCCACCGGAAAATTGTCCGGCGCTCAGATTACTACGCTTGCTGGATCGACCTGCTCGACGTCTGGCGTCCCGGCGGGGACGGTTGGCTATTGGCTACTGGGGTCCGCATCGCCTGACCCGGAAAGCAGTCCCTCGCCGAACACTAACTCGCTCACAGTTACAGGAGCAACCATCGGAACAGGACCCACATGCTCAAGTCAATAATTGCATTTTGCCTATTTGCGGCCTATGCGCAAGCGCAGCTTTGGTCGAACTTTTTAGATACTTCTCGCGCCATCGATTGGACCGCAAATACGGGATTTAGTATCCCTAATTACACGGTCAATTGCTCGACTCAGCCGTCCCTCGCGACTGGCTCGGGGAACGCGGCGGCGAACACCACGAGCATTCAAAACTCTCTCAACTCATGTGATGCCACTCACAATGTTGTCCTGATCCCCTCGGGAACGTATTACGTGAACGGCATCACCTTCGGCTCTCAAGGGAAGCAAGTACTTCGCGGAGCGGGCGGCAGTGCGACTTACCTGTTCGTCCAGAGCCTCGCCAGTTGCGGCGGCATCGGACATGGGCTCTGTATGATCGCCCCCAATTGGACATACAGCGGGGCTGCGAACGTACTGCCACCGAGCGGAACCAACCAATGCACTTGGACTGCGGGCTACTCCCCAGGAACAACCTCGATCACCTTAAGCTCCTGCGGCGGCACTCCTCCCGTCAATAACACCATCGTCCTCGACCAAGCCAACGACACCAGCGACACTGGCGGCGTATACATGTGCGATGGGAGCACGACGAATTGCACCTACGAGGGAGCAAGGAATGCTTCTGGTAGGATCGTTAGCGGGAACCTCTACAGCAATCAACAAGTGGTCTATATTACCGGGGTGACATCGCTAGGCGGTAGCGCCTACACTGTCACAATCTCTCCTGGCCTCTATATGACCAATATCCGATCCGGTCAATCCCCAGGAGCATGGTGGCCTGGATTCGTGCAGAACGACGGCGTCGAGAACATGACCATCGACATGACGAACACGCCCACCAGCGGCTCCGGCAACGTGGGAATGTTCTCATGCTATCAGTGCTGGGTGAAGGGCTGCAGGCTTATCAACGGCTATCGAAACCATGTCTGGTTTTATCAGAGTATGCAGAGCGTCGTGCGTGACAGCTATTTTTATCAAAGCCCTGGACACTCGGCTACGAGCTATACCATTGAGCCCAATACCGCGAGTAACTACTTGGTGGAAAACAATATATTCCAGCAAGTGACGACGCCCTACACCGGAAACGGCGGCGCGGTCGGGGGAGTGTTTGGGTACAACTTCTCCGTGGATACTCTTTTCGCGGACTTCTCTTTTGCGTGGCCTATCTTTGGCTCTCATAGCGCTGGGGATGTGTTTAATTTATTCGAGGGCAATAACGCAGTCGGAGTTGAGGCAGATAACGCTTCCGGTCCTTCAAATCAATTAACAATGTATAGGAACTTGTTAACCGGGTACGCCGTAGGGACTACGAACAACCTGGAGCCAAACATTGTTGCAAGCACAAATAGAAATTGGAATTATGTCGGTAACGTGTTGGGGCAGACTGGAATTCAGACGCAATATCAGGCCTACGCTACGTCTTCATCGACCTTCAGTGGCGCTGGCGTAGACAGCATCTATGATCTTGGCGAAGGCGGCGATGGTGGTAACTGTACATCGAATCCCGGCACGAGCACGACTTGCGATCCGCTCGTAATTTCAACAATGATGCGCTGGGGAAACTACGACGTGGTCAACGCGGCCACGCGATGGAACACGACGGAAGCGGCGCCGGCAGCGAACACCTACGTGAACGCGAATTTCACGACAAGCTATTTCGGAACTCTGGCACAAACCCTTCCGGCCTCCCTGTATTATTCCGCCAAGCCCTCCTGGTGGCCGTCCGCAAAAGCATGGCCGTCCATTGGCCCGGATGTCTCTTCCGGTAACGTTGGCATTTGCAGCGGGGGAACATACGCTTCTGTCCAGGCTACCACCTCAGTGCAGTGCACAGGGGGATCGCTGTCCACAGCGTGGGCTAGTCATGCAACGTCGATCCCGGCGATGGACTGTTTCTTAAATACAATGAGTGGCCCTCCAGACGGCTCAGGCAGCGTGCTCACGTTCGACGCTAACACCTGCTATTACAGTAGCGGCCCGACCGTTGGCGGCTCCACTCGCGGCGGCGCATCGACATCGGGCGGCGCGTCCACCGGGCAGGCTCTAGACATAATGTATCGGAGATTTTGATGCGATTTTTACTATTCTTACTCGCCTCGCTTGCTTGGGCTGGCAACTCCTGGGTCACAGGCAACGGCGCGGCGATACAGCAGATCACCAACGGCTCCGTTCCGACTCAGAATGGGGCGTATTGCATCGGCATCGCTCTAAACAACGTGCCGACTGTGCTGACCAACACTTATGCCACACCCCCTCAGCTTCTTGGCTACTCTTACACGGGCACCGCGTTGGCCTTTTACGCACAGGTTTTGAATGCTAACAGCCTTACTACCCTAGCCATCGGTCTTCCGAACGAAACCCCTGGCCCTGGCTCATCTATGGTCCAGGTCCCAATCGGTGGCAACCCCGGCAACGCGGCGTACGGTTGGATCTGTCATGATACCGTAGTCTCGGGAGGCACGGCGAACGATTATGCTAACTTCTGGGACTACGTTGGGCACCAATATTTCACCGGCACCCAATCCTACACCAGCCCGACCACCAATTCCGGTACTGGATGGGCGAGTCAGGGACCCTACGGCGTAGATGGGATTAGCGTAGCGTTCCAGCGTATCTGCACCGGCCATGCGGCTATGGCGGTGCTAACGAAGCCCCCCACGACCTTCGGTGGTTGCCCTGCCGGTACGCTCCTCCTCAACTGGGTGCTCGGGGCTACGGCCTCGGGCGGAACTAACATGCCAGATACCTCTGGTAATGGCTACAATGGCACCGCGACCGCAGGCACCATCACAGTCGCTCCGACAACCTACCAGACCGTAGTACCAATCCTCAAGACCTACGGAGCGCCCGCCTGGACACCCACTGTAACGATGCGGGCCGGAAATCCTAATCAACTGGACTGTACCGCTAGTTATTCGCAGGCGGATACAACCAATACACCGGCATGTTTCTTGCAAGTTCTTGCCGGCCCTGCTGCGTTGCCTCCCTGGAATCACACCGCGACGCAGCCTATCATCGTCCCCCCGGTCTTTGGAGATTACTTGGTTCAGTTGACCGCATCCGATTCGGCTGGCAACAGCGCATCAACGACAGCGGATATCGGTGCTGTGGGCACGGACTCGAATTGCGTCGTGGTGCAGGCGAACCCCGATGCCGACACGATTTACGGCCCCATGATGTCCTGGGGAGCTTCGTGCAATCCGTGGCCCGCACGCGATCAGTATGCCATGATCGGCGTGAACGAACAGTACACCTATCAGGGTTGTTGCACCGTACCGACCTGGGCCACAGCCGGAACCGGAACCATCGCCTATAAATTCGCTGGCGTGGGCGGCTGGGGGGGATCGGGAACCACGCTTTCTGGAAACATTACCGCGACGACGCTCTCTATTCCCATCGCTAATGCGAGTGCTCTAGACTTTAGCGGACTCCCAACGACGCCCACTACAATATGGATAGCTTGCGACGGCACGAACGGATGTAACGGTGGATCAAACAACGAAGTAGTCGCAATCTGTTCCACGACCGGCACTACTGGTGCACAAACGCTTACGGCATGCGAGGGTGGTCGGGGACTGGACGGCGGCGGACTCGGAGGGAGCGGAATCCCGGCTGGACCCGTGGCACACCTTTCTGGCGACGCGGTGGGGCAATATCGCATCACCGGCAGTTCTACCCTGTTCACTACCGACCCAGTGACACAATTGTGCCCGACGCCCCCAACCGGGTATAGTATCTCACCTATCGGAAAGATCGTTTATTCTACCGGGCAGGTTCAAGTTACGGCCGGTTCTGCAAACGTCACCGGTGTTGGAACAACTTGGACGAGCGGGACTGGCGTATTTAGCAGCCAGAGCATGACCATATGGGCTACCACCGCGAGTGGAGCCACGAAACGATCATTCCTTGGTGTAATCTCTACGGTCGTGGGTTCAGCCTCAATTACGCTTAGTCAGGTATACGCTGCGAATCTAGACAGTGGGACCTTCAATTACGTCATCACGGCATACCGCAACCCCGTATTGGCATACACGCGAGCAGACAGTTCCATCGGTGACAACTTCCAGAACTCCCTTCAGGTGTGCGTAGGAGCACTTCAGCTTGGAGGCATGAGCGCGCACGACTATGGAGCGCTCGATATCGTGCAAATGACCGGAATGAACTATTCATATTCCGATACGATGATTGGGGAAGCTAGCATTTATACGCCCATGTTTTACGGCGCGGGTCCTGCCGCGCGGCAGATTTACTTGGCTTCGGGGCTCACTAAGCCGAAGCAGCTTGCCAATTTTCTGGACAACTATGCTGGGGTCACTTATCCGGGAGTTGACGGGGGGTATGTCGGCCCGCAAAACCTTTATATGGGCGGCGGGGTCAATGGCGCATGGGCTTCCCTTCAACTTGACCCTAATTCGCTGGTCGCAACGAACCCGTTGGCGGGAACGGTGTGTTCCGGGTCTAGCCCGGCCGCTGCATGCAATTTACGCTATTTTCAAACAGTAGCTTCTTCTCAACTCATCAATCAGCCCTGTTATGCGGATGACACCCGCGACACAGGCTATCAACGGTCTTTTGTGGCAAATGATGCAAAATGGGACACCGGCTCATTCAAAACAATAGCCGTCTCCAATCTGGAAGCTATTTATAATACGCGCGACGTGGGCGGAAATGCCTGCAAGCAATCCGACAATTCGTTTTCAAACGCTTATCTAACAGATGTGAGCGCACCCACTCCGAACGTCGCCAACTCCGGATACGCGCCAATCAACGTCACAAACGGTAGCGCCACCGCGACCGATGCAACGGGCCTGGGGATCACTGCGGATCGGTGTAATATTACATCGTCTGGAAACATTACGCTGACCAATGGCAGCGCGATTGCCACCGGGACGGGATTCGTAAACCCGAACGCTGGAAATGGAGGTCGGCGACTCATCATCCATGGAACCAAGTCGAGCGCAACCTACATCACGTTCTTTCAGTATTCCTGGAACTCTTCAACCTCGATCATTCTCAACGGGCTTTGGCCGGGTGACTCAGGAACATTTACCCAAGTCACCGAGAGTACTGGAAATCCGACCACCATTGGGCTCGTTCCGCAGACCGATTCCGCAGACTATCAGCAAATATGGGCATGTACCTGGGTCAATTCTTCGACCATCACTCTGGACCGTCCGTGGACGGGTTCCAACAATACCTGTAGTTCATGGCCGGGGTGCGCGGCGACGGTTATGAACGTGGTGCAGTCTCCTGGTAGAACAGTGTCAGGATACGGCATAGGCGGATTCGGGAACCAGCCCTACATGATCGATTCGATGGCTGTTGGCTCGACCAGACTTGCCTCGAACGTCGGCGACTCGGCAAGTAACTGCGGAGGATCGCCCTGCGATGCTGCCTGGAAGACGCTGAGTCAAGCCGTCGCGACGTTTGGGACCAATCCCCCAGCCTACGACCCGAACACGTATGGGCTTCAGTATGGCATCGGCTATGGGGGCTGCGATCAGAAGATTCCTACTCCGACCAGCGTCCTGGCTTCTCCAGTCACGGAATTCATCAACGGAACGGATCAAGGGAACGGTGATGGGTGCCAGTTTAATATCGCCACGACCTACGCTATTGCGACATCTCGCGGCGACGGTGTGGAGGGCGGCGGGGCGCTTTGGCCTGCTTATCAATCCGGGGGGCTCACTCAAGTGCAAGGCGATCATATCTATGGGGCAGCGTGGAGCGGGCCTTACACCAAGGTCGGATATTTTGACCCGCAGGACGGGGCCGGGGTAACGGGGAGCCAGGGGGCATGTAACTCAGCAGAATTAGCGGGACCAAAGTATTTCGCATTCTGTTACGGGATGGCCATGAGCCACCAATGGCCCGCTGCTCGACTGGGTGGCGTTCTTCCAGCCGTGAATCGCACGATCTATCTAGGCGTCAAACTTAACGCTATCGCCAATGTGACGAATGTGGATGTCGTGCTGACAGCACCGAACTCAGCTACGCCGCTTGCCCCAGTGAACTGTACTTCCAGTCCATGCGTAGTGACAGCAGATGCACGGATGGGGAATTATCTGTACACGCTTAACTACAAGTCGGCAGGTGGGGCGGTACTAGCTACGTCAGGGCCATTGACGTTGACGGTGCAGTAGGATCTAGCGCTTCGTCCCATTCTGTCACGATTTAGCGCGTCTTCGTGTGCCGCTGCGTCCGTTTGATCCGCGTTAGAAAGATGACCCCTGCACTTACCGCTAATTCTATTGCCAGCATCATACCTTACTCATCCTAATCTCCGCCGTCTCGACCACCTTAAACACCCAGTTCCACCAAATCTTTGCCGACCCCTTCTGCCACCGCGTCGCCTGCTCCAGCCCCACCCACTTGATCGGCGTTAGCTCCAGTTCCCGAAGTGCGCTCAGGTTGGTTGCGTTCATTTTGTTGTACGGGAACGCCTGCTGGGCCTGGAGATACCGGATCTCTCCGTCGATGTGCGCGGCGATGAGATAGCGGGTGGTCACTTGGGAGTTCACGGGCACCCACTCCTCATTTCACAATCCCCAACCCCGTCAACGCCACCCGCACGACCAGCCAGACCAGCCAGACCAGCCAGAAGCCTAGGACCAACCAGACGATCATCGAGATAGCCGCCATTCCGTGTCCTCCCCCTACTTCGCAATCAACCCCAATATCGCCAACCCAATCGTCGTGGGGTCTCGCGCATCGCACACGCCATCCCCGTTCACGTCCCCAGCGCCCTGCCCAGTCAACTGACACGGGTTCGTCCCAATCGCCTGCAACACGGCGATGAGCACGTCCTTGACATCCACAACCCCGTCCCCGTTAAGGTCGTACTTGCTCAACACCACTGCGGGCGTGAACGTCAGCGGCGACACGCTAAAGTTAACGGTGCTGGCCGACGTGCTGTTGGCCCCGCCGAACGACGTAATAGTGATGGTCTGTGGCCCTGAGGCGCTGGCCGAGATCGTGATCGGATAAGTCACCAGAACCCCGTTGGCGATTGGCGTCAGATTAAACGGCGCGGCCGTGTCGCTGACCAGGCACTTGAGCCCGTTGCAGTAGATCTGCTTGCCAGCCGCCGTTGACGCCGCGCCAAGCGCCGGGGTGCCGAACGCGACTACGGCTGGTCCAGAGAGCGAGAATTCCGCCGCGACCGCGCTGCTCGACGGACTAGAGTCCACCATGCCGACCGCCAGCGTTGCCGTCGATCCGGGCGCGGGATTGGACGGGGTGAGGGTGAGGGTGAGTTGTTGCGCTTGGCAGCCGAGCGCGAAGAGAGAGAGTAAGAGTGTTTTCATTTGATGTCCTTCAGCGAGAGACGCAGGCGAAATGACTTTCGTATCTGCTTCGGAGGTGCTCGTCCGGACCTCCTAGGGCCATAGCCATTGCGACGTGACTCAATGGCTGCCTACGTCTCTCGCTCAAGGTTCCCGGCCCCCTCGCGAGAGCCGGGATTGCGCCGCCGCCTACCCCTGCGCCACGAACGCCTGAAGCCACAGCGTCAACTGCGCCTGAAGCACGCTATCCGGCCCCAGCTCCCGCGACAGCGCCGTCTCTCCGGAAGTGGGCGGGACCACGTTCCCCTGGCCGTCCTCCTGCATATCGATGGCGGCTGAGAGGTTGCCGAGCGCGTCGAGAACCTCCTGCGTCAGCTTGGCCTTGGTGATGTCTGCGAATTGCCCGGTGAGCGTGATGCTCTGGCCGGGGGTGATGTCTGGCGTTACTAGATCGTCCATTTTACTATTCTCCTTGTTGAATTGCGAACCTGTAGCGCCCACCGAGGCGCTGAAACTTTGATGGCTGGCGGCTCGGTATTTCACCGTTTATATAATTCCCCTATGGGCAGCCCGAACTCGCCAATCTGGTGCATTTGCACGCCCCGTGCTGAATTATCCGTCCCAGGTGTCTCGGCGTCTCATGCCTGCACCTGCCAGAAATACATCATCGTGCCGTCTCCGAACATGCTCGACTGCTTCACGCCGATCAGCTTGTAATTGACTTGGTTAGCGGTCACCTTCGCACCCAGCATCGCCGGCGTTGGGTTAATGCCAATCAGTTCGTATAGCCCGCTGTTGGGGTCCTGCGGACCGACGTTCGCCGCAGTCGGAACCGTGGGCGCCGGCGCGGGCACCGTCCCCGGCCACGGCTTATAGCTCGCAATATCGGTTGTCGTCGGGATGCCATCTGGAGGCATCGGTCCCGCGTACATTGACGGTGACTCAACCTCGCTCGACACGACGCCACCAGTTCCGCGGAACACCCAAGGGATGCCGTACATCTTCCGCATCTTCATCACGACCAGCGGGCTCATCCCCTCGTAGTCGATCTCCTCATCGAAAACGATGTTGGCCGCGTTCAGCGACTTGACCAGGGCATCGATACCCGCCTGGTCCAACTGCGGAAGGTTCTGGCCGCCCGCCATGCCGTAATAGAATCCCGCCTTGGCCGGGTTCTGTGCCGCGATGTAGGCTTTCTGAAATGCGACGTAGGGGTCGGAAAGGTTCTCGACCGGCTGCGTCAAAATTGCTGTGACTGTTCCCATACTTTTAATTCTCCTCTTTCAGTTTAACGTTCGAATCTTCGCGGATCTTTCCTCCGCTGCGCTCCACGACGGCGCGGATGCCTACAATTATTCCTGGCTTGTTGGGGTAGTTCCCTGTCCCCGGAGACCATCCTTTCAAGAATGTGGCGAGTAAATCAAATTCGGTCGGCCCATCATTTGTCGGATCACGCTTGCTCATGGGATCACCCCTCTACTCACCATCGGCCCCGGTCCACCAAACAGCATCCCGCGAACGCAGCCCTGACTTTGCACCGTCCACAGACCATCCGCCTGCATCAGCGCCGCCGACACGCCGCTCGTCAGCGTCACCGCCTGCGCGTTCGCCTCTCCCTGAATAAACGGCTGAAGTATCCCAATGCCCGCGCCCAGCGCCCCGGTCCCGGTCGCCACAATCGCCCACGTTTTGCCGTTGCCAAACGTTCCCTGCTGCTTCACATAGCTGATAGCCGCCGACGAAACTGACATACCC
>Ga0182030_10020791_pt1 | contig 12351 bp, 16 predicted proteins | sample 812S3MmetaG_FD_121299 | JGI IMG/M metagenome (GOLD analysis project Ga0182030, IMG submission 121299) | Permafrost microbial communities from Stordalen Mire, Sweden - 812S3M metaG (Illumina Assembly) | ecosystem: Environmental > Terrestrial > Soil > Wetlands > Permafrost | place: Sweden...
AGAAAAAAAAAAAAAAAAAAAAAAAAAAAAAAAAAAAAAAAAAAAAAAAAAAAAAAAAAAAAAAAAAAAAGGGGGGCTCAAAACGCCAATAGGTATTTGCTGTACTTTCCTAGTTGTAGCACGCCATTTGGGGGATTAAAGATGACATTGCGATTTACCCCACATTTTGCGGCCCTGAGCATCCCGAACTTCTCTCTGTGTAATTCTAATTCATAGATTTCGAGTATCCTCTGCAAATCCGGAGGAAAGGGTCACTAAATGTGATTAAATAAGAGTTCCAATTGTCGGTCTCAAATTCCATTATAACTCTAATCATTAATAAGAAGTGAATCTGGGATAAATTAGGAGTTGTGCTGGGAAATCTGTATATGAAGTTGAAGAGAATTTGTGCTCGATTTCCTATTCATTAGGATCAGGAAGTGAACAAGTTAAGCAGTTGGTAATTACCTTCTATGGATAGGAAATGTTCGTCCAATGATATTGTGTAGCCTAGACATTCTCACTACTTTCAGGTAAGGTGCAGGAATCAAATATTAGTATTATAAAGAGTACATAAAAAGATAGATAAAGTATGGAAATCGCATAAAAATAACCAACAATCACCTCAGATCAAACCAACAAGGCGCAGGTTCAATGTGCGTTGGGTTTCCCTCAATTGTACTACTTTCCCTCCTTTCTCGTCTCTTGCCATTCCTGAAAGTCCACGACATCTGCATCTCGACCCTTCGTCTCGGGAATAAAAACCCAGGTACTGATAGCACCAAGAATATTACAAGCGAAAAATATCCAAAGAACATTTGCGAGACCGATAACGTTCGGGCCTGAAAGGTAGTTGAAGAGAAGTGCTGACAAGATGGCTCCAAACTTGCCAACAGCAGCAGAGAACCCATGTGCAAATCCTCGAACTCGAGAAGGGTAGAGTTCTGCAGGAATGATGAAGGTCGTTGCATTCGGGCCGAAGTTAAAGAAGAACTGGGCGCGGAGTCAGGGAAATTTTCAAAGTACAGGAATGGAAGGCACGAGGAGGTAAACATACCTGAGCGATGGCAAAACAAACAAATTTTCCAGCAGTGCTGAGGTGGACATATCCTCCAGCTAGGATACCAAACATCAAAGCGCATACAAGAAACCCCTGAATTTGAATCCATCTCCGGCCAAGCCTCTCGACCAAAGCTATGGTAACAAAATATCCTGGAACATAGCCAGCGGCAGCGATGATCAGGTTACCAATAGCATTTCTCATCAAAACTTCGTAATGTGTCGCACCTGTAGCAAAACCAATGTCTACTAACAAGACGGACTGATTGAGATTGGTCCCGTAAAATGCAACGTCCAGCAAGAACCAGCATGATGCTGTGCCTATGAGCATTTTTAGGTGACGCCATTCGTGGAAATAAATAAAAAAGGTATTGAGTTTGGCTTTCCGAGTTTGCGGTGTTGTTAAATTCTCAAGGTCCATTTCACCAATTGGGATAGTTGGCAGAGTGGTGAGCTTCGGAGAACCTACTGCAGGAATCTCATTCTTCGTGCTAAGATATTTCCTCACCATAAGATCGTGCGCAGTCGTCTGCCCACGATTAGCGTCGTGGTGGACACTCGAAGAGGATGATGCAGGGGTATTGAGTTCCTGAGATTCCGTATACTTCTTGCCCTCTGGCATTGTCAGACGAGGCCAAAGAGTCAAGAATGCTGGCACAAGTGCTATCCCCATCTGGATTCTCCAAATTGCGTCGAGTTGACTGTATTTATTCTCGTCCTTGATCGCTTTTTTGAAACAACTAAGAATGATAATAGTGGCGACAGAACCAGTCAGGGTACCCTACCCCTCTCGTCAGTCTGAGAAAGCCCATATCATAGTACTGGGGAAAACACACCCATCCCTGATTCGAGAAGATCCAGGCTAACATCCGCCCTCGTGTATCAAGATGAGACCGTTCGGATACAATGGATGCCGACATTGGATAGTCGCCACCAATGCCAATACCCATCAAGAGCCGAAAACAGAAGATCCAGATCATTTTTAAGGTTGGAGTGGGAATGCTATTAGGGAGGCTGATCACCAAGATAGTTCCAATAATGCAAATAATGAGTTCCTTGCCGTACACAAATTTTCGTCCAAATGCATCCCCGAGAAAACCAAAAGATAACTGTCCTATGATATTTCCTATGTTTGATGCTGCATTGACAGCCCCACGGAGGAGTGGTGGGTAGTGGCCATTCCAGTATCTATGGAAAGAAGTAAGTGACGGATCGTCATTTGAGTACCTCATACTAACTCGTATTGCCAAATCGGCGACATCAAATTGATAATGAAGAGGTCGTACGAATCAAGGAAGAATCCTACTCTAGATTGTATCAGTAGCTTTTTTTGAAGGGTGATATGTGGAACATCTACCCCGTGATTGCATATAGGGTAAGATCTCCCTTTGACATTATATGCCATCGGGTCAGCTTTTTCTCTAAAGCCCTCTGCTCGTACTCGACCTGTAGATGTCTCAGTCCAGAGTATATATTCGATGGGGAGAGTGTCGGAATTATACCATTGACACAGGGTTTCCATCTCCATCAGTCCGAGTGTAAGCTTCCTCTTCCCAGTGCATGCTTATTTACTGGCAGCTAATATTGATGAATGGTTGGTATGATAAGTATAAATAGATTCAATTCTATAAGAATAAGACTTCAAATATGCAGTAGATTAGTGCAGTGAACTTCAATGGATCTTGAACGAATAGTCCCTTCCTTGATATAGGGAATACACCCCACAATAACGCCACATCTCGATGTACCTCCGTACCTCAAGCTAAAGAAATTTCGCAATCACGATCCACTTGGTCTCCTTCAAATAAAACGTGCCAAGAAGACTGGGAACCATTAGATATAAATATCGAAGATTTTCAGGGATTTTTGTTGTAAAATTGTCGGATGTTGAAATTTCGGGATAAGTCATGCCACAGTGCCACACTTCCTCCCAGAGATTTGGAAACCTAGGATTAAGGTGTTGCAACTTTACGTATGCTAAGACTTTTGATATGTGCGCTTCAATCACCTTACTAAAGAAATATTTTGATAGACTTAAGCCATATAGTATTGTGTGATAGGGGCAACCATGAACGTAGAAAATTCAGCCGCGTCTGCTATCCGGCGGCGTTTCCGACACAGACCTGCGTGGGAGCCGGAAGTCCAGTGGTACCAGTATGAGGGATGAGTGTAGCTTGATATCTTATGGCGGAGAAGAGCTTGTTATTGAAGTTGTAGTATCGGGAGATCTAGCAGGAAATCTCTTGTCCGTCTCTCAAAAGTAACGAAATACCAACACTGAGCGATCTGAAAGACCACATGACCTGCCCTCAAAGTAGTCTACCTTGCGTTCGAATTTCCAACATCCTCGTTTAATCTCTTCTGCTCCGAAATCTATACTGACAAGCCCTACTTTGATTTCATTCGACTTGATGGAAGAGCAGCGCGTAAAACCTTTCCCAGGGCGACCACATGAATTTGATTGGCGGTTTCGCTTCCTCATTGATGCAACCAGAGATACGATTGCAGTAATCACGGGGAATCAACGCCAGTTTGCAGTCTTTACGTTCGACGGTGGCGATATCAAACCCTGGCCATCCATCGTCGATTCTGTCAAAAAAGCAAGGGCTTCTTCCCCTTCTGCATCACTGAACATAGTATCCCTTCTTGTGCTCTCGAAGAGAAACCTGACAGGTGTACACAATCACTTCCAAGGTCAAATTCCCCATCGGATTTGCTGCTCTGGCTACCAAACACCTTACTTTCTTAGCGGAGAGCCCCATGATGCTGACGATGTGGGTGAAGGGAGAGGCAGACGCGGACAAGCATCTTTATACCAACGATGGCAAGAGGAGCATTACGTTGCATGTCACTTCAAAAACGATATATTCAACCAATCGAGCGGATATTTTAATTATTCCAAACGAAGATTCCGCTCTTATTCCAACGAAACTGGAGACATTTCTAGGAGAGCGGTTTAAAAACCCGGGAAGGGGATGGGTATTCGGAAAGAGATCGGGCATTAATTCAAAGCGTAAGACCTTCTATGAGCTGAAGGAGGATATACAAACTTCATGCCAGAAATCTTTAAGATCCAGGGTTTTTGTGTTATCTTATTTTGGGAGGGCAGAATATCAATAATACCCAGATTGGGCAAAGGAGTTTGAATTACTGATATCCGTTCTGTTTTAATTCGTTCTCGGTCCATTCCCAGGGCTCTTCTGCTTATGCGCAATCATTCGCATTCTTACTCCCAATTGTCATCCTACCAATTGGAGAATAAAAACCCCACTCTTTAAGTCATCAAGGTCTGTTGGAGCAGCCCACACATGGCCCACCAAGTTTGACCATCCACGAGCACCACGGATTCACTCTCTCGTTCGCATCAAACAACTCCGAATTGATGAGCCCCGGATGGAGTGCAACAGCTGAGATCTTCGGATGGTGTCGAGCGAGCTCTTTTGTGAACAGAATATTGGCCAACCTAGTTTGACCATATCGTACCCAAGTTCCATACGACTCACCATCGGTCTTAAGCATGTCGAAGACAATCCCAGCCGGAGGAGCAGTTCCGTGGGCAATTGAGGATACAACAATGACCCGGGATTGTAGGGTACTTTCCAAAACAGGGAGAATGAGTTTGGTCAGAAGGTGATGGCTGATATGATTGGTACCAAATTGGTTTCGTAACCGTCCTTCGTGACGCCAGATAGTTCTTTGCAAATGTTTAATAAGCACTGGTGCACCAGGCTCTATCACTACGCACCAGCCATGACGCCAGCATGGTTGATTAGGACGTGTATCAAGGAAGTATGAGACCTGAGGCTGCTTGCTGCTTGAGACACCGACGCAAGTGAAGCTAAGTCGCAGGAAATGTGTGTGAGTCTAGGAGATAGGACGATGCTTTGAATTTCCGAAATTGCAGCTGATGTCGTTCTATCAGATCTTGCGAGCAGATATATATGCTCTGGAGAATGCTTGGCGAGTTGAAGTACGATTTCTTTGCCTGTGCCTCCATCCCCGCCAGTAATTGCAATTACCTTTCCAGGGATATCACCAATATCGGTTTCAGGATCGAAACCACCCCCTGATATCAATTTTGAGGCACCGTGATACTGAGGTCGAGATGTTAGGCCCGCCCAGCAAGATGCATAGAGAATACCTGATTGTCCACTGGTCGAATGATGCTCAGCCAAACGAGATGGCCAAGGTCATACCGTGAGAAGGTATTCATTCCCATACAGCCTCCTAGTTGCGAGAACTTGCTGGTGGTTTGAAATTTCTCGCCAAGTTTCTATGATGGAGCGAGGCCCCACGTTTGATAGATATGTAGCCATAAGTCCATTCGGGCTGTTATAATGGGAAGAATCCGAAATGTCAGGTGTCGGGGTCTGCTTCTCAAAATAAGGTACATACGGGACGAAGGGCGCAGAAGGAGGGGTCATCACGTGTTGCTCGAATTGCGCGAAAGGCCCGAACGGCCGCCGGAAATTTTATTTTCTACATATCTTGCAAAAGGTGCTTCAATAAATTACAACACTTTACGACAATGGCTTCGCAGATCTATTCGAGATATATTCCCCCCAAGAAATCGGAAGTCTCCATATCGTCTGATACTTCTTCAAAAATTACTGCAATAGCAGAGCCTCCCGCTACAAAACAAGATGCATCCTCGACATACACCCGATACATTCCTCCCCCGAAATCAAAGCACCGCTCACAATCGCAAGATGTAGAGCCGAAGAAAAAACGGCAAATCGAAGTAGAATCTGCTAAGGAGCAGGTACCGAAGCTGAAGAAGTACAAGAAAGAAGACAAGATAGCTGCTCGTGATCCACCTCCAATCGATATGGAAGACCCCACGTCCACAAAGAAATCGAAGAAGCGCAAGCGAGCCGCAGTTAATAACAATGGAGAAGAGCTGGACCGGGATGATGCAAAACACAAAAAGCTGCTTGAAAAGAGAGAGAAAGCGCTGAAGAAGGCCGAGAAGCTATCAAGGAAGGCCGCCAAAAAGGAGACGCAGGACGATCTTGTGTCCGAGGAACCTTCTGAGCTTCACGACTTGGTACCGTTACCTCAACCAGACCCAGTTCCCGAACCTCCCTTCCTTGATGACACCTCTACATTACCGCCGTGGCTGGCTTCTCCTATCCGAATTGCACCAACAGCTACTGCGAGTTTCAAAGATTTAGGAGTACGGCAGGATATTGCAGAGCTTTTACATACAAAGGGTTTCAACAATGCCTTCGCGGTGCAGGCGGCAGTTCTACCGATGCTCCTTCCGGGAACTTCTCAGCAGGGAGATATTCTGGTGTCAGCGGCTACTGGTTCTGGGAAGACCTTGGCATACATGCTGCCAATAGTCGAGGACATCAGTCACAACATCACCACAAGATTGTGTGGTCTCATAATCATGCCGACACGGGAGTTGGTCTCACAGGCAAAGGAAGTCTGCGAAGTCTGCGCCATGGCAGTTTCCCAAGGCAATGGGAAGCGTGTACGAATAGGCACAGCGATAGGGAGTGAAAATTTCAAGGGAGAGCAAGGAACGTTAATGGAAGAGGAAAACCGGTATGACCCAGCGCAGAGAAAAGAGCAGGAGCTGCGAATGAATGCAAGGTGGGACGCTTCGGATGCTGGAACCGATCAAGACGACGATGTTTTATGTGATGAGGAGTCCGTTTCCAGGTTGCCGGACCACGTTATTGATCACATTTCAAAGGTCGATATCCTGATTTGTACGCCTGGGAGATTGGTTGAGCATCTAAAGGTTACGCCTGGATTCACACTGGAATATATCAGGTGGCTCGTGGTGGATGAAGCCGACAAACTCCTTGACCAAACATTTCAACAGTGGTTAGATATTGTCATGACACGTCTCAGCAGAAGCTCAGAGCTCCCTAGCAAAACCCAGGACGATCAGGTAAGGAAGATTATTTTAAGTGCTACGATGACGAGGGACGTGGGTCAGCTCAACGGCCTGAAGCTGCGCCGTCCAAAATTGGTCGCCTTGGAATCATCATCTCAGTCGCAATCCAACAACGAAGATAGCTATATCTTACCTGGCCGACTTATCGAAGGAGGAATTAAGATCGACGAAGAAAGCCTAAAGCCATTGTATCTCGTAGAGCTGATGGAAAGGGAACATATGACGCTACGTTCACGACAAGATTCGGACTCTGGTGAGGAATCGCCCACAGATAGCAGAATAGTGAATTCTGGAACGGAAGTTGAGATCCCTCACGGCGTATTGATCTTCACCAAATCTAACGAAAGCGCTGTTCGCCTCGGTCGTCTTCTAGCCATCCTCTCACCCGGCTCTCGTCATCTTATCGCCACACTCACCTCCACGACGCGGAGCTCAACTCGGAAATCCACCATCAGCTCCTTCAGTGCCGGCAAATTATCCATTCTAGTTGCCTCCGATCTCATTTCGCGCGGTATCGATTTGCCAAATTTGGCCCATGTAATTAACTACGATATGCCAACAAGCGTGGCAAACTATGTCCACCGCGTTGGTAGGACTGCAAGAGCTGGCAAGAAGGGATTTGCTTGGACTCTTTATATTAGCAGTGAAGGGAGGTGGTTTTGGAATGAAATCGCACGTTCAGGGGCAATCAGAAGAGCAGATGGGGAGAAAGTTTCCAGGGTTAACATCAAGGCGGAGCAGTTCGATGCACATCGAAGAGACAAATATGAAGCCGCTTTGGAAGAACTTGAGAAGGAGACAATCACCCCCAACTTGAGTAGTGAAAAGCAGAAGAAACATGAATGATAATGCTTTTAAATCCATGTCATGATCAACTTATGTTTTGCCTGTTCGGGATTGACTGTCTAAGTTTGAACCGGTATTCTAATATCAACATCAACACCTGGTGTATTCTTTGTGCTTCTTCCTTCCTTGTTAGACCCCACTGTTCGATTCTGCCGCTTTTCTACCCGCAATAAAGTGCCGACATAATCAAGATTGATTCGAGTACGACAAGGTTGAGATTTCCGACAGGATCGGTATCCTTGAACAAAATGAGCTGTGGTCCTTGTAAGCCACGGGCCGACCCACCGAAAAGTCGAACTTCACCAATAACCAACAACGAGGTCACCGCAGCGACGTTTCAAGGTCGACGTCCGTTCGTTATCTGTGAAAATGCGGCGTAGTCTATTTGGCAATCGCATCGGAGATTTTCTGTTGGTGGACGAATGCAGATCTACATCCTATCCCCTGACTTTTACTGTCCGTGAAAATTGCTGGTATTGGATATGCATTGATCAATTGAGCAAGCTGCTCCGGTGATAGCCATTTTATTGATGATATACGAGACCCGAGCGACCGAGGAGTCGGAACAAGGTATGAAAATGGTAGTTGGAGCGAGGCACATATACCCTAGCATATGTACTCTACACATCCCCAACACGAAATTTTGTTGTTAGGGATACTGAGACCCCAAATATTTTCAATTGCATTCTCTATTTCAAATTATCTCTTCTGTCATATTCTTGTTCCTGATTGCAATATTGGGATCAATTCCCTCAACGCGTAGGGGGCATTCGATATGACGACCGCGATGGAGACCGTTCCCCCCGCGGATCAACGAGATGTTGAGAAGAGGACTGAATCCACGGGGACGAGAGAGCAAATCCAAAATACCTCGAGTGGAAGTATGGCATCTGGAGGGGTACCTGAGGACCTGGTGGACTTGACGGACCCATCTCTACCCCTCAATTGGTCGAAACCAAAGAAATATTTCAACCTCTTTGTTCCAGGAATCCTCACTTTCGTTGTGTAAGCATTTGTGCCACATACATTGCAACTTCATGATTTGCAAAACTCGTAACTGATCCCTTCTCAGTGCCTTCGGAACCTCCATATACACCCCAGCTATCCCCGATGTGATGATTGACTTCAAAGTGTCCGAAACAGTCGCCGTATTGCCCTTAACAACATACGTGCTAGCGCTGGGCTTCTCCTCTATGATAAGCGCCCCAATCTCGGAGACCATGGGACGACTAGGAACCTATCGCTATTGTGTCCCAATCTCCGCTCTCTTTACGCTCGGCGCCGGCTTCGCCCCAAGCTTTGGAGCACTATGCGTATTGAGATTTTTTGCGGGCCTCTTTGGAAGTGCAGCATTGGCAGTGAGTGCTGGAACTGGTGCAGACTTGTTTGCGCCGTCAGAAAGAGCGTTACCGGGCGCGATTCAACTATTTGCTCCTTTCTTAGGTAGTGTCCCCCCCCCCATAGGTGGGTAGTTATGTCGCTGACATATAGCAGGACCAGCTATTGGTCCCGTCGTGGGAGGGTTTGTGACCGCAAAGCATGGTTGGAAATGGTCTCAATATGCCCTCGCTATTATCGCTATCGTGACCTACTTTCCGGTTCTCTTCCTGGAAGAGACGTACCTGAAGATAATTTTAGCCCGTCGAAAAGCAAGGCTAGACGCTCACGCCACTACTATTGACGGGAAATCAAAACCACCGGCTTCTACACTCCTTCTCGGTGTTCTCTTCATTACCCTTTTGAGACCAATCAAGATGCTGGTTACGGAGCCAATTGTCACCTTCTTGAGTTTATATGTCGCATTCAACTTTGCAGTAAGGAACATCAGGGAGTAAAACCTCTAATTCTAGATTGCCTCATGAGTTATTGAGAAATTTGCTTGCTGCTGAGTAAATGCTACTGCAGTTGTCTGTTTACTCATGAGACAATGTCTCGTCTACCAAATTCATCTAGAAGAAGCAATCACTGACACCCCACTCTTCCAGGTTGTTTTCACTTTCTTTGGATCTATTCCGTACGTGTTTGGCGGAGTATATGGCTTCGATAGACAGATGTCTGGTCTGGTCTTCCTCGGGTTAGGTTTTGGATGTTTGTTGAGTGTGCCAACGTTTGTAGTTCTCGATAAACTCATATACCAGAAGGAGTGGCAGAAATGCGAGAGAGAAGGGAGGCCAGGCGCTATTGCTCCAGAACACAGATTATGGGCTGCAATGCTCGGCGGCATAGGTTTACCGATAAGCTTGTTCTGGTTCGGGTGGAGTGCAAAGAAGGACGTTCATTGGATTGTCCCAATTCTAGCACTGATTCCATTTGGTTGGGGAAACTTATTGATATTCGTAAGTTCCCAAAACACATAATTACGCACATTCTGGACCTCGACCATAAATTCAGGCCTGGATATCTCATCAACTACGACGCATTCAGAGAATTTCATTGGCTAATTTCCATCAGATCAGTACTGCGATTTACATGATTGACACATACGCTGCACTGACAGCCGCATCAGCAATTGCTGCCAATGGCTTGCTGCGATACATTTTTGGCGGAACTTTCCCTTTATTCACAGTTCAAAGTAAGATTCACTCTATTTGACCATATGCAATTCTGATATTCGTAGTGTATGAGAAGTTAGGAATTGGTTGGGCTACGAGTTTACTCGGATTTCTATCTTTGGCTATGTTGCCCATACCATGGGTTCTGTATCGGTGGGGACATCATCTCCGCGCGAGGAGCAAGTTTGAGACGAATCAAATACCTGAAGGCTTGTGATGAACTGAATCTATCGAATGAAAGGGCTGCAGTACTGTATATCATTTCTCTGTCAGCGAGTCATGGGATATATCATTGTTCTTGGATCACTGTCCGCCTCCGACAGCCGTGCACATTTGAATCCGGCGGCTTCCTTTATACGAAGATCGAGCCCTCCTGCAGAAAGAATCTATATATGGATTCAACCTCCTTCTCGTTCAATTCAGCAATTACCCGAAACTTGACCATGTCGGATTTCGAAGCTGGAATCATGTTTAGAAACACACACCGGCAAATGACAAAAATTGAAATGCCCTAAGCAGGCGGTGCTGATCTACGCCCAGCTCTTCAAGAGCTTGGGAAAAGACGCAGAAAGGCATGTCCGAGAGAAGTGGACTCCATTGTTAATGCTCCTTAGAACATCAAACAAAATTGGGGTTCCTCGGGACAGGTTCGGATCAAGCATTGTCAGCCCATTGAGGGGCTTCGTTAGCAATCGATTTTGAAAATTCATCTACACCTTCCACACCTCGGCACCTCGTCTCCTGCCCTGATCATCTAATCTGTGGAGGGACGAATCAAATAATAAATGCCAATTCCCTGATGTGTATCTCCAAGGGACGGTTGCCCGACTCTGAACAAGGTTTCAGGTAAAACATGGCGCACCAGGCGTATTCTTTGTCAATAAATAGTGTTCTTAAACAGGATTGAATTCTGAGCCAGACCCAGGTGGGCTACCCTCCCCACATTCGCAATTTGTGGAGTTAAGCTTAAGATAGATTTGATCGGCGCCCAGTGCTGACGCTGCGGCGGCAGTACCCGGCCTCCATAGAACCACCTGAATAATCAACGAGGCCGCGCAGGCTTTTAAGGGATCCATACAGCATCTCTCTCCACTCTTCCAAAACTTGAATTTTGTCCAGCTTGTGCCGGGCCTTGTCATGAGAACAATGAGGAATTATCCCATTGCAATGATCGGTTTTCAGCCCGCTTCCATGGAAAAGAAGATATGAAGTCACACTGTTCTAGATCTCGCAAATGCTGACATTGTAGAGAGTATACCACTTTCCATCATCTTGTTTCCTATTGGTGCGAAAGGGAGAGTTCCTTCAGCCGTCCCAAGATGCTCTACTGTCCTACAAAGATCTACAATCGAGGATTTCATGGAAGTGGGTCTCCCTAAAGCCCTGACTTCAAGATTTCATCTTTTAAGCCTAGACTGGTGAATCTGGCAATTTCACACAACCCAGGCATGGAGAAGATTCCAGACAACTAGTACAAGCGTGCAATTGGTGACGACTATACCATTCCGTTCTTCGGCAGCGATCTCGATCAGGCTGCTGCAATCTACCCACATTTTTTTGATGTTGGCGGCAACACTGGAATCCCAGACTCATTTGGCTTTCAGTTCGCCCAACAAGCTGCACCAGACTTGGTGAAAGGCCTTTTCACCACTTTTCTTCAGTCGAAGGCGGTGTCAATGCTTGACGCTGTTTTTGCAAATGCCACTTCTAAGCTCTCATGTCCTCAGCTGAGCAGCATTGATACATCTCAACCCCCAAAGTACCCCGGTGCAACGGGCACTTGTGCGAACTGTCAAAGGAGACTTTGGGTGGACCAGAAATAGATAACTTGGTGACGTTGGGCAAAATGGTTTTATATAATGTGGAACACGTATATAGGTGATGAGACTAGTGAATGAATGAGTCTGGACCGAACCTTGCCATCATATAAACGTGACAGTACACAAAGGTGCTACTGATACTAGTGACGAGGGCCTTCCCATCCTTCGGGGTACCAGATCATAA
>Ga0182030_10020793_pt1 | contig 12351 bp, 10 predicted proteins | sample 812S3MmetaG_FD_121299 | JGI IMG/M metagenome (GOLD analysis project Ga0182030, IMG submission 121299) | Permafrost microbial communities from Stordalen Mire, Sweden - 812S3M metaG (Illumina Assembly) | ecosystem: Environmental > Terrestrial > Soil > Wetlands > Permafrost | place: Sweden...
AAGCCGCGGGCCGGGTGCTGGTGGAGGATGCGCATGGCGCACCGCCCAGCCTGCCGTTCTGGACCGGCGAAGCGCCGCAACGCACCAGCGTATTGAGCGACGGCGTAAGCGCGCTGCGCGAAGTCATTGCTGCGCGCACGAGAGATCTGATTCCGGGGCGCATCACGCTGGTGCATCCCAGCGTGATAGAGACGACCGCCTGGCTGATGGAGCGCTGCGGCATCTGTGCTCATGCGGCGCAGCAGCTGATCGCCTACATCGTTGAGGGGCGAGCCGTTCTGGGCGCGGTGCCGTCGAAGACCACCATCATTGCCGAGCGATTCTTCGATGAGGGCGGGGGCATGCAGCTCATTTTGCACGCGCCGTTTGGCGGGCGCATCAACAAGGCCTGGGGACTGGCGCTGCGCAAGCGCTTCTGCCGCGGCTTCAACTTCGAGCTGCAGGCCGCGGCTACTGACAACGGCATCAACATCTCGCTCGCCGAGCAGCACAGCTTTCCGCTTGCCGAGGTCTTTCAATTCCTCACCGATGTTACGGTGAAGTCGCTGCTGGAGCAGGCGTCGATTCCTTCGCCGATCTTCAAGACGCGCTGGCGCTGGGTGGCGGGGCGAAGCTTGCAGCTTTTGCGCACGTCCAACGGCAAGCGCATTGCGCCGCAGGTGCAGCGCACGCGGTCAGACGACCTGATGGCCTCAGTGTTTCCGCAGGCCGCGGCGTGCTTTGAGACTATCGTCGGCGACATTCAGATTCCCGATCATCCGCTGGTGCGCGAGGTGATGCAGGACGTGCTGCAGGAGGCGATGGATCTGGAAGGCCTGTTGGGCGTGCTGCGCGGCATTGCCGATGGAAGCATCCGCTGCCTGGCTGTCGATACGCCGGTTCCGTCGCAGTTTGCGCATGAGCTTCTCAATGCAAATCCGTATGCGTTTCTGGATGAGGCGGGACTTGAGGAACGGCGGGCGCGGGCCGTGTCGCAGCAGCGCGGCATTCCGGCGAGTGTGCTGGAGCAGCCCGGCAAGCTTGACCCTGCTGGCATTGCGACGGTGCGCGCGCAGTGCTGGCCTGATGTGCGCGACCACAACGAACTGCACGATCTGCTGATGACGCTGGTTGCGCTGCCGATTGGCAGTGTCGACGAAGGAAGCGCTCCGCACTGGGCGGGATTTTTCGCGCGGCTCGAACGCGAAGGCCGCGCACGCGAGATGCAGTGCGGCGGAACGCCGTGCTGGATCGCGGTGGAGCGGAGCCCCTCGGCGGATGCTCTCTGGTTGGACGCTGGGGCACAAGCTGCTGCAAAGAACGAGGCCGCGACGAAATGCGTGCAGGGATGGATGCAGATTCTGGGGCCGGCTACAGCGAATGGACTGGCGCGAACGCTGTCGCTCGATGCGGCGCTCATCTACCAGTCGTTCATCGCCATGGAGCTGCAGGGGCTGCTGATGCGGGGCAGCTTTGAGAAGCCGGCGACAAGTGATGACCTCGAAATCGAATGGTGCGAGCGGCGCATTCTGCAGCGGATACACAAGCTCACCGTGGGCGCGCGGCGCAGGCAGGTTGAGGCTGTTGCGCCTCAAGTCTTCATGCGTTGGCTGCTTACATGGCAGCACCTTACGCTGGCAACGCAGCGGACCGGCGAAGAAGGATTGCTGGAAGCGCTGGGGCAGCTTGAGGGCTTCGAGGCGCCGGCCATCGAGTGGGAGCGGTCGCTGCTGCCGGCGCGCGTGGCTGGGTACGATCCCGAGTGGCTTGACCGGCTGTGCCTTTCGGGGGCCGTCGGATGGGGACGCGTGTCGCCGCATCCGGCGTTCAACGCGGTCGATGCAGCGACCGCGCGCACCGGCCCTCGTCGCATCAGTCCAAGCAGCGCGGCGCCCATCACGTTTTATCTGCGGGAATCGGCGACGTGGCTGGAGCAGGCGCTGGCGCAGCAGTCCGTCGACGAGACTCTGCTGGGCCAGACGTTGACCGACGAGGCGCTGCGCGCGTGGGAGCTTCTGAAGCGGAAGGGCGCCTGCTTCGTGGAGGACGTGCAGCGCGGGCTCGACCTGACGATGGCTCAGACCCGGCAGGCGCTGTGGGAGCTTGCCGCGGCGGGACTGGCTGCTGCGGACGGCTTCGATCAACTGCGTTCCATGATTGACCCGGCACGCAAGCCGGCTGCTGCGGCGCCGCATCGAAGGATGCGCTGTGCCGCCGGGCGCTGGTCACTGTTCAGCGCGGACATTCCCACGCCGGCCGATGCCATGGAAAAAGCGCGCCGCACGGACGCTGCGGTTGAGTCGGCGGCGCGGGTGCTGCTGGGCCGCTACGGCATTTTGTTTCGAGACCTGGTAGCGCGTGAGTCAAACATTCCGCGCTGGGGCGTCCTGCTGGGAATGCTGCGCCGGCTCGAAGATCGGGGCGAGGTGCGCGGCGGGCGCTTTGTCTCGGGGTTCAGCGGAGAGCAGTTTGCGCTGCCGGAGGCAGTCGATAGTCTGCGTGCCGCGCGCGAGAGCAACGATCAGGAGCGCATCACCCTCGCCGGCGCCGACCCCATGAACCTGGTCGGCATCCTAGTGCCGGGGGAGCGCGTTGCGGCAGTTCCGGGCCGTTCCTTGATTCTGCGCAACGGGCTGGTGCCGGGAAGCGATCCGGAGGCGCTGCTGGCGCGCCCGGCCCGCGTGGTTCCTGCTCTGCCGATTCGGCCATGGCAGCCGGCTCCTGCGCGGGTTTATACAAAGCAGTCGGGACTGGCGAGCTTTTCCGATTCGCTGCCGCTCTTTCCTTAAGCAGGCTTTCCATCGGCCATCCAGGTTTAGGTGCGATTGCCCTGCGCCTGAGACGAAAGCCCCTTTCGGCCTGACTGAAGTTTTGGTACTATAAGGGAAGTCAACCTGTGCGCCCGTAGCTCAGCTGGATAGAGTATTTGGCTACGAACCAAAGGGTCGGGAGTTCGAATCTCTCCGGGCGCACCATGACTTACCCGCACCAGGGCTTGACCTCACCGAGACTCACCCCGCACTGACCAGCCCTCCTAGTTTTCCTATATTCTTGAATTGATTCGTCCCCAACTGGAGGCGAAGGCTGGAAGCGAACTCAAGGATGTGCGCCCGTAGCTCAGCTGGATAGAGCATTTGGCTTCGAACCAAAGGGTCGGGAGTTCGAATCTCTCCGGGCGCACCAATTCACAGCTTGCTGAATAAGTTCTGTTCTCGATCCAGAAACCGAAAAACGTACCTCAGGGGCTGAAGCCCCGCATTGTTTCTATTGGCATTGTGCCGGGGATGAATCCCCGGCACAATGCCCGGATTTTTCAGCAAGCAAGGCGGGCAACGCGGCGCGGCTCAGGCCGCGGGTGCCGGCTCTGGTTCAGGCTGCGGCGGGATCAGCGATAGCTCGGCGGAGATTTCCAGGCCTGCCTGCAGCACCAGCTTGGTCACAGCGGCGGGCGTGAGCCGGGTGGCGTCGTACTCCACGCGCAGGGTGCGCGCTTCGCGGTCAAAGCACAGCTTGCGGATGCCGTAGACATCTTTGGCCCCGGCCAGCGCCAGCACGGCGTGTTCTGAGGGCGGCGTGGTGTAGGAGTAAAGAATGTCTACCGTTGTCATAGTCGCATGATAGCAAGTCGGCAGGGTTAGTGTGGTGAGTCTGAAGTCATTCGCAAGAATCGGGGAAGCCGAGAAGCAGATTCTTCGACTCACCACCCCCAAACTGAAGAGCGTTCGGGGCCCCGTTCGCTCAGAATGACAGCCAGTCTTGTGTTGCTTGTTTCAGACTCGGGACACTACAGCGTGTTGAGGTAGGCGCGGATCTCCGGGCTTGACCAGTCCGGGTCACCCACCATCTTGCGGCGGATGATGCCCTTGCGATCGATCACGTAGGTCTCTGGCCAGCCCTCGGTGTGGTAAAGCCTGGCGGCGCTCTCGCTGGGATCTCGAACGGAGATCAGGTCGACATGATGGCGCGCGATGAAGTTCTTGTAGTCGTCCGGGTCTTCGTCGATGCTGACGGCAAGGATGGCGAGATCAGGCCGGTCATGGTGCAACTCCAGCAGGCCGGGCATCTCCTGCACGCATGGTGCGCACCAGGTGGCCCAGAAGTTGAGCAGCACAATTTTTCCGTGGTAGTCCGCCAGATGGATGGTGGAGGAGCCGTCGGAGACTGTGAAGTCGGGAGCTTTCTCCCCGGTCAGGCCGGGACGGCTGCCGCGGTTGCAGGCAGTCAGCAGCCCCAGAGGAACAAGCACAGCGATGAAGGCGAATCGAAGGTACCGCACGTCTCTATAATACGGAGCGGAAGGTCACCTCGTCATGCGCAAAGATCGGCAGCAGCCAGAGGAAGAGGTTGGCACGGGCCCTTACAAGCCTGTTCTGGGCCTGTTTGACGATTCGGGCGAGGCCGCGGCGCCGAACCAGTTCAACTGGCGCGCAGGCACGGTCTTTGACCAGCCGGAGCCTGATCCGCTCATCGAGCTCACCGTCATTGTCCCGGCACGCAATGAGGAAGACTGCATTGGCGACTGCCTTCAATCGCTGGTCAGCCAGTCTGAGGAGATCTTCGAGCTGGGCGTGGACTGGGAGCTGATCGTCGTCGATGACAATTCGACGGACCGGACGCGGCAGATTGCCGGCGAGTTCGCGAAGACCGCAGGAGTTGCAGTGCTGCCGGCAGGGAAGTTGGAGAAGGGATGGACGGGCAAGGCCAACGCCATCTGGACGGCGGCGAAGAAGGCGCGCGGGCGCTGGCTGCTGTTCACAGATGCGGATACGATTCACGAGCTGGGCGGCCTGCGGCGGGCCATCCATGAGGCCACACGCCACAAGGCTGGCATGCTGAGCTACTCGCCGCGGCAGATTGTTGCAGGCCTGGCGCAGCGTACGCTCATGCCGCTGGCGTTTTGCGAGCTAGCGCTGGCTTACCCGCCGGCCAAGGTCTCTGACCCGAACCAGCGCATCGCCGCCGCCAACGGACAGTTTCTGCTGGTGGAGCGGGAGGCCTATCGTCGCCTGGGCGGTCATGCCTCGGTCTCCGACCGGGTGCTGGAGGATGTGGAGCTGGCCTTCATCGCCAAAAAGCGCAAGGTGGGCCTGCGCTTCCGCTACGCTGAGGACGCGGTGGCCACCCGCATGTACCGCAGCACCGGCGCCATGGTCGAGGGCTGGACCAAGAACCTGGCGCTGCTCTTTGATAACGCGCTGGCCCTGGCTGCCTGGCGCGCGCTGGATTTGCTTCTTCTTTTTGGGCTGCCGGTGCTGACGATCGAACTGTGGAACGCCCGCTTCGGCGTTCATTCCATCGAATGGATCGGCGTGGGCTGGGTTCTGGCGCTGCTTTGGGTGCGTACTGTGGCGCGATTCTATTCCCGCGTTTCGAAGTCCAATTTTCCCTTTCTGGATTGCCTGCTGGCGCCGCTGGGACTGCCTCTCTTTGTGGTGCTGTTGTACCGCAGCTGGTTCCAGCATCGAATCTTGAAGCGGGTAAGCTGGAAGGGGCGGGAGTATGCGGGATGAGTTTTCGCTGCGTATTTTGACTCTACAAACTTTCATTGCGACAGGATGAAACTTAAGCCAACCGGCAGCATCCGATTCTGCAAGGGGTACGAATGATTTATCTCACGCGACGCGCCACCTTTTCCGCCTCGCACTACTACTGGAACGAGGGCTGGAGCGCGGCCCAGAACGAGCAGGCCTTTGGCCGCTGCGCGAACCGCAACGGTCACGGCCACAACTACACGCTGGAAGTGACGGTGGGCGGCGAGCCCGACCCCGTCACCGGCTTTGTCGTCGATCTGAAATGGCTCAAGGATGTGATCGAGCAGGAAGTTCTGGCGGCCTACGACCACCGTCATCTCAACTTGGAGGTGCCGGAGTTTGCCGCGGGTAAACTGAACCCGACTACTGAAAACATTGCACTTGCGGCGTGGAATCGGCTCGACTCGGCGGTTTCGGCAGCGGCCGGAGCCACCCTGAGCCGTATCCGCGTGTATGAGACGCCGGAGATTTTTGCGGAGTATCGAGGCGGGCAATGAGGGAGAAAGCCTATTTCGGACGCCGCTACGGGCTCAGCGCCAGCCACCGGCTGCACAGCGAGGGGCTGACGGCCGAGGAGAACCAGGCCGCTTACGGCAAGTGCAACAATCCGCACGGCCACGGCCATAATTACGTGGTCGAGGTGCTGGTGGGTGGGCCGATTGCCGCCGAGACGGGGATGGTGATGAACCTGGTGGATGTGGACGTCGCGGTCGAAACACACGTTTTACGTCGCTTTGACCACACCAACCTGAACCTCGATCCGCTCTTTGTGAATCGGGTGCCGACCACGGAGAATCTTTGTAGGGCGATCTTTGAACTGCTCGATGGGGCTTTTGAGCCGGCCAAGCTGGAACAGGTTCGCGTGGAAGAGACAGAGAACAACTTCTTCGAGTACTCCGGCGCCTAGTTTTTCGCGAGAGAATAGCAGGCCGCCCGCCTGAGACGGGCAAAAGGACGATGACCATGGCACAGCCGATTGCAGTGACAAAATCCGTTCGCAGAGTTGCGGTAGACGAAGGGCTGAGCGAGTTCAGCACGCAGGAGATGTACCGGGAGATCCTCGGCCGGCTGGGCGAGGACCCGACGCGCGACGGCCTGCTTTCGACGCCGGCCCGCGTCGAGAAGTCGATGGCCTTCCTGACCAAGGGCTACGGCGAAGATGCCGGCAAGATTCTGCGCGGCGCCATGTTCGATGTGGACTATGACGAGATGGTGATCGTCAAGGACATTGAGATGTTTTCACTGTGCGAGCACCACATGCTTCCTTTCTTTGGGCGCGTGCATGTGGCTTACATCCCAAACGGGAAGGTAATTGGCCTGAGCAAGATACCGCGTTTAGTTGAAGTGTTTGCACGCCGTTTGCAGGTGCAGGAGCGGCTTACGCGGCAGATTGCCGACTCCATCCAGGAGGCGATTCAGCCGCAGGGTGTGGGTGTGGTGATCGAGGCGCGGCACCTGTGCATGATGATGCGCGGTATTGAGAAGCAGAACTCGTCCACCGTGACAAGCGCTATGGTGGGCTGCTTCCGCCAGAAGGAGACGCGGGCCGAGTTTTTGTCGTTGGTGCGGCAACCGGCCTAGCACACCCAGCCTGCTCCAAGGCGGGTGGGCTAGAGTTGTTAGAGTGAACGGGCTCCTCGTAGTGGACAAGCCGGGCGGTATGACCAGCCATGATGTGGTTGGAAAGCTGCGCCGCATTGCCGGCGAAAAGTCCATTGGCCACCTCGGCACGCTGGACCCCATGGCTACCGGCGTTCTGCCGCTGCTGATGGGAAAATACACGCGCCTGGCGCAGTACTTCTCCTCGGCAGAGAAGACCTATACGGGAACAATCCGCTTTGGTTTTTCGACGGATACCTATGATGCAGAAGGGGTTGCTGACGGCGCGGATCGCTGGCCGGAACTGAACCCCGCACTGAGTCTTGAGCAGATTCGCGGCGGCGCAGCGCGCTTCAACGGCGAGATGGACCAGATGCCGCCTGCTTACTCCGCCAAGAAAATCGATGGCACGCCAGCCTACAAACTGGCTCGCGAAGGCAAGCCGGTGGAGTTGAAGACAGCTAAAGTCACCATTGCCAGCTTTGAAATCACGGGCCTGGATGGGTCGGCAGCCACATTTTTCATGAGCATCAGCGCCGGCGGATACGTGCGCTCCGTGGCTCACGAGCTGGGACGGGACCTTGGCTGCGGTGCACACTTATCCGCGCTGCGCCGGACGCAGGCCGGCGTCTTCACGATTGCCGAGGCCCACAACCTGCAGGAACTAGAGTCGCTGGCAGGGAATCCAGACGCGCTTGAAGGGCTTTGCATCCATCCCCGGCTGCTTTTGCCGGAGATGCCGGCCGTGACGGGCGACGCGCAGGCTCTGGGGCGGCTGCGCAACGGCGCCCAGGCTAATTTGCCGGAGTTCTCCCGCGCGGCGATGGTCAAGGTCTTCGCCGGGCAGCGAGACCTGGTCGGCATTGCGCGACGGATTGCCGGGACACTGTTTCAGCCGGTGGTGGTGATGGGGTGATGAAGGCAGGGATTAGGGAATAGGGGTTTGGGATTAGCCGGAAGTCTGCTACTTGTGCAGCAGGGGCTTAAGGACAGGGAAAAGCGTGGCGGCCAGGATCTGCGAGCCTTTGGCGGTGGGATGAATGCCGTCCTGCTGGATCGTTCCCGGCACGTTGATCAGGTCCTTGTAAATCATGGGGACAAACGCGGAGTGGTGCTTGGCTGCCATGTCGCGAAAGACCTGCTCGAAGGCGTGGATGTAGTCCGCGCCGTAGTTGGGCGGGAGGGTAATGCCGGCCAGCAGGACTTTGATGTGGGCGGCCTCAAGCGTGGTGAGCACCTGGTCGAGGTTGCGGCGGGTCTGGTCGGGCGGCAGGCCGCGCAGGCCGTCGTTGCCGCCAAACTCGACGATCACAACTTCAGGATGCAGCAGGACAATGGAGCGAATGTCGGCCACCGCATCTTTGGTGGTGGCGCCGCTGGTGCCCTGGTTGATGACCTTGTAGTGGTAGCCGTGCCCATCCAACTCGTCCTGGAGGAAGTTGGGGTAAGCCTGGCCGGTCTGAAGGCCGTAGCCGGCAGTGATGCTGTCGCCAAAGCAGACAATCCTGGGCAGATCGGCAGCTAGTGTCCGCCCACTGAAGAGAGAGGCGGCCAGCGTCAGCAGTCCAATTGAAACAACGCGCCTGCGGGATACGTACACATCTACAGTGTAGCGAAGAGAACGAGGGACTAGGGACTGAGGAGCGCGGGAGGAACATTGATCGAAGTTCGGGACGCGAAGAAGTGGATACAGAACGGGGCGCGGCGCGTGGATATCCTCAAGGGGATCACGCTGACCATACCGGCGGGGCAGTTTGTGGCCATTGTGGGCGCCAGCGGCAGCGGCAAGAGCACGCTGCTGGGCCTGCTGGCCGGCCTGGACACGCCCAGTTCCGGCGAGATCTGGCTGGACGGCGTGCCCATCCACAACCTGGTTGAGGCGGAACTGGCGGCCGTCCGCGGCAAAAAGATCGGCTTCGTGTTCCAGTCGTATCAGTTGATCCAGACGTTGACGGCGCTGGAAAATGTGCTGCTGCCTTACGAGCTCAACGTGGAAGGCAGTGGGCTGGCGGCGGCGCGCCGCTTGCTGGCCGATGTGGGCCTGGCCGAGCGCATGGACCACTACCCGGTGCAGCTCTCCGGTGGCGAACAGCAGCGGGTGGCGCTGGCGCGCGCCTTTGTGGTGGAGCCGCCGATTGTGATGGCCGACGAGCCTACCGGCAACCTGGATTCGACCAACGGCAAGCTGGTGCTTGACTTGCTGCTGGCGCGCAACAAGCAGGCTGGCACCACGCTGGTGTTGGTGACGCATGACCCTGAAGTGGCCGCCATGGCCGACCGCAAGATTGTGCTGCGCGACGGAATGATTGTGGAAGACACGCTGCCTTATGCGAACCCGGATACGGACTCGGCGGCGGACTCGGGCGCGAAGCAGGTTGTGAATGGCTAAGCGCGCCCTCAGCTGGAGCCGGGCCGGAGCGATCGGCTGGCGGGACCTGAAGTCCGCGCCCGGCAAGTTCGCCTTTGTGGTGCTGTCGGTGGCGGTGGGCGTGGCCGCTCTGGTGGGCGTGCGCGGCTTCAGTGAGAGCTTCCGTAGGACTTTAAGTGCTGAGTCGAAATCGCTGATGGCCGGGGACTTGAGCGCACGGCTGTTTCATCAGCCAACGGTGGACGACCAGGCCAAGGTGGCCGCGTTGATCAAGAAGGACGGCGGCAAAATCGAGTCCACGTGGGTCACCGAGACCATCTCCATGGCTTCGGTTCCGCCGGACCCGGTGCCGCTGCTGGTGTCCTTGAAAGCCGTTGATCCGGCGCAGTATCCGTATTACGGCACGGCTGAGCTTGAACCGGCGATGACGCTCGATCAGGCGCTTCAGGGCTATTCAGCAGTGGTGGCCGAGGAGTTTCTCATTCGCCTGAACGCTCATGTGGGCCAGACGCTGCGGCTGGGCGGCATCAACTTCCGCATTACGGCGGTCCTCACGCAGGAGCCTGACAGGATTACGGCTGGGGCGGGGATGGGTCCGCGTGTGATGATCTCGCAGGCCGCGCTGGCGAAGACTGGGCTGATTGCGCCCGGCAGCCGGGCCAGCCAGCGTCTGCTGGTGAAGCTGCCGGAGGCTGCGCCCGGCCTGTCTGGGACTGGATTGAAGGCGACCGGAGCTGTCGATCCGGTAGCCATGCGTAAACAGCTTGAGGAGGCGCTGCCCGACGCGCAGGTGATGGACTTCCGCGAAGGGAATCCAGCGCTGAGCCAAGGGCTTGATAATTCGACTTCCATCCTCAGCCTGATCTGCCTGGTGGCCATGGTGCTGGGGGCGATCGGCGTGGCCATGGCCATGCATGCGCACCTGGAGCAGCGCATGGACATGCTGGCAATTCTCAAGGCAATCGGCGCAGGGTCAGGGGATTTGCTGAGGATTTTTCTGCTGCAGACGCTGGGGCTGGGCGTGGCCGGAGGCGTACTGGGCGTTGCTGCGGGTGTGGGCGTGATGGTGGCGCTGCCGGCGGTGTTTGGCAGCCTTCTGCCGGTGCATGCTGCGCTCGATTTTCCATGGCGCTCGGCGCTGGCAGGGCTGGGCACGGGGCTGCTGACGACGCTGCTGTTCTGCCTGCCGCCGCTGCTGGACGTGCGGGGGGTGCGGCCGGTACTGGTGCTGCGGCGGCTGGTTGAGCCGGGTCCGGACGGCATTGGCGGCTGGTTCGCCCGCTGGTGGGCGCGGCGGCTGCAACTGGGAATTTCGCTAGTTGTGGTCGCGGCGCTGGGCGGCATCGCCTGGGCGCTGTCTGACTCAGGCAAAGTGGGCTCGTGGTTTGCAGTGCTGTTTACTGTGGCGCTGCTGGTGCTGGTGGCCATGGCGGCCGTTCTGCTTTGGCTTTTGCGACTGCTGTTGAATTCGGTCCGCCTGCGGCTGCCCTCGTTTCTGCGGCACGGGCTGGCGAATCTCTATCGGCCGGGCAACCAGTCCGCCCCGGTGATGGCGTCGCTCGGCCTCGGCGTGATGCTCATCCTCGCCGTCTTCCTCATGCAGGCGGCGCTGCTGCGCGACTTGCGCGAGACTGCTTCGCCCAAGCTGCCCAATATTTTTCTGATCGATGTGACGTCCGACGAGGTCGCGGGCATCAAGGATTTCTTCGCGCACCAACCCGGTGTCAGTCAAACGCTGGATCTAATGCCGGTGGTGACAGGGCGCTTTGTCGCGATCGACGGAAAGCCGTTGGATGCCATCAAGGAGCAGCAGCATCTTCCCCGGCGGATGCTGGAGAACGCGGAGTTGAGCTGGGCGGATGCCGCGCCAGACGGCGACAAGGTGACGGCGGGCGCGTGGTGGAAAGATGCGAACGCCGCAGAGATCGCGGTGGGAACGGGCTTCTCCGAGCGGCTGCATATCGGCGTGGGCTCGACGATGGAGCTTGAGACAGGCGGCGTCACGCGGAGGCTGAAGGTGGTGGCGCTTTACCGCGCGGACGGTCAGCACCTTGGCGCGCGCGTCTCGTTTATGCTGCCGTCGGGGCTGTTGAAAGACGGGCAAGCTACGTGGTATGGCGGCGCGCATGTCGACCCGAAGCAGGTGGCTTCGCTGGAGCGCGCGCTGTTCACCGCCTATCCAACCGTTACAGTTATCAATCTTGCAGATGTGCTTGACCGTATTGAAAGCGTGGTAAATCAAGTTACGTTTGTGGTGCGGTTTCTGGCCGGCTTCTCCATCTTTGCCGGGCTCATGATTCTGGCTTCGAGCATCGCAAGCACTCGCTTCCGGCGCATGCGCGAGGCGGTGGTGTTGAAGACGCTGGGCGCTACGCGGATGCGCATCGTGCGGACCTTCTCAGTCGAATTCAGCGTGCTGGGACTGCTGGCTGGATCGGTGGGCGTGGTGTTTGCGAACCTGCTGACGCGGGTGCTGCTGCATCGGCTTGAAGTTGCGTTCCACATTGAGTGGACTGCTACGCTGACGGCGCTGGTGGGGACGGCAGTGCTGGCTACGGCGACGGGATGGATCGCGAGCTATCGGATTCTGGGGCTGCGGCCGCTGGAAGTTTTGCGGGAAGAGTGAGAAAGGCAGTGGTTAGTGATTAGTGGTCAGTGATTAGGCTGACGGCCGTGGCTTCAGGGCCATTTAGGTCGCCGCGACGACTAAGCGAAAAGGACAGGTGCGGGAGTTGGTTGGTCGTCGCGCGAGACAAGGTTCGTGCTTTCCCACCCTTTCCGCTGACAGCGCGGAATGGATGGGGCACCCGAGTCTGAGGTAAATCGAGTATGCCGATGTAATCACTAACCACTAATCACTAACCCCTAACCCCT
>Ga0182030_10020795_pt1 | contig 12350 bp, 9 predicted proteins | sample 812S3MmetaG_FD_121299 | JGI IMG/M metagenome (GOLD analysis project Ga0182030, IMG submission 121299) | Permafrost microbial communities from Stordalen Mire, Sweden - 812S3M metaG (Illumina Assembly) | ecosystem: Environmental > Terrestrial > Soil > Wetlands > Permafrost | place: Sweden...
CAAGTCCTTGGGCGTCTTGAACGGCGAGTCTTTGGCGACCACCAGGTTCGCGTTGGCATCGCGCTTCGAGTAGAGCACGGCGGGCGCGATCATCTGCAGCGGAATCCCGCGCGCGATCGCGGCCGCGACCGTCATCGGATTCGCTTCGCCGACATCCAAGTCTCCGCTTAGCACCGCGTTGAGGATGGTCGCACCGTTGGAGAGCAGCGTCACCGCCGGCGTGATTCCGTTGGCCGCGAAGATGCCGGCGTCGGCGCCGTAGAACGCCTCGCCCGCGGCATCGATCGCTTGCGCGCCGATCCTCACGACCGGCGGGGGCGTTTGCGCGAGAACCGGGCGCGCGGCGGCGACGGCACCGGCGATGAGCGCGAGGGCAGCGGTACGGGTCGGCATCGCGATTTTTTCACCGGTAGAGACCAAACTCCGCTCGCGGCAGGGTGCGGTTGCACCGGTGCTCAAGGCCGGGATATGGCAAGCCATCCCGATATCTACATCTCGACGCAAACGGGCTTGTACCGCGGCGCCGTCAACGCGACGATTCACGACATCGAAAGCGTCGGGCCGGCCGATCTCGGGACGGTACGCGCGCCGGTGGTCATCGACTGCAAGAATCCCGAGCGTTTGTATGCGGTCACGCGCCGCAACGGCGTGTTCCGTTCCGACGATGGCGGCAAGACGTGGCACGAGAAGAACCATGGCTTGATCTACAAAGAGACCTGGTCGATCGCGCAGCACCCGGTGACGGGCGCGGTGTTCGTCGGCACCGGACCCGCAGCGGTATTCAAGAGCACGGATTTCGGGGAGAACTGGACGTTCGCGGAACAGTTGCACACGCTGCCGGAAACGATCGAGTGGACGTTTCCCAATCCGCCGCACATCGCGCACGTCAAGGGTTTCGGTCTCAGCCGTGAAGACCCGAGTGTCGTTTTCGCGGCGCTCGAAGAGGGCTGGCTGATCCGCTCCAAGGACGGCGGCGAAACGTGGATGACGCTACGCAACGGCACCGTGTACGATTCGCACACCGTCACGGTGATGCCGGACAATCCGAACGTCGTCATTTCGGCCAGCGGCAACGGAATCGTTCGCAGCGAAGATCTGGGCGATCATTTCGTTCCGGCCATGGAAGGGCTCACGCGCGAGTACGTTGCGCAGATCGCCTTCCACGAGAGCGCTCCAAACGTGCTCTTCACCGCGGCCGCCGGTGTACCGCCGCGCGATTGGCGGCGCAAAGAGGGTGCCGACTCGAAGTTCTTCCGTAGCGACGATCAAGGCCGTTCGTGGAGAACGCTGACCGGCGGTTTGCCCGAGCACATGACGGCGGCGCCGCGCGCGACGACGAGCTTGCCGAATCAAGCCGGCTCGTTTCTCGTGGGCATGAACGACGGCACGATTTGGATGACCGCCGACTTCGGCGAGTCCTTCAAGCAAGTCGCGACCGGCTTACCGCCGATCTACGCGCTATCCGTTTCCCGGAACTAGCTTGAGCAGACGGTCGGCGTTGCCGTGCGCGATCTTTTCCTTGTCATCCGGACTCACGGGAAGCGTGTCGAGAAACGCTGCGGCGATCGCGTTGCTCGCGAACGGGTAGTCGACCGAGAAGAGGATGCGGTCGGCGCCGAACGTGAGCAGCGCGCCGAGAAACGGCGGCAGCGTGAACCAGCCGCTGGTCGTGATCCACACCTGATCGAGAATCGTCCGGCTGACCGATCGCGATAGGCCGGTCATCTTCTGGGGGAGCGTGTCGTCGCAGCGCGCCAGCGATGCCGGCAAGCCTTCGCCCATGTGGCCGATGATGATCTTGAGCCGCGGATGCCGATCGAACGTTCCCGCCAGAACCATGCGCAGCACGTGAACGGCGGTTTCGGCGTGCCAACCCCAACCGGAGGTGGCGAAGAAGTTCGAAACGGGTGCGCTGAAGCCGTCGTAGTAGGCAGCGCGCACGCTTTCGGGCGGCAGACCGGGATGGATGTAGATCGGTACGTCGAGCGTTTCGGCGCGCGAGAGAATCGGCGCGAACATCGGATCGTCGAGGAACTTGCCGTTGGTCGTACCGCTGACGAGCGCGCCGCGCAGGCCGCACTCGCGAACGGCGCGCTCGAGTTCGTCGGCCCCGGCCTCCGGTGCCGTCAGCGAAAGATGCGCGAACGACGCGTAGCGTTCGGGCCGTGCGCGCACGACCTCGGCCAGCGCATCGTTATAGCGCCGTGCGAACGACGGCGCCGCATCGGACGGCAGCAGCGCTGCGCCGAGGCCGGGAACCGACAGCACCTGGACGCTGATTCCGCTTGCTTCCATCGATGCAATCCGCATGTCGTCGACGTCTTCGAGTTCGGTCTTGACGCGCACCGCGCCGCCGCGATGATCGCGTGCTGCAAAGGGGCTCGACGCGAGCTCCGCGGCAAACGCCGGCAGCGAAACATGTTCTTCGAGGGCAACGACGCGCATACGTCTGCGGTTCAAGCATGGAAAGCCCAACCCTGCGCTAAAATACGCGGCCATGAATCTCGTCTTTCGGATCGCGGCAACCGTTCTCAGCGCAGCCTGGATTGCATCGATCGCGCCGGCTGCAACGGCTGCTCCCGAGCCCTACGAGATCAACGCCATCCTCTCGTTGACCGGCAATTTGGCGTTCGTCGGTGCGGATCAGTTACAGGCGCTCAAGGCGCTCGAGGGGTTCGTCAACAAGAGCGGCGGTATCGACGGCCGGCCGTTGTCGTTCGCCGTCGCCGACGATCAGTCCGACGTGAAGACGTCGTTGCAACTGGCCCAAGGCCTCATTGCGAAAAACGTCCCGATCATTCTCGGCCCGTCGAGCCCGCAAGCGTGTGCCGCCATTGCGCCGCTGCTCACCCGGGGACCGGTGATGTACTGCATCGCCAACGCCGGTTATCCAACGGCTGGGGGCTATGAGTTCCTGACGCTCTTCGGATTCGACGTGCAGTTCCCGGTGACGCTGCGCTATTTCCGCATGCTCGGCATGCACAAGCTGGCCTACATCACCGCCACCGATGCGGGCGGGTTGGATGCCGAACGCGCGATCCTCGCCGCCGCCGCACTGCCGGAGAACAAAGACATCCAGATCGTCGCGCGCGAGCATTTCGCACCGGGCGACCTCAGCACGACCGCGCAGATGGCGCGCATCAAGGCGGCGAACCCCGACTTCCTGATCGCATGGGCGACGGGAACGCCGGCCGGCACGATGTTCCGCAGCGCGAAAGACATCGGCGGTTTGGACATCCCGATCACGACCTCGCCCGGGAACCTCAACGCGGCGTTCTTCAAACAGTACGGCAGCATGCTGCCGACCAACCTGTATTTTGCAACCGTGCCGTACTACGCGAACAACGCGTTGCTCAACCCCGCGGTGAAGACCGCGATCGCCAACCAAACGGCAGCGCTCGCCGCGATCGGCGTGAAGCCGGACGGGCTGGCGATCGGCGCCTGGGATCCGGCCGTTCTGCTCGTCGATGCGCTGCGCAAGCTCGGCCCCGATGCATCGGCGGCCAAGCTGCACGACTACCTCGTGAACCTGCGCGGCTGGGTCGGCGTGAACGGCACCTACGACTTCCGCGCGAACCCGCAGCGCGGGCTCGGGCAGAACAACGTCATCATGGTGAAGTTCACGAGCGGCGGCAACGTTGCCGCGAGTAAGTTCGGCGGCGTCCCGCTACGCTAGCGGGCCCGGGTTCTTGACGTACTTGTTGACGACCGCATCTGCCGTGTGATAGGCGAGCGCGCCGACGGTCCCGGTCGGGTTGTAGCCGGCGTTCTGCGGAAATGAACTCGCGCCGGTCACGAACACGTTGGAGACATCCCACGTCTGGCCGTATTTGTTGATGACGCTCTGCGAAGGGTCGCTGCCCATGATCGCGCCGCCCGTGTTGTGCGTGCTCTGGTAGGGCACGACGCTGTAGTGCGCCGGGAGCTGGTTGATCACCGACTTGCTCGCGCCCGCCGCCGTCGCGATCTTGCCCAAGACGCCGGCCATGAAGGCCGACTGCTTGTGTTCGTGCGGACCCCAGTCGAACGTCATGCGCAAGAGCGGCTGGCCGTACATATCCTTGTAGGTGGGATCGAGATCGAGGTAGTTGCCGCGATACGACTGCACGCCGCCTTGGGCGTTCATTCCGAAGGCGCGATTGTAGTAGTGCGCGACGGTCTGTTTCCACTTCGCGCCCCAGCGCGGCGTGCCGGGCGGCACCGGGTGGAAGAGGATCGGGCGCGCGCCGCTCGTGCCGTGGCTGATGTCGGCGCCGCCGATGAAGCCGTACGGGCTATGATCGAAGTTGTCGCCGTTGAAGTCGTCGATCACGGTGCCGAGCGCACCCGAACCCATGAACAGATTGAACACCTTGCCGCGCTCGAAGAAGAGCGTGCCGTTGGTGCCGGTTTGGTACGCGTAGTTCTTGCCGACGACGCCGGTGTTGCTTGCGGGATCGTAGGGTTTGCCGATGCCGGAGAGCAGCAGCATGTGCACGTTGTTGAACGCGAACGCGGAGACGAAGATCATCTCGGCCGGTTGTGTCTGCTCGCGGCCTTGCGGATCGAGGTAGGTGACGCTGACGGCTTTCTTCTTCGTGCTGTCGAGATTGATCCGTAAGACTTTCGAGTTCGTGCGCAGTTCGAAGTTCGGGGACTTCTTGAGCGTCGGCCAGAGCGTGGTTTGCATGCTGGCCTTCGCGCCCATCTCGCACGCGAAGCGCTCGCAGTAGCCGCAGTACACGCAGAGCCCCAGTTGGTTTCCTTCGGGGTTCGTGTACGGCTGTGATGAGTTCGCCGACGGCTGCGGGAACGGATGGTAGCCGAGCGAGGCCGTCGCGTCGCCGAAGACCTTCATCGCGTAGCTTTGCTTTTGCGGCGGGCTCGGATATTCGCGCGAGCGCGGCCCCTCGAACGGATTTCCGCCCGGCTGGATTTTGCCGCCCAAATTGCCGGCCTTCCCCGCGATGCCCGAGAGGTATTCGAACTTGTCGTAATACGGCTCGAGTTCGTCGTAGGTGATGCCCCAATCGGCCGACGTGCAATCATCGCCCATGATGCCCGCGCCGTAACGCGCGATCGAACGGCTGCGCGTCTCGAAGTCCCACGGCAAGAAGCGCCACGTTACGCCGTTCCAGTGCACGCCGGCGCCGCCGAGCCCGTCGCCGGGCAAGAACGAGCCGAATTGCCGCACCGGCAGCGCGGTCTCCGTGCGATTGTGCCGGAACGTCAGCGTCTCTTTCGATGCATCCTGAAAGAGCTTGTAGCGCACGCCGTAAGCGAGTTCGTCGTGCACGCCGGGAATCGCGAAATCCGGATTGGTGTCGCGGTACTCGCCGCGTTCGATGCCGACGACTTTGAGGCCGGCCTTCGTGAGTTCGTTTGCAATGATGCCGCCGGTCCAACCGAATCCGATCGTCACCGCGTCAACGGGCTTCATCGTCGCCATGATCAGTGCACCCCCAACGCTTTCTTCGCCAACGCAATGTGGGTGTCCATATCGGCGGAACCCTCCATGGCCATTTGCTCGGCGTGCTGCAGATCGGCGATGCTTTGCGGCTGCACCTTGTACGGCACGTTGTGCTTCTCGACGAACGGATAGTACGCGGCCGCGGCGCCGGGGAAGCCGATCAGCTTCCAGCCCACCTTGTCGCGGTTCCCGCCGTAGAGCGGGTCGGCGAAGAAGCCCTCGACCGTGTTGCCGTAGAGCATCTCGAAGAACGTCTTCGCCGGAACGGTATCGAAGCTGAGCTTGGCGCCATCGAGCGCGGTCAGCACGTCGTCTTGATGCGCGCCGGAGAGCTTGTCGAACGTCTTGCCGTACGTCTTCTCGCAATAGGCGTTGGTCGCGGCGATTCCGAGCCGGTAGACTTGCTGCGGCGTGAGCGGCAACTGATACCCGAAGTCGGGCGTTGCATCGGCTTGCCAGGGACCTTGGCGATACATCTTGGCCGCGTAGCCGAACTGCCCGCTGAGCTGCTGATCGATGTAAAACGCAACCCCCGCTTCGCGTCCGCCGGGCCCGAGTTCGTCGGCCGGAATCAGTCGCTCCACCGCCGCCTCGACGAACGCCGATTCGGGCTCGGTGAGGAACGTGTACGCTTCGGGATTGCTGGTAAGCGACGGCACCGGCGCGGGATGCTTTGCAGTCGCCGCCTCCGTTGCCGAGCCGGCGGGTATCGTTTCCGCAGCGACGACGGTCCCGACGAGTGCGACAAAGTCTTTCCGGCTGACGTGATCCGGCATTCGGCATCCTCCGCAACAGGTTGAGTTCCCGGCCAGGTTACCACCGCGACGCCGTGAAGGGAAGGCTTATGCTTCCGACTCGAGCACACGCGCTTCGACTCGCCGGAACGGCCGCGGCGATGACGCTCGTGCGGCGTCCCGCCCGGGCGCAAACCGCGGCGCCCGTCATCCGCATGGGAACGATCCTCGCCGATTCATTCGCGCAGCCGTTCTACGCCGTGGACGCCGGATTTCTGGATCGGGCCGGTATCAGCGGGCAGGTCACGGTCTTTCCCGGCAGCGGCGCGATTTCGACCGCGGTTGCGGCCGGCGCGATCGATATCGGCTTGTGCGACGCGATCGTGATCGCCAACGGGCTCGTACACAACATCCCGTTTGCGACCATCGCCGGTTCGGGACTCTTCAAAGCCACGGAACCGACGGGGCTCTTGTGCGTCGACGATGCTTCACCGATCAAAGACGCCAAAGACCTCAGCGGGAAATCGATCTCGGCACCGTCGCTCGGATCGTTGACGACGCTGGCCGTGCAAGAATGGCTGGTTCAGAATCACGCCGATCCGAACGCGTCGAAATTCCTCGAACTGCCGTTCGCGCAAGTCGCGCCCGCGCTCTCTCGCGGAACCGTGAGCGCCGGTTACATCGGCGAGCCGGTGTTATCGAGCGTGCTCGGCGTGACGGCGCGCAGCATCGGCAATCCCTACGCTGCGCTCGGTCCGCAAGTGCTGATCTGCAATTGGGTGACGACGCACGACTGGCTGGACGCGAATCGCGATCTTGCCAAACGCTTCGTCGCCGCGATGTCTGCCACGGCGCAATGGGCCAATGCGCACCGCGATCTCACCGCGCCGATCCTCAGCAAGTATTCGAAGATCGATCTCGATACGATCAAGAGGATCCATCGCGCCGCCTATGCGACGGGATACGACCCGAAGATGCTCGCGCCCAGCCTCGACGCCGCCTACCGCTTCAAAGTGATCCCGCGGCCGGTGACGGCCGACGAGCTCATGACGAAGCTATGAGCTCGCGCGGCGGCGTCGACAGAATACGAATGACGTCGTCGATCACGGTAAGAATGCGGCGACGCAAGGATATTGTGTCATTCCGAGCGGCGCGAACGAAGTTGAGCGCCTGTCGAGGAACCAGCCGCGAACCTGACCGTTAGCGGCGTTGCCGTGCCGAAATGCACGATCGTGGCGGTTCCTCGACTGCGCGCCCCACGGCGCTCCGCTCGGAATGACACGCGAATAGCGGACGTCATCGGTCGCGCCAGTTACGTAGCAACCCCCTTGATGAGCTTATGACGAAGCGATGAGCTCGCGCGGCGGCGTCGACAGGATACGAATGACGTCGTCGATCAGGGTGAGAACGCGGCGACGCAAGGATATTGCGTCATTCCGAGCGGCGCGAACGAAGTTGAGCGCCTGTCGAGGAACCAGCCGCGAACCTGAACGTTAGAGGAGTTGCCCTGGCCAAGGGGCACAAATCGTGGCGGTTCCTCGACTGCGCGCCCCTTCGGGCGCGCCGCTCGGAATGACACGGGGTAGGAAACCGGATCATTGTGCCCGGAGAGCCGCAAATGAGCGAGCCGACCGTCCTTCCCCAACCCGTCTTCGACGTCCAGCGCGCGGCGCAACGCGCATCCTTCGATTTCGGCTGGCTGCGCACGAGCCATTCGTTCAGCTTTGCCGATTATTACGATCCGCGCAATGTGAACTGGGGCGCGCTGCGCGTACTCAACGACGATCGCGTGGAGGGCGGAAAAGGCTTCGGAACCCATCCGCACCGCGATATGGAAATCGTCACGTACGTGCTGTCGGGACAACTCGAACACCGCGATAGTTTGGGCAGCCACGGCGTCGTCGGTCCCGGCGGCGTGCAGTTCATGAGCGCCGGCACCGGGATTCAGCACTCGGAATTCAACCACTCCGCGACCGAAGAATTGCACTTCTTGCAGATGTGGGTGCTGCCCGGACTGCTCGGGGTGGCGCCGCTCTACGGGCAAATGGAATTCCGGCCCGAGGAACGGCTGGATACCTGGCTGCTCGTGGCTTCCGGTCAGCCCGGACTCAGCGCACCGGTCACGCTCACGCAAGACGCGTCGTTCCGGGTGAGCCGGCTTTCCGGCAGCACGCTGCGCCATACGTTCGCGCCCGGGCGGCTGGGCTTTTTCTTCGTCGCGTCTGGGGCGATCACGGCGGCCGGGTTCGACGGACACGATGCCGCGGTCGGAACTCCCGCATCGCTCGCCGACGGAGACGCCGTGCGCATCGCGGGCGTCACGCGCCTCGACGTCGGCGGCAGCGGCGAGATCGTGCTATGGGACGTGCCGCGTCCGCCCGATGGAGCAAACGATTAGCGTCCGATGATCCTGCCCGAAGAACTCATGCGCGTGCCGCTCTTTGCCGCGATGGCCCCGGAGTTGCGCGCGCGCATCGCATCGCGCTCGGCCGACATCAGCGTGGACGCCGACGAGTGGGTCGTGCACGAAGGCAGCGCGGCATATTTCTGGACCTTACTGGACGGCGAGGTCGAGGTGGTCAAGCGCTTCGGCAGCGAGACGGTTCAGGTAACGACGTTCGAGCCGGGAGAATACTTCGGCGAGACCCCGCTGATGCTGGGCGCCGATGCGTACGTCGGCGTTCGCTCGCTCATCGCGTCGCGTCTCATGCGCACGGATCCGGCCGACTTTCACCTCATGCTGACCGCGTCGAGCGAAGCGGGCGCGGAAATCGCGCGCACGATCGTGCGGCGCATCGATGCGCGCCGCGAGTTCTACGTTGCGTCATCCGTGACCGAAGCCGCGATCGTCGGCGATCGCTACGATCTCGCCTGTCACGATATTCGCGACTTTCTCTCGCGCAATCAGATCGCGTACGAATGGCTCGATCCGAGCGATCCCGGTGATGCCGGGAGCATGCCGCCCGCCGCGCGTGACGCGGACTGCTATCCGGTCGTCATTCTCGCCAACGGCAAGCGGCTCGATCAGCCGACGCGGCGCGAACTGGCCGAAGGCTTGAAGCTGCAGACGATGCCGCGCGGCGCCGCCTATGACGTGGCGATCATCGGCGGCGGCCCGGCCGGGCTCGCCGCGGCCGTTTACGGCGGTTCCGAGGGTCTGCGCACGGTCATGATCGAGCGCGAGGCGCCGGGCGGTCAGGCCGGCACATCGTCGCGTATCGAGAACTACCTCGGCTTTCCGGCCGGCGTCTCCGGCGACGACTTGGCCAACCGCGCGTTGCAGCAAGCCAAACGGTTCGGCACCGAAATCCTCGTGACGCGCAACGTCGAGGCGATCGAATCGACCGACGGCTGCCACACGATCACGCTCGACGGCGGCGATCGCATGGAAGCGCGAGCGATCGTCATCGCTACGGGCGTCACGTGGCGCAGTCTCGAGGCCGACGGCGCGGCCGAGCTGATCGGACGCGGCGTCTACTACGGCGCCGCGCAAACCGAAGCGCTCGGAGCGCGCGGCAAAGACGTGTTCTTGATCGGTGGCGGCAACTCGGCCGGGCAGGCCGCGATGTTCTTCGCCAACTATGCGCGCAGCGTGACGCTTTTGGTGCGCGGTTCGTCGCTCGAGAAGAGCATGTCGTTCTATCTGATCCGGCAACTCGGAACCAAGCACAACATCAGCGTCGAAACCGGAACGACCGTTGCGGCGGTGACCGGTACCTCGCACATCGAGACGATCACGACGTGCGTCGAGGCGACCGGCGCCACGCAAACGCGCGCCGCCGACGCGCTATTCGTGTTCATCGGGGCAGATGCCGAAACGGCGTGGATCCCCGAAGCGCTGGACCGCGATGCCCGCGGCTATCTCAAAACGGGGCGTGACATCGAGAACTGGCCGATCTCCCGGCCGCCGTTTCCGCTGGAAACGAGCGTCCCCGGAATTTTCGCCGCCGGCGACGTGCGCAGTGAATCGGTCAAGCGCGTGGCCTCGAGCGTCGGCGAGGGCAGCATGGTGATTGCGTTCATCCACCAGTACCTCGCCGCGCCCATTTCACCATAGGCAAAATGCCGGAACTCGAAGGGGTGCCGGTTCGCCGATGCTAACCGCCAGCGAACATTGTTTGCTGTTCGCGAAGGAGGCACCGGATGAAATCCCTAGATCGGCGACACTGGTGCCAAACGCGCTCGCTACCGCGCAGACACTCGGCGCGTTCGTCGGTTACGTACCCAGCCACGCGGCGAGACAATTGCAATGAGTGACTACAGTACTATGGTCGATACGGTGGATGGAACCGTCAGCCGTCAGATTTTCGTCAGCGAAAATGTATACCGTGACGAACTCGAGCATTTGTTTAGCCGCGCCTGGCTCTTCGTCGGGCACGAGAGCCAAATCCCTAAGCCCGGCGACTTTTTCCAGTCACGAATGGGTGAAGAGTCGGTGTTGCTGTGCCGCGATCGCACCGGCATCATTCACGTGTTCCTCAACACCTGCCGACACCGCGGAATGAAAGTCTGTCGCTATGACGAGGGGAACACGCCGCTGTTCACCTGTCCGTATCACGCCTGGACTTTTGCGCTTGATGGCAAACTTGTCGGCGTTCCGATGGCCGACAAGCTCTACGACGGGGTCCTGGATCGTTCGCGTTGGGGTTTGATCGAGGTCGCCCAAATGGCTAACTACAAGGGCGCGATTTTCGCAACTTGGGACTCGAGCGCGCCGTCATTTGAGACCTATCTTGGAGAGGCGCGTTCCCAGCTCGATATCGTGCTCGACTGTCGTGACGGGCGCCCCGGCGGATCCGAAGTCCTCAGCGGCATTCAAAAGTGGGTTGTGCCGTCGAATTGGAAATTCGGCACCGAGAACTTCATGGGCGATACGTATCATAATGTCAGCCATCGCTCCGTCGACCTCGTAGGAATCAGCCCCAACGCACGCTCAGGTATGAAGGGTCGGCGCAGCGACGAGATTTCGGGGACCGAGCACGTCTGGTTTGCCTATCCGGAAGGCCACGGCATCCATTCGATGGTGTTGCCGGAGGAGAACTGGTACGTCGAAGCGTTTCGCGATAGCCCGGTCGTTGAAGAATACTTCCGCCATTGCTACGAGGAGCGAAAGAAGCGGCTCGGGCCTGAGCGCTCACGATGGGTCGGGCTCGTCGGCTCGATATTCCCGAACACCTCATTTCACGCGCGCCAGCCGCGCTCGCTTTTCGTGTGGCATCCACATGGACCGCAAACGATGGAAGTCTGGCGGTTCTATCTCGTCGACGCCGACGCGCCGGCCGAAGTAAAAGACTTTTTGCGTCACTACTACATGCGCTATTCCGGACCAGCCGGGATGACGGAACAAGATGATATGGAGAATTGGAATTACGCTACCGCGGCGAGCGCCGGGACGATCGCCCGTCGCTACCCCTACAACTATCAGCAGTCACTTCATGCGACGCGTCCCGGGCACTTTGGCTCGGCCCCTGAATCGACGCAGATCACGGAGCAGAACTCGCGCAACTTTTACGCCCGTTGGGCCGACTACGTTAGTGGCCGGGATTGGGACGCGCTAATTGGGGTTCGGGGCTAGTGGCTGTCATCGTTACCGGCGGGACGCTGGGCATCGGTCGCGGGATCACACTTGAACTTGCGGCGCGGGGCCACGACGTGGTCGCTTTCGGTGCCGTGGAGTCCGAAGTCGCGGCTACAAGCGCAGCCGCACTCGAGCAGGGCGTCGAGGCCGACGTGCGCGAGGCCGACGTCAGCATTGCTGCGGACGTTTACGGCATTGTCGCGCATACGCTCAAACGCTACGGTCGCATCGATGGCCTCGTAAATAACGCAGCTATTGGGCCGCTGGGCACGATCCTCGACACTGATGAGGCGCTCTGGGACCGTATCCTCGCGGTTAACCTAAAAGGCCCGTATCTGACCTGCCGCGCGGTACTCCCGCACATGATTGCGCAAGGGGGCGGCGCCATCGTGAACATCGGCTCAGGCTCCGGATGGGGTAAGCCGAACATGTTTGCCTATAGCACGAGCAAGGGTGGGATCTTCGCCTTCAGTGCCGCGCTTGCGTACGACTACTTCCGCAACCACATTCGTGTTAACACCGTCGTTCCGGGAGGCGGCGGCATCCCGACGGGCATGAGCCTCAACCGTGTGGGAGGCGATCCGGCAAA
>Ga0182030_10020797_pt1 | contig 12348 bp, 14 predicted proteins | sample 812S3MmetaG_FD_121299 | JGI IMG/M metagenome (GOLD analysis project Ga0182030, IMG submission 121299) | Permafrost microbial communities from Stordalen Mire, Sweden - 812S3M metaG (Illumina Assembly) | ecosystem: Environmental > Terrestrial > Soil > Wetlands > Permafrost | place: Sweden...
ATCAAGTGTTAGAAACCCCTCACGCTATCGATATGATATGAAAGCAGAAGAAACTTCTCACTCAGCTTGTACCTCGCAAAAGTGGCTCTTCGTCTAATTGATGGAAGTTACACTGGTACAGTGCCACCATGCATGAACACGGTGGTCAGTACTCTTGTTGAGAACACCATTACACGATATGGTCATACGATTGGATGAGCTATCAGAAAAGAAAGCATAGAACTTGTTGGGACAATCCTCGCCAGTCTCGGTTTCGCCCAAGCGCAACATAATATATATATCAGCTCCAGCATCTCCTTGAAGGGCCAGGCTTTTTGTAATCCTTTCAGTTCACCATGGCGACTATTACCGATCTCGACGTTCTCATTGAAGCGGTGGGGGCATCCAATGTCTTTGTTAAAGGCGCTGGCTTCTATGAAAACGAAGTCGTCCAATATGCCACTTCCTCTTATGAGTAAGCAACCCCTTTGCTTGTCCCTAGTTTTCACCTCTATCAAAATGCTCGAGAGAAAGTTTCACCCCCTCACCTCTTCCCTTGCTCTTTGGGGAAATGTGGTACTAATTCGTAATAGATATGATCGCACATTGCCAGCATTGATCGTGAAGCCTAAGAATAGGGAGGATATCGCCGCTGTTTTGGAGTACGCTAAAACGAAGCAAATTGGTGTTGCGATTCGAACGGGAGGACATCAATACTGTGGAGCTTCATCGGCCACCGCACCAAACATTCAGTTGGACTTGTCGAAAACTTTCCAAGGTCCTGATGACCGAACACTGTTGAGAAAGCGCGGTCTCCTCCGCACCAGCGTCAGTTGGCCTCTAAAAGAATTCAGCGCATACTTGCGCAAACACAGAATTTTTGTTCCCCATGGACAATGCATTGCTGTCCATCTCGGAGGACATGTTCAAACCGGTGGCTATGGACAACTTGGTCGCAGCTTTGGGCTATTCGGAGATCACGTCACTGAAATAGAAATTGTAGATCATGAAGGAACACCAAGAACGATATCGCGACACAACGACCCAGAGCTGTTTTATAGCATTCTTGGGGGCAGCCCGGGAAACTTTGGTGTAGTCACTCACTGCACGATTAAAGTCTACCGAGACGAAGACTACGAAGGATCTACGGGTATGAAGTGCGTCTACCCATACAGTCCCCAGAAGCTTCAAGACATTCTCGACATTGTGGTAAAGATGTCGGACGAAGTAGATGCAGACGGGAGGCCAGCGGAGCTTCCTCGTAATTATGATGTCTGCGTCAGCGTCCTCAGTTCAGGCAACAGTTTCTCGGCTCTTTTCCCTGGTAGAAGCAAAACACTGAGAGACATCTACAATGGAGACGACAAGTTACCCAACATCGACCCAAACTTGCCGGTATATCCCCGAGTGATTATCGTCTGGGCGCAATGGGTTAAGTTGAGCCCGACCGATACCTTCGACAGGACGACTTGGTTCGACAAACTGTCGCTGGGTTGCTATCCCGGAGTCAGCATGAACTACATGGATTTGAAGCCACAAGATATGTCTTTGATGACGAGCAATTGGTGGGTGATGGATACCGTTCGCGAGTATCCATGGCCCTACGTCAAAAGTACCCGTATGAGCGATAAGAAGAATCTCAGAGACTCCGGATGGTCCAAGTGGATAAGTAATCGTATTGATGAGGTTGTGAAGCCAGAAAACAACGGCCTCTTCATATGCGCACAAATCCAACCTTTCGGCGGGGCTCAGTCTATGACGCGCTTGAATGCAAATAATGGCACCGCATATAGTTGGAGAGAATCGACTATTTGCTGCACTCTTGATTGTTTTTACAAACCTGAAAGTGAAGGGAAGGCGAGAGAGTGGTTCAAGAAAAATGAGGAGGAAGTCTGTGGGCCGAAGGGAATCTTCAGCACCAAAGATATGCGTCCCTTGTGGGGGTCTTTCGGAGAATATAACTTCTCTAAAGTTTGGAACGCGTACCATGAGGATGAGAAAAAATACAAGCTGTTACGCGAGCAGAGGAAGAAGCACGATCCGAATGGAGTGTTCACGCCAAACACCTTCTGCGTCCCTCGGGCGGATTAAGAAGGGGGTTGGGGACCCTCAACGTTCTGAAATCAGCTTCGAAATCGGTCTTTCCTCACCACCATTGGCCGTCGTCAAATGTTGGTGCTGATTAGCAAGAGGGACTTGCTCATTCAATCATTTTATAGACAGTTATCTACACACTCTTTAACATGCGCTTTGTTTCTGGATTCTGTTGAATTTTCTGTCGTTTCGTCAAAGTGATACTGCCTCCCCTTTCAGCGTAGCAAAAAGTAATCAATGCACATACTATTTTTCATAAGATCAGAAAGACTACTATTCCAAAACCCCCCTTTTACCCCGTCGCCGAATGTTCCCATTTTAACATCCCTTCTCGACCGCTAGTCCACTTCCCAATTCCCAAAACATAAAACCGAACTAAGCTTCAACTTAGCCCAACCAGCCTTTATCTGATTTCCGCCATACAAAAGCATTGATCGATAGAATTGGAGATGTATTAATTATTGAAGTAAGGCAGGAGGTATTGGCTTCAAAGGCACAGGTGTTAGAGATTTCTTAGAAGATGATCTAGTCATTGAAGTTGATTGGCGACGACTAGCTGGATAATTCCTTGACAGAATTTTTGTAGAATTTCCGGGTGAGCTTGGAATTAATATTGATGCAGGATTAGAACGGAGAGTTAGTTTCCATGTTCCATTTGTCAATGACCGAAGCATAGGTGGAGATAGGTGGTTTCAAATTAATGTGAGATAGGCACTGCACTAGAAGAACCATAACGCTATTAAGCTTAACACTCCTGTAAATTTCTCACATGAATTAAAATTTAGATGCTCTCTTGATTCTATGATATATCAGTTTCTCATATGTCCTTTGTATTGCGCCAGGCTTGTAATCGCCACAGTGCACCACTTGACAAGCATAAAATAGACATAGGCCCACATACTATGACCATACCACTCTTTTGAAACATCGAACCCCTGATCTAATTATACTTTCAAAAATGGTCTTTGATAATCTATCATGTAGATGTTCTACCAATAGACCATCCAATAACCTTTTGTCCTATGCTCTCCTGTCCTGGGTCGTTTAGGAATTATTAGTATTTTCAATACAATTTGCATCTTCACGTATACAAGTTACCATAACTAGCATGGCAATAGATGAAACCGGTCACGAAATCAGAGAATATGCAGGCAAAAGATACAGATAATCATTTGACTAATTAATTCATAATGATAAAACCTGACACCCAATCTCCCAAACCAGAACTCCAAGAAACAACCAGAGCAACAGACCTGACCACGACATTTTTTGAGCTCCCAAACTCCGTCCGATAATATGGCCACCCGCAGTGCAAAGGGAGAGTTTACTGTCCGGACGCAGGAATATTTGGGACTAGCAGGTTCAAGCATAAGTTTCCACCACAGTATAGTAGCATTTGGTTTAACAACAGCCAGTGAATTAATTCTTTAAAAACTAAGCACATTCCCTTCTGCTTTTAGTATCAGAATAGAATTTGATTCTTACGAGTGGGCAGGGATAGATGCTCTTTTCTGTAGGCAGCTCGGTGGGATCCCTTTTCGGAGTAACGGCGTTGAGCTTCTCTGCTTTGGCCGCTGGTAAGACCTCAAGGTCTTCAAGCCACTCCTCAGCCCATCGCTGTGGTCCTCTATGAGCGGCCACGATATACAATATAGCTGCTGCAGCAGTACGACTCAGTGCCGCTGTGAAACCTGGGTCCGCGGGACTTCCTGTTTTAGCTGCGGGGCCATCCTCTGATGGCAACCACTGGAAGAGCGGCGCACATGGCGAGGGCGAAACTAGGCGGGAGGTACAGATCTTAAGAGAATAGATACTCTCAAGTGTAGCCATGAGTGATTTTCGAAAAGGACCTTACTGAAAATGCTTTCAATGTGGATAGGGATTTTCAAATTGTGATATGGAGTTCTTGGGATGAAAGAGCGAGAACTTCACGTCACAAATTGAAAATCAGCCAGGATGCGCACCGCACTGTTTTATACTGTTACTTACCTCTTGGCTACTACTCTCATTACGGCCCTTCCCTACGACAGAAGCGTTTATGTCCGCTCTGACAAAGCCACCGCAGGAGACGGCAGGACTTCTTCTGACGCCTCTTCTGACGTCTCTTCTGACAGGACTAGCGCAGGAGGTGGCAGGACTCCTTCAGACGTCTCTTCTAACAGGGCTAGCGCAGGAAGCGGCAGGACTCCTTCAGACGTCGCCTCAAACGTCGGAACCGAAGGAACTAGCGCTAGCCAGAGAGGCGAGTTTGTAGAGAAGGATCTTCCAGAGATCCCTGATCGTTCATCTCATTCCAGCGCTGTAAACATTTACGGGGCCCAACTTGCAGGCGGCGATGCTCCCCCGGGCGTGCAAACTGTACCCAAGTCGGACTCTAACGCCCAGAAAGGGAGTACCAACTTTAGAAAACTTAAAAAAGGGGTAACGGGAAACAGAAACCCAGTGTCAAAGGTTGACGACACCCAAGAGCAAGGTTTGCCCCCGTTTGGGCCAATGTCAGATCGGGGTGTGGTTCCACGGCCAGAAAAGTCAACTTCTGAGGCCATGAAGAATAGGAAGTACACATTCCCTCCAGGAACCGAGTTGAACTTGCCGCCGCCAGCGCCAGATTCGCGCACGCGGCCGGCGCCTGCCCGTTCGAACTCAGGTTCGGGTCCTCCTCAACCTGTCGACACTGATAATGAACGAAATAGCCAACCGTCTTATTTAGGGTCTGTCTATGGTGACGACTCATCATCGGAGAAAAGAACTGGTTAAACACACAACCTGTGTGGGGGAAAAGCCTTCGGCTGGCTGAACCTTAGAATAAAGGGTATACTAGTAAGTGCCTGAGGCAATTACAACGTTTAACGCCGCAAGGATTTGGATTTAGACTTGGAGTTAGGCTTAGGCTTGGAGTTAGGCGTTTTAGTTTTTCTATGCTCGGGCTTGGAGTTAAGCGTTTTTGTTTTTCTATAGTTAGATGACGCAAAAAGAAAATTTGATTTTTTATAAGATTCCGAAAGGGGCAAATATTAGATAAAAGGGGTAACAAGTGACTAATGTGGGCCAGCATTGGGGCAATGTGGCACATTTAGGTTGCTACCTCTTTGGACATCAACCTCGTATTCCATCAACATTCCCTCCTCACTCATCAAACTCTTTCAACATCTTTCAAAATGGCTTGCATCGGATTCCTAGACCTCCCAATCACAATCCGCAATCAAATTTACGCTGAAATCCTCATCCCCGAGAAAATTCCTGATACTAAGATTTACTGGAACGTTGACAAGAGCATTCTCTTTACCAATCGCCAGATCTATGAAGAAAGCAGCGAGATATTTTATTCGAAGAACCTCTTCGTAGTGATTGAGACAAACGATCCCAGTCTCATCGTTGATGTCCCGGATGAAAATGTCTCGATTTTCGCCAAGAACCCAGTTAATGTGGCGAATTGCAAGAGGATGGCGATGACAGTCGAGATGTACATGTTTGACAATCGGCTTCCGACCACCAGCTGTATGTTTACTTCAAATCCCTCAATTGTCCTACGTTGATGGAGACAATAAGATCAAATTGCTAACGCGTGACCCAGCCCCACAATTCGTTCTCACAGCTGCTTCACTACCTGATCTTTTCCATGAGCTCTGGATGCCAAAACTTTACATATGGGCCATGCAATGCTCTCTTGGGATCCAATTGAAAGAGCGCTTTTCTTACAGCCAAGAAATTCTCGAAAAGCTCTTGATCGATCCTCTCATAGGAGGTTTTCTGGCTCCCACATTCGCCGGGATCTCATCTCTCGATCCCACCATCTCGGACATAAACATCTCAGCTTTTCCTAAGAGATTCATAGGGAAGTATGATCCGAAAGGCAATATGGCTAAATTGCGAAGTCTCATGCACGGGGCGGTGCAGAACGCCGGTGCACAGAAATGGGAGGAAGCAGCCAACATTTATGGGATGTGTATCCGCTACGCGAAAATGCTTTGGGCATGCCACTTAAAGAGCTTGCAGGAGCATTCCCCAGACGATTTTCAGATGGTACTTTGGACATTAACGGCTGATTGCTTTGCTGATCGTACGATTTCAATCTGGCAGAAAGCAAAGCGGTCCGATCCGATAAATGTCGACAATCTTCAGGCGATGAGAGAGGTAGCTGAGGAAGGAATTTTGTTTCTGAATGAACATGATCCCTGGATTGAAGGAGGGCCGGATGAGAAGAGTATAAGATTAGTTCATCCCTTTGTGGAGAAGCGTAAGGCAAAGGTTTCGTTTCGAGCACAGATGGCGTGTCATGAATCAGGGGATCGAGATGCGGCTGTGGAGTATTTGAAGGAATGCTTGAAATATGAGCCGGAGACTGAGGAGAAGTTGAGAAAGAGAATTGAGACTTTGGAAGGGGAGGAGCAGAGGATAGTGGGAAGGAGAGCGGTTTTATGGAAGGAGCTGGCGGCGGTGTCATTTGGAGAGGTGTCGGTTGTTGGTTGATACTTCGTGTAAGCAGTTTCGAGTCTGAAAATGATACCAAGTCTATTTTAGGGTTGAGGGAAATACTTTTACTTGCCTATATCCTAAGTCTTGAGGTAACGCTCTTGGCACTAGACAGCGAAATTAGGACCTTGGAACTGTCTAGAGAAGATCGCCAGGATTCTAACGCTGCAAGTACCATCGTTGAGCAAAACGATACTCCAATCATAACGCAACTACCAGAAATGTTGCCCGATAAATTCAGGGCTGACGTGAGAACCTAAATTGAGGAGGTATATGAAAGAGTCTCACTTGCACCTCTTGCAGCCCTTCAAATATTAAACTATTGTCACAAATCTTCAAAATGGCATCCGGCAGAATGGGAATGGATCCCGTCGATAGCAGACAGAATGATCATTATATGTTCTCGAACGGCGGCTATTCAGCAACAGCAAGGTACGCAACTACCAAACAGTGAATCATTTCTAATTTAGATATAGATTAAACCTCCAATATTATCTCTGGGGACAGCAGACTGGCTATCAGGTTCATCCCTCCATTCCCCTCGACAAAGAGAATCTTCTGATTGCAGATGTTGGAACTGGTACAGGGTGCTTATCTCTCTCTTAGATCACGCGCCGTATGCTAACTCCCTTGAGTATCTGGCCGATAAATCTCAGTCCACTTGTTCCAGCCTCGGCGACAATTCATGGCTTCGATCTCGAGACAGATCTGCTCCCCCGCTCCGAATGGTTGCCATCTAACGTCACGTGGCATCACCTAGATGTATTTGAGCCAATACCAGAAGATTTTGTTGGCAAATACGACATCGTTCATATCCGCTTCTTTGCTCCCGTTGTTCAAGGAGGGGATCCAGGGCCGATAATCAAGAATGTGATGCAATTGCTCAGTAGGTCCCCAACATCGAGCAACAGGAATTTGGTGGAAAGCTGACTTAAATTCTCAAGAGCCAGGAGGCTATTTTCAGTGGGACGAACGCGATTTGCTAGGAATGAAGGTCATTGGCGACCAGGCACGAGCAATGCAAGCTATTGCCGATGAAACTAGATCAGTACTCACGCAATTTGGTCGTGATTTTAAGTACATATATTAATCTATACTCGAGCTGATCAAACACTAATTGTATCAGCTGGGTCAATAAAATAGACGAATCGTTCAAATGCAGCGATTTGGAAGGTGTGACGCTCCAAAGATATCCCGTACCAAAGCAAATGATGGGTTATAACCAGGATTTGTTCTTTATGACAGGTGAAGAGGCGAGTTTTGGGATGGATAGGATGTTGGGAGATGGTACGGGCAATAAGACTCGAGAGGGGATTCGGGCAGCTTATGAGGAACATAGGACGAAGGGAAGTGCTTTGCCATCAGACTTAGTGGTGTGCGTTGGGAGGAAGCCGTTCTAATGTCGTGTTGATTGGAAATGCTATCCTGCGTACTGACTGTAAGGCGCTTGGCAGGAATTTGTAATAGAGGAACAGTATTTGAAATTGGTCATAGAATTATTATTCGAGTTCGATTTACAATGTGATACTTATGAGTATCAACTATCATAATGTGCAGATGAAGCTAAGAACATTGTATTGCTCCGATCACCGCAAAGTAAATGCTTAGACTTCAACAGCCCTCCAAAATGCAGGGCTTTCGTTCCCTTCTACTACTGTGGCAAGCGGTATGAGATGGGCACCGGCACCTCCTAAACTACCTTGAAGTTGACGAATGTATGACTGAGCCACGTTAATCCAACTGGCCTTCTCCGCCTCACTAGCCCCCAGACCTCGCCAGACCCAGATCGCCCTACCAATATCGAGGAGAAAGACATCCTGACCATTGAAGTCGCTGGGTTGAATTCTCTGTCCGTCCTTGACAAGATCAAAAGATAGCCTCCCTGAAGCGTCACTGAGGCGAAATAGTCTGCGAGTGGGCGAACTGGCACTTTCCCCTCTCTGCGAATTTGGTGAAGACATAGGTCTAGCAGCTCGAAATTCAGTTTGATTGACATCTTTACCGCCCAGTAAGTCTACCACTAGTTTAGACCTCGATTCGGCTTGAGACAGGACTTCCACGTCGATATGTTTGGCGAGTGTCATGTCATTGACGACTTGAGCAGCTTTGGCCTTTTCCATCGGGCTACACTTTTGCCCTTGCCAGACCCAAATCTTGTCCCCTTTATCCAATACAAAGACATCATCATCATCAAGACTTTGCCAGGTTAGCTCCACCTCATGCACCACAACAGATCCAGCAGTCGGTTTAAATATTCGAAGCAGCATAGTAATATCTTTAGGCTCTGCTTCTATATCGACGTGCCGAAAGCCAGACTGTACACCTCCGGAGAGGATCTTGAGGCGGGGAAATAATGCGAGAAAATCGTCAGAGGGCCGTTGCTGAATCTCCCGATGTTGTGTTGCAACACCGCTGAGAAATTCGTCCAGCTCCACGGTTTTGTACGCAGCTGTGCCAGCCTCGTCCTGCGAAGTTTTGCTCCCAAGCCAGAAAAAGATTTCGTGTCCTAATTTCTCCTGTCCATTTTTGTCGCCGATCTTGTATGAATGTAATACGATGTAGCTATCCCCATCGTAGAATTCGCCAATCCTCTGGTCCGGCCAAGCAATTACCTCGAAGTCCTCGATCCGCCAAACATAGAGCCCTGCTCGTTGCCCGACTTTGCCATCGTTCCAGGCAGGCTCGGTTTTGGCAGAGTTATACTTGACACGATGGTCGATGTCGGAGCCAATGAGTTCGACGTTGCTGTCTTTGATGTTGTACTCCTTCAGGTGGGTTAATCCTTCGTGGGGAGGCATATTGTCAATATTGGTTCCCTAATTGAATCAATTAGAGGGGAAGTGGCTTTGGAGGACGTTATATCAAACCTCATCTTCAATGCTTGGCTGCAGTAGACGCGGGATTGTGCTGAAACAAAAGCTGTTTCCAACCTTGCCCAAGATTTGTCGTGATTAGTCAGCATCGTCCTTGTAGCTTGGACTTGGACGTGAAAAGGGAAAGTCACGAGCACCACATTGAAGCTCTATAGTCAGCTTCAGATGGTGCATATAACCCAGTCTGGATATCTTGATCACATTTGTATAGATTTGATGATATCAGTGCAGAGTGGACTCGCTCTGTATCCCTCATTTTACCCTCTTTCCCCACATGGTTTCCTGTTATCCTATCAAAGCTATGTCTTCCAATATAATATAACCACAGCGCCTCATGCTGGTTTCTCAAGCTAATGAATTCCCTCTATCCTCTGTTCAACATGTCCTCCCTCTTTGATGTTCCAAACAAAAATCCAGCACATCCAGCGCTCCCCACTCTCCCCTTTCCTGCTTCTCCGCCTCTTTTAACCCACGCTCCTGATTTCCCTTTTCCTCTTTTGCTTGATCATCCTCCATTTCCTGCTCCGATTTCCTCTCGGAAGCTGTTTGAACCCTTCCCTCGTTTCCCGCTTTTTCTTTAAAGCACCTCTTGGTAGCAGAATTTTGCTCAAGATAGTCCTAATGGATCTCGCAGAGTTTTGCGGTCCAGTCCCGTTCCGTAGGACATTCTAATAACTCTTTAAGAATTGCTATCGTCTGTGCTTCTTTGATTTATGAAGTGAATAAAGCAGCAATTATCATCATATAGGCGACAAGAAGGAGCCCCAGCCAGGAGCATGGCCAGCCGGCGTGGCTATGGTTGCAGTTGCACCATTGGTGGGAACGGGACACATTGTTCTATTGGATCGGCTGTCTGCTGCTTATGAATGAGTCAAATCTTCTCCGATAATTCAAAGGGACTCACGCTGCTGAATAATTCGGGAGAATTTGTGAACTCTAGACGTTACACCTGGTTTATCTTGGAAAAGAGCGAGGATTACAGTTGCTAAGTTTTGAATCTTTAATGCCTCAACAAATGATCTGGGTTAAATGGAAACGTAACTTGAGCATCATCCATAGGTGCAATATACAGTATAGCTGCACCGTTCGTGGTTAGGAAGTAGGACAGACTTTGGCAGACCGCGTGATAACGTCCCCCGTCGGTCCCAGATTCACGAACAATCTCATAAATTGTCAGATGCTATTGCATGCGGCCGAAAAATGTGATTGTATTAGGTCAAAAGTCAGTTGAGACTAGTGAACCTTTCATTGCGTCCACGTCTCTCGTTGATACGAAACTTTGAGTTTCACTAAAGCATCTACCTCGAGAGCATCAAAGGATAAGATCAGATATAAATTCCTCAGCGACAAACACTCCAGTGGTATCCTACGACCTGGCCTCATCCATGGCAAGCCAATGCATCCTATCCTCTTCTCCAGCCCTACATCCTCCACTTTTGCCCAACCCAAAAAAATCTAGCATATCTAACACTCTCCACCCTCTCTTTTAACTATAGGATGATACCGGAGATATTCAGCACACTCATCGAAAAGCTTTACGTTCCAAGTCTCATTGGAAGAGTTTCAAGGTGAGTAATTAAAGGAGCGCGGACTTCGATTCCTCTGTGACGCCAGGCAAGATTATTGTCAAGAAGGAAGGAGAATCTTATCGTGGCGGCAATCCAGACGGTGGCAGAGTCAGTGTGTATGCATCTCGGGCCGTTCCACATATGCACATTATGTTGGCAAGGGCTTAACTGCTATTTTTGAGTCGGGCGACTTTTTTAATTGAGTTGAGACAGACTTTATAGGTTTAAAGATTGCACAAATGGCCAGCCTCCTCCCGCTTTCGTTGGCGTTCATCTTCTAAACGTTCCATCTCAGCCTCTTGCTCTCGAAGCATACGATCGTTCTCTGCAATCGCTGCCTTCATCATTTCGGCATTTGCTTGCTCGTAAGCCTCCTTCTCGATAGCACGCTTCAAAAGAAGCTCCGCTGTCTTCTTTTCCCGCTCAACTTCCCTGGCTTCTATCTCTGCGGCTATACGTTCAAATTCCTCTTCTTCAGCTTTTGCAGCGGCAGCCTTTGCTTCGACCTCTTCGGCGCTAGCATCCTCAGCTACTTTGCCATCTTTCTTGGCCCAGGACTGGTTGAACATCATATCTTTCCAAGGCTCGGAACGATCAATGATTGTGGACTGTTGAGTTTTAGAGCCAAATGGAATTCTCATTAAGGATGGGTTGCGGCTGTCCAATGAAAGACAATGTGCTTCTGGATTATTTTTGGTGCTGAGGCGCGCAAACCGATATAGTCTTCAGTTGTGGTGAAAGGTAGAAAAGAATTAAGAAGGTGGGAGAAGGAGCGCAGAGTAAAAGCGATGATTGCAATTTGGACTGCTTGTCCTGCCGTCATTCATCATTGACGAGCCACCATAGCCATATGGCTATTCTCTTAATGGTAACGCAGCGGGACAAGTACCACAGTTCATCATCTTTCAAGCCCTATGGACACAAGTGCCAGGTCGCATGGCATCACCCCTTCGGTCCCAAGAATATTCATGAACAATCTTACAAGGTGATAGATGTCATTAATTCACCCTCAGGATTCTCTAGAGAATTCGAATCATAATCTCACATATAATTTCAAAGCCATCTCTTTCGTACGAATTTCAAGTTCTCAACCCAGCCTAGAAAGTACATCCCCCTCACAAGCATTCATTCCCCACTCCCACTAAACCCACCCTAGAAACCCGCACATGACGCCTAGTCTCTACTCTTCCACATCTTCTGGATTTCCACCCTCTGCTTCATCCTAGGCCGCAGTCCACTCTCCAAGAAATCCTCCCCCCCCCCCCCCACCGACCCCCAAAATTCCTAACCAATTGCGCAAGGGAAGGATTGAAAAAAAAAAAAAAAAAAAAAAACCAACTTTAAAACGGAGGGGAGGGAAA
>Ga0182030_10020798_pt1 | contig 12347 bp, 15 predicted proteins | sample 812S3MmetaG_FD_121299 | JGI IMG/M metagenome (GOLD analysis project Ga0182030, IMG submission 121299) | Permafrost microbial communities from Stordalen Mire, Sweden - 812S3M metaG (Illumina Assembly) | ecosystem: Environmental > Terrestrial > Soil > Wetlands > Permafrost | place: Sweden...
AGTCGAAAAGCTGAAAACTATGAAACCTTACATAATCGGACTAGCCGCAGTGGGACGACGAGTCCGTAACAATTATAGTATAGATATTTATTATATAGTAGTATATTCAAGTACTAAAAATTATCTATATAATATATATATACGATTTTTTACTTAAAATACAGTTTTTTAACTAGTATAGTTTAAAATATAGCTTAATAGCTTAGTCTAAGCTAGTACTAAAAATAACTAGGGTCTAAATATATTAAAAAAAAATTCTAAAATTACTAAAATTATTTTATTAGTACTAAAATATATAAATTAGTCTAAAAAATCTTTAAAAATACTAGTAATATACTAGAGATACTTCTAGAAAAGAGGTATTTTTGTAATGTTTTTCTGTTTTGTGGACGTATATTAATTTAATAGTTAAAAGATATCGAGATTTTGATTATATAATAAATTGTATTATGTTTCTAGATTGAAAAAAAAAGTATATATATTCAGTTGAAATCTATTATTACTAGAAAAATAAATAAACATTGTACATTATTGCCTCTTCAGCAATAAATCGTCCAGGGGTTTTGTAAGTAGACTTCAAGTGGTACCTAATAGAGTATTATTGGTCGGCAGGCACTGGTGACGGGGCTCGTTCGGAACCTTGCGTTGCAAGAGTTGACTCGCACTTTTATCTCTTTTAGTGGCGTGCACAGAGGGTTTAGATCTGGACGAAAGAGTGGAATGGAAGAGATAGATTGGCAGTCTTGAGTATTGATACATCTTTCTTGTGATGAAATCTATGTCTTGGATTCTCAAGTTGAAGTGCTGTAATACAAAAATGATATAACAGCGCTGCTGCTAAACGCTTTCCGTCTAGTGGTCTAGTAATCTATATTCCCTTGCGATCTCAAACCGCCCCTCTCTTCTCTGAGTTCGCATTCCCCCCGACGCGCCAACAAATGGCTGCTTTGCAGCGAGCTGAACTTCGTAGCCAAAAGCGAGAAAAGCAAACTTAATGTACAGGGTGTGATCGCGCTCAAAAACAAGGCCAAAGCAAAGCAAAATCAAAGAAAAGGAAAAGAGGAGTTATTGTACAGTAACGTAAAAGCAGCGTGCACACTCAAACAGTCTCCGTTCCCATCCTCGATTCGGCCTCCTTTTCCCCTTCAGTCTCAACGGCACCCGTCTGCGGCTCATCATTTTGATTCGTTTCTGGGGGAGATGTCGATTTCCGCTTTAAAGACCTCCCATGCTTGCCCACCCACTCTTTCGAGCCCTTATAAATTTGCGGGCCGTGCTCGCACATATATCCCAAGAATAGGATGACGGCGCAGCACGCGAGCCAGATGCCGCCGACGACGATGGCGCCGCAGGCTATGAAGAGGAATATGTACCATATGTAGAGCACTACTATCAGGAAGACTTCTTTGATTGAGAGCCAGCTGAAGGAAGATGCGACGCTGGCGGTTGCGGTCGCTGTCGATGAGGCTGATAAGTATGTAGCGGTTGCGAGATCGGCGGCGGCTGAAGATGCGGAGTCCATTTTTGTGGAGTTTAGATGGATGAGGGCTTGCTGGAGGTGTTTTTATGGAGGACTGTTGATGAGACTGACTTCCAAAGGGTGTTTGGGTTGGGATTTATATTTGTATTGTATAGCTGTAACTGTGCGATTGTTGATGGTAGTGATCTAAGTCTATCATGATTCATTGCTCCTTATATGTACTTACCGGCAGCGAAGTTGTCAGGGTAGAATCATGGCCTCAAGGCACAGTCAGGCTTCCTGAAGGCTCAGCCATTCTCCTCCAGCGTAAAAGATGAGGCTTTGAATGTATGATGGTTTAATTACTTGTATGCGGGAGGGGCCGCTCGCGTACCTTAGCCACAGAATTGGAACGAGGGCCGAACGAGGGCATGGAAAGAGGCTCGATTCCTCATAGGTCGAAGGGCTCGAAGGGCTCTCAAGACGCTATGAAAAGGGGCATCCCTACTGCTTATCCTACTTCGAAGACCTGAAAACTAAGCGCTTCGAATGAATGACGAGTGCTCCTGCGCAGCACGGAAGCTTTGATCCATGATATGGCAGAAAATTCAAGAGCTCATAGGTCGCAGCGGCCTGGAAGCGCCGAAAACTTGAAAAAGGGTGGGCGACTTCGGGCCACCCGTGAGATAATGTCTCGGAGACAAGCGAATGATGGGGAAGACTCTGAAGCATGTGCGGAACGACAAATCAAGAAGCTAATCCATATTCGCTCATCATGGGCGCCTCTCAAGCCACATAAGGCATTTTCCAAAAGCCATCCTTCATATTAGGAAGCGAATCTTCAGGTTGGGGCTCAGCCACCGCCAAAGGCGGGTGAAAGGAGACAGGGCTGCACAGCCTCTCTTCTAGAAAGCGAGGAGCTTCGCGGCTCCGGTCGTCAGAGGGGCGGAGGGTGCAGAAACTGATATTTGGAAAGAGATGCAATGTCAGCCACCGACTTCTGATCAATGTCGTTGGCGAAAAAAAGGGTGAAACTTTGGAAGAGCAGTTGAGAGGGAGAGGAGAAAGACCGCCTGCCCTCCAGCGTATTCGATGGTGAGTTTAGATAACAGACCGCCTTTTCAGCCTCTTAACTGCCAATTATTAGTTTTCGAATATCTGGAACTGTAAATAACCCATTTTAATGATTAGTTAACAAGTTAACTAGAATTTAACTTCCAAAACAGCTTTTCAAGAGGCGTTCAGGTGTAAGGCCCTGTATTTTAGTGGATTTCTGGAGTTTAGTAGCCGAACTCGTTAATATATAGGGCCGTGCTCTCTAAAATTCATTTGAAAGCCCCCAAAAGCTTAAAAACCTCAGCAAATAAATGACAAATTAAGCAGGTCAAAAATAGTCAATAGAATTCGAGAACCATATATTATTGATTGCAGATATCACAGAACTGAAGCAGATCAATTGTTCGGTTCAATCTGGGTTGGGATTCTTGACCCATCCATTGAAAACGCTACCGCCTGATGAATAGACTTGCGGCATAATGCAATAGTGGTGAATGGCATCAGGAACGTGGTTGTACACCTAAGGTAGATTATTATATGTAAGTGAATGATAACATATCACACCCCGCGCCAAGAGATCTAGAAGCCATGGTATTTAATCAAGAGTCGTGGCCACTGCTCGCCGCCACTCTCCAAACATGGCTGGGTTCATCCGGCATATTTTCCCTTGTGTATAAGAAGCCGTGTCTGGTCAGTAGTCCATATTTCTAGAACTGGAACAATTAAGTCCTTCCCGTGAAATTGGCTGGGAGACAGATAATTGTAAGAGCAAGGCTATGAATTCCACAGAGAATATATTTGTAGGTCTTGACAGTGAGCAATGGGATGACAGTGGATGGATTATTGATTGTGAAAGTGGTTATCATAACTAGTTCTCCAAGCCATTTCAAGCCTATAATTTTTCAATTTTAGGTATGATGTTTTGAGGACAGAGACAAGAGGAATAGTCAATGTTTTGTTTGAGACAGGGTATGCACAAAGATCCTGCTTGGCGAGCATCAATCTCTTGTTCAGTTAAGCTTATAGCATTCTTTAGAGATGAGGAAAGTGGTTGCTTTATACATTCAAAATGAGAGCCGACTTCCCAAGTAGGAATTATGTGTCATGAGCGTGGTGCAGGTGAATCACTACATATCATGCAGCTCCCATGGAGCATAACTCCTTACATTGAAGGGACTATTTTAGAGGGATGAGAAGGGCAACAAAGAGAAAAAAGCCCCCCACGCCATCGACTCAAAGCTTTGAGAGTTCTGATTGCAACTTGGACTGGAATAATGCGACAGTTTGAAGAATCATGCCAAGAAAAACGCTATGATAGAATTGGAGACTTGTTAGGAAGGATGGATGTAGTGGAGCGGTTGACAATAAAGGGTCATGGAAAGTTGGCGCTCGCTAGAACTTGACCGCATCAGACAGACTCCTAGGTGAAACATTTGAGTGTTGACGAAATTCTTTGAGGCTGTTATGTAATCCAGTGGCTTAAAGATCAGTTGTTCGCCAATTTCTGTGTTTGGGCGGGATGTTAAAGGGAAGCTTTTACGCAGCAGTATGATTTGAGCTGCCCCTAATGGGCAGTATGGGTCGGAGTAATTTGAGCTCTTGAAGCCGTAGTTTGAAGCTTCGTTGTAGCTGATAGAAAATTGATTAATCGAGTCTGTTAATCATCCTGTTGATACATCAATACTAGTATTCTAGGCCAGTCGATAACGCGCCACAACCGGTAACTTAGAGTTTTTAGTGGTCGATGCCCTGTAACCCCCTGTAATTTCGGGGGAGCTTATAGGCATTTGTTGTTGGGAGTCGTCAGCGGTTGACCTGGGCACACCCTTACAGTAAAACAAGTTGGGAAACAAGGGGTCAGAGGTCTGAGCGCCACCCATTATTTAAAAAGGCAGCTTTAGAATCAACCAGAAATGTTCTTACATTATCAAGATATGCGACCGCCCGAGGGTTGTTGGTGTGCTGAGACATGATCCAATCCGTTTGCACGCAATTCACTCCCTCCATACTTCCTCCTTCCCCTTCATCTTTCACCTCAACAGAAGAAGTTCATCAGCAATCTATCCAAGAATATTTCCTCCAGCTCCATTAACCAACTTGAGACCTCTCTAAAATTTGAAAATCCAAACCACCCAACTCAACCACAAAATGGCGTATTGCTACCCTTGCAAACGCCACTTCACGACCTACAACGGGTACCAAAACCACATCGACAACAGCGCTCTGCACCAGCAGTCCGACGACGAGGGTGACTTCCCCTACGAATGCGACATCTGCAGCTGGAACTTCCGCACCGAATACGCGCGCGAACAACACCATTCGTCCGAGCACGCCTACTGCGAGCCCTGTCAACGTCCGTTTCAGAACGAGAATAACCTCCGAATGGTAAGCTCGTACCCCGGATTACCCCACCATTCCTACGACAACCCTACTAATACACAAGTTCAACAAACAGCATCAACATGGCCGCGCCCACATGTCCAACAGCATCGAATGTCCCTTCTGCCGCACCTTCTTCACCACCGCCTCCGGCCTCGTAATCCACCTCGAATCCGGCGCCTGCCGCTCCTCGAACCTAAACCGTACTAAGATCAAGGAGATAGTTCAACGTCTCGATCGCGATCATGTCATCACGCGTCCTATGCTCACTATGCCTGGCTATGACTCTGCTACTCCAACAATGGCTACAAGTCGCGCGTGGAACGGCAGTGGATTTGAATGTTATTTGTGCCATAGGGAGTTTGGTTCGTTGAATGGGTTGAATTGCCATATTCGGAGCCCGGTGCATGAACGGGCGGTGTACAAGTGTCCGAAGGCGAGCTGTGGTAAGAATTTTAGGATGTTGAGTGGGTTGGTGCAGCATGTGGAGAGTGAGTCGTGGTATGTATTTCTTCCGCTTTATTTTTGGCATATCAAGGGAGCTGAGCTCTTGAAATATGTCGAATATTTGATCAAAACTTATACTAATTTACCAATAGTGGAGTTATGAGGTTTAAGCAGGTGCAGAACCAGGCGAGGCAGGGATTTCAGAACATGTTGGGACGCATGATCAGTGGATAGGTGGGGTCACACGGGGCTGTGTCACGAAGAACCGCACACTAGATCGCTAACTTGGCGTGATACCTTGAAACTCGATACTGCACGGTATTCGTCAATTACACCAGCACCCTGTCTCGCCGAATTTCCTTCATATTGTATTACTCGGGCCTCTTTCGTTCGTGGTTAACGAGGCGAATACCACGCCCGAATCCGGAACTGTTTTGGTGAGAAACTCGTATGAACCACTTCACGTTTTGGAGACTAGTCTATATTTCTTTTCTAGTATTTTGCGGGGTTCGCTGTACGTCTCTGGCGTTTCCTATCTTCGGGTAGATAGGGGAAAATGGGCGTTCCTGGGTCTTGGCTGTCTTATGACAAGATAATAACAATAATAGATAATACAGATCCCGAATTTCTTGAAGTACACTTTTCTTTCTGACGGACGTGATGCGTCCGGTGCCTTGCAACGACCAATAATCCTCGAGTTTCTAATGTAGTTGGAGAAATAATTGGAATTCGCTATGGGATGGAGAATTACAGGAACTGGAATACATCATTCCAAGACGTCCTCCTCGAGCACTTCGCCATCACTTTCTTCGATGAACGCGCGAGATAAGAATTCTTCATCGGATAAAGTATCCTCGTGCTCGCACGGCTCAGGCATCTTCCACTCCTTCGGTCTACACCTGGGCCGGACACTTCGTTTATCGTCGTTCGATATCGGCCGCGATCTCTTGAATCGACTCTTCGCAGTAATAGGCCACAGCTTGAACTTATATCTAAGCCTAGTCTCTTCTTCGTATACAGCCATGTGCTCTTTCATCACCATATCCTCTTTTACGTCCGGTAATTGAAGATAAACCCCGCACTGTTCTCTCCATTCCCTGTCGTCAGTATCCCCATAGCCCAAGATTCTGTGAACGAGGATATAGTAGCAGCTATCGATATGGTTACCGACAAGGTTCTCGCCAAAGATAGCGTTGTCTCTAGGCCTCAGGTCATCCTTTGAACCGATCGTTTTGCCGTCTACATATATGTTATACCAAGTCGGACAGAGCTTACAAGCGGCAATGTGCCCGCTCTTTATGGAATTAATAAATTCGACGGTGTTGGTATTGACGTGTAAGCATAAAGGAAGATCCAAATCCCGTAGAGAGTCTTCCCCAATATCAATCCCTCGATTTACCTCGTGTGTAAGAACGTAGAGGACTTGAATTGCAAGCAGCTTGTGTGTATTCTCCACGCCAAACCGATTGAGAATCAAAGAAAAGAGTTCTTGCTGGCGTTTATATCTTGCAAGATGCAATGTGTGGTCGATTCTCGAAAGCTGTATAACCGACACCCCCGCTGGAAGATAATTCCAGAAGATTTCTCTCGCATCAGACGGTCTGAACGTTTTCCGAATCTTATTCAAGCTAATTGGAGAATCGTAGGTACAGAATTTGATCCCAAGATACCCCATACATCGATTCGTCCGGACGTCGTGACGGTGAAATAAAGGATATTCCAACCCAGGAGGCCAAGTATTGGAAGACATATGAAATTTAAGACAAAGTAAACATGCAGCACGAGGGTTGTGCCGAATGATTTCTTGCCAAGGGTTGCAGCACGTCTCTTGTTCAAAGATGTGTGAGATCCGGCACAAAATCCTTTCCAAATGGGCATACGAAAGACCGACGAGAGAATTGCAGTTTACCTTGCGGTAAAGATTTCTTGAACACATTTTCAAGCAGAAAACGGACGCGGCAGCTTCACAATAGCTCTCGCGACCATAACATTCATAAATGAACGAAACGATATGTTGGATCATCTCGTTGGGTAGCTCTTCGATTCTGAACTTGCTGGCGACAGCCCTCCGCAATTTGGGAGGCTGTTCTGGATTGAAAAGATCCAGACTGCCATTTTTCTCGTATTCGATTGGTTTGGTGCGTGTATTTGTCATAACACTCATAGTTGTGTTGGGAACGGGATCGCTCGATGTCTTGGCGATTTGATCGCAGTCCATCTTGCCGGGAAGCTAATATGAGTCTTCTCCGCAGCATAAGGTTGGTAATAATTGCAGGATCGATGCGCTAGAATAATTCTAGATAATTTTGTGCGCAATCAACAGCACTCAAGGGCCCCGCGCTTTACCATTCTTGGGACCGACATTTTGCGCCATGTCGCTTTTGAAATGTCTAATGACGGTCTTATCCATTTCGCGTTCGGTTTCCAGCCTGGTAATCTTCTGTTGTAGTTCCGCGATCTTAGCATCTTTAGATTTGAGCGCCAGGCGTGTAATGTCTCGACCTTTCGCAATACCAGAGATCTTAAGCGCATGCTTGTTCAGCAATTCTCGTAAATTTGACGTGGTTTCCTCATCGATGCGTTGATCCCTCAGTAAACTCATGACCTCATTTGTGATATCATAACCGTTGTGTGAGTTGTTCGGGTCCACGGACACATCCCGAAAACGACTGGGTGTGGGAGTTTGAGATGGGCTGCGTAGACCTAAACGTTCATTTCCATCCCACATACCACCTTTTAATCTGGTAGTGGAAGGTGTAATGAAAACGTCGTCGCTGTTGCCCGTTGCAGGTGTTGGTAGCGAATCCTCGTCCCGCTTTCTTTTGCTGCCAGGTGTCATGAAGGGACTTGCTTTGATCGCCTTTCGAGGGGTCTCTGGGGCAGATTGCTCTACGACTTGAGCGACCTTTTTCTCTTCTTCTTGCGATAATGGCCATTCCCCAAACTCATCCCCATCATCTGTGGTGGGTTTGCCAAGGTTCTGAATCCATTTGTTGCTCGCTGCACTGTGCCCCTCTATCGTCATCTTGTCTCTTGAGGCATTGGCTTGACTTCGAATTGGGTCGGGTTCGGATCGCGTATTATTAATGACCGCTCGCATTTCTCTGTGGACCGCATTGTCATCCCAGAGAAAGAACCCGCAGCCATCCTCCTTTGGCTCTTGACATGTGTAGAACCACCTTCCTTTGTTTGGACCTTCTTTTCTGACTTGGAAATGTGCTGCTGGTAATCGAGGGTCGCAATTACCTAGCAGATATTAGACATGAAGCATCAATTATGTGATTGTCTTACAGTGCCAGATTCCATCTTTGAAGAGGCCTTTGAGGGGCACTTTCTTTGGGCTGCCGAACAGGGTGGATGCGCCGCCTGGTCTCTGCGCGGGGCTAAACATGGCGTGGAATGAATTGCCAGACGTATTATGAGATCATGAATATGTAAATGAGAGCTTCAGGAGCTCCGTATGAAATTGTATTCGCATGGTTTGTGACAAGGTCTTTCTTTGTTGTGATGTTGATGCGTCACAGCTGGCGGCCGAGCCACCGCTTAATGCCGACGCGCACTATGAGTACTCGTATATAATTCAATAGTGGATTTTGGTTCAAAAAACAAGCAAACACCCTCGGTCGTCTAGTTGGTTTATGGCGTCCGTAAGTTGAAAATACTTAGATCCTTTGGTTGTTTCTTGATTCTAACATTCTGGTAGGGCTGTAATGGTTCAGTTAACCGGAATGGTATGATTCTCCGACAACAATTACTCTCAGACAGTTGCTAACAGCTGTAAAGTCGCGCGTTCGACTCGCGCCTGAGGGATATGAAACAAATTTTTTTTGCCCTTTTATTCAAGGGGTCCCTTAAAAAGGGACGTGGAAGTGAGTGTGTCTTAGGGCATTAGCAAAGTCCTGCAATATCCAATGACATCAATATTCAATCAGTATAACAGCATACTTTTATAGAAATATTGTGTTCTGTATCTTTAAATCGATTATAGTTTATCCTAACTTTTTTTTTGGTTATTTTTTTAATAAATACTAACTTAGTAGACAAACTTACAAAATTTCTTTTTCTTTTTGAGGTACAAGTTTTTTTTAACTAATTTTTGCGCTACAGCATCGGGGGGATTCTCTCCGTGGGTGTCACGAAGGACTCAAATTTATAGTGTTTAATAAGTCTGAATTCTAAGTCTATGGAAATAAGGGCCTTTTATATCTCTATATCCCTATATCCCTTCTACCTACCTAGGCCTAATGTGCGCGACTGGCACGTGATTTAAAGTCACACATAAGAGCTAAGCCTAAACGGGTGTCCTGGCGATTCTACAGCCTACAGCGCTCCTTTCTAATATCTATCGTAACAGTGGGATTGGTTATTTTGGTTATGGTTGTCGATAGAAGATGCAGGAGCTGCAGTGGACGTGGAGAATAGGTTGGTCGCTTGGAGTGGTTCATCGACCTTCTTCTTCTCTTCCTCCGCTTCCTTCGCACATTTCATCTCTGCTTTCAAGCCTTCTTTCAAGCCTTCTTTCGAGCCTTCTTCTCGGATTTTTTCTGGGCTTTCACTCTCTCCTCCTGTCTTTGTGGTTCGATAACCCCCGACCGCGGCTGGCTTCGCGGTCAAAATGATAAAGCGCTGGTTGATTTCTCGAATGGTTACCACAACGGAAGCTCAGAGACGGAATCTGAGTCTTCTTCATCGAAGATCTCATCATCTAGGACAGATTTGCTCTTAGAGGTTCGTTTTTTCGGGGTATTTTTGCGACCAGCCATACCTTAGGCGTGCTTTGAGCACTATCACTAGAGCCGCTAGATTTTGATGAGCCGCTCGAAGGGGTGGGACACTTCCGCTTACCCAAGACTGCTTTCGGCAGTTTCGGTGTCCGCTGCTTTTGATCCCATTCGTGAATTCCGCCCAACTTCTGGTCTCGTTGTGCTGCAATTTGGTGCAGGCTTGCTCAGCTGTTACTTTTTCAGCGGGCAAAAGTATTAAGATGACAGGTCTTTCAGTGGAGATATTGCTAAAGCTATAGGCTTTGTTCACTAAATTGGGTAATTCTTTGCAACGAAAGCAGCGTCGGTACGCCTTGCCGTATATATTTTCTCTCGAACGACCTTTTCCTGCAATATTGCCTTGATAGTTGTAGACATTTGCAGACGACCGAGGGTTGGAATGTTTCTGACACAAAAAGTCCATTTCTCCCCCGCCAAAATAGTTACGTCCCAGCATGCAGTGCCAACTGGCAAGGCCAATTTGAGTACAACCAAGAAAGGGTAAGTTTAACGTAGGAATTTGTGGCTTTCTGGTGGTTAATTTCTGAGAACAAATATGTGTGGAATTGAATCCAGGCCAAGATCCTCCACGCTTGGCCAGCCACATCGTTTTGCTCTACTTGTCCTTCCTTGTTTGTATCTCAGCGCAAAAACATCCTCACAATTTATTGACACGCTACTCGACCTTGGCACAGTTCTTCAATGCAAATTTACATACTCAACCATCTAGTCTTCTTCCCAATCCCCACTGTATGGGAACTTCCGTTTTGCTGCGATATTGTGCCAGCTTAATTGAACAATGTCTTTTCAAAAGTCGCATCATCACCTTAGGCCTATCGTCGCTTTCAAAGTTATACTACACGTTTAATCATGTTCTTGAATACAAATGTAGTAAGTTCTGCTATCCGAAGTACTAGAATGGCTAGTGATTTTCTTCTAATCCAATTTCTTCATACAATATTAAAAGATTTAGTAGTCAGATCCGCCTGGTACAAGCTGCTTCGCTTCACACCTCATCCAGCGGAGCGAGAAATTTTCGCAGGCATTGGGGTTTGTTCGTTTGATGTAAAAGGCTGGCAGGTTGCAAACCCTATTATATGATGCAACGAGACAGTTCAATATTACACAACTCAAACAGGCTCATGCAGCATTGAAAAGAAATAGACTAACTAGACTAATAGACCATTAGTCTAGTCTATTCCCTACTAGTTAACTATTAGTGCATTAATAGTTAGCTAGTGGGACTAGTTTTCGCAACGCTGGGTTCATGTCCCATTTAATTCAACTTTTTTATCCTGAGAGTTTTATCATTACATTTCAGATCCCGTTTCAGGCTTCATTCTGGCAGTATTGTCCCTTGTTGGCGTAAGTCTTGGCCCAGCACGTAGATTGAGCGAGTGCCAGATTTAAGATCTTTGGCAGTCATTTGAGTTGGTAAATAAGCCGGTTCTTTCCATAAAGAGTGAGTTTATCATGCGAGCATGAGTTATTGGCAGTTGTGATAGCATCAGTTAACATCCCCGCGATTGTAAGATACATACCCAATCACAACATCCAAAACCCAAGACATACTACAAAACTCCTTCCCATTGTCTCAAATATTTTCAGATAGTCAGAACTTACTGTATTAAGTGGGCTGGCAAGAGTGCGTTTATGTCGTATGATTAATGTGATATTTCTTCATTACAGTATGTGACCAAAAGTCTAAGCGGAAGCGAATTTTACACCAAAACGTATCATTTTTATAATTAAATAATTAAATAATTCTACAATTTAAAATACTAGTTTTTTAAGTAGATAACTTAAAATTATAAGATCTATTTCAATATAAAAAACTAAATTATAATAGTAAATATTAGATTTTTACTAAATTATTTAAGTTTTAGATTCTTGAAAAATAGCTATTTTACTGCAAATTTAAAAAAGTAAATCAGAATATAGTATTTTATATAGAATTTTTTTATTAATAAAGTAAAACTATTACAAAGATATAGGTTAAGTCAGCCAAGTCCAATTAATTTCTTGAATCTAGTAAGAATCTAGCTTAGTTAAGTATATTTTACAGAAGGCGATAAAATAGGATTTTTGGTGTAAAATTCGCTTCTGCTTAGACTTGTGGCTGTTACGGACTCGTAGGCGTCCCATTGCGGCTAGTCCGATTATGTAAGGTTTCATAGTTTTCAGCTCTTCGTACGTCGTCGTAGAACCTTCTTCTGTACCTATTATTCTAAGAATAGAGTCTA
>Ga0182030_10020799_pt1 | contig 12346 bp, 12 predicted proteins | sample 812S3MmetaG_FD_121299 | JGI IMG/M metagenome (GOLD analysis project Ga0182030, IMG submission 121299) | Permafrost microbial communities from Stordalen Mire, Sweden - 812S3M metaG (Illumina Assembly) | ecosystem: Environmental > Terrestrial > Soil > Wetlands > Permafrost | place: Sweden...
ATTGGAAATCTCATTGCCCGACTTGTCCAAGTACATGTCGCGCGACGCGGCTCCCGGCGCCTTTTCGCGCGCATCGAGCATGGTCTCGAAGCCGTCGGATTGCCGATGAAGCAGGTAAAAGCCGCCGCCGCCCAGGCCCGAACTGCTGGGTTCGACCACCGCCAGTGCCGCCGACACCGCGACAGCTGCGTCGAATGCGTTGCCGCCTTCCTTAAGAATTTCCTGGCCCGCCTGGCTCGCGAGCGGATAGGCGCTCGCGATTGCACCCTTGTGTGCGACGGCTGGACGCGCCGCAGGGACGCTGTCGGCTTGCGCCGGCGACACCGCCAGCACCGCCGCGATCGCCATGAGCGGCCACAGGCGTCCCAGTGCTCGCCCGCGACGCGTTGAGTTTTGCGGGATCAAAGCTTGCGATGCCGTTTCAGTTCAATCTCCACAATGGGGTGCACGAATTCGGAGACATTGCCGCCCAGCACCGCGATTTCCCGGACCAGCGTCGAGGAAATAAATGTGTATTGCTCTTGCGGCGTCATGAATACCGATTCTATTTCAGGCGTGAGGTGCCGGCTCATATTAGCCAATTGAAATTCGAATTCGAAGTCGGACACGGCTCGCAGGCCGCGCACGATGACAGACAAGCCATTTTGCCGCGCAAAATCGGTGGTGAGGCCCACGTACCCCTTCACTTCGACATTGTGCACATCGGAGAGCACGCGCCGCGCCATCTCGACTCGCTGTTCGAGAGTGAACATCGGCGCCTTGTTCGGATTCGCCGCAATCGCCACCACCACTCGATCGAAGATGGAGGCAGCACGCCGTACCAAGTCCGTATGACCGTTGGTGATCGGATCGAAGGTCCCCGGGTAGACGGCATTTCTTTTATGCATTTGGCTAGATCCGTCCGTTAACGCGCGCCAAATGATACCCCACCTCGCCCGCCGACTTCGATTTGAGCAATTCCCAGTGAGCGGGAAGCATGGGGACGCCGGCAATCCGCTCATTCTCGAGGTAAACCAGGCCGCCGACTTTCAGCCAATTGCCGGAATCCAGCATGGGAATGTATTCGGCCAAGGCGTCCTGGCCGAACGGCGGGTCGAGAAACACGATGTCGAAGGGCTTCGAGGTGGTGCGCAAAAACCGTGCGGCGCCCATTTCCATGACGCGCCCTTTGGCTTCTCCCCCCAGGAGAACCAATTGCTGCTGCAAGGTGCGCGAAGCGGCGGGGAATTGTTCGACAAAGACCACTTCGGCGGCGCCTCGAGACAGTGCCTCTAACCCTAGCGCGCCCGAGCCCGCGAACAAATCTAAGCAGCGAGTTCCTGGGAGGGAGTGCTGCAGCCAATTGAACAAGGTTTCCCGGATTCGATCCGGCGTTGGGCGCAGCCCCGGCATATCCGGGAAATGGACCCGCCGACCGCGCCAAATGCCGCCGATGATGCGCACCGAATTGCGCACCGTGGGCGCCGGTAATTCCCGCTTAGGTTTAGCCACTGCCGGTATCATACCTGTCTGATGACAAACGAAGCTGAACCTTCCAGCGCGCGCGGATTTTTCAAACGCCTGCGCGCAAAGTTAAATCGGGGTCCTGCCTGGCTGACCACCGACATCTCGGAACTTCTTCCCGGCCGCAAGATCGATGCCGAGATCCTGGATGAACTCGAAACGCGGCTGATCACGGCCGACGTGGGTGTCGAGGCGTCCGCGAGAATTCTCGAGGATCTACGCCGGCGCGTTGCGCGCAAGGAGTTGGACGATGTCGAAGCGCTGCTCCAGGCGCTGCAAGAGGCGATGTCCCAAATCTTGAAGCCTGTCGAACAGGCGCTCATCATCGATCCCAAACATAAGCCCTTCGTGATTCTGGTGATCGGCATCAACGGTGCCGGCAAAACCACGACCATCGGCAAGCTGGCGCACCGTCTGCTCGCCGAGGGCAGGAGCGTCATGCTGGCGGCCGGCGACACCTTTCGCGCCGCGGCGCGCGAGCAATTGGAGGTCTGGGCCGAGCGCAACAATGTACCCATCGTGGCTCAGCAGTCGGGCGCCGAGCCTGCCGCCGTGATCTTCGATGCGTTGCAGGCAGCACGAGCGCGCAACATCGATGTGCTGATCGCGGATACCGCGGGACGCCTGCACACGCAGACTCATCTCATGGACGAGCTGAAGAAGGTCAAGCGGGTACTCGCGCGCTTGGATCCCTCGGCTCCCCACGAGGTGTTGTTGGTGCTCGACGGGACCATTGGTCAAAATGCCGTAGCGCAGGCCGAGGAATTCAACAAGGGGTTGGGCGTTACCGGTTTGGTCATTACCAAATTGGACGGCACCGCCAAAGGCGGGGTGGTGCTCGCCATTGCGCAGCGGCTGAAAATTCCCATTCGCTTTATCGGTGTCGGCGAGCAGTCCGAGGATTTCGGGGTGTTCAACGCGTCGGAGTTCGTGGCGGCACTCTTGAAGTCGGAACCGCGCGACGCAGCCGCATGATTCGTTTCGACCAAGTTTACAAGCGCTATCCCAATGGACGCGAGGCTCTGGCCGGCGTGTCGTTCAACATCGAAAGCGGCGCACTGACTTTTTTGACCGGGCATTCCGGGGCGGGCAAGAGCAGCATCCTCAAGCTGATTGCGCTCATCGAGCGTCCCACGCGCGGCCAGGTGATCGTCAACAGCCAGAATACGGCGGGCGTGAAGCCGCGCGGCATCCCGCAGTTTCGCAGAAATCTTGGCGTGGTATTTCAGGACCACAAATTACTGCATGACCGGCCGGTGGCGGACAACGTCGCGCTGCCGCTGGTCATCGCCGGCGTCCCGCGTCGCGAGATCGACAAGCGCGTCAGGGCGGCGTTGGATCAGGTCGGCCTCCTCGGCAAGGAAAAATCTCTCCCCCTGGAACTCTCCACCGGCGAGCAGCAGCGCGTGGGCATTGCACGAGCCGTGGTCGCAAAACCTGCGCTGCTCATTGCCGATGAACCCACCGGCAATCTGGATCCGGAGCTGGCGCTCGAGATCATGAAGCTGTTCAAGCGCTTCAGCGAAGTCGGCGTTACCGTGGTAGTGGCCAGCCACGATGTGCATCTCATCGATGAAGTCGGTGCACGGCGTATCGTGCTGAGCGATGGGCGGGTCGTCGGCGAGGGTCCCTCGTGAGCATCAACGCCTACTTTGCGCGGCACGCGCAAGTTCTGGTCGGCTCGTTGGGCCGCATCGCGCATCAGCCATTTGCAAGCTTGATGACCATGGGCGTCATCGCCGTGGCGCTGGCACTGCCCCTGTTCTTGAGTTTGTTGCTGCAGAATGCGCGCGTGGCGACCGGCAATTGGAACCAGGCATACGACCTGTCGGTCTATATGGACAAGAAGGCGAACGCCGCACGGGTGCAGTCCCTCGCCAAGCAGCTCAAGCTGCGTGGCGATGTCGCCGCGGTGCGCGTCATCACGGCGGATGAGGCGCTCGCGGAGTTTCGCAACGACTCCGGATTCGGTAAGGCATTGGATGCGTTGAGCGACAATCCGCTCCCGGATACCTTGGTGGTGACGCCGACGTTGATCGCCAGCACACCGCAGGGTACCGACACGCTCAAGGCCGCCATTGCTGCCATGAGCGACGTCCAGGCGGTGCAAATCGACACGGAGTGGGTGAAGCGCCTGCACGCCATACTCGACTTGTTGCGGCGGGTGGTGTTGCTCACCGGCGGCCTGTTGGGCCTCGGAATCGTGCTCATCGTCAGCAACACCATTCGTCTCGATATTTTGAACCGCCGCGCGGAAATCGAGGTCATGAAATTGGTTGGGGCTTCGGATGGCTTTGCCCGGCGGCCGTTTCTTTACAGCGGGATTTGGTACGGCTTGGGCGGGGGCTTATTGGCGCTGATCCTCGTGGCCGTCGCGTCCATCGTCCTCGCCCGGCCGATCGCACAGCTGGCGTTTTTGTATGGCAGCGCCTTTCAGCTGCAGGGTCTGAAACTTGTCGCCGGACTCGGTGTTCTAATGCTTGCGGTGGGGCTTTCTTGGCTCGGTTCCTGGCTTGCTGCGACGCGACATATACGAGCGATCGAACCGTCATAAGTATATGTTTTTAAATGATTAGCTGAAGGGTGGAACCAGGCCCCGGCGTTAGCACTCTGACCCCAAGAGTGCTATTATGTGCCCATGGTTTTGATCGAAGATTCGCTTGGGAGGTAGGCATTAAATGACTGCTGCTTTAGTCGCAAAACAAACAGGAATGGTATTGCTAGGCCCCGTTGGGAGCCTGGATTCTTATATAGACCGCGTGTCCCAGATTCCGGTTCTGTCGAAGGAAGATGAGGTCGCACTGGCGGTGAGATTTAGGTCCGAAGCCGATTTGGACGCGGCCCGGCAACTCGTGCTCTCGCACTTGAGATTCGTGGTGCACATCGCGCGCGGGTACTTGGGCTATGGCTTGCCGATGGGTGACCTGGTGCAAGAAGGCAATGTGGGCCTCATGAAAGCGGTGAAACGCTTTGACCCCACCGTGGGCGTGCGCCTGGTCTCGTTTGCCGTGCATTGGATTCGCGCCGAGATTCACGAGTACGTGCTGCGCAACTGGCGCTTGGTCAAGGTTGCCACCACCAAGTCGCAGCGCAAGTTGTTCTTCAATCTGCGCAGGATGAAGAAGAACCTGGCGTGGCTGTCGGAAGCCGAAACGGCGGCGGTGGCCCGCGAACTCGGTGTCGATGTGTCCGACGTGCGCGAGATGGAACAGCGGCTGTCGGCGCGCGACATGTCCTTCGACCCGACGCCCGAGAGCGACGAAGAAGAGGCTTACTCACCGGCCATGTACTTGCCGGCCAGCAATGCCGATCCCGCCGTCGAAGTAGAACGCGCCGAGTGGGAAGAAGACTCGACTGACCGTCTGAGCATCGCGCTCGAGAAGCTCGACGAACGCAGCCGCAGCATCTTGAAGCGCCGCTGGATGACCGATGATAAGGCAACGCTGCATGAGCTGGCCGATGAATACGGCATCTCCGCGGAGCGCGTGCGTCAGGTTGAATCGAATGCCATCAGCAAGCTTAAAGGATTGATGGCCGCCGCTTAAGGGTCCTCGGTTGGTATCTGAAAGCCGCTGAAGCTACAGCGGCTTTTTTTATGCCCGTTCACTGCGTGCACGCCCGTGCCCTCGCGCCGCTATGTGAATTTCGCGCGCGGCCGGTACCTAGTCACGTGGGGTTCGATGCGCTACGCTTGGATTCTCTATTATCTCGGTCAAAGGGAAGCGCTGATATGCGTTTAATGACGCTTTTGACGGCGATGCTTGTAGCGGGCTGCGCGGGCCAGCCTACTAGTCCGGCGACTCAGACAAGCGTCGCGTTGGCCCCAGCGCCCTCGTTGCCAACCGCGCAAGCGCCCGCGGCACTGACAGCAGCGGCAGCAGCAGGGGCGGCACCGGGGGTGGCGGTCACCCCCGACATCGAGAGCCAGCGATTGGCCGCGGCCAGAAACCTCAACCTCAAAGTGGTCAACAAGGACGGGCAGGAACTGTACTGCCGTTCCAACTACATGACGGGCTCGCACATCCAGCGGGACATGCAGTGCTATACGGCCGAGCAAGTCCAAAGGCTGCAGGAGCAGACACAGCGCGACCTCGACCAACTTAATAACAGGCCAAACAGTATCAAAGGGATGCCGTAGCAGCCATTTGAGTTGCCGCCCGCAAAGGCGTACGGTCGCATTATGCGCACGGCCGACCAGTGGTTAGACGAATACGGCTCGAGTCACCGCAACCCAACCAATGAGGCGCTGCACTGGATTTGCGTGCCGGTGATTCTGTGGTGTGTGCTCGGGCTCTTGTGGATAACGCCCTTTCCCAACGGCATCCGCGCGGCCATTCCCCTGGCGAACTGGGCCACCGTGATCACGCTGTTTGCAGTCATCTACTACGCGCTTCTATCCGTCCCTCTCGCGCTCGGCATCCTGCCCCTGTTTATTCTCATGCTGTGGTCAATCGATGCGGTGAGCCGCAGTGCCTGGGTGCCGATGTGGCTCATTTGCGCGACGCTGTTCGTCCTGGCGTGGATCGGCCAGTTCATCGGCCATGCCATAGAGAAGAAACGCCCGTCTTTCTTCAAGGACCTGCAATTTCTGCTGATCGGACCGATGTGGCTGCTGGCGAATCTGTACCGGCGGCTTGGAGTTCGGTACTAGGGCACTCGCTGCGAGGGCCCCGAGTACGCCGTAGGGCAAAACCCCGCCGCGTAACGGTCAGTCGGGGCTAAGTGTCACAATCATGCAATGTGCATGATAAATAACCTATATAGCATCAGCGAAGCCCAATATGCCAAGGGAGTTTAAGCATGATTGCCACAACTGATTCAATGCGCAAAACAGCCGCGCTGCTCGGTGTTTTGGGGTTAGCAGCACTGGCCTCCCTGCCTGCTGGGGCCGCGACAATTGTGCTCCCGAGTCCCGGTCAAATGTCGTGGACGGCGCAGTTTCTCGGCTCCTCGAGCGGCAACACGCAAACGGTGCCGCCGAGCGGCTTCGGCAACGACTATATGCTTTCAGTTCCGGGGCAGTACAACTTCTTCGATTCGTTCTCTTCTAAACAAACCAACGTACTGACCGGGACAACCAGCACGGTGGGATCTTATTCTTTCCAGGACACTTATAAATTCTCAGTGAGTCAGGCTGCAAGCGGCGACGCGCTGACGGTTTCCCTGAATCTAAACGTGGCGGGTACAGCGGAATTCGATATCTCCAATTTGCAGTTTCGCCTCTACGAAGTCGCGTCGAATGCGGTTCAACCGGGTCTCGGCATCCCGACGGGAAGCACGCTGATAACGGCGTGGACGGGCGCCCCGGGCCCGTCGACCGGAGCATCGATCCAGTCAAATTTCTCCGGCATTCAAGCGGGGACCTACTTCCTGGATATCGCCGGCACCGCAGACGGCTCCAACGGCGGAACCTATGTGGGGCAGTTGAATCTCGCGCCGGTGCCGTTACCCGCGGCGCTGCCCTTGCTGCTCTCGGGCCTGGGACTGTTTGGCGGCCTGTGGCGCCGCCGGACAACGGCTGCGGCATAAGGATCTTAAGAGGCCGCTCTATCTCGTCGATGGCTGGCGCAGGCATTGGCCTGCATTGAAACAAAGTTTACTGCTCGATTACAATGACTCGGGCATGCCGAGTGTCTGTCGATCGATAACTATATCTAGAACGTAACAGCGACAACGGAATCCAGTACTTGATGCCGCAATCCGACGCGACGCCGTTGCGCGGCGTCGATTCGCCTTCACTGCGAACTCGGTTGCAGTTCGCGATCGTGTGCGCGCTCTGCGTCGGCTATGCCGCGCTGTCCCACTACGCCTACTCGGATCCGGATGCCAAGGGCTTAGGCGCAACACTATCAGTCGCGCCGGTAGTCCTGATCGGCGTGATATTGGTGTGGCGCTGGGCGCACCCATTAGCTGCGCTTGTCGTCGCCGCGTTCTCGTGCGCGATGCTCTACAGATACTGGCCTGTTGTGGAACACAATTACGCATGGTCCGATCTCGTTCAACAATGCGGCGCCTATAGCTTGATTGCGCTGAGCTTCGCTCGATCGTTACTCGCGGGTCGGACTCCGTTATGCACCCAGTGGGCCAATAAAATCTACGGTGAACTCGAGCCGATCGAAATCTCTTACACTCGCGGCGCCACATTCGCGTGGGCGCTGCTCTATACGCTCATTGCCATCGCGATACTTGTTCTGTTTTTCCTGACGTCGCCCCGCTTATGGTCGGTTTTCGTCGACTTCGTGACCTTTGGACTCATCATCGTCATGGGCGTGGCCGATCATGCAATCCGGCGCCGCGTTTTGCCAAGGCATCCGGGCGGAGGACTCTTGGGAGTCATCCGACGATCGCTAATCGGCTGACACAGTCGCTCATCGATGCATTGCGACGGGCGGCCGCCGAACCGCGATCAGCATCAACAAGCACATCAAGACCACGTAGGCCCAGATGGGCAACGGACCATCACTTCCTCCCTCGCCCGTGTTGGTACCCGTACCCGACAGCGCGATATTTGTAGAGCCACCGCCGCTTACGGCCACTTGCAGCGTCGCGGCCCGTGTTCCCACGCGGGTGGGGTCGAACGCAACGTCGAGGTAGCAGCTGAAGTTCGATGTTCTCTGCGAGCGGTGTGCCAGTTGGATTAAGTTCTTTGGGTGGAGGTGCTACGGAAGTCACACAGAACGGAGCCGCGACGGGCTTGGCCACATTATCCTTCAATCCTGGGCTTCCCATGATTCTGGGTGTTCCGGTGATTTCCGGCCTGACCTGCAGCTTCGGGACGGGAAGCGATCAATGCGGGGTTTCGCTTGGCACGAGTGGCCTCGAAGTCGGACCTGACTCTAAGAGTCTGGACTACAACGCCTTTCTTACCTTCAATGCAGACGTCACACCCGTACCTCTGCCTGCCGCAGCATGGCTGATGCTCAGCGGCTTGGGCTGCTTCGGAGCCCTGAAACGGAGGCGTAAGGAAGAAGCCTGACGTCAAGTGACACGTCCTCGGTGTGGCAAGATCCATACACGTAATTGCTTTTTCGACCCCGATCTCCCGCAACGGAGCCCAAAACCGCAATCGCCCCCGAGCGCTGTGATTGCATGAAATTAGCGCTGCGCCGAAAAGCACGAATGGGCTCGCAATCGCGGCTGCGCGCGCGCAAGTCACTAGCGGTGAGCGGTGGGCGGGGGCAGACGCAACTCATCGTTGATCAGCGCCGTCATTTGATCGAATGTCACCGCGCCATCGACAAATCGTCCATTTACAAATGACGCGGGCGTCGCTTCGAGCCCTAGGTGCTCAGCCTCGTTTAAGTCGCTCTTCACGCGCGCCGAGGCTTGGCCGCTGTCTAAGCATTCATCGAATTTATTGCCGTCGAGACCGAGCCGCCTCGCTTTTTCCTTAAGCGATGCAACGTCCAAGCTACTTTGCTCGGAGAAGAGGGTGTCGTGCATCTCCCAGAATTTCGCTTGATCATTGGCACACACCGCGGCCTCTGCCGCCTTTTGTGCGTCAGGATGAATACTGGATATCGGCATGTACCGATAAACCAAGCGCACTTGAGTCGGATAGGCGGCAAGCACTTGCTTCAAAACAGGAGTGAACCGTCCACAGTAGGGACATTGAAAATCCGAAAACTCTACAATAGTAATCGGAGCACTTTCGGGCCCGCGCTCCGGTCCGGATATACCTACCGCCTCGCGCAAGGGCTCGATGGTAATGGTGGCCCGGTATTTGGCGCGTAAGGAATCCAGATAAGCCCGGTTGGCCTTCTCGATGGCCTGGTTCTGAAGGTATTCTTTGATCTTGGGTGAGATTTGTTCAAACGGTTGGGGAATCTGCGCTCTTTGAGAATCGTAAAATGCTCGCACTTGATCGTCGCTTACTGGTGCGGCCTTGACTGCACTCATTAAAGCTGGAGCGGTGGTCTTTCGCGCGGCTACTTCGAGTTCCAACACGCGATTGTCAACAAGCTTGCCGGCCTCCTTCTCGATATAAGCCTGGCGCGTCCTCAGAAACGAAGCGTTTAGCCGCGCTATTTGCAGCTCATGCTGCTGCTCTTGGTTGTCGAGATTCCCCTGGATCTGTGGCTGAAGTGCAGAATACGAAATCGTCTGGCCTTTAATGGTCGCAACCGGCGAGCTGGCGGCCGGTTCCGCCGCAACGGCGCAAGTGGCGAATAGGCTGAGCGAGAGGGCGATGAGCAATTTGGATTGATGAATCATTTGAAGGCCCATAGTTCATTCGCTGCATAAGGGGTTGCGAGAGCGAGAACGATACGCATCGACAATGACGAAATGATTGCAGATTGCGGTCTACGGCAATGCCGCACGCCTATCCAACGGCGGTGCAGTTGGCTCAAGCGTTCGGCAGGGCTAATTGACTTTCTGGCGCTTCAGGCAATCCAGATCCTCTGGTTTACAGTTCTCTTCGCCGAGACCCATGATAAAGACGTCCAGAAAGCCCAGTGCATTCTGCGCGAGCGGCGTCGCGGTATCAGCCTTGTTTGCCGAATCGACGGCGAGATTCGCGGCGGTGGCGGCGCTGCTTCCGACGGAACTCGAGCTGGCGAGGCTTGCACCGAGACCCGAGGCATCGACCGGCACTCCAACGGATACGCCGCTCACCGTGATGTTGTTGCGACCAAGCACCGCCGTCGCTCCAATGGTCAGATTGCCGGCGACGATACCCGCGTCGCTGGCGTTCACGACACCTTGCGGAGCATACAGATCTACGTCTCCTGGCGAGACACCGACGCTCGTTGCCAAGGCCTGAATCCCGCTGCCTTGTAAGGCCGCTGGAAAGGTGGTCTGAATTTGACCTTGTGCGTTGAAGGTGACCGTGGGCGCCGGCGCAGAGATCGCGGTCTTGGCGCCGCGACCGGCATCGACGTTGCCGTCGGTCGACCACACCAGGATGTCCCCGCCGTCTGCTGCGAAAACGCGCGACTGATTCACCAAGAAATTGCCGTATGAGACGGAATTAACATTGCCCGTGCTCTGCGCCACGATCCCCAGCTGCGACGGAGTCTTCGAGAGGCCGAACGCCAGCGGTGGCGTGGACAACCCCACGTCCACGGAGCCGCCCGGCGTCAGCAGCGAAATGTCGCCGCCATCGAGTGTGTAAATCTGACTGAAATATAGGCTCAGTGAGCCGGGATAAACGCTCGTCGCCGCATCCGGCCCGCTGGCGGTAGTGGAGTTGGGGAACAGGGTCGACAACGCGAGAAAGCTGCGTGAATAGTTGCCGTGATTGGGTCCGGCGGCCGCAGCCGCGCGGCCACCCGTGCGAATCTCATCGTATAGAATCTGCTCGCAGAGCTCGAACTGCTGCTCAGGAGAAAGCGCTTCAAACATCGCCAGGGCGCCTGCTTTTGTAGTCACCGGCGCTGCAGTACGAGCTTGAACATAGTTGATCAAGAGAGAATCGTACGTCGCGGAATTCACGAGGTAGTTCGCGATGAAGTCCGTCAGATCAGCATTGCCGATCGTTGCGCCAGTCAGCACCGACACGGATGCACCGCCAGCGGCAATCGCGGGATTATAGAGATTGCCGACGGTAATGATGCCGTCTGACGTGCCAAGGTTAATGTTGCCCCCTGCCTCAACCAGCAACGATCCGGGTCCTTCAACGATGATACCTTCGCCATTTTCGGGCGTGAGGATGCCGTTGATATCGCGCGGTGATGCATAAGAAATATTGCCGCCGGCGGATATCAGCGAGATGTCGGTGCTTGTGAGGTTCTCGACGCGCAGCGACAACTCGGTGATGTTCTGACCGGCCACCACGTCTATGGGCTTTGGTATGTAGTACAGGGTCGCATTGGTAACGCTGCCGTCCAATGCCACGATGCGCGCCGGATTGGGATCATTCTGGCCATCCGGCGAAAACCCCGCGGAATGAATCGGCGTGTAAGACGCGCCGGGCGCAGGCGGAATGAACAGTTCACCGAACTGTTCAATGTATTGCTGAGTCAATTGCACAGGCGCGTTCGGATTCGGAAGCGAGCTGGGCACCAATCCCGACATCAATATCGATCCTTCCCCCGGCGCGAAGACGACGTTGTGGGCCGCCAGCAAATTCAAATTCCCGGTAGGCGACGGCCACAAAACCATGTTTCCATCAATGTTCACGTTGCCCGCAAGAGCCGCGGCATTAACGGTGCCCGGATACACGAGAAAGGCCTCGCCTTTCAAGCCCGACGTGAACAGCATCGAACTGAGCTGCGTTGGCACTCCGTCAATGGAGGGCTGATTTAGGAAAGTGATATCGCCGGCGGTAGATAAGAGGTTGACCGCGCTGGCGTCGGTATACGTTGAGAACAGGGACGAGGTTTTTGCGTTAGTTGGCTGCACGGTCGCCTGCGGCAAGAGGAACGGATTTAACACGCTCTCCAAAGTCACGCTGCCGCGCGCGTTGACATCAATACTGGCATCCCCCAGCGCCAAGATCGGTGCAAGGCCCGCCGAATTGGCCGCCCCAGACGCACCCGCACCAATTGAGTTTCCCGCGTTGAGAACGGCTGTGCCCTGGCCAATGAAATACGAGCCGCCGGTGATGTCACCGCCGCTTTGCACGCTCAATGTGCCGCCGCCGGTGACTTGGACGCTATTCTGGGCAAAGGTGGTGCCGCCGACTTGGCGACCGATCGTCGGCACCGCGACTGACAATTCGCTGATGTCGCCGCCGGCCTGGATGGCCACATTGCCGCCGGCGAGGGCGCCGATGTTCTCCTCAAACCACTGGTAATTCACAGTCCAGCCGGTGGCGCTCGCATTGCTCTGTATCCCAGATTGCTGCCCGGCGCGCCATAGCCAACTTGTTACCAGCTGATTGGTCGGCGCGCCAATGATG
>Ga0182030_10020801_pt1 | contig 12346 bp, 19 predicted proteins | sample 812S3MmetaG_FD_121299 | JGI IMG/M metagenome (GOLD analysis project Ga0182030, IMG submission 121299) | Permafrost microbial communities from Stordalen Mire, Sweden - 812S3M metaG (Illumina Assembly) | ecosystem: Environmental > Terrestrial > Soil > Wetlands > Permafrost | place: Sweden...
AACGCACCCTCCAGTTCTGCCGGTTGGCGTAAACCGTAAGGAGCGCGAGGCCGGAACATTGACCTAGTAGCGACCGGCACCAAATTTCAAAGGAGGAAAATCCTATGGACAGCGATGAAATCATCCCGCGATGGGAAAAGCCCGACAATGTTCCCCAACCCGGAACCACCCACATTTGGGTTCTGAAAATCACCAAGGTCACCTCGCACGATGAGTACAGCCAGAAGCCCTACCTGAAAATGACGGTGGAGGTCATGGATGGGCCGTTCCTTGGCCATTCGTTCGAGTTCCGGCTCTACTACTCGCAGAAATCCGAGAAACGCTGCAAGTGGTTTCTCAAGAAGTTCGGCTATCCTGCGGAGCTTCTGGACAGTGATACGCCGCGGCTCAAAAAGAGCTTGATGGTTAACCTCTCCGGCAAGGCCCGGGTGGAGATATCGACCTATCAGGGTAGCGATGGAAACGAGTACCCCGATTACGACCTCAAGGCCTTCGAGCGCTTGGCGGAAACCGAGCTTGAGGAAAAGCTGGAGAAGGAGAAGTCGAGCCCGACCGACCAGAGCGGGAGTCTGGGGTTTCCCTCCGAGCAACCCACTCCGCTCAGCCCGGTCCCCGAGGTTGACCTCAATGCCGACATCAAGGAAAGCGATGAGGAAGAGAAGAAAAGGGCGGCAGCGGAGGCGGCAGCGGCACTCGACGGGGCGTACATCGACGGTATCGACGAGCCCATGGATATCGGGATATAGTCCAACCTTATACTGGAGGAAGCATGCTCAAGGGCCACATCTATCCAAAGCTCACCTCGAAGCGCTCTCCCCGCGACAAGCGGAAAGGCTTCGATCGGTTGTTCAAGAAGCTGCTGGACACGGACTTCGAGGGCGAGCCGGCGCGGTTCATCGTGGATCATCATTCATTCCACCGCCCATCCCGGCACGTTCTGCGGGATATGGCATGGAGCGGCGCCAGGAATCTCGAAAAGGAGCGGCGTGGGCAGTTGGCATCTCAGGTGAAGCCGCGCGCCATCGAACCTTCGCGCATCATCAAGCCCATGCCCAGGTTGATTCTTCCGAGATCGTAAAGAAAGGTCGATTGCGGCCACCAAGACAGGGAATCGTGCGGCGTGGGCTCGGGTACGAAGCATACGTGGCTAGCAAACGGTGCGGATACAGGTTCACGACACGGTTCCCTGCATTAGCGGTCATGGGGAGATTGAGGCGGCAGTGGCCAGGCACGGGAGGACGAGTTGATTCAGTTCGCATGTTCGTCAGACACCGGTTATTACCAGAAGCGCCTAGCCAAGTTGCGAGGAGGCAAGTGATGACCATTGAGGACAAAGCGCAGGGCATCATCGCAGGGCTATACATCCCCACGTCAGAGGACCGGGCAGAACTTGTGCAGCGGATTGTGGATGTGCTGACGGATAGTGGCCAGCAACTCCAAGAGGCGCGAGCGGCAGAGGCATACTTATTGTTGCGGTATAGATCACTGGAAAAGATTTTATTCCGCGTCGATAGAGAGCTTACAGATGGCACTCACGGGCCCCACGAAATAATCTGTAAAATCGCAGAGGCGATGGAGGTATTTGCGCAGACTCCTTCCATTTCCGGCAACCCCGGTGCCCCGCTGCTGGCGGAACTCAAGCTGCTGAGAGAACTAGCCGAAAAGGTTGAGGGATTCAAGGTTCATGGGGTTGCGAAGGACGGCACCCACCACACGTTGATGGTCAACGCCCTTGCCGCCTACCGCGCCATTGGAGGAGGTAACGATGCTTTGCGAAAGATGTCGTAAGATTTTACGGGAAAGAATTAACACAAGCTCTGATTTACCGACTCTTCCGGGCCCCTCTCCTACGATCAGGAAAGAGTACCTAATCATGAATAACCGGAGAAATCTTCATGAAGCCTATTTGCATCTTGAGGCGCAAGCCAAGGCCGCGCCAAAGGAGTCCAAATGACCATAACACCGGATGAAATTACCGAAATCATCCACGTTCACTGCGAGGGATGCTTCACTCTTGAGAATGTGACAGAAGCTATCATGGCAGCCGTTGCGAAGCCATTGAAGGTAACGATGCGCACGACTGAGGACCAAATAAGGAAGCTCGCAGAGAAATTGTTCAGGTCAATCGACTCCGGCGCGTATAGCGAGTATCAGGTAGGCGACGCGAAAGACATCGACATGATTGCCACCGCACTCCTGTACGTAGCCCGAACCGAGGCTGCCGACTGTGATGCGCGGGTGGCGGCGATGCGGGAGAAGTGTTTCGAGTTCGTTCAATCCGGGATTGAAAAGGTATTTGATGTGACTGGTATTGGCCATGAGATTTTAGGTGGAACAAGCGATGTGATTCGTGGTATTTCCTTCCCGACGCCCGACCTCGACGCTCTGGTGCTGAAGGCACGGCGGGAAGAGGCGGAGTGGTGGCATCGGATGTGGCAAGGTTGTGAATTTGAGCGTCACGTGTGCGACCCGGATAACCGCATCTGCCAGCGCCTAGCCGCCCTATCCGGCGAACCGAAGGTCGAGGCTGTTGAAAATAGGATTGCTCGTCCGTGCGAGCATTCGCCGAAATATTCAGTGGTGGTGGTGTATAATCGTGGCCCAAATGACCCTCCCGGAAATAGATTGGGCTGCGTTTTGTGTGAACCAGAACTTGCCAAGCGATCCGGTATACCGAAGGAGGACGCGCATGAGTGATATTGCCTTGCCTCAGCACCCTTTTGAGGTCTGCATAAACATCGGCGGTGATGATTGGGATTACGTCCTCCGAACGATGGACGAACTGGCAATTCACCTGCGCGATCACGGGCCGGATTGTGCCATGTGTTCGGGTGGCGCCGGGGGCTCTCACAGTGTCTCGATTTCCAGGAGAGAAGTTTCCGCTGAGCAATTTCACCGGGAGTTGCAGGAATGGCGCGAGAACAAGAAGAAGGAGTCCGTAAAGTGAGCGACCAACAAGTGTCGAACTTCGATGTCATAAAGGCGATGTGTGAGGAGAATCAGGACATCCGGCTCGCTCCGATGGACAATATCTCCAAGATAAATTTCTACGCGAAGAAGGGAACCGAGATCACTATCGGCTTTCCAGGAAACCTGTGCTTCGACCTTGAGGCGGGGAAACTCGGTGGAGGAATGTTCTTATGGAACCTTGAACAATTCAAGGCCACAAAGAAGAGGCTAGAGCAGTCGATGGCCGCCGTCCAACAGGCCAACGAGGACGACGTAAAGGCAGCGGAGGAAAAACAGTGACAGTTTGGCTTGTGGAGAAGCGGTTTATCGACGGCGGCGAATGGGAGATTGATTCGACCATACCGCCTCAAGCCTCTAAATCGGAATTGCGGCCTGAATTATTCGAGCGAAAGCCATATTCGAGGTTTGAGTTCAGAGCTGCTAAGTACTCCAGAATCGAAGATAGCGTGAAGCCAGCGGAAGCCGAGAAGGAGAAACATGATTGAACACACACCAGACATGGACGGAATTTGTAAGGTATGTGGCGAAGACTGCCGAGGAATTCATAGTCCCGAATGCAAGCCACTACCGGAGAAGAAGCCGTTTCACGAAAGCATCGGAGGGCGGTACGGAGATTACGGCGGAGATGGCCGGGAAATTTGAAGTGCAGCGTGAAGGAGAGGGGTGAGATGGCAGACCTTGTTGGAACGTGTCCCAAAGATTTCTGGGAAGATTGGCTAAGGGAAGGGGGACTTCCTGAATCTATGGTCGATCTTGGTGGTTGGACTGAATGGTCATGGTACACAAACCATTCTCTCGCCACCCATGCGAAGCCTGGGGACCGTTTTTATGTCGTGGCACACGGAAAGCTGAGAGGGTACGCGCCCGTTGTCAAAGTTGAAGTTCCCCCAAGCGATAACCCCAGCGTAAAATACGCCATCATCCGACGCTATGGGGCCGTGGCCTGCACTATCGACAAGTCGATACCGGGCTTCCGTGGGCTTAGGATACGTTGGTGGAAGCGTGAAGATGAGAAGCCGTTTCCTGACTGGAAAACCCCATGAGATACGCCGCTACCGCCATCATCGCTATCCTGACAGTCTGAAAGACGTCTGCATCCCCACCCGCAGCATATTTTTAATCCCCCGCAAAGAAAACGCTTGACAGCAATATGTCTTTGGGATTATAAATTAAATCCAGCCCAAGGAGGGATTCCAGTGAACGAAAATCCCATTCCTGCAAACGCCAGCCAATCCACCGAACCCTGCGCGATGCGCTTCTGCCCTTCGGCTGGGCTGTCTCGGTGCCCGCTATGCGGAAGGTTTTTCTGCGACGAGCACCTTCATGCGCAGGAGCATGTGCAGGGTCCGTACAAGGAGAGAGTGAAGTGAAAAATCTATTGGAAAGCCTTGATGAAACACAGAAGCAGGTCGTTCTCTTCGGGAATGGCGCTCTACTGGTGGCTGCTGGTGCAGGCAGCGGCAAGACTCGCTGCCTGACGCACCGCATGGCCTACCTCATTGGTCAAGGCGTGTCGGCCAACAGAATTCTAATGCTGACTTTCACAAAAAATGCCGGGGAAGAGATGGCTGAAAGGGTGGCGGCTCTTACCGGGATCGACGGCGACGGCCTCGCGAAGCACATCAGCACGTTCCATTCGCTGGGAGCCAGGATTCTGCTCAGCTCTCAATGGGCGCTGCCGTTCAATCTGGCGGCGAGAGATCCCATCCAGCCATCGAAGTGTAAGATCGTTTTGGGCAAGGTTGCGTCGGACATTGGAATCACCTACAGCCTGTTGCGGGCATATATCTCCATGTGCAAGCGCAAGGACATGGCCGTGAGCGAAGCCATGCAGGAAGCGGGCGACGATTTCGGGAGCCAGCGCTTTGCCAACGCCTATCGGCTCTACGAAGAAAATAAGCGGATGGCGGGGGTTTTGGACTTCGATGACCTAATCTTCATGTCCTCCCGGCTTCTCCGGCTCAACCCCAAAGTCCGCGCCCGCTACCAGCAGGCCTACGATTACGTTATGGTAGACGAATTCCCCGACACCGACGCCGTTCAGATGCAGATTGTGGACAACATCGTGAAGCCGAAAAACAATATTGTGGTGGTCGGAGATGCAAGCCAAAGCTGTTACGCTTGGCGGGGTGGCGATCTCTCCATCTTCATGAACTTCGACCAGTGGTATCCGGGCCACAAGACCATCCTGCTGGCGCGCAATTACCGTTCGGTGCCATCCATCGTCGATTGCTACAAGCGAATCATCACGGGAGCGCCGTCGGTCGTGCCGGGGTTCCTTGAGGCCATCTCCTCGAACCGCACCGAGGAGGCTCCTGCTGTCCAAGTTTGGACTTCTACCACTGACCATGAGGAGGCTGCGAAGGTGGCGGATTCGCTTCTCGGGCGGCCGGCGGACAGCAAGGCGAGTTATGCCATCTTGGTGCGGACGAACCGGCAGATGCGCGTCCTTGAGGAACACTTGGCCGCAGCGACCATCCCCTACATCATTGTCGGGTCGAGTTCGTTCTTCAATCGGCCGGAGGTGAAGTCGGTCATTGCCTACCTGCGTGTAATCGAAAATCCTTGCGACAACGAAGCCATGGCGCAGGTCATTATGGGCAAGAGCAAGCTGACGAAGTTTTTGGGCAAAGCCTACGCCGAAGAGTTGCGGGCCTATGCCGGCAATCGCGGGATGCTCACCGTCATGAACGAATTCGGCAAGCCCTGGCAGCGGCGGAAGGGGAAAGAGATTCAGGATTTCTTCCACAACATCGAAGTCGATGGGGCGTCCCTGCACATCTCCGAGCAGTTGGCGTTGATCGTGGAAGAGGCGGGAATCGTGCGCAACCTTCTCGACGAAGGAGACCTCGACGAAATCGACAACTCGGTGGAGGAGAACGTCCAGGAACTCATCAAGGCGGCGGCAGCCTACGACTCGCGCGCGAAGTTCGTCCAGTACGCCGACCTGATGTCGCGCAAGCCTTCGAGTAAGGATGTTCCGGTCAAGCTGCTTACCGTGCACAGATCGAAAGGAAAAGAATTCGACGTGGTGTATCTCTGCGGCTTCAACGATGACACGATCCCCCACCGGAAGTCGGAGGACGTTGAGGAAGAGCGCCGGATCGCTTACGTGGGCATCTCCCGGGCCCGGAACGAACTCTATATTTCATCCTACGGCGAGGTTTCGCGGTTTATGAAGTACCTTGAGGAAAAGGAGGCGGTCAATGGATAAACTGATCGAATGGGAAAAGAGATTAGCGGGGATTCATATTTCTTCGGCGTGCAAGGATGCCGTTGATTTGGCCAACAAGGAGAGCGCTTCGGTGCATTTTGTTTTTAACGATGTGGATGTTACTGCTCGTCCAGGCGACAATCCACAGGCTCTCATGGAAAAATGGGACACTGACAGGGAAGCAAAAAGGCAGGCGTGGCTGGCGTCTCCTGAGTACAAAAAGCGGGAAGAAGAGCGCGTTGCCGAAGAAAAACGCAAGCGCGAGGCGCACATTGTCGAGGCCGCCAAAACCGAAAATGAAATGCGAGAAGCCAAAGAGCCTTGGCCATACACGATGGAGCAGTTGGTGGAGTACATCAACTCACTGGTGAACCGCGACCATGGTTATGGCACCTGTGTTTATGCCATGAGCCTTGCGGCGGCAGCGGCTTTCAATTACGTCTCGCACCAGCTTGGCGTGACGGGGTTCCAGGCGTCTTGCGCCGACCTCGATTTCCTGCGGCGAACACGGGGGATGAAAGGCCCGTTCATCATTCTTAAAGCAGAGGATGCCGTGTACCCCCAATATGACCTCCGCCAAAAGCTTGAGAAATTTCTCTTTGAAAACAGGGAGTGGGTTCGGGATCAGGCCCGCAAGAACATCGCGGAAGACAGGGGATACCCTGTTTCCCAAGGTGTCATGGATCATTGGGAGAAACTGGCGAACGAAAAACTGGTTTGAGAGGTAGTTCCATGGATAACTTCCTGCTTGGTGCGCTTGCGGCTTCTCTGGTCATCGGTGCCTTTGCGGTGATATTCATTGCGAAGCGGCAGCATGCCGCAGGGCGTCCCCTGCCAGAGCCTCCAGCGCCCCGCCCAGCGCCCGTTGGCACCTTGTCGGTGGTTGGGGGCTGGATTCGCTGCATTGAGTGCCGCGGAGTCTACCCGCCCGGCAGCAGCACGTCGGAGTTCCGCGACGACTTCTGTTCCGGGGAGTGCCAAGCGGATTGGTTTGCGAAGCGTGTGTGGAAGGAAAATCCAAAAGTCTAAACTTAGACAGAAGGAGTATATGCGAATGAATCAAGCACGAGTGATCTATACCGGATGGAGCGGCTGGGAGGTCCGAGCGCTTTCATACTCCCAGGCAAACGAAATGAGCGAGTGCGGAAAAAAATTTGAACTGAAACGGATTTCCGGTTGGGAAGAAAAACTTACGGGTGCATCCCTCAAGTTCGGTATCGCCTGCGAAAACGCGGTGGTGGCGTACCTTGCGGGCGGTGTCGATCCGGTCAAAAAGTTCGACTCCGAGTGGGAGACTTGGAAGAATCAGGAACTATCCTACAGCAGCAAGGATGGCGATTGGGAGCACCTCTCGGGAGTGGGGCGCGGCCTGATGAAGGAATTCCCCCGGCAGCACAAGGATAGATTCGCTGTCATCGACGGGGGGAAGTGTTTTTTCCAGAAGAAGCTGCGCTACTCGGAAATCAACCAAGGTGGCCTCTGGAACGGCGTGGACATCGAGTACATCGCCGACTGCATCCAGCCGAACCTTCCCATCCTGCTCGACTTCAAGACCGCTTCGGCAAGCTATCCCGAGCCCCAGGGCGACGACCTCAACTTCATCGGGTGGGACCACCAGCTTTCGATTGGGGCGTGGATGTCGGGGATCCGCAACGTCGGCTTCATCACCATGGTCAAAACCAAAACGCCGAAAATCCAGTTCATTACCGGCCGGGTGACGGATGAGGCGATCGAGAACGTGCAATTGTGGCTCAAGCGCCAGCTTGACCGCATTCTCAACAAGGACTTCACCCGCGAGATTGGGTTCAAGTTCCCGAACCAGCACTGTACCTGGTGCGAGGTTGCGGAGGTGTGCATTGGAAGCCCGGAGAAGGCGCTCGCCGCCGGCATCCTAACCAAGAAGGTATCGAAGAGCAACGATATCGAATCTCAAATCAACGCCCTTGACGCGCTCGAGGAGGTGTAGGGTGAACAGCGACCGCATGAACCTGCTCAAGAAGCGCGTCCATATTGTTGCAGCTATGAAAACGTTTGGCATGATGATATCTGAAGCTCGAAGGGCTATCGGCATGAGCCAGAGGGAGCTCGCTTCCAAAGTAAAGAAAGAAGATGGACAGGCCATCTCGGCACAGTATTTGAACGATGTTGAGCGCGACAGGAGAAACCCCCCATCAGAGTTCTTGATTGAGCAAATCGCGCGGTTGCTGAATCTCTCGAAGGACATCTTGTGTTTGGCTGCCGGAACGATCCCGAACGACTTGAAGAACTTGGCAACCAATCAGCCCGAGAAAGTTGATGCAGCGTTCAAAGCCTTTCGCAAGGCCGTTAAGTGACTTTATGATATGGGTTCGAGATAGGACGGGCAGATTTGGAAAGAGGCCGCATTACTTGCCGGAGGAGATCGATGGCGAGTTCGGCAGGACGAGAGAGGGAAGACGGTGGGCATTACCAAACCACATCTTGTGCCGCGTCAATATTGCGAACCAAGCGTGAGCCTCTTGAACGAGTACGCAAAGTCTTGTCAGGATCGGCCCGATGTTTTCGGCGTTGAGTTTGAGGAAGTAAACAAAACGTCGGCGTTTGGTAAGTAAGAAAGCTCCGCCTGGACGCCATTGACCTGAAGAAGCCCGAATGATAATCTTGGAGACATTATAGACGCCCTCCCGGCGACACGACGAGTAAAGGAGATTTTCATGGCCAAGACGAAGACCCCAAAGCCAAAGACGCCAAAGCAGGCAGATTTGCCTACCATGGAGAATCGAGAATTGATGGATCTGGAGGCCGCGGCAATCGAGTACGTGGAAAACCGCGACGCGCGCATGAGCGCCCTCAAGGAAGAGGTGCAGCTCAAGCAGAAGGTTCTCGACCTGATGAAGAAGCACAAGAAGACCACCTACTCCCACGGCGGCATCACCATCGAGGTTGTGCCGGTGGACGAGAAGATCAAAGTCAGGGTCGAGAAGGAAGGCGAAGGCGAGACCGTCGATATGACGTAGACCGCCATCCCTGCCACGGCGGCCATCAAAACATCCTTGACAGGAAGCCGCATAGGGTTATACTGACATTGCGCCAGGTAGCGCCTCGGCGTTTCACAGTAGGTCCTCCGGGGGGCGGGGCCAGCACCCCGCCTACCCATCCCTTGCTGGAGGGGTAAAATGTGTTACATCACAATGGGTCCTTACGTCGTTTTTGCCCCTAACATTGGGGTGATAATCAAGGAACCTGCTCTCAAGTTATCCCCAAAAAAACTTCACTCCCTGGTTGTCTCAGCCTTTTCTCACATGCGGGACACTGATCTTGTCGAGGCTTGCTGCGGTGGATGCGGCCCACTGGCTGGAACAGTCGGAATGAAGTACGAGGATTACCTGCGCCATCTCGGCATCCACGAACCACCAAAAAACGTAAAGCGAATATCACCAAAAATCAAACATGGAGCCTACAATGCCGGAATTTATTGAGGATTCCATTGAGGTACGGTCGAAGCGCGAGCAGGGATGGTTTTGGCTTGATAACTCCATGATCGATATCGTGGCCAGAGAAATAGGCCATGACGCCCTAGCTGTTTATGTTGTCCTCTGCCGTTTTTCAGACACCACGACGCAAAAATGTCACCCTTCACTTTCAAGAATTCAGGAAAATCTTAAAATTGGCCGATCAAAAATCATGGAGGCACTTCAATGCCTTGAAAGTAATGGAATTATATCAATTGAAAGTTCCCGAGGCATGGGCGGAAGCAATATTTACACCCTCCTTGACACAAAGAGTAGGCAGTCTCACAGTGAGACTACTATAGGTAGTCCTACAGTGAGACGTGGGCAGTCTCGCAGTGAGACTGGGGTAGTCTCGCTGCGAGACGCGAAGGAAGACTCAGTTAAGGAAGACTCAGTTAAGGAAGACAGAAAGAAGAAAGGCACCAACTCCGTTGGTGCGCTTCAGATGAATCGCAAAGACAGGAAACTAATCCATCCAGAGAAGGACTTGATCGCCTGGATGAAGGACACGGCAAGAGATTACGGCCGGAAGGGGTGGAAGCTTTCAGGTCACTACTCGAACACGAACAAGAACTATCAAGGCCCTACTCCGTCGATGGAGGAAAAACTCTATGAGCGAGAGAAGCAGAAAAACGGGGCTGAGATTGTCCGAACATCCTGGCTGCGGTTTCTGGAGAATCCGGAAACAGACCGGATTCGATATCCGTTTGCGGAGTTCCTGAATGTTGTTCTCGTGAACATCTTCGAGAAAATTGAAGAGGAGCGGCTCGAGAGCACGAAAAAAGAGCGTCTGGGTTGGCTGGATAAGGTGGCTGAAGGCAATAATCTAGGCTGGGGGGATTTCGAGAAGAAGGCTGACGATGCCAGTTGACATGAAAAAATACCCGGATGGCTGGAAGCACTTCTCGAATTACATCCGATTTGAGAGAGCTGGTGGTGTTTGCGAATGCCATGGAATTTGCGGCTTACATTCCACGCACCCAGGCCCGCGTCGATGCACAGAGCGCCACGGAGAAGATGCCGAGTACGCGAAGGGGAAAGTTGTGTTGACGACAGCGCATCTTTGCCAATGTGTTCCATTGTGCAAGAACCCGGACCACGTCAAGGCCCTTTGCCAGCGGTGCCACAATCGAGTCGATATCCCGTTCCGGTCAAGGCATCGTGCTGAGACTCGTATTCGTAAGCGGGAAGAAGCTGGGCAAATGAGATTAGGAGGGGAAGCGTGAAACTGAAAATAGCGGATGACCTCACCTTTTCGGCGGAGGCCATCACTGAGACATTTGCGGTTCTGGGAATACGCGGGAGCGGGAAAACCAATACCGCCGTAGTGATGGCCGAGCAGATGATTAAGGCCAATCAGCAGGTGGTGGTGCTCGATCCGACGGATGGCTGGTTCGGCATGCGGAGTTCTAGCGATGGCGCCCGCCGGATGCTTGATGTTTTGGTGGCGGCCGGTGGCGAATTTGTCGGTCGCGAAGATTTGGCGCAAGCGGCTGGAATGACCAAATCTGGAACTTTCACCACGTACCTTTCCGACCTGCGAACGGCCCGCCTGGTGGTTATCGAAAATCGAGGCGTTGCAGTTAATCGGGAAACGCTTTTCCTGTAAAATCCAACGAGGCCCATTTTGTTTTCAAAGTCCGAAATAGATTCCATCCGCGAGCGCGCCGACATCGTTCGGGTCATTTCCAGTTACGGTCATCAGCTCCGGCGCACGGGGAAGTCCTACAAGTGCTGCTGCCCATTTCATGCCGAGAGCACGCCGTCCTTCGATGTCGATCCTGAAAAGAAAACCTTTCACTGCTTTGGCTGCGATGCCGGCGGCGATGTTTTCAAGTTTGTGATGCTCGCCGACAGCATCGAATTCCCCGCCGCCGTGCAGAAGGTGGCCGAAGGCTGCGGCATTAAAGTCCAAAAAGAGTGGCGTCCGATGCAGGTTGAAGAGGGCGCGGGCTCGAAATCCGACGATGGCCGGGCGGAAAAGGTGTTCAAACGCTTCGCCGATCCCAAGGTGATTTCGGTTGCCGACTGGAAGCCCTGGGCCGTTAAGTTTCAGAATTCCTCCTGGGCGCGGGAGGAAATGCGTTCCCGCGGCATCCCCATGGAACTCTGCAAAGAGGCGATGCTCGGCTGGCGCGACGATGGAAAGGGGATTTGCCGCCCCGACCATGACCACATCGACAAGCCATGGATTGGCTTCCCCTACATTTGGGGCGACAAGGTGCGGCTCATCAAGTGGCGTCTCGCCTTTTCCGTGGGCAAGGATTTTCTCCGGCTGGCCGGCATGGAGGATTGCCTTTTCATCGACGGAGATCCCGACAAACTCGAAGAAATTTTTCTCGCGGAGGGGGAGGTCGATGCCTTGACATTGAGGCTCATCGGCCTGCGGGCCTGCTCGATTCCCTCCGGCTTCCAATCGAAAATCAACAAGGCCACGCGCGATTACCTGTTGGGGTTCCGCAAGGTGTACGCCTGCGTGGACAATGACGACGAGGGGAAGGCGCTATTGCGCCGGCTGCTGCTTGATTTCCCCTCCGACAAACTGAGCGTCGTGACGATCCCCGAAAAGTTCAAAGACGCGAATGGCCTCTACGTGAAGGGCTGTGGTCGCGACGTTGACGATTTCCGGCGGCAGTTTGCGGACCTCGTGGAAACCGCCTCGCGGCCATCC
>Ga0182030_10020803_pt1 | contig 12345 bp, 9 predicted proteins | sample 812S3MmetaG_FD_121299 | JGI IMG/M metagenome (GOLD analysis project Ga0182030, IMG submission 121299) | Permafrost microbial communities from Stordalen Mire, Sweden - 812S3M metaG (Illumina Assembly) | ecosystem: Environmental > Terrestrial > Soil > Wetlands > Permafrost | place: Sweden...
CCGGGAATGGCCGCCATCTGATTCGCGTCTCGGTGCGCGATACGGGCATCGGGATTCCCAAGGACCGGATCGGCCGGCTCTTCCAGTCGTTCAGCCAGGTCGATGCTTCCACCAGCCGCTGCTATGGAGGCACGGGCCTCGGCCTGGCGATCTCCAAACGCCTGGTGGAGATGATGGGCGGACACATCCAGGTGGAGAGCCGCGTCGGCCAGGGAACCACCTTCGAATTCACCTTCTCGGCCGGCGTCGCGGGCGGCGCGGAGTCTGCCGCCGGGGCCGAGGCCATCGGGAATCCCAAAGGGCTGAGGGTACTGGTTGCCGAGGACAACAAAGTGAACCAGTTGGTTGCCGTACGCCTGCTGGAGAGGATGGGCTGCCAGGTGGACGTCGCCAACGACGGCGCGTCGGCGATCTCCCGCGTTGCGGCGAATTCCTACGACATTGTGCTCATGGACCTGCATATGCCCGAAGTGGACGGCATGGAGGCAACCCGGCGGATACGGCGGATGCCCAACGCCAAATCCTGCGTTCCGATCGTCGCTCTTACCGCCTCGGCAACACAGGATGTCAAGGCCGCATGCCTGGCGTCGGGGATGAACGACCACCTGAGCAAGCCGATAGAAATTCAAGCTCTGCGGCGGGTGGTGACCCGTTGGGGCCAGGGCCGCGACGACGGCATGCCGCCCGACGGAAACGGGAATCGTCGATCCTCCGATGCGAAACCGCCGGCCAATGCCGATCGGGCAATCCCGGACATCCCGCTGGACGCTCCTCAGCCGGATATCTAGCCTCCACGCGCGTACGCCGGCCGAAGAGGCCCGGTTGCCGGCCGGCGGCGCGCGGTTTTCCGCTATCATGTGGAATCGAGCCGGGCGGCCGGATGAACACTGTGCAGCGATTCCCATTCCTGGACTGGATGCGTGGACTGGCCGTAGTCATCATGATCCAGTGCCATACTTTTAATTCCTTCACGCCTCTGGACCTGCGCGAGGGAGGGCCGTACGTGCTCACCCAGTTCGTCGGGGGCATGGCGGCGCCGCTGTTTCTGCTGATGGCGGGGATGACCACGGCCTTCCAGATGGAGAGCCTGGAGCGCCGCGAGCCAAGTCCGTGGCGCCGCTGGCTGATCTCGCTCCAGCGCGCCGGCTACATCCTGACCATCGCCTTCACTTTCCGCTTCACCAACTGGCTGTTCAGCGTGCCGCACGCCAGCGCCACGGAAATGACCAAGGTGGACATTCTCAACTGCATGGGCGTGGGCATGGCGGTGCTGGCGGGGCTCGCCGTGTTCCCCTCCGGCGCGCGCACCCGCCTGGCGGTGCTCGCGGGGGTGGCCATCGCGGCCGCCTGCCCCCTGATGACCAATCTGCCCTGGAGCGGCACCCCGGCGCTATTGCAGGAGTACCTCGTGCCCGGTCCGGGCCGCGGCCGGTTTCCCTTCTTTCCCTGCGCGTCCTACCTCGCCTTCGGGCTGGCTCTCGGCACCATGGTGAAGCGCGCCGCGGCCGAGCGTTTCGATCGCCTCATGCAGTGGTCCATGCTGATCGGTTTCAGCATGATCTTCATCGGCCAGTATTTCTCCAACATCCCCGCTTCCATCTACCCCCGCGCGGATTTCTGGACGGACAGCCCGGCGCTGGTTGTGATCCGCGTGGGCATCTGCATGATGATCATGGCCGGCGCGTACCTGTGGACCGAGTACTGCGCTGGCGCCGGTTGGAGCTGGATGCTGGCCATGGGGAAGAACTCGCTGATGGTCTACTGGGTTCACGTCATGATCGTCTACGGCTCGCTGGTGCAACCCCTCAAGCGCGCGCTCTCCATCCCACAGGGTGCCTTGGCCACACTCATCGTGACCCTCATGATGATCGCCATGTCGGCGCTGTGGCTCGCCTGGAAGAGCCGCCGGGCAGCCGGAAGCGCCCCGCCATCCCGCTCCCCCGATCAGAAGCGGTACGTGAACGACAGCGTGGCGTAGGATCTCAGCCGCACGCCCACGATGCGCTCGAACGCCTCGGCTCCTCCTGGCAAGGCCAGCGTTTCGGTGGTCTGCCCGGTGAAGCCCCGGCCCAGCAGGAAGTTCACGCCGGCGTTCAGCCGCCCGTTCAGGAAGGGCCGCACCAGAGCGCCGCGGTATTCTTTCACCGGAACGCTCACGAAGCCGTCGCCCAGCGGCTTGCGCCCCACCTCTTCGAACTCGGCCCGCGCCTGAAGACCCCACGGCAGGCGCTCGATCGCCGCCAGCGCGTCGAAAATCAGGCGCGGAGCTTCCGGGATGGGCGTGCCGTCCGACAGGTCGCGCGCGTCCGCCTTGGAAACCGATGCCTGCAACATGCCCAGGCGGAAGCGGCGCCGGGCCGCCACCGTGACGTATCGATTCCGGCTGGGCCCCTCGTCGAACTGTAGCCCGGTGTCCGGGTCGATCTTGGCCAGCGACCGCTCCTGAGTCACCCGCGCCAGGGTCACACGGAACTCCGCCCCCAGGACGGTCTTCGACACCACCATCTGCCACGCATGCGCCCGGCTGACCGGCGTCCCCGGTACGCCGCCGACGCCGATCCTCGGATCGTTCGTGACAAACGCCTGGCCGGCGCTCAGCGAGATCGAGGGCAGGGGCAGATTCCCCGGCGCCATCAGGTTGAGCGTCGCTTTGGGAGAGTTCACTCCGCTCCAGGAACGAGCGGAATTGGCCGGGTCCATGCGGTCGTAATTGTCGAATCCGATCTGGTCCCGCCGCCAGCCCAGGTTGTAGCGCAGCCACGGCGCCAGGCGGCCGTCCACCGCCGCGTACGACGCCACGAAATTCAAGGTGACATCGTTCGCCGTGACTTTCTGGAACGGCCCGTAGACGGCAGTATCCATGGATTCGTAACGGTCCAGATCCAGGCGCCGCGGCGCTTCCCTGGAGTAATCCACGCCGGCCATCACGGAAAGCCGGTCGGAGACTTTCCGGACGTAGTTGGTTTGGCCGCCGGCCTCGGTGCGGAATTCGCTCTGCCGGATCAGGCCGTCGCCGAAATTGGAATAAAGCGCCAGATTGTAGGTGCGGAAGAAGCCCGAGAGGTGAATTTCGCCGCCGCCCATGCGCCATATGTCGTTGGCGGCGAGCTCGCCGGTGTGCGTTTGGGCGCGCTGGCGGGGGTCGATGGTGTCGCCGAGCCAGGGGGCATCGAGCGGCGTCAGCCCGGGAACTTTGGACTGCCCGAAGTAGCCGATGCCGAACAACGTGAGCTGGTGGCGTCCCCAATCCAACACGCGATAGCCGTTGAGCTTGTACTGCTGCCGGTGCTCCAAAGTCTTCAGGAAGCCGTTGCCGAAGGAGGTCTCCAACGCCAGCCACGCGCGCGTGCCGGGCGCCGCCGGGCTCCATCCCGCCGCCAGATCGATGTCGCGGTAGTCGCCGGTGACGGTCACGAATGGCTCCAGGCGGGAGCGCAACGCGTAAGTCGCCGCCAGGTTGACGGAGTGGTTGCCTTCGCGCACGTTGAACGCGCCGCCGTCCGTCAGCACGCTCTCGATGATGGCCGGGACGATCGGGTTGGGATCCGCATACCCGTTGCCATGCGCGTTGGCACTGAGGTTGTTCGGCACCAGATAGCTGCCCACCTGGAAGTACTGCGCGATGGTTTCGCCGTGATCGCCCGCCACGCCCGCCGCGAAGTACTGCGGCGCCTTGATGCCGCTCGACGCCGTCTCCACGGGCAGTCCCGGGATGGACACCGGCGCTCCCGGGCGCCCCGGATTGGCGTCCAGAATCTCCTCCCGGATATCGACCCTGCCGGCCGGGTCCGGGTTCATGATGTCACCCTCGCCGATGCGGGCCGCGACGGTGACGGAATCGTGCTGCGGCGACGCCTGCGTGAATACCAGGTCCACCGTCACGTCGCCGCCAGAGATGACGACCAGTTGGCGCACTGGGGTGAAGCCGTCCGATTCCGCCGACAGGGTGACCTTGCCCACGGTGTCCACCGCGATGCGAAACTCGCCATCGTCGCGCGTCCTGGCCCCGGCGGTGCCATCGATCCGCACCGTGGCTCCGCCTACCGGGCGGCCGTCCGGGTCTCTTACCGTGCCCGCGATCACGGCCGCCCGCGCCGCGTACGCGATGAGTAAGCAAAAGACGAGTTCCCGCATCTGGGTATCCGGTTATTCTAACCCGGCCCCGGATTCTCCAGGCATGTCGTGAAGCAGCTTGAGCGCCTCGCGCGAGTGACGCGACGCGGCGTCTTTCAGGTACGCCTCCGCCTTGCCGCTATGCTGCAATTGCAGCTCGATGGCGCCGGCGTGGAACAGCAGCCTGGGATCCTTGACTCCCACGGCCAGTGCCTTCTGGATCTGCGCCTCGGCCTCCGCGTAATCTCCGTTGGCCGCCAGCGCCCAGGCATAGGTGTCCAGGGTGTAAACATCCTGGCGCCGTTCCACTTCACGCCGCGCGATGGCCAACGCCTTGGCCGGCAAGTGCGCGTGATCCACGTAGTAGGCGATCAGTTCGTGGTTGGAGTTGTCCGCCTGGAGCGATTCCGCCAGCGATTGGCGCTCGAATCGGGCGTAGGATTCCAGGGCGGTCTCCCTCTGGCCCGCGAGTTCCTGCGCTTCCGCCAGCGCATAGAGGTTCTCCGCGTGCGGCGCCGCGGCGTAGCGTCTTTCGAGCAGCGCGGCCGCTTCCGGATACCGCTCCTGCGCCATCCGCACCTGAGCCAAAGTCCCCAGGGCGTAGTGATAGTTCGCAAACAATCCCAGCGCGCCGTTGGCCCACATTTCGGCCTTCTCCAGGTCGCCCGCGATCAGGCTGAGGTGAGCCATCTGCGTGAGCAGCCACGCGCGGTCTTCGGTTTCGGCGAACGGCGTGGAGTCGTACGCCATCTGCATGACTTCCAGCGCGCCGCTCAGGTTGCCGTGCAGTTCCCTGAGGTACCCGGCCCGCGTCAATCCCGGAACGTTGCCCGGGCGCAGGTCCAGCATCCACTGCGCCGCGGCCACGGCATCTTTGTAGCGACCCAACTCGGTGTTGGCGTCGACCAGGTATCCGTACACGGTGAGGTCGTCCGGCATCTGCTTGTTTAACTGCTGCGCGGTCCCGAGCGCCTTGCCGAACTCGTGGCGGCCCAGTTCGAGCCAGGTTTCGGTTTTGAGGCCTTCAAAATTGCCCGGTGAGATCTTGAAGGACTGCGCCAGCGCCTCTTCGGCCCGGGCATAGGATGCCACGTCCGAGGTCTCCCGCGCGCGCCGCGCATAGGCCATGGCGAGGCTGTTGTAATACGGATAATGATCGGGATGGCCGGCGATGGCGGTTTGCGCCTTTTGGATGGCGATTTCGGCGGGTGTGGCCGCAAAACCAGCGGCGGCCAGCAGAAGCGTGTGGAATAGAACCGGCGTTTTCATTTGTGCACCTCGGGTGAATTCATGGGGGCGAAGCACGGAATGGCTTGCCCCCGGTTCTCTTGTTAGTTGACCGGGCAGATACCGTTGGGCAGGTTGCCGCATCCCGCCTGTCCCGGACCCATGTGAACGCTGTCCCTGCCGCTGTACGCCGGCGCCAGGAAAGGAAAGCCTGCTTGCGCCGGCGCCGACGAGATATTGACGCCGTCGCCCAGCGGCGTGTTGTACTTCTTGCTGTCCGCCAGGACGCCGCTCAGCGCGCGCAGGGAGATATCCAGCACGTCGTCTCCCAGGCGGCGTCCGTTGGGATAGCCGGCCGTATCGCCGGCCAGGAAGCCGAGTCGCTTCTGGGTGCGGCTGGACGCTGGCGGTATGCCGGTGTTCAAGCGCAGCAGATCGGCCACCGGACCGGAATCGCCCGCGCCGCAACCCGGACAGATGGGCGCCATGTAGAGCACCAGGGGAAGCAGGTCGGTGCGCGGCGCGGCGGGAACGGGGACGCCGATGCCGGCCAGAATCGTGGCCGCCAGCGGATTCAGGACGAAGCTGGAGAACTGGGCGTCGTCGATAGGGTCGCTCATGCTGAAGCGGTCCTTGAATCCGGTCCCGATGATGGCCTCGTTGATCAGCGGATTGCCCATGCGCTGCACCTGCGCCCAGGCGCCGCGGTCGCTCGTTCCGCCCAGCACGCTCACGCGTTGCCGTGAAGTCGTCCCGTAAGTGCCGATCACGGCCTCTTTCTCGGTGGCCGCGTGAATGTTGCCATCGCTGGTCAGCATCGCGATCGGCACTTCCAGGACAATGGTGTTGACGTTGAAGCCGGCCAGCGCGTTGGGAGCGTAGTTATGGGCGTCGTCGGCATCCACCGCCGCGCTGAGCACGCCGCCGCCCGCCGAGGCGCGCAGATTGAGCGAATCGAAGAAACCGCCCAGGTCGATGAAGAACGGGTCGGCCACCGTCCCGGCAAAAGACCGGATGCCGTTCAGCAGCGTAAAGATGCCTTGCTGGTAGAGTTGGTTGTATTGTGGCATGGTGCGCGCCCCGACGTTGGAGGGCACCGCGTACAAGGTCTGCCCGTTGGTCAGGTCTTCCCGGTGGCCGTTGGCGATCATGGTGACGGTATAGTTCTGGCGCAGGCTCAGGCCCTCGGAGCCCGGACCGTCCAGGGCGGTGATCGCCGGAATGCCGGCCAGGGCGCCCACGAAGCCCGTAAACACGCCAGGCTGGCGGATCTCCGTCTTGAAGCGGATCTGGAAGGTGACGTCCGGCACCCCGTCGTGATTGTTGTCGATCTTCATCTCATAGAGAATTCCCGGATCGAAAGGAAAGTAGTTGGGGCCGTTGGACGGCTCCAGGAAGGGATCGACATTGAGCGCCAGAATCACGCGATCCGGGTGCTCCGGGCTCACAAAGGCGAACCAGTCGGTGATATCGGCCTTCTGGTCCAATGCCGTAATCGGCGCCTCGCGGTGACTGGCCGCGAAGACCGGTGGTGCGGGAACTGCGAGCACAGCCGCCAGAATGGCAACGGATGCGCGCAGTCGTGTCGTCGTGAAACGCATGGAAACTCTCCTCGCTGGTTTTGGTTTTTCTGGATTCGGGAAGAAGTTGATCTTCACTCGGACCTACGTTGCGCCGGCCGCGGGTAGATGCCTGTAAGGCCGGAAATCGCGCCGGAATTTTCAAATGAAAACTTCTTTCGGGAAATGTGCAGTCCGCCCAGATCCAACCCATCCATGGGTCGCGTACCTCTTACCGTGGTAAAATCTCAAACGAGCAATACATGGGTGACGGGGAGGCCTTCGGGTCTGGGTTTACTGCCGGTTCGGGCGCGGCTCGGCGCGTCGGCGAAGATCCAGATGACAATCCACAGTTACGCCGCCAGGCGGAATGGCGGAGTTACGTGGAAGGCTGTGCCCGCCGCGATCAGGGGGCCCTTGCCGCGCTCTACGACCAATCGAATCAGCTTGTCTACAGCGTCGCCCTGCGCATCTTGCGCGACCCCGAAGACGCGGCGGAAGTGGTAGTGGACGTATACCGTCAGATTTGGGATTCGGCGGCGCGCTATGACGAGCGGCGTGGTTCCGCGCCGGCCTGGCTCATCATTCTGGCGAGAAGCCGCGCCATGGATCGGCGGCGGTCGCAGACCACCAGGGACCGCACGGAGTTCCAGGTGGATGAGTTCCCCACGGTGATGTCCTCAGCGCCCAGCCCGGAGAATCTCGCGGCTTCCAGCCAGGTCTCCCGCTCGGTACGGCAGGCGCTGGCGGACGTACCGAGCGAGCAAAGGCAGGCCATCGAGCTGGCTTTCTTTGCCGGTTTGAGCCACGGCGAAATCGCCAGCCGCCTCGGTGAGCCGCTGGGTACGGTGAAGACCCGAATCCGGCTGGGCGTCATGAAACTGCGCGAGCTCTTGCGGGATACCATATGAAGAAGGACGAAACCGGGATGCTCACGCACTGCGAGGAGGAAGGCAACGCGCGGTTGTATGCGCTCGGGCTGCTGGATGGCGCCGACGCGCGGACTTTCGAGCGGCACCTGGGTTCGTGCGCGTCCTGCGAAGCGGAAGTGCGGCAATCCGCCGGCATCGCGGTGGCGTTAATGGAGGCCGGCCCCTTGTCGACGCCTCCCCCAGCCCTGCGAGACCGCGTCCTCCGTGAGGTCCCGCTGCCCAGGGACGCCGCCGGCGTGGTGCGCGCCTCGGCCTTGCAGTGGCGGCCCACTCCGTTCGAAGGCGTCTTTACCGCCAGGCTCTACGCCGATTCCGTCCGCGGCGAACGGGCCTCGCTTTTACGTGTGGCCCCAGGCGCCAGGTACCCCTCGCATCGTCACAGCCACGTGGAGCATTGCTACGTCCTCGAAGGCGATGTCGTCTTCAGCGATCACACCCTCTACGCGGGAGACTACGAAGCCGCCTTCGGCGGCTCGGATCACTCCGCCGTGACCACCCAAACCGGCTGCGTCCTCTTCCTGATCCACAACCAGAATGACGAAGTGTACCTGTAGGAAGAACGCTCCCGACCCACAGGGTACCCCGGTCTCGGCTCCCACGCCAAGATCGCTCCCAGGCGAGTTCGGCCGCCACGCCCACACTAGCCTTTCGCCAGCCGCCGGGAATTGCCGATTACGGTGAGGCTGGAGAGCACCATGGCGGCCGCCGCCATGATGGGGTTGAGCACTCCGGCCATGGCGAGCGCAATGCCTGCCACGTTATAGGCGAATGCCCAAAACAGATTCTGGCGCACAATGGCGAAGGTGCGGCGCGCCAGATCCAGCGTCTCCGTGACCGCGCCCAGCGAGCGGCCCATCAGCACCAGCGGCGCGGCCTGCATGGCGATATCGGCGCCCGTGCCGAGGGCAATCCCCAGATCGGCCTGCGCCAGGCTGGGCGCATCGTTCACGCCATCCCCGATCATGGCGACCACCGTCCCTTGCCGCTGTAGTTCGCGTATGATGGCCACTTTGCGCTCCGGGAGGGCTTCGGCGATCCACTCGTCGGCGCCGATCTGCCCGGCGATGGGCGCGGTGGCCGCCCGCGTATCGCCGGAAAGCAGCATGCTGCGGATGCCGCGGCGGCGCAGATCGGCGCACAGCGCGGCGGCGTCCGGACGTAAGCGGTCGCCGAAGGCGAGCGCGCCCCGCACCGCGCCATCCCAACCGAAATAGACGAGCGAGCCGGCCAGTGGGGGGAAATCCACGGACTTCGCGGCCAGTTGTTCCACCAGCGCGCCGTTGCCCAGGAAGTAGCGCGTGCCGTTGACGCTGCCGGCGATGCCGCGGCCCGGGAACACCGTTACATCTCGCGCCGGAGGCAACCCGGCGGCCTCGCCCGCCATAGCCTTGGCGATGGGGTGCTCGCTCCAGGCTTCCACGGCGGCCAGTTCCGCCATGCGGCTGGTTTCGCCCGCCGATTCCAGCAGGGCGAACTCGCCCATGGTGGCGGTCCCCGTCTTATCCAGAATCACCATGTGCACACGGCGGATGGTCTCCAGCACACGTGTGTCGCTTACCAGAATGCCGCGCCGGGCGGCGGCGCCCACGGCGGCGCTCAATGCCAGCGGCGTCGCGATGCCGAGCGCGCAGGGGCAGGCAATCACCAGCACGGCGATGGCATGCATCAGCGCCGTCCCCGGCTTGCCGGTGTGGATCTGCCAGGCGGCGAAGGTGATGGCGGCCAGCGCCAGCACCGCGGGAATGAACAGGCGCGCCACCCGGTCCACCGAGCGCTCCATCTTTGTCCGGCTGGCGGCGGCCTGCTCCACCGTGCGCACGATGCGCCCCAGCGTGCTCTCCGCCCCGGCTCGTGTGACCCGGATTTCCAGCACGCCTCCCGTATTGATGCTCCCCGAGACCACGCTGTCGCCCACCGTCTTGGGCACCGGGGCGGATTCGCCCGTGAGCACGCTCTCATCGGCATGCGAGCGGCCTTCCACCACCACCCCGTCGGCGGGCAGGCGCTCGCCACTCTTGACGCGGAAGACGGCGCCCGGCTGCAATGCCTCTACGCTCACGAAGCGCTCGCGGCCGTCCTGCATGAGGCGCGCTTTGCTCGGCATCAGGCGGTGCAGCAGGGTCAACGCCCGCATGGCGCGCTGCTTGGCGCCGCGCTCGACGACTTTGCCGGTGAGCACCAGCGTCACGATGGCGCAGACGGTATCGAAGTAGACGCGGTTGTCGCCGCGGAACGTCTGCACCACGCTGTATCCATAAGCCATCAGGATTCCCATGGCGAGCAGCGATTCCATCCGCAGCGCGCCGGCGCGCGCGCCCGCCCAGGCGATGCGCAACACCGGCGCCGCGCAGTAGAATACGCTGGGCGTGGCCAGCGCCATCAACAGGAACGGAATGTACCGGCCGTACCCGGCGGTGATGGGTTCGAAGTAGCTGGCGTACACCACCAGGCTGAACGTCATCACGTTCATCGACAGGAACGCCGCGATGCCCACGCGCAGCAGCAGGTCCTTGCGCTCGGCGTCGGCGGGCGCGCTCGTGCCGGTATACTCGGCGGCGCGGTAGCCGAGCGATGCCACCCGCTCTACGATGCGCTCGCGCGGCACATACTGCGGGCAGTAGCGCACCTTCAGCAGGTCGCTGGCGAACATCACTTCGGCGGCGGCGATGCCGCGCACTTTGGTGAGGGCGTGCTCGATCAGCCAGCCGCAGGAATTGCACCACATGCCGCCAATATGGAAAACAGCCTCGCGCGTTTCCGCATCGGGTTGGACAGGCCTCTGGCCTGTCCCTTCGGCCCCTGTCGAAATCAAGCCCAGCTTGAGGCTCTGCCGGAAAAGCTCGGTATCGCGGAAATTCTGGCCGCTGGCCACCACGCCGCTTTCCAGCAGGATCGCGTAGACGTTCTCGCAGCCGGCGCAGCAGAAGGCCGCCTCTCCCGAGGGAAGCCCGCACAACGTGCAGCTCATGTCGCCCGGGAAAGCTGTGTGCCCACCTGCCCCACCTCGATCATCACCGGGTTGGCCTTCTTGGTCTCCACGTAGGCGAAGATCAGGATTCCGATGAAGAGCATCGAGACCAGAATCAGAAAAGGAATCAATACGGGTACAGGCTTGTCGTTCTTCATTTGCTCTCCGTGGGCGCCAGGAAGGTCATAGGAATCGCGTCGGATACCCCATCTGGCACCGTATTGGTCAGTATCGTGAAGTGGCTGACGAGTTCATCGCGGCGGCCGGCCGGACGCGAGATTTCGAAATCTCCCGTAGCCGATTCTCCGGGTCGGACGCGCACCGGATTGGGCGCCATGGCGAGCGACGCCCCCGGCAGTTGCTGGATCGAGAACACCACCGCGCCTGGCTTGCCGCCGCGGTTGGCGATGAGGTAGCGGAACTGATTGTAGATGCGGCCATCGGCTCCGATGCGGTAGAGCTGGGCGCGCACCGGCGACACCTGCACCAGCACCGCGCGCCGCATCCCCAGCGCCACAAAAAGCCCCGACGCGTAGAGCAGCAGCACCACCAGCACCACCACGCGTTTGGCGTCGCGCAGGCCCACCCGGCGGTACCAGGGCCGCGAGCTGGGGTCGCTCACTAGTTCGCCCTTTTCGCCCCACACATAGTGGATCAGGGTGGGCTTTTTGAGCCGCGTCATGACTTCCTCGCAGGCGTCGACGCACTCGGCACAGTGAATGCACTCGATCTGAAAGGGCGAGTCCCGGATGTCGATCTCCATGGGACAGACGCGCACGCATTTCTTGCACTCGATGCACGCGTGCGTCTCGTCCCGGTATTGCACCAGCAGCGTGTTGCCGTCGCCCAGCAGGCCCTGTAGATATCCATAGGGGCAGACGGTGGTGCAGAAGCGGTGGCGCACCAGGGCGAAATCGAGGAACGCGACCAGGGTGACGGCCGCGCCGCAGATGCCGGCCGCGGTGTGCATATCGAGCGAGGCGAGCCGCCGCCACAGGTCGCGCGGTTCCACGAAATAACAGATGAAAATGAAGGCCAGCCCGACGCTAGCCACTGCCAGCACCGCGTAGAACAAGCCCCGCGCCACACCCTCCCGCATCGGCGGCTTCCATCGCGGAAACTTCTTGGTGACCCGCTTGCGCAGCCACGTTCCTAGCGCTACCGCAGCGTCGCTGAAGATCATCTGCGGGCACATGTACCCGCAGTAGACGCGGCCATAGAACACGCTCGACGCCACCACCAAAAACATGAGGAACATCATGGCAAAAAAGACGATGGCGAATTCGTTGATCCACAGTTCATAGCCGGCGAAATAGAATCGCTCTTTCGGAATGTCGAAGCGGACGACGTTGAAAAATGGCAGCGCCAGGAATGCCAGGAAGCAGAAGAGGTGAACACGTTTGCGGAGTTTGTGCCAGCTAACCATGGCACACCGGGACCATCAGGCCGCGCCACACCAGCAGGGCGCCGGCCAGCATGATCGAGCCCGCGGCGAGACGAGTGCTCCAGCGCGGGAACCTGACGAAAGAAGAAGCGGCCCCGAGAG